>Ga0302314_10002077_pt1 | contig 37356 bp, 36 predicted proteins | sample III_Palsa_N2_3_FD_200533 | JGI IMG/M metagenome (GOLD analysis project Ga0302314, IMG submission 200533) | Peat permafrost microbial communities from Stordalen Mire near Abisko, Sweden - III_Palsa_N2_3 | ecosystem: Environmental > Terrestrial > Soil > Palsa > Peat permafrost | place: Sweden...
GCTCGAACAACACGCCTTCATGACGTGCCAACGCTGCAGCTAGGTCCGGATTTAGCGTCAAACGGATTGACGAGAGGCGAACCGCAGCCTTTCGGCCAACGACGTTGGCAAACACGTCAATATCGTAATCGCCGGGTTCGAAGCGATATTCGGCTTCGTGAACCGAGAGAACGAAATGATGATTTGCTGCAAAGCCGGTCTTACTGACATGTAAACCGCTTCCCGCCGTTAACTTCTCGGACTCGCCGTACCCCCAAAAGCTGAAGACCTGTTCACTGCCGGCATGCCGTACCTTGGCAAACATGCCTTCGACCACGTGCCCGCGAATTGCCGTGCTATAGAGCAACGTCCGAAGGAACACCTTTGGTGTGGCATGAGGCGCCAAGTCGTATCCAAAGAACACGATCGTCGGCTTCGTCATCTGTAGGCGTCCATGATCGACGAAGGCTTTCCAGAATGTGCCTACCGACACCGCAAGCGACGCGATCGAAATCGGAATACTGATAAGTTCCATGCCACTACCTTATGCGTATAATCATCACGCGATCGGATGGAAATATGGCGACGGGAAACCTATTGCGCTTATCCGCAATCGCCGCTTTGTACTCATAACACGCGCCGCACTCGACGCCGTGCAACCGTAGTGCGGGATTTGGAGATCGGCTGCCATTTCCCTGTGCCGGGCAGTTGGACCTCCCAATAGATCCAGCCATTGAGCGATACGCCCGCGACTGCACCGGCCGCTGCGGAAGGGCTGGCGTGCCGCGCTCCGTTCACCACCCAACTTCCGCTCTCAATCCGACCGGTATGAATTTCGCCGTTGTAGGTCATGCGCAGCCGCGTTCCGGCGGGGAGGGTAACACCTTTTCCGGCCCAAGCTCCCGCGTCAGTAGGCTCCTCGCCAGGCGCAGCGGGAGGGTATTGCGGAGAGCGCTGCAAGCCCGCCTCCGCGCGCAGGATGTCGTTGTGGCTTTGATCGAACGAGGTCCGCTTGCTCTCGATCCAGCGGTTGACTTCGACATCAATCTCGATCTGCCGGTACTGCATCATGACCTCCTCTGCCTGGTCGCGTGCGGCATCATGGAATAGTGCTAATCACTTAAAATGTCCACTTTGTTAGTTTTAAGCCGACAATTTAAGGGGAAATTTGGGACGGCAAGATAAAAGGACCGACGGCGGTCGGTCGTATATGGTTGGTTTTGTTGGTATTTCTGGACTTAAACACAGCGGCCCTGATGTCGCTTTCCCGAGAAATATCAACAAATTCAACGCCAAAACGTATTACACCCGCCTTATTCGATGGCGAGCGACGCGGCTTGATCAAGTTGCCTTAGTATGATAACTAAATGCGGTGACTCAGCCGCGCGACCCGACCCTCGACGTGCTTCTCGACCTCGACGGCCAGGTGCTCGTGGTGGACCCGAAGGGCGGCCATTGGGTTCGGTTCGTAGTGACGCGGGTGCCGGCCTCGCCGTCGAAGCCGCACAGCCTGGATTACTCGCTGACCCTGCACGGGCCGGATGGGGCGCGGCTGGTCGGGTTCGACAACGCGCACCCGGTGGCGCGGCAGAAGCGCGGCGAGCCGCAGGACCATCGCCATCGGCTGCGGACGGTTAGGCCCTACGAGTACCAGGACGCGGCGACCTTGCTCGCCGATTTTTGGACGACGGTGGACGCGGTGTTGCGTGAAAGAGGAGTGATCCCATGACGACCCTGAAGGTGGGAATCGCCAGCTACGAGGACATGAAGGCCCGCACCATGGCCGTTGCCCGGGGCGAGCGCCGCATTGCGCCCGACGAACCGAAGGTCTGGTTCACCTCGACGGAGTCCTTCGCCAAGGTGCTGTCGGCCGGCAACCGCGACCTGTTGCGAGTGATCGTCGAGCAAGCCCCCGGATCGATCGATGAATTGGCGCGGATGACCGGCAAGGCGAAGTCGAACCTGTCGCGGACGCTGAAGACCATGGCGGGCTATGGCCTGGTCCGCCTGGAACGGGGCGAGCGGGGCCGCATCACGCCTACGGTCACCCATGATCGGGTCGAACTCGACCTGCCGCTCGCCGGGTCGCGAAAGGCGAGCTGAGCGATGTTCGTTTGCCAGCGAGGAGGCCAGACCGTCGCCAGGCCCTCAAGGCTGGCGCGTTCCGTGCCCCCGCTGCGCGGCTTCGGCCTTGACCGCCTGTCGCCGGCCCGGCAGGGGGCTTGCAAGCGATCATGGCTTGAGGTGAGCGCAGACGCTCCTCTCGCGACAGACTCGTTGGATCGCGCGGTCTTGCGGATGTCCTGGCGTAGAGATCGGCCGTTCTGCTTGTCGGTGCTTCGGGCGATCCTGTCGGGATGTCCCGTCCGCGCTCTCATATCCGCAAAGACCGCCCCGAACGCCCAGGCTTCGGCGTGCTGCCCGACGATCTTTACATCCAGGTCGAGCCCTGGCCGCGTCTCGGCCGGCCGGTCAAACACGACTTCGAAACATGGCGGGTTATTGACGACTGGCCCGCATGCGTTCCAGTCACCGAAGCCGAAATCGACGTATTCGAGGCATGGTTCGGCGATCTGTTCGACGAATTGCTGGGTCCGCGCCGATGATTTGAGGAGGTTGCCGTCATGACCGTGCCGCTGCGCGCCGCCCTTTACCTGCGCGTCTCGACGCCCAGGCAGGCCGAGCATGACGTGTCGATCCCGGACCAGCGAAAACAGGGCCAGGCGTATTGCGCGGCGCGCGGCTACGAGCTCGTCGAGACCTATGTCGAGCCGGGATCGAGCGCCACCAATGATCGCCGCCCCGCGTTCCAGAAGATGATCGAGGCGGGCACGGCCAGGCCGTCCGCCTTCGACGTGGTGGTCGTTCATTCCTTCAGCCGTTTCTTCCGCGACCATTTCGAGCTGGAGTTCTATGTCCGCAAGCTCGCCAAGAACGGCGTGCGGCTGGTGTCCATCACCCAGGAAATGGGCGACGACCCGATGCACGTCATGATGCGCCAGATCATGGCGCTATTCGACGAGTATCAGTCCAAGGAGAACGCCAAGCATGTTCTGCGCGCCTTGAAAGAAAACGCGCGGCAAGGCTTCTGGAACGGCTCGCTGCCGCCGATCGGCTACCGCGTGGTCGCGGCCGAGCAGCGCGGGGCCAAGGTCAAGAAGAAGCTGGAAATCGATCCGCTGCACGCTGACACGGTGCGGCTGGCCTTCCGGCTCGCGCTGGCGGGCGATGGCGTGTCCGGCTGCATGGGCGTCAAGGCAATCGCCAAGCATCTCAACGAACGCAAGCTCTACACCCGCGCCGGCGGCCGCTGGGGCGTGGGTGCGGTCCATCGGATGCTGACCCGCCCGACCTATATCGGCCGCCATGAGTTCAACAAGCGCACCAAGGCCAAGACCCTGAACCCGGCCGATCAGATCATCGCCGTCCCGGTCCCGCCACTGATTGACCAGGCGACGTTCGATGCGGTGCAGGCGCACCTGAAATCGCGCAACCCCAAGGTCTCGCCGCCCCAGGTCGTCGGCGGGCCGACGATGCTCACCGGCATCTGCTTTTGCGCCGACTGCGGCGGGGCTATGACCATCCGCACCGGCAAGTCGGGGCGTTATCGCTACTACACCTGCTCCACGGCCGCCCGGCAGGGCCAGACCGGCTGCAAGGGCCGGTCGATCCCGATGGAGCGGCTGGACGACCTGGTCGCCCAACACCTCGAAACACGGCTGCTCGACCCCGAGCGGCTGGAAGCCGTGCTGGCGAGCGTGCTGGATCGCCGCCAGGAGCGCGCAGAGCGCAGGGCGGCCCACGCCACCGAACTGCGCAAGAAGGCCGCCGAAGCCGAGGCTCGGCTGAAGCGGCTCTATGACGCCATCGAGGCCGGCGTCGCCGATCTCGGCGACGACTCGCTGAAAGAGCGCATTGCCGAGCTGCGGGCGCTGAAGGCGCAGGCCCAAGCGGATGCGGAACGCGCCACGATCGCCCTCGAAGGGATCGGAGCGGAGATCACGCCCGCCAAGCTCCATTCCTTCGCGGACGCCGCCCGCCAGCGGCTACGCGGGCCGGATGGCGGTTATCGCCGCGACCATCTTCGAGCGCTTGCCCAACGGGTCGAGGTCGCCGAGGGCGAGGTTCGGATCATGGGATCGCCCGGCAATCTGCTGCGGACCTTGGCCGCCGCAAGCGGCGTAGCCTCGGCTGGGACAGTGCCCAGCTTTGTACCGAGGTGGCGGAGAGGGAGGGATTCGAACCCTCGATACCCTTGCGGGTATGCCGCATTTCGAGTGCGGTGCTTTCAACCGCTCAGCCACCTCTCCGGAAGCGAATGGGGCGCGGTCGGCGGCGCCTTGAGCGAGGGCGCGGAACCTAGCGGGGGGGCGTTGATTTCGCAAGCCTTGGCGAGCGCGGCTATAGTGCGCGCGCCAATTCCCCTAGGATCCGAACGGTGGCGAAACCGGAATCCCTGCTCTGTCCCCGGCCCGAGGGTCTCTATTGCCCCCCGGGGGATTTCTTCATCGACCCCACGCGGCCGGTGGATCGGGCGGTGGTCACCCACGGCCATTCGGATCACGCAAGGGCCGGTCACGGAACCGTACTGGCCACCGCCTCCACCTTGGACATCATGGCCGAACGCTATGGCCAGGATTTCACCGGCCAGGCCCAGCCGCTGGCCTATGGCGAGACGGTGACGCGCGACGGGGTCGAGGTGTCCCTGGCGCCCGCCGGCCACATACTGGGCTCGGCCCAAGCCGTGGTGCGATGGAAGGGGATGACCATCGCGGTTTCCGGCGACTATAAGCGCCGCCGCGATCCGACCTGCGCGGCCTTCGAGCCGGTCGCCTGCGACGTGTTCGTCAGCGAGGCCACTTTCGCCCTGCCGGTGTTCCGTCATCCGCCGGACACCGGCGAGATCGCCAAGCTGCTCCGATCCGTCGAACAGTTTCCCGGGCGGGCGCATCTGGTCGGCGCCTATGCGCTGGGCAAGGCCCAGCGGATCATCCGCCTGCTGCGCGAGGCCGGCCATGACCGCACGATCTATGTGCACGGCGCGATGGAGAAGCTGAATGCGCTGTACGAGCGCCACGGCGTCGCGCTGGGCCCCTTGGCGCCGGCGACGCTGGAGGGCCGAGACTTGCTGGCCGGCGAGATCATCATCGCTCCGCCGGGCGCCCTGGCCGAGCGCTGGGCGCGGCGGTTCGCCGATCCGGTCTCGGCCTTCGCCTCGGGGTGGATGGGGGTGCGGGCGCGGGCGCGGCAGCGGGCGGTGGAGCTGCCCCTGGTGATTTCCGACCACGCCGACTGGGACGAGCTGACCGGGACCGTCGCCGAGCTGCGGCCGGGGGAGCTTTGGATCACCCACGGGCGCGAGGAGGCGCTGGCGCGCTGGGCGAGCTTGAACGGGATCGCCGCGCGGCCGCTGTCGCTGGTCGGCTACGAGGACGAGGATGTGTGAACGCGGAAGGTCGAGTGGGCGCGGGCGATCGGCTGACCCTGGGCCGTGACCACGGCCCCGGCGAAGCAAAGGGTTCGGCCGGCGCGCACGAAGTCGGTGTCGAATTCCAGCCAGTCGCCGATCTCGGCCTTGCCCAGATAATCTACGGCCAGGGAAACGGTCACCAGCCCGCTCGCCGGCTGCGGCCCGCCATTGGCGAGCACCGCGCTGCAGGAGAGGCCCATCGCGGCGTCGGCCAGGGCGGCGATCAGCCCGCCGTGCAGCATGCCGCGTGAATTGGTGTGGGGCGCCGCCACCGTTAGGCCGAGCACGACGCGATCCTCGGACTTGCGGGCATAGATCGGCTCCCACGGTTCGGTCAGCGGGCTTTTGCGAAGGTGCGGCTCGAAGCCTGTCGGCGGGTGCTGGGTCATGGCGAGTCTCCATTTATACATTCACTTTAAACGATCGTTTGATTTAGGAAAATGGTTTGTTTGACGCCCTCGGGTCGGATCAGCCCGTCGGGGACTTGAGCCCGTCGGATTAGAGCGCAAAGCTCCGGCCCATGCGCGCCTTCGCCGAGCTGCTCGACCGCCTGTCCTTCACCGCCTCGCGCAACGCCAAGCTGGTGTTGGTGCGCGACTATCTGCGCGACGCGGGCGACCCGGAGCGCGGCTGGGCCCTGGCGGCGCTGACTGGCGAGCTGAAGTTCGACGCGGCCAAGCCGGCCTTCATCAGAAAGGCGGTCGAGGCGCGGATGGACGCGGAGCTGTTCGCCTGGTCCTACGACTATGTCGGCGACCTGGCCGAGACGGCGGCCCTGGTCTGGCCCGTGAAGCCTGGCTCCAATCACCAGCCGGAACTGCCGGAGGTGATCGAAGCCCTGCGCACCACCTCCCGCGCGGGCGTCCAGCGGCTGATCGAGGGCTGGCTGGACGCGCTGAACGCCCAGGAGCGATGGGCGCTGCTGAAACTGCTGACCGGGGCCTTGCGGGTCGGCGTATCGGCCCGGATGGCCAAGCAGGCGTGCGCGGATCTGGGCGCGGCGCCCATCGCCGAGATCGAGGAGGTCTGGCACGCGCTGACCGCGCCCTACGAGCCGCTGTTCGCCTGGCTGGAACGGCGCGCCGAACGGCCGGACCCGGTCGCGCGCGGTCGCTTTCGGCCGGTGATGCTGGCCCAGCCGATCGACGAGGCTGCGGATTTCGCCAAGCTGGACCCGGCCGACTACGCCGCCGAGTGGAAATGGGACGGCATCCGCGTCCAGGCGGTCAGCGAAGGCGGTGTGCGCCGGCTCTATACCCGCACCAGCGACGACATCTCCGCCGCCTTTCCCGACGTGCTGGCGGCGCTGGACTTCGACGGCGCCCTGGACGGCGAGCTTTTGGTGATGCGCGACGGCCGCGCGGCGCCCTTCGCCGATCTGCAGCAGCGGCTGAACCGCAAAACCGTCGACGCCAAGCTGACCGCCGCCCAGCCGGCGGGCGTGCGCGCCTACGATCTGCTCGCCGATCGCGGCGAGGATCTTCGCGGCCTGACCTTCGCCGAGCGCCGGGCCCGGCTGGAGGCCTTTGTGAGCGCCCTTGCCTCCCCGCACATCGACCTATCGCCGATGCAGCCGTTTACGACCTGGCCCGAACTGGCGGCCCTTCGCGCCGCGCCGCCGACGGGCGAGGCGCGGGTCGCCGAAGGCCTGATGCTGAAGCGCTGGGACTCAATTTACCAGGCCGGCCGGCCCAAGGGGCCGTGGTTCAAATGGAAGCGCGATCCGTTCCTGGTCGACGCCGTTTTGATGTACGCCCAGCGCGGCCACGGCAAACGCTCGAGCTTCTATTCGGACTACACGTTCGGGGTCTGGAACGACGGCGCGCTGACGCCGGTCGGCAAGGCTTATTTCGGCTTCACCGACGAAGAGCTGATCCTGTTGGACAAGTTCGTCCGCGACCACACCACCGAGCGGTTCGGACCGGTGCGTTCGGTGCGCGCCGACCGCGACTTCGGCCTGGTGCTGGAAGTCGCCTTCGAGGGCCTGCAACGCTCAACCCGGCACAAGTCCGGCGTCGCCATGCGGTTTCCGAGAATCCACCGCATCCGCTGGGACAAGCCGGCGCGGGAGGCGGATGAGCTGGCGCGGCTGGAGGCGATGCTGGCGGCGATGGAGGCGGGCGGAAAGACTTGAAGCTGATTTGATAGCTTCGTGGAAGCCAATCGCCGCCGAGTTGGTTAAAAGCGATTCCGTGCCGACCTCGATTCCAGCCCACGCCCCGCACCCGCACGCGCCGCCGCATCCCTCGGCCCCGCCGCTGGACGTGCTGTTCGGCCAGGTCCGCGCCGGTCTGGAAGGCAATCCGACCGTCTGGCAGGAGTTCATCCGCTGGGCTGGCCATTTCGCGGTCAATCTGTCGGTCGCCGCGCTGATCCTGGTGGCGACCTTTTGGACCTCGCGCTGGATCGGTCGGCTGGTGCGCCGAGCGCTCAGCCGCCTGCCCCAGGCGCAAGCCTCCGACACCACGCTGCAAAACTTCGTCTCTTCGCTGGTGCGCTGGGGGATCGTCGCGCTGGGCCTGGTCGCGGTGCTGCAGCAGCTGGGCGTCCAGACCACCTCGATCCTGGCGGTGCTGGGCGCGGCGTCCCTGGCCATCGGCCTGGCGGTGCAAGGCGCGCTGGCCAACGTCGCCGCCGGCGTGCTGATCCTGATCATGAAGCCCTACCGGATCGGCGACTGGGTCGAGATCAACGGCAAAATCGGCGCGGTCAAGCGGCTGGGCCTGCTCGTCACCGAGCTGTCGGACGGCGATAATCTGGACATCCACATGCCCAACTCCAAGGTGCTGGGCGAGATGATCATCAACTACTCCACACCGGCCACCCGCCGCATGGAGCTGAATTTCCGCGTCGACTACGACGCCGACCTGGACCGCGCCTTGGAGGTGCTGATCGCCTGCGCCAAGGCCAATCCGCGCATCCTGACCGACCCGGCGCCTTGGTCAGCTGTGACCAATCTGGGCGACAGCGCGGTGACCGTCACCCTGCGCGCCTGGGCCACGCTGGACGTCTATTGGGACGCCCGCTTCGACATGTTGAAACAAGTCAAAGGGGCGCTGCAAGCCGCCGGCATGAGCTGGGCGTATCCGCACCAGGTGTCGGTGGAGAAGCCGGCCGCTGTTCCCTTCTCCCGCGGGGAGAATCCTTCTCCCCTTGCGGGAGAAGGTGGCCCGCGAAGCGGGTCGGATGAGGGGTGCTAACACCGAGGCGCCGACAAAATCCCGATCGACGCGATCGTTGACCTATTGGCAAAACTGGCGTCGCCACCCCTCATCCGCCGGCTCCGCCGACACCTTCTCCCGCAAGGGGAGAAGGAACCAACCGCGTCGGCGAGATGTGTAAACGCCGTAGCCCCTGGGAGAGCCGTCTACCCCTTCGACGGGCTCCAGCCACCCGCCTTGGCGGCGGTGTTCGGCTTGCCGGAACGGCCAGAACCCTGACGTCCGCGACCATCGCCACCCGGCTTGCCGGCATGGCTCTGCGGGCGATGGTTATGCGGCTTGGGCGAGCGGTGTTGGGCGTGGGGCGAGCGGGGCTTGGCCGCCGGCAGCGACTGTTCGGCCGCGGGGCCGGAGGTGGTCGCCGCGGTGATCTCGCCCAGGCGCTTGTCGTTCCTGCGGTCGAACGCCGGAAGGGTCTGGCGGGTCAGCTTTTGGATGTCCCGCAATAGACCGCGCTCGTCGTCGGCGCAGAAGCTGATGGCGATGCCCGCGGCCCCGGCGCGCGCGGTGCGGCCGATCCGGTGGACATAGGCTTCGGGCGTCTGTGGCAGCTCGTACTGGATCACGTGGGTGACGCCATCGACGTCGATGCCGCGGGCGGCGATGTCGGTGGCGATCAGGGCGCGGACCTTGCCGGCCTTGAAGGCGGCCAGGGCGCGCTCGCGCTGGCTCTGGGTCTTGTCGCCGTGGATCGCGGCGGACATGACGCCAGCGACATCCAGGTATTTCTGCACCCGGTCGGCGCCGCGCTTGGTGCGGGTGAAGACCAGGGCCCGGGAGACCGCGGGATCGGCGAACATCTCGGCCAGCAGCGCGCGCTTGCGCGGCGCTTCGATGAACAGCAACTGCTGTTCGACCCGCTCGACCGTGGTCGCGGCGGGGGCGACGGAGACCTGCACCGGATTGACCAGCAGCTCCGAAGCCAGCTTACCGATCTCGGTCGGCATGGTGGCCGAAAAGAACAGGTTCTGGCGCTTGCGGCTCATGCCCGAGACGATCCGGCGGATCGGCTGCAAAAAGCCCAGGTCCAGCATCTGGTCGGCCTCGTCCAGCACCAGGATCTCGGTGGAGGACAGGTCGGCGGTGCGCTCGCCCAGATGATCGATCAGCCGGCCCGGCGTGGCGACCAGGATGTCGACGCCGGTGGCCAGGGCCTTGATCTGCGGGCCATATTTAGCGCCGCCGAAGACCACGGTGACGGTCATGCCCATATGGGCGCCATAGGTGCGGAAGCTGTCGGCGATCTGGCTGGCCAGTTCGCGGGTGGGCGAAAGCACCACGCAGCGCGCGCCGCGGCGGGGGGCGGGTTTGCGGTCTTCCGCCAGGCGGTGAAGGATCGGCAGGGCGAAGGCGGCGGTCTTGCCGGTGCCGGTCTGGGCGATGCCCAAAAGGTCGCGGCCCTGCATCACGCTGGGAATGGCCTGGGCCTGGATCGGCGTCGGCGTCGCATAGCCCTCCGCTTCCAGGGCTTTCAGGAGGGGCTTGGCCAGGCCAAGGTCGATAAATTGAGTCAAGTCGTCACAGTCTTTCAAATTGCGCCGAGAGCGCGGCCGCGCTGAGGGCGGCCGCGGTGGACGCGGGGAATAAGCAAACGCCCCGCGTGACCTGGGCGATCGTATGATGGAGCTTCGTAGGCGCTCGACTGGCTGGAACCCGTTCAGGGTCCCTTCACGCGGCTGGTGCGCCGGATAGCGCACCGTCGTAAGATGGAGCGCGACCGGCATATCGTCGATCGGTTGTGCAAAGTCAACCCACGCCGGTTTTTGTCCCGGATCGTCCGGGCCCGTGACAAATTCGCCACGCCGGCGAAATTCGCTTGCGCGGCGAGTCCGACCAAAGGCATGGTCGGCGCGCAAATCGGGGCCGTTTGGCCCGCTCTCAAAGCGCAATATCCGCGCACCGCCAATGGCTTACTGTAACTCTAGGGGGAGCGATTGCATCCGTTTGATCCGCGCAGGCCAACCTTTCGTCTGGCCCCGCGCCTGCTGGCTAGCGTCGCCGGGCTGGCCATTCTGGGATTTGGATGGCGCCTCGCCGCGATCGAACATAGCCACGCCCAGGTCCAGGCGCCGCGGCCGCTGAGCCCAACCGCCCTGGCCGCCCTACAAACCGAAGCCTTCGCTCAATCCGCCGTCCGGCCTGGCTTCGCCGCGCCGATCGACATCCCGGTCAAAATCCAGCGCGGCGAGACCTTCGAGGCCGCCGTGCGCCGGGTCGGTGTCGCCCCCGCAGACGCGCGCCAAGTGGTCGGCGCCCTGGCCAAGGCCTTCGACACGGTCAACATCAAGGCCGGCATGGCCTTCAACGCCGCCGTCGCGATGCCCCGCGATCGCCGAGGCCCCGTGCGGCTGATCGGCCTTTCCATGCGCACCGGCCCCGCCACCGCCATCACTCTGTCGCGCACCTTTGACGGCGCGCTGAAGCTGCGCGAGCTGGAGGAAAAGGTCCGCGACGACACCACGGTGGCCCAGGGCGCCATGCAGGGCTCGCTCTATGAGTCGGCCGAAGCCGCCGGGGCGACGCCGACCCTGACCGCCCAGGTGGTCAAGCTGTTCTCCCACAAATTGGACTTCAGCCGCGACATCCATTCTGGCGACAAGTTCCGCCTGGTGTTCGACCGCAAGGTCACCGAGTCCGGTCGGACCATCGAGACCGGCGAGCTGCTCTATGCCGAGATCGGCGCCAAGGGACAGGTGACCCAGTTCTACCGCTTCCAGCCGAACAATGGCGGCGAGGCGCAATATTTCGACGCCTTGGGCAAGAACATCAAAGGCTTTTTGCTGCGCACTCCGGTGGACGGAGCGCGTGTCACCTCCGGCTTCGGCATGCGGATGCACCCGCTGCTCGGCTATACCCGCATGCACCAAGGCATCGATTTCGGGGTGCCGACCGGCACGCCGGTGTTTGCCGCCGGCGACGGCGTAGTGGAAGAGGCCCGCTGGGCCGGCGGCTACGGCCGCTGGATGAAGCTGCGCCACAACGGCGGCTGGGAGACCGCCTACGGCCACCTGTCCGGCTGGGCCGTGCACGCCGGCGCCCACGTCCATCAAGGCCAGGTGATCGCCTATTCCGGCTCGACCGGCGAGTCGACCGGCCCGCACCTGCACTACGAGGTCATCAAGGCCGGCGTGAAGATCAATCCCAAGGGCGCCAACGCCCCCGGCGGCACGGTGCTGGAAGGCCGCCAGCTGGCCGCCTTCCGGACCGAGAAGGCCCATATCGACGCGCTGCTGTCGGATGCGCCCTCCGGCGGAGCGCGACTGGCCAAGGCCAGCTTTTCGCGGGCGGACGATGCCGGCCTGAGGCGCGGTCCATCGATCGACTGAAGTCGCGGCGGCGTCGGGTACGCCGGGAACCTTGCGCGTTAACCGTCGTTCAGGTGCGGTTCATGCCAGGACGCCTAGCGTCCCCATGATGAGCGCTCGCCATTGGCGGCGGACAACGCCTGTTGCGGCGTAGCGCTGAACCGACAGCGTTGGAGTAACCCATGCGAAAGTTTCTGACGGCCGCGGTGGCGGCGCTAACCTTCGGCGGAGCGGTGATCGCCACCGCCGCGCCGGCCTCGGCCTCCCCCCACGCGGGCGGGTTTCGCGGCGGAGGGTTTCGAGGCGGCGGCGGATTTCGAGGCGGCGGCTATTACGGCCGCGGCTATTATGGCGGCGGCGCCTTCGTGGCGGGCGTAGCTGGACTGGCTCTGGGCGCGGCTATTGCCGATCCTTACTATTACGGTCCGGGTTACGGTTACGCGCCTTACGGATACGCCCCCTACTATTACGCGCCCTATCGTTATGGCCCTCGGCCCTACTACTACGGCCGCTGCCACTGGCGCTGCTAGGGCGGCCGGCTAGCCTCTAAGGCCGCACCGCCATCCCGACGGGGCCGGCCGCGGCGGGCTCGGCGTCCAGCAGCGCGGCGACCCGTATCAGGAAGGCCTCGCGGCGGGCCAAGGCGGCTTCGGGGTCCGATCCCACCCGCATTTCGCGCACCGACGTACGGCGCGACTCCAGCTTCAGGCGGTCGGCCACGGCGGCCAGATGGCCATCGCCCTTGCGCGCATCCATCAGCGTGGCGTGGGCGCGGGTCTCATTGATCCTTTTGTGCAGCGCCGCCTCGACCTCCAGGCCCGCCTCGGCCTTGGCCGCGAGCGCGGCGAAGTCGCGCGTGTACATCTGGACAAAACCTTCTTCGATCATGGCGACTCCAATCGGTGGTCAAGCAACGCGCCCCCGACCCGCGCCAAAGCGAGGACCGCGATCCGCGCCCACCCTTCGGGGCGGCGCGATTTCTGTGCGGGAACGCAAACGCTTAGCATGCATCGGCGCAATTGTCGCACTTGGACTGTCCGGGCGCGCGGGTTCGCGCCTTTCCACTCTTCGCGCGAGCCCGCGCGCGCCTATATAGACCCGATGAGCCCGCTCTCCGTCCTCGACCTTTCGCCGATTATCCAGGGGGGCGATGCGTCCCAGTCCCTACGCAACAGCCTCGACCTGGCCCGCCATGTGGAGCGGCTGGGCTATCGGCGCTTCTGGCTGGCCGAGCATCACAATATGCAAGGCGTGGCCAGCGCCGCGACGGCCGTTGTGATCGGCCACGTGGCGGCGGGCACCTCGACCATCCGCGTCGGCGCCGGCGGGATCATGCTGCCCAACCACGCCCCGCTGATGGTGGCCGAACAGTTCGGCACGCTGGCGGCGCTGCATCCCGGCCGGATCGACCTGGGCGTCGGCCGCGCGCCCGGGACCGACCAGATCACCGCCCGCGCTTTGCGCCGCACTCTGATGGGCGACATCGACGGCTTCCCTCAGGACGTCATCGAGCTGATGAGCTATTTCAAGCCGGCCCAGCCCGGTCAGCCGGTGCGCGCGGTGCCGGGCGCGGGCCTTGCGGTGCCGGTCTGGATCCTGGGTTCCAGCCTTTATGGCGCCCAGCTGGCCGCGGCGCTTGGCCTGCCCTTCTCCTTCGCCTCGCATTTCGCGCCGGGGGATATGGAGCAGGCGACGGCCCTCTATCGCGCCCGGTTCCAGCCCTCGGAGCATTTGGCTGAACCCCACGTCATGCTGGCCCTGAATGTTTTCGCCGCCGAGACGGACCAGGAGGCCCGGTTCCTGTTCAGCTCGCTGCAGCAGGCCTTCGTCAATCTGCGCACCGGCCGGCCGGGCCCCTTGCCGCCGCCGGTCGAGGGCATGGACAGCCTGCTGCACCCCGAGCACAAGGCCATGCTGGATCATTCGCTGTCCTGCGCGGTGATCGGCTCGCCCGACACCGTCCGGCGCGGCTTGGGGGCGTTCGCCACGCGTACCGGCGCGGACGAACTGATCGTCACTGCCCAGATCTTCGACCACCAGGCGCGGCTGAGATCCTTCGAGATCACCGCAGAGGCGCACCGGGCCATCGCCCATGCGGCCTGATCGTCAAAACAAGAACAGCAAGGGGAGAGCTAAATGACTATTTCCGGAAGACAATTTCATCTTGCCGCCCGCCCGAAGGGCCTGCCGGTCCCGAGCGACTTCGCGATCGTCGAGGCGACTACGCCGGACGCCGCCGAGGGCGAGGTGCAGGTCCAAAACCTGATCCTGTCGGTCGATCCTTACATGCGGCCGCGCCTGGCGGCGGACCAGCCGCTGAACGCGACCATGCTGGGCGGGGGCCTAGGGCGGGTCCTGCAGTCGCACAATCCGAAGTTCAAGGAAGGCGATCTGGTCCGCCACGGCGCTGGTTTTGTCGAATATTTCACCTCCGACGGGCGTGGGCTGCAGGTGCTGAACCCCGATCCGGCCTTGCCACTGACGGTCTATATGCACGCCCTGGGCGGGACTGGGATTACCGCCTATGGCGGACTTCTGGAGGTTGGCAAGCTGAAGGACGGCGAGCAAGTGTTCGTCTCGACCGCCGGCGGCGCGGTGGGCTCGGTCGTCGCCCAGATCGCTAAGATCAAGGGCTGCTACGTCGTCGGCTCGACCGGAGCGGAGAACAAGGTCCGCTGGCTGAAGGACGAGGTCGGACTGGACGCGGTGATCAACTACAAGGCCGAACCGATCGGCCCGGCCCTGGAGGCCGCGACGCCGAAAGGCATCGACATCTATTTCGAGAATGTCGGCGGCGCGCATCTGGACGCGGCGCTGGTGCGAATGAACCTGCATGGCCGGATCCCGGTCTGCGGCATGATCTCGACCTATAATGGCGGCGGCGAGCCAGTGCGCGGGCTCTCCAACATCATCTACCGCCGCGTCGACATCCAGGGATTCGTGGCCAGCGATTTCGGCCACCTGAACGCGGCTTTCGTCTCCGACATGACCGGTTGGCTGAAGGACGGCAGGATCAAGTACCAGGAGACCATCCTGGATGGCTTCGAACGCGCGCCCGAGGGCTTGATCGGCCTCTTCCAGGGGCTGAACACGGGCAAGATGCTGATCCGTCTCGCGGATTGACGGTCGTCATTGCGTGCTTCGACACGCGCCGCGCAGGCGCTACTCAGCATGACGTAGAGGGTTGACGTCAAAACAAGCTCGTCATGCTGAGTAGGCCGTTCTTGCGGCCGTGTCGAAGCACGCACAGGCCCTTTCTCAAGTCCGTCCCGCGTCGATCACCAGGTTCTGGCCGGTGATCGTGGCGCTGTCGTCGGCGGCCAGGAACAGGGCCAGCCGCGCCACGTCGTCGGGCAGGATCCGGCCAGGCAGAGCCGTCTGCTTCGCCCAGTCCGCCTCGGCCTGCGGCGTCAGCCACAGCGCCAGCTGGCGCTCGGTGACGACCCAGCCCGGCGAGATGGCGTTGACGCGGATGTTCGCCGCGCCCCACTCCCGCGCCAGGGCCTTGGTCAGGCCGAGGATGGCCGACTTAGCGGCGACATAGGCGGCCATGTCGGCCGGCGCCAAGAGCGCGTTGACCGAGGCCAGGTTGATGATCGAACCGCCACCGGCCGCCGCCATCCCCGGCTGCGCGGCCGTCGCCGCCAGGAAGGTCGGGTCGAGATTGACCGCCAGCCGCTCTCGCCAGGCCGCCGCGTCGGTCGCCAGCGCGGCGTGGCGGGTGTCGTCGGCCACATTGTTGATCAGTATGCGGAGCGGTCCGATCGCCGCGTCCGCCGACCGCACAGCCGCGGCCAGGGCGTCCGCGTCACGCACGTCGACCCTCTCGAACCAGACGCCCGGCCGTTGTTCGGCGACGGCGCGGCCGGCGGTCTCGTCGCGGTCGATGAAGCCGACCTTGGCCCCCTGATCGTAAAAGGCGCCCACCAGCGCCGCGCCGATGCCGCTCGCCCCGCCGGTGATGAACACCCCACGCCCCACCAGGCTCGGATAGCGCGCGAAGGGTCCCATCGTCCGTCCTTGGATGCGGCTGATTCACTGAAACACAACATGGCGCGGGAACGGGGTTCGATGCTACCGCTCCGCCATGAATCGCCTGTTTGGGACCATTACCGCCCCCCTCTGTCTGCTGGCCGTGCTGGCAGCCAGCCTCGGCGCGCCCGCCCTGGCCGCCACCGCCTATCCGGCTTTCCCGCGATCCTCCAGCGTCGCCGATATCGGCCGATGGCTGGCCGGCCAGACCGATCTGCCGCTGTCCTCTGTGGTGCTGGTCGGTCCAGGCTATGTGTTTTCGTTCGAGACGCCGGATCCAGAGACTCAGACTGCCGGATTGGTCTGGCGACAGATTCGCGAAGAGGTCACCAGCCTTGGCATGGCCAGCCGGTTGAACGGCCGCTCGGCGACCGCCTCCATCGCCTTCGACTGCCCGCGCAATCAGGCGACGGCGAGCGACGTGATGGTCTACGCCGGCAACAGTCTGAAGGGCGGCCCAGGGCATGCGGTCGCCGCGGCGGACTGGCTGGTCGCCAATCCCGGCCTCTATCTGATGGATCTCGCCAAGGCGGCCTGCGATGCGTCCTTTCGCCGGCCATTCGCCGAGCCGCCGGTCTCGACCCTGGCGGCGACGCCGGCGACCCAGATGGCGAGGGCGGAAACCGGCGCGGAACACTGGGTCCAGGTGGGCGCGTTCGCCAGCGGCGCGGCGGCCAACCTGCATTGGCGCGAAATCCAGCGACTGCTGCCAACCCAAAGCGCTGGGCGCGGGATCAGGATCGAACCGGCGGGCCATGACGGCAAGATGCTGGTGCGCGCCCTGGTTGGACCGTTCCACGGCGCCGTGCCCGCGCAGGCCTTCTGTATCGCCTTGAAAGCCAAGGGCGGCGACTGCCTTGTCCGGTAACCAGGCCTCCTGCGGCCTCAATAGTGGATCGCGCCCCTAGTTCCACCGCCGGCGGCGATGGCGTCGCCTGTGATGGCGATGCTCTTGGGTGAAGCCAGAAAGGCGGCGATATAGCCGATCTCCTCGGCGTCGACGATCCGGCCGATCACCGTGTTCGCCGACAGGCGCTTTTCCACCTCCTCCGCCGTCACACCGGTCGAAGCGGCGCGGGCGGCGACCAGCGGCCCGGTCTTCTCGGTGCGGGTCAGACCGGGATGGATCACCGTCACATTGATCCCGTGCGGACCCAGCTCGTCCGCCAGCGATTTGGTCAGCGCGGCGACCGCCACGTTGCGGATCGAGCCGATGGTCGAGCCGGTCTGGCGGGCGGCGAGACCGCTGATATTGATGATCCGCCCCCACCCCTGGGCGATCATCAGCGGTGCGGCCTCGCGGGCGCAGCGCAGGTAACCCATCACCTTGACATTGACGTCCGACCAGAACACTTCGTCGGTGATCTCCGCCAGCTTGGGCGGCGGCGCCTGGCCGCCCGGCTTGGCCGCCGCGTTGACCAGGATGTCCAGCCCGCCGAAGCCAGCGGCCACGCCCGCGATCAGCGCCCTGACCGAGGCGTCGTCGCCAGTGTCGACCTGGAAACCCCGCACCTCGGCGCCAGTTTCCGCCGCCAGGGTCCGCACGGCCTCGTCCAGCGCGGCCTTGTCCCGCGCCGCCAGCGCGATGCGCGCGCCCTCCAACGCCAATTGTCGGGCGATGGCCAGGCCGATGCCTCGGCTGCCGCCGGTGATCAGCGCTCGCTTGCCGGTCAGCTCCAGGTCCATTCGCGGACTCCTTTTTTGCTCTTTAGAACGCCAGACGCCCGCCGACCAGCAGCAGTGTCGCGGCCAGGATAGGCCGCAGCACGCGGTCGGGGACGCGGGTCGAGAACTGGCTGCCGATGATGATCCCCGGGATCGAGCCGACCAGCAGCGACGCCAGGAGCGGGCCGTTGACCGTTCCCATCCACAAATGCCCGATCCCGCCGACCAGGGTCAGCGGCACCGCGTGGGCGATGTCCGAGCCGACGATCTTGACGGTCGGCAGTTTCGGATAGAGCAGGATCAGAGCGGTGACGCCGAGGGCGCCGGCGCCGACCGATGATACGGTCACCAGGACCCCGAGCGCCATACCGGTCAGTATGGTCAGCACCGTGACCCGCCGAGGGCTGACCTCGCCCAGGCGCGCCGCGAAGGCGGCGATCCAGGGCCGAAACGCCACTGAAATCGCCGTCAGGATCAGTGCGAACCCCAATGTCGTCGAGATCAGCGCGGCGTGCGACGGCGCGCCATAGTGGTGCAGCAGCAGCAGGGTGACGACGGCCGCGGGGATGCTGCCGGCCGCCAGGCGCGCGGTGACGCTCCAGTCCACCGTCTTGTTCAGACTGTGCACCAAGGTCCCGCCCGTCTTGGTGATCGAGGCGTAGAGCAGATCGGTGCCCACGGCCGTGGCGGGATGAAACCCGAACAGCAGGACCAAAAGCGGCGTCATCAGCGACCCGCCGCCGACTCCGGTCAATCCGACCAGCACACCGACGGCGAAACCCGACAGCGAATAGACCGGATTGATGATCGACAGCGCGGTCATGCCGGCGGCTCCAAGGGAACGCGGCGCTAAAAGCCGGCGCCGCCAAACAATCCCTATCGTGACGATAGGCAAGCGGTCTCGTCAGTTTTTCTCGGCGCCGCTTAACCCTGACTGCGGCGACGCCGCATGCGCGATTTCCACATTGAGCGCATAGGGCGCCAGGTCCATAGCTAAAGGTAACAAATCCGTCGGGGAGGGTCCATGACCGCACAGACCGTCGCCGAACGCTGGTCGTCGCCAACCGAGAGCCACGCCACGGGCGACGGCGCCTATCCGAACGGTACAACCTTGTTGTCAATGTCATGACCGATGTCGGCGCGGCCCAGATAGGCGATGCCTGACCGGGCGCACCAATAGCGCGTCACCTCTTCCTCGGTCTGACCGAAGTCCGGATTGTTGGGCGGAATCGCCGAGCAGCGTCCCAGCCGGATGCCCGCGACCTTGCGGATCCCCAGATTGCTGGTCACGTGGAACAGGTAGCGGTCGATGCGGTACATATATTCGGACACCTCCTCCAGCATCAACACGTGGCCGCTTAGATCGGGCTGGAACGGCGTGCCGATGAGCTGGCTGAGGATGGCTAGGTTGAAGGCCGCGGCCGGGACGCCCGGCGAAAGGCTAGGCTCGAGGGCGCTCGGAGCGTTCTCGACCAGCCAGGCCAGCGCCCGGCCCACCGCCTGGTCGCCGCCCTCGCGCTCGATATCGATCGGCATCGGCCCGTGAGCGATCCGGCCGAACCCTTGGCCATAGAGCGCCGCCAGCAGGCTGCCGGCGTCGCTGTAGCCCAAATAGCATTTGTCCCGCGCCGCCTGCGTCAGCCGCGGCAGCACAGCCTCGGCCAGCCGGCAAGAGCCGTAGCCGCCGCGGGCGAACCATAGGGCGTCAAAACTCGGATCATTGGCGATCTCGACAAAGGCGTCGGCGCGCTGGGCGTCGTCGCCGGCGAAGTGGCCGTGGGACAGAAAGCACTGGGCGTGGACCTGGATGTCCACCGCACGATCGGGGTACCGGCTGGCGGCCAGCGCCTTCACCCGTTGCTCGACGTTGCGGTCGATTCGCGATCCCGGCGCCACGACCCCGATCCTCAGTTCCGTTTCTGCCATAGTTTTCCCATATTTTACAACGGCTTGCCAGTTGATGACAGCTCTTATATCGTCCACTCATGGATCCGGGCAGAGCCTACTTCTTCTGCGGCGTCGGCGGCAGCGGCATGTTGCCCCTGGCGCTGATCGTCCAGGCGCGCGGCGGCCGGGTGGCCGGATCGGACCGCGCGCTGGATCAAGGCCGCACGGCGCCCAAGTTCGACTTCCTGCGCCAAAGCGGCGTCGATCTCTACCCCCAGGACGGCAGCGGCGTCACCGGCCCTGACCAGACCGTGGTCGTCTCGGCGGCGGTCGAGGAAAGCGTGCCCGACGTCCAGGCCGCCCGCCGCGCCGGCGCCGCGATCATCACCCGCGCCGAACTGCTGGCCAGCCTGTTCAACGCCGCGCCGAAACGCATCGGCGTGGCCGGCACCAGCGGCAAGTCCACCACCACCGGCATGATCGGCTGGATACTGCACGCCACCGGCCGCGATCCGACCATCGTCAACGGCGCGGTGATGAAGAACTTCGTGACCCTCGAGGCTCCCTTCGCCAGCGCCCTGGTCGGCGGCGCCGGGCCGTTCGTCAGCGAGGTGGACGAGAGCGACGGCTCGATCGCGCGATTCACGCCGACTATCGCCGTGGTCAACAACATCGCCTGGGACCACAAGCCGCTGGAGGAGCTGCGCGGCCTGTTCGCCGACTTCACGGCCAAGGCCAAGACGGCGGTGCTGAACCTGGACAATGTGGAGACCGCGGTCCTGGCGCGCGGCGTCGCCGTGGGCAAGACCCTCAGCTACAGCCTGACCGACCCGAGCGCCGATCTGCTGGCCCGCGCGCTGGCGCCAGCGCCGGACGGGATCGGTTTCGACGTGGTCGAACGCGACACCCGCGAAACCGCGCACCTCCGTTTACGTACGCCCGGCGCCCACAACGTCGCCAACGCCCTCGCGGCCCTGGGCGCCGCGCGCGCCTGCGGCGTCGGACTTACGCAGGCCGCGACCGCTTTGTCCGACTTCCAGGGCATACGCCGGCGCCTGGAATGGGTCGGCGAGGCCGGCGGCGTCACGGTGATCGACGACTTCGCCCACAATCCCGACAAGATCAGTGCGACCCTGGCTACACTGCACGCCTTCCCTGGCCGTCTACTGATCCTGTTCCAGCCGCACGGGTTCGGCCCGCTGCGTCTGATGCGGCAGGCTTTCGTCGAGGTTTTCGCCAGTGGTCTCGCCGAAGGCGACGTCCTCGTGATGCCCGAACCGGTCTATTTCGGCGGTACGGCTGACCGCTCCGTCGGCAGCGACGACATAGCCCGGGCCATCCGGCGCCAAGGCCGCCAGGCCGAAGCGTTCCCCGATCGCGCGGCCTGCGGCGAACGCCTGATCGAACTGGCCAGGCCCGGCGACCGGATCGTGGTGATGGGCGCGCGAGACGACACGCTGTCGAGCTTCGCCGAGGAGTTGGTTGCGCGGTTAGGACGTCAGCGCTTTTAGATCCTTCACCTCATCAAAAACCCCAGCAACAGCTCGGCCACCGCCTCCGGCTGCTCCTGTTGCACCCAGTGGCCGGCGCCGGGGATCAGGTAGGAGCCCTCGAACCAGCTGCAGGCCCGGGTCCCCGTCGCCTCGAAGGCGCCCGGCGCCTGGTAGACGCCCCAGTCGCTGGCGCCGGCGATGAACAAGGACGGGACATCGATCATGCGTCCGGCGAACAGCCGAAGGTCCCGCGCACCGAGCCCGCTGGTCCCGCAGCGATACCATTGCAGGCCGCCCTGAAATCCGGTGCGGGCGAACTCGGCGCTATAGACCGCCAATTCATGGTCAGGAAGCCAGCGGCAGGCGGCGATCTGGGCGGCCGACGGCATGTGCGGCGCCACCGCTTCAGCCATCCCGTGGTCCAGCGGCATCACATAATAGTCGGGTAGCTTGGCCAGTTCTTCGGCGGTCCAGGCGGCCAGAGGATGCGGCCGATTCCCCGGCCAGTCGGCGCTCTTAAAATGGTAGTAGGCGCGCAGGAACTCGTGGACGCCTTGCGAGGCGCCGCTCATGTCGGCGTCGGCGGACCGGGTCGAATAGTACCACTGGTACAGCTTTCGCGGCGGCGTCAGGCGCGCCAGATCGGCGTGGATATCAATGGCGGGCGCGAGGACCGGCCCGGGCGATGGCGCGCCGGCGAACGGGGCGCTCATCATCACCACCGAGGTGAAGACATCCGGCCGGATCAGCGCGCAGTGGGCCGCCACCGGCGAGCCGAAATCGTGACCGATCACGGCGGCGACGCTGCGGCGGCCAAGGGCGAAAACCAGCTCCAGGGCGTCCTGCGCCAGGTTGAAAAGCCGAAACGAGGCCAGATCTCCGTCATAAGATCCGTCCCAACCGGTGGTGCGGCCATAGCCCCGCTGGTCCGGCGCGATGACATGAAACCCCGCCGCCGCCAGGGCCGGCATGACCTTGCGCCAAGAATAGGCCAGCTCGGGAAAGCCGTGCAGCAGCAGGACCGCCGGCCGGCCCTCGGCCTCGAACCCGGCCTCCAGCAGATGCATCCGCAGACCGTTGACGCCGTCGATTAAGCGGGTGCGCACGCCTTTAGGCAGGTCGGCGTCCAAAGGCCCTGGCGGCGCGTCGGTCATCATGTCTGGCGTCCGCTGCTACCGCGCTCCCAGACGGACCAGCACCGCCTTGGGGATGGCATAGTGCGCGATGACGCCTTTCTGGTCGCGAAAGCCGCAGGCTTCGCGCTGCACGAAGAAGGTCCAGACCGCGCTGGCGGCGGCCTTCAGCAACGCCTCCCGGTCGGCTGGGTCGCCGTCGCGCAGGCTCGCCAGAACGACCTCCATCGTCTTGCCGGCGCGGCCCAGCGCCGCGGCGCGTTCGCCGACCAGCTCGTGGGCGAAACTGGCGGTATCGACGCCGTGTCGACCCAGAACGGAGGCCAATCTGGACGAGGGCTGCGTCATGGGTGGGTCCCTGGGTGGCGCGATCGCGGCGTTGGGCCAGGATGCCGGCGCCGCCGCGCCTTGGCAACGTCCCTACCCGCGCCAGTCCGCGGCCATGGCTTCCAGCGCGCCGCGCCAATCGCCCAGGCTCGGCTGCCGGTAGAGCCTGTGGCTCGGATACCAGGGACTGTTCGCGCGATCATAGAGCCAGCGCCATTCCGAACGCGCGTTCAGCGCCAGCCAAGCCGGCCGGCCCAGCGCTCCGGCCAAATGGCCGACGGCCGTATCGCAGCTAACCACCAGATCGAGGTTCGCTATCGCCGCGGCGGTGTCGGCGAAATCACCGGCGGCGTAGTCAGCGCCCAGGGCCGTGACGCGCATGGCCGCGGGCAGGTTGTCGAGCTGGTCCAGGCCAAAACCCTTCTGCAGGCTGATCAGCGGCGCGCCAATGGCCTGCGCCAACGGCTCGAACGCCGCGAGGGGGATCGACCGCCCCCGATCGACCTTGGCCGTGACATTGCCGCTCCAGACCACGCCGACGCGCGGGCCAGGCCCGGGCGCGATCGTGTCCAGCCGCGCCTCCCAGAGCGCCACAAGGGGAGGATCTGCGGTCAGATAGGGCATGGACCCGGGCAGACTCTCCAACGTCACGTCCAGCAGGCGCGGCAGGCTGAACAGCGGCGCGCGGACATCGGCGGCCGGCTCCGGCGCGCCCTCCGGGGCGAAGGCCGCGACGCCGGGCAGGCCCGCGAACAGCCGGCCCAGCGCAGCCGGCGCCTGCAACACCACCCGCGCGCCCCGCGCCGCGACCTGGGCGATAAAGCGGACGCACTGGATCATGTCGCCCAAGCCCTGTTCTCCATAGACCAGGATGGTCTTGCCGCTCAGATCCCCGCCGTCCCATAGCGGTGTGGTGAAGCCCTGCTCCCGCCGCTTCTCGGCCGCCGCGCGCAAGCGCCATTCGAACTGCCGCCAGCCTTCGCGAAACTGGCCGCGCTCCAACAGCACCACCCCCAGATTGTGATGCGCTTCCCAGGAATCGTCGCGCAGGGAGACTGCATGGCGATAGGCCGCTTCCGCGGATTCCAGATCACCCCGGCGAAACCGAACCAGGCCGATGTTGCAATGGGCCTGCGCCAGGCCGGGGTTCAGGCGCAGGGCCTCGCTGAACGCCGCTTCGGCCTCGTCCAGCCGGTCCAACTCCAGCAGGGCGTTGCCCAGGCCCGCATGAGCCACAGCCAGCGCCGGCTTCAAGGCGATGGCCCTTTGGCTCGAGGCCAGCGCCTCGTCCGCCTGATGCAGCTCGGCCTGGCAGCCGGCCAGATTGGCGTAGGCCTCGGCGAAGCCCGGATCGATGGCGATGGCCCGCTGCTGCTCGACGGCGGCCTGTTCGTACAGGGCCAGGCGGGACAGGGTCAGGCCCAGATTGTGGTGCACGCCGGCGTCGGCGGGACTCAGGTTCATGGCCGTCTGGTGGGCGGCGAAGGCCTCGTCCAACCGGTCCAGCGCCGCTAGCGCGTTGCCGGCGTGGGAGTGGGCCAGAGCGAGGTTCGGATCGATCGCGATGGCGCGCAGGAAGGATTCCAGCGCCTCTCGGGGCCGCAGTCGTTCGCTGAGCAGCAGGCCGAGACCATAGTGGGTGTGGGCGGCGTCGGGCGCCAGGCTGAGCGCCGCGCCATAGGCGGCCTCGGACTCCTCCAACCGGCCTAGATGGCGCAGGACGTCGGCCCGGTTGGCGTGGGCCTCGACATAGCCGGGCCGCAGGGCAATGGCGCGGTCATAGGAGGCGAGAGCGGCTCCCAGGCTGGCCGGATCGCCGACCACCGCTATGGCGCCGGCTAGATTGTAGTGCGCCTCGGCATAGCCGGGCCTCATGACCAGCACCTCGCGCAGCACCTGCACCGCCTCGTCGCGCCGGCCCTGTTCGGTCAGCAGGACGCCCAGGTTGGAATAGGCTTCCGCGCGCTCAGGCTGCATGGCGATGGCGGCGCGGAAGGCGGCGATGGCCAGGGTCGGCCGGCCGAGAGCCCGCAGGGCGACGCCCAGATTGCTCTGCGCCATGGCCAGGCCGGGATCTAGCGCCAGCGCGCGGCGACAGGCTTCCGCAGCGTCCTGGTATCGCCCAACGCCGGTCAAGGCGTTCGCGAGATTGCAGTAGTAGTGGGCGCCGGGACGCAGGGCGATCGCCTGTTCGATCAGGATGACGCTGGTCTGGCAATCGCCCCGCTGCTGGGCGATCACGCCCAGCAGATGCAGCGCGTCGGGATTGGCCGGCTCCGCGTTCAGCACCTGGCCGTACAGCCGCGCCGCCGCGTCCAGGCGGCCGGCCTGGTGATGCGCCATCGCCTGGGCTAGGAGGGTCGGCGGCCCGTGATCTGATCTCTCAACCGTCATCGTCGAAAGCTAGTCCGAGTCGCATCCATGAGACCGCCCGCGTGACCCGCCAAACCGCCGCCATTCGCCCCTACCAGCCCGAAGACCTGGACGATCTTTATCGCATCTGCCTGGCCACTGGCGACAGCGGCGCCGACGCCGCGGACATGTATCGCGATCCGCGCGTGCTCGGCCACATCTATGCCGGAGCCTATGGCATGTTCGCTTCCGAAACCGCCTTCGTGGTCGAGGACAGTCAGGGCGTGGGCGGCTACATCGTCGGCGCGCTGGACACCCGCGCCTTTGAGGCGCGGCTGGAGGCGCAGTGGTGGCCGACCCTGCGGCCCCGCTACGCCGACCCATCGGGAACGCCGCATCGGGACTGGAGCGCCGACGAGCGCGCGGCCTTCCTGATCCATCACCCCTTCCCGGCGCCGCGCCGGGTCGTGGAGCTTTTCCCCTCGCACCTGCACATTAACCTTCTGCCGCGCCTGCAAGGCCAGGACCTGGGGCGGAGCCTGATCGATCTGTGGCTGGAGACGGTCAGGCGCATGGGATCGCGCGGCGTGCATCTGGGGGTCAGTCCGGTCAATACGCGGGCGATCCGTTTCTACCTGGCGTACGGCCTGGACCGGCTGGACCTACCAGTGCCGAACGGACCGCCGGCGCTGTTCTTCACCCGGTCTATTGCGCCTCAAGCATCTCCCGAGTGACGCGATAGGCGCCGTCCAGCCAGGCGGTGATTTCCCGCGCGCCGGGGTGGTCGATCGCCGCGTAGCGCTGGCGCAGGCGGGCGGCGGCGTCCTCCAGCCGATCGAGGCCCAGATCCTGGAACAGCGACAGATGCCGCTGGACGTATCTGGCCAGGTCCGGGCCCAGCACGACGTCGGCGGCGCGGCGGAACGCTTGACCGTACTGGTAGTCTTCGCCCAGCCGATAGCTCTCGGCCAGGGTCAGGGCGGGGACGCGCGACAGGACCGGCTGCAGCGCCGGATTGACCGCGTGGGCGGCCAGGTGCGGTCCGATCGAGGCCGGACGGCCGGTGAAGGCGCGGATGTACAGATAGGGCGACATGCGCGGCCCGTCATTGACCGGATAGTTGTCCCAGAGGAACGGCTTGCGCCGCAGCTGCTCGGTGACCCGCGCCAGATGGCCGGGGCTGTATTCGCGCGAACACACCTCCTCGCCGGTCCAGAAGATCTCGATCGCCGGGTCCAGCGCCGCGCCGAACCGCTCGACATAACCCGCCGGCCGCTGGCCGAAGCCGGAGTCCAGCACCGGATCGTCGGAATAGTAGGTCGGGCAGACGATGATGCGCGACGCACGCGTCCGCTCGGCGATCCAATGGACGATCCGCGCCTGGTTGTCCGCGAGATCCGGCAGGTCGCCGCGCATGTCGTCGAACAGGACGCCCAGATACTGGACGCCGACCTCGTCCAGGAAGGCCAGCTTTCGCGCCAGCGCCGCCTGGGCCGCCGCGCCGAAGTCGCGATAGATCTCGAAGGGGCTGAGGCCCACGCCGAAACGGACGCCGTTCTCGGCGCAGCAACGAGCCAGCGCGCGCAGCTGGTCGGCGGTTTCGACGGGATGGTCCTCCTGCCAGCGACGGCGCAGGAACGGATCGGCTTTGGGCGCATAGATGTAGAAGCCGTAGCCATGGCCAGCCAGGAAGCGCACCTGCTCGCGGCGCATCTCCCAGCTCCAGGGCTGACCGTAATAGCCCTCGATGATCCCCAATTCGACGCTCATGCCGCGCTCCAACGAATGTGCCGCGACGAGCCTAGCCCATGCAATCCGAGCCCCCAAACGACGACGCCCCCGCGTGAGCGAGGGCGTCGGGCCGTCCGGTCGTTCGCGACCGATCAGAGCCTAGTAGCAGTGTTCCACCGGGACATACCGGCCGGCGTAGCCGTCCCAGCGATAGTGGACCCGGCAGTCGCCGGCGTAGCCGTAATAGGCGGGGCCGGCGTAATAGGCCGGGGGCGGGCCGTAGGCCGGGTGGGCCAGTGACGCACCGACCGCCAAGCCGAGCAGGCCGGCGCCGAGCGCCACGCCGCCATAGCCGTAACCGCGATGCCAGCCGCCGTAGCCGCCGTGCCAACCGTAGGGGGCGGCGTCGGCCGAAGTGGCGGTCGCGGCGACGGCGCCGCCAATGGTCAGGGCCGCCAGCGCGGCCGTCAGGATCTTACGCATGGGAACCTCCTTGAAAGTCTCTGCGGGGCCGAGGGAGCCCCCGGGGAACCATTCCCCGGCGGCCTTCAGCCATGGGGAGACAATGATCCTTGCGCTGTGAACCCAGCCTGAATGCGGGTGTTAGGGTACGGTCACGCCCGCCAAGGCTGTTCCGCCCCGGGCTAGGGCTGTGATCGCGGCGCCGGGCGCGAACCGACGCAGCGCATCGACGGTTTCGACCAGGCCGGCGGATTCGGCAGACTCGCTGACCACCACGCCATGCAGCGGAACGCCCCGCGTCTTGATAACCTCGATCGCGGTGAGGGCGTGACTGATGGCGCCCAAATAGGAGCCCGTCACCAGGAGGATCGGACAGCCCAGAGCGAGCAGCCAGTCGAGCACGGTCGCATCGTGGGTCACAGGACTCATCAGCCCGCCGGCGCCCTCGATCAGCACCGTCTCGCCCGACGCGGCTTCGGCGATCCGGGCGCGGCACCAGTTCACGATCTCGGATAGCTGGACGCAGCGTCCCTCGGCCGCCGCCGCCCGGTCCGGCGCCAGCGGCGCGACGAAGCGCCAGGGCGAGCAGGCGTCCACATGGGCCGCATCCACCGGCAGGCCGGCGGCTCGCAGCAATACCGCGGTGTCGCCGGTCGCGAAGGCGGGATTGTCCAGGGTCACGACGCCGCTGGCGATCGGTTTCAGCACCCGGACCGACCCGCCGCCGCACCGGATCCGGCGCGCCAGGGCCGCGGTGACATAGGTCTTGCCGATGTCGGTGCCCGCGCCGGCGATGAACAACACGCTCATGGGCTTCAGACGACGGCGACGGCGCGCTCGCGGCTTCCCATCGGCTTGAGTCCCAGATCGGCGAACAGCCGCGCGTCCGTGTCCTTGTCCGGGTTTCGCGTGGTGAGCAGCTTGGCGCCGACGAAAATCGAATTGGCGCCGGCCAGGAAGCACAGGGCCTGCTGCTCGGGGCTCATATGCTCGCGGCCGGCCGACAAGCGGACCACCGCCTTGGGGCAGATCAGCCGGGCCACGGCGATGGTGCGGACGAACTCGATCCCCCCAACAGCAGCGCTTTGGCCCAGCGGCGTGCCCGTGGTCGGCATCAGATCGTTGATCGGCAGGCTGTCGGGATGTGCCGGCAAGGTGGCCAGGGCGTGCAGCAGACCCGCGCGGTCGCGCCGGGTCTCGCCCATGCCGACAATGCCGCCGCAGCAGACCGAAATGTCCGCCGCGCGCACCGCCGCCAGCGTGTCCAGCCGGTCCTGATAGCTGCGGGTGGTGACCACCTGGTCGTAATAGTCCGGCCCGGTGTCCAGGTTGTGGTTATAGAAATCGAGCCCGGCCGCCTTCAACGCCTTGGCCTGATGCGGCTCAAGCATGCCCAGCGTTACGCAGGTCTCCAGCCCCATCGCCCTGACGCCGGAGATCATGGCCGCGATGCGGGGAAGGTCGCGGTCTTTGAGGTCGCGCCAGGCCGCGCCCATGCAAAAGCGCTGCGCCCCGCCGGCCTTGGCCTGGGCGGCGTCGGCCAGGACAGCCTCGACCTCCATCAGCTTGGTCGCCTTAACCCCGGTCTCGAAGTGCTGGGACTGGCTGCAATAGCCGCAGTTTTCCGGGCAGCCGCCGGTCTTGACCGATAACAGCTGGGATATTTGCACCTCGCTAGGGTCGAACCAGCGCCGATGCACGCTGGCGGCGCGGAACACCAGTTCGGTGAAGGGCAATTCGAACAGCGCCTCGATCTCGGCCAGGGTCCAGTCGTAACGCGGCAGGGCGGGGTCGGCGGCGGTCATCACGCAACTCCAGAACAGACGCTCGGGCGCCAGCCACTGCCACGAACCCGGCGCGCCCGCTACAGGCTTTGAACGTCCGGCCGCGACGCGGGCGAATTTTCATGCTCATAGCGTCGCGCCCGACGGTGTGGCGGCTTTTGGGAGACGGCGGATGGCGATTGAGATGGCGGCGGTCGAGGCCGGGCGACAGGCGGGCGAGGTCGACTGGTTCGCCGCGGGGGAACGCCATGTCTGGCGGCCCTATTGTCAGATGAAGACCGCGCGTCCGCCCCTGCGCGTCGCCAGCACCCGCGGCGCGTGGATCATCCTGGAGGACGGTCGCGAGCTGGTCGATGGGATCGCCTCGTGGTGGACAGCCTGCCATGGCTACAACCATCCCCACATCCGCGAGGCGGTCCAGCGTCAGCTGGAGCTAGCACCGCATGTGATGTTCGGCGGCCTGGCGCACGAGCCGGCCTACCGGCTGGCCGCGCGGCTGGCGGCCGCTCTGCCCGGCGACCTGAATCACGTTTTCTTCGCCGAGTCCGGCTCGGTCTCGGTGGAGATCGCCATGAAGATGGCGCTGCAATACTGGATCAACCAGAGCGTACCGGGCCGAACCCGGTTCCTGTCCTTCCAGGGCGGCTATCACGGCGACACTTTGGCGACGATGACCATCTGCGATCCGGAAGAAGGCATGCACGCCCTGTTCGCCGGCGTGATGCCCAGCCAGCATGTCCGCGCTCTACCGCGCGACGACGCCGGCGAAGCCGAACTGGACGGCTTCCTGGCCCGGCATGGCGCGGAGATCGCCGCCATCATCGTCGAGCCCCGGGTCCAAGGCGCCGGCGGCATGCTCTTCCATGGCGACGAGGTGCTGTGGCGCCTGCGCCGCCTGGCCGATCGGCACGGGCTGCTGCTGATCTTCGACGAGATCTTCACCGGTTTCGGACGGACGGGGTCGCTGTTCGTCAGCGGCGATTGCGGCGTCGTCCCGGACATCGTCACCCTGTCCAAGTCGCTTACCGGCGGAACCTTGCCCCTGTCGGCGGCGATCGCCAGCGAGCGGGTGTTTCAGGCCTTCTGGTCCGACGACGCCGGCGCGGCGCTGATGCACGGGCCGACCTATATGGGCAACCCGCTGGCCTGCGCGGCCGCCAACGCCTCGCTGGACCTGTTCGAGCAAGGGGCGTGGCGCGGCCAAGTCGCGCGGGTCGAGCAGGGTTTGCGCGCGGGCCTTGAGCCGTGCCGGGACGCGCCCGGCGTGATCGATGTCCGGGTCGTGGGCGCGATCGGCGTGGTCGAGTTCGATGCTCCGGTCGACGGGTCCGCACTTTGCGTCCGCTTCGTCGCCGAAGGGGTATGGATCAGACCGATGGGCCGGGTGGTTTATCTGACCCCCGCGTTCACGATTGGCGAGCCTGAGCTTGGCCAGCTCACCCGGGCGATGACGCGGGTGCTGGCGCGCGGCGTCTGACGCGATCGTTCATGCCGCATTCATGGCGATCCCTGTTTCATCGAAGCGTGGAAAGACTTGGACGGAGCGCGATGGATCAATTCATCAATGTTGGCGAAGCTGATTCAAGAGCGGCGAGGCGGAGAGTTGCATCAGGAACTTTTCCAGGCTTCGTTCGCTATCGGATACAGCAACACCCTAGCTTGATCACTGCCGGCGCCGAGCTCGTTAATTCGGAGGAATCTCTATTTGCGGATTTCGAGATTGCAACACTTCGATCGAGACAAACCGCTAAAATCGCCAGAAGCCTCTTCTAACCCACGCGCAGGCCGCTCTCCCGCGCGGTCATGAGGGATCTATTTGGAAGGATGACAAACATGCGAAAACTAACTCTCGTTCTGGCGACCGCCGCGTCTTTGCTCGGCGGCACGGTTGCGGTCAGCGCCGCCCAGGCCGCGCCGTCGCCGCAACTGTTCTCCGGCGTCTATGACCCCAGCGTTCCGCCTAGGCTGGACACCGTCCAGTGGTTCTGGGGCGGCCGCAACTACTGCTGGTATGACGGCGGCTGGCGCGGCCCCGGCTACTACTGGTGCGGCTACGCCTGGCGCCGCGGCTACGGCTGGGGCGGCGGCTACGGCTGGCGCGGTTGGGGCGGCGGACACCCCTACGGCTACTACCACGGCGGCGGCTATCACGGCGGTGGCGGATACCACGGCGCAGTAGGCGGTGGCGGATATCACGCTGGCGGTGGCGGCCACGCCGGTGGCGGTGGCGGCGGTGGCGGCCATGGTGGCGGCGGACACGAAGGCGGCCATGGCGGCGGCGGACACGAAGGCGGACATCCGCACTGACGTCACGGCCCAAGCGATCTCGCGGCGGCGGAGTTCTCTCCGCCGCCGCTTGCGTTTAGCGATCTCGGCTCGCCAACCGCGCGGTCAAGCGTTAGGACGATTTTGTCGGCGCGCGCTTGAAAAGGCATGGTGAATGCCAAAAGGTGCCGGCGCATAAAATTGTGGGAGGCCACCATGGCGATCAAGACTCCGGCGGGAGAGACCTTCGGCGGCGTTATCGGCAGGACCTTCGCCGAATCCCAACCCTGGTGGCCCGAGGCCAAGGGAGCCAAGGGCGCTCCCAATGTCGTGATGGTGGTGCTGGACGACACCGGCTTTTCGCATTTCGGCTGCTACGGTTCGGACATCGAAACCCCGAATATCGACGCTCTGGCCGCCGGTGGCCTGCGCTTCACCGGTTTTCACACCACCGCGCTCTGTTCGCCGACCCGGGCCTGCCTTCTGACCGGCCGCAACCACCACGCGGTCGGCATGCGGGCCATCTCCAATTTCGACACCGGCTTTCCCAATATGCGCGGCGCCCTGCCCCGCTCGGCGGCGACCCTGGCGGAGATCCTGCGCGACAACGGCTACGCTACCTTCGCCGCGGGCAAGTGGCACCTGGCGCCCATGGCCGAGTGCTCAGCCGCCGGACCCTATCACAATTGGCCCCTGCAGAAGGGCTTCGATCGCTATTACGGCTTCCTGCAGGGCGAGACCGACCAGTTCTATCCGGAGCTCACCCACGACAACCATTTCATCGATACGCCGGCCAGATTCGAAGACGGCTATCACGTGTCCGAGGACATCGTCGACAAGACCTGCGGCTTCATTCGCGACCTGACCTCGCTGGTTCCCGAGCGGCCGTTCTTCCAGTACCTGGCCTTCGGCGCCCAGCATTCACCGCACCAAGCGCCGCAAGCCTATCTGGACAAGTATCGCGGCAGGTACGACGCCGGCTGGGACGTGGTGCGCGCTCAATGGTTCGAGCGGCAAAAGACCCTGGGCGTGATCCCGAAGGACACCGGGCTCGCGCCGCGCAATCCGGGCGTCAAGCCATGGGCCGAGCTTTCGGTCAACGAACAGCGCTTCGCCTGCCGGCTGCAGGAGGCCTTCGCGGCCATGCTGGAGCACACCGACCACCAGATCGGCCGGCTGGTCGGGTTCCTCAAGGAGATCGGAGTCTGGGACAATACGATCTTCATCGTCCTATCGGACAATGGCGCCAGCCAGGAGGGCGGCGCCACGGGCGTGCTGGACGAGATGAAGTGGTTCAACGGCATTCCCGAGAATGTCGACGCCGCCGTCGAGCGGCTGGACGACATCGGCGGGCCGAACAGCCATTGCAACATTCCCTGGGGCTGGGCCCAGGCCGGCAACACGCCGCTGAAATGGTACAAACAGAACACCCACGGCGGCGGCGTCCGCGATCCTTTGATCCTGCACTGGCCGGCCCGGCTGGGCGCGCCGGGCGAGACCCGCGACCAATTCTGCCACGCCATCGACATCGCGCCGACCATACTGGACTTGCTTAGTATCGAGACGCCCGAGGTGGTCGCCGGCGTGCCGCAAATGCCGGTGCACGGGATCAGCCTGGCGCCGGTGCTGACCGACGCCAAGGCTCGGCTGAAGCGCGGGGCTCAGTATTTCGAGATGCTGGGCCACCGGGGCGTCTATCTGGATGGCTGGAAGGCGGTGACCCACCACAGGGCCGGCAAGCCCTTCGACGAGGATCGCTGGGAACTCTACCACCTGGCCGAGGATTTTTCGGAGACCCGCGACCTGGCCGCCGAACAGTCGGAGCGGCTCAAGACCCTGATCGATCTTTGGTGGACCCAGGCCGAGCTGCACGGCGCCTTGCCGCTGGACGACCGACCGGCGCCGGCCTTGTTCGCCGCCTCCAGGCGGCCTGGCATGCCGACCGCGCGCAGCCGTTTCATCTACTATCCGCCGGTGTCGCACATCGTCTCGGACACCTGCCCGCCGCTGGCGCGCGGCTGGCGGACCGTCATCGAGCTTGAGCATCCGGCGCAGGGCGGCGACGGCGCCCTGGTCGCGCGCGGCAGCCTCAACAGCGGCTTTGTCCTCTACATCAAGGACGGCCGCCTGCGCTTCGACTACAACAGCTTCCACGTCCATACCGAGGTCGCGGGCGCTACGCCGCTAACGCCAGGACCGCATCGGGTCGAACTGAAGGTGACGCGCCGCGAGGACGGCGGCGGCGATGTCGTGCTTGAGGTGGACGGGGCGGGGGTTGGCCAAGGTTCGATCGGCCGGCTGCTGTTTCTGATCTCCAGCACCGGCATGGATCTTGGCCGCAGCCTTTCGCCGGTGAACGACGACTATGCCGAGCCCTACGCCTATCCGGGCCGGATCAGCCGGGTGGTGTTCGAAATCCCCGAGGCCGCGCCACGCGGCGAGGTCAGGGCCAATGTCCGGGCCGAGATGGCGCGACAGTAGTCTCAGGCCCGCGCGGAGCTGTCCGCCCGCGCGATCAGCATGGCGCGGGCGGCGACCAGGATCTGTTCCACCGCGGCGCGGCGATAGTCCCAGCGCGGGTCGGGGTCGGGCGGATTGACCACCATGGTGGCGTTGGCTTCGAACAGCAGGACCTCGCCCTTGGCGTTCAGCCCGAAATCAACACCGGCATAGTCCAGGCCCAGAGCCTCGGCGATCCGCGCCAGGCCGGCCATCGCCGCGGAGCCCAGCACACCGGGCATGTCGTTCAAGAAGGCCGCCTCCTCCGCGCGAAGTTGCGGCTGCCGCGCCATATCGGCGGTGAAATAGTGCACCTTCCAGTCCGCCGAAGCCGCCAGGTGCAGCGGATAGAGCCGGCCGTCGATCATCATCACCCGGTATTTTCGCGCCCGACCCTGGTCGTCGCGTGCATCGAGGGGCTCGATCAGCATCAGCTCGCGCCCCGGCAGTTCGGCGACGGCACGCGCCAAGTCGCCGGGCGTCTCGACCCGCTGGAAGTAGCGGCCGGTGTGAAAACCCGGGCTGCGCAACAGCAGCGGATAGCCGAACGCCTCGGCGGCCCTCGGGACCTGGTCGCGGGGGGCGACGACGAGCCTGGGCGTCACCACGCCCGCAAGACCGGCCAGGCGTCGCGCGTTCTCGGCTCGGCCGGTAAGGCGGACCTTCGACGGCGCATTGATCACCGGCGCCCTGATGCGCGCCAGCACCCCCTCGGCCGCATCCTGCGCCTGCGCGCTAAGGTCTGCGTCGCCGACCGCGTTGAACACAAGGTCGTGCGGCGGCAAGACCGGCGCCGTCGTATGCGCCTCCACCGCCAGAACGGAGACCGCGAACACCCTGTCATCCAGCAGGAATCGCGTCGGTGTGTTGCCGCCGGCCGCCGAGACCAGCAGCAGCACCCGGCGCGGCGGCCCGGCGCCGCGATAAGGCAGGGTGGTTATCTCGCGAGCGCGGTAACTGCTCTGTCGATGCCGTTCGGCGGCGTTCTCCTCGCCCAGGTCTTGCAGCAGATTGGCCATGCCCTGATGCGCGTCGGGATGATCGGGCGCCAGGGCCAGCGCCGCCGCATAGTGTTCGCGGGCCTGGTCGTGCTGCGCGTTGGCCAGCAAGGCGTTGGCCAGGTTGATCCGGCCGATCGGATTGTCCGGATGGTGTTTGACCGCCTCGGCGTAGGCCGTTCGCGCGGCGGTGCGGAAGTCGGTGTTGTAGAGCAGCGTGCCCAGATCGTTCAGGGCGCCGAAATGGGTTGGCTCCCGCTCGATCACCCCCAGATAGTCCTGTCGGGCCTCATCCGCGCGGCCCAGACCCGCCAGCAGCCCAGCCCGAAGATAACGTAGCTCCACCTGGCCTGGATCGCGCGCCAGCAGGGCGTCGATGTCGGCGAGGCGGGAATTGGAGGTCGGCATCGCCATCCTTCGCGTCTGTACGCCGGGCCGGTCAGAGGTAGCAATCTGTCAACACCGAGGCGCCAGGAGTATCCTACCGATTCCCAAGGGAACGAGGATGAATCGTCCAGCAGATCCGACCTCCGAAATCAAAGCGCCCGACGTCGGCGAGCCGGCGCCGTTCTTTACGGCCGCCACCGACAACAACGACCGCTATAGCCTGGAGGTCGCCGCCGGCCGTTGGATCGTGCTGCTGATGTTCGGCACGCTGTCGGTGGAGGCGTCTCGCCAAGCGCTGGAGGCGGCCCTGGCAAAACGGGCGCTGTTCGACGACTGGAGCGCCGCGCTTTATGGCGTCAGCGTCGACCGGGCGGACAAGGCCCAGCGCGGCCTGGCCAACGCCGAACCCGGCGTGCGTTTCTTCTGGGATTTCGACTGCGCCGTCAGCCGCCTCTATGGCGCGGCCAATACCGACTATCTGCGGCCGGCCGTCTTTTTGATCGATCCAGCCTTCCGCATCGCCATGGCCGAGCCCATCGAACAAACCCCCCAGGTGCTGGCGCGGCTGGAACAAGAGCTGCGCGACGCGCCGGCCCTGGCCGACAGCCCCACCGCGCCCGTGCTGACCCTGCCCCGAATCCTCGAACCCGAACTGTGCGCCGCGCTGCTGGACTACTACCGCCGCGGCCAGCCCACGCCTTCCGGCTTCGCCATCGATGTCGACGGCCGCACCGTCCAGCACGTCAATCCGATGCTGAAGCGGCGCAGCGACGTGACGATCGAGGATGAAGACCTGATCGCGGCGGTGCGAATGCGGCTGGAGACGCGTCTTTTCCCGATGATCAAGCGGGCTTTCAATTGGCGGGCCCAATATATCGAGCGGTATCTGATCTGCCGCTATGGCGAGCAGGATCAGGGCTTCTTCTTCCCACACCGCGACGACATGACCGCCGGCACCGCTCACCGCAAATTCGCCGTCTCGCTCAACTTGAACGCCGAGGATTATGAGGGCGGCGATCTGCGGTTCCCGGAATTCGGGTCCCGCACCTACCGGCCGCCGACGGGTGGAGCGACCGTCTTCTGCTGCAGCCTGCTGCACGAGGCGACGCCGGTCACCCGGGGCGAACGGTTTGTGTTCGTGCCCTTCCTCTATGACGACGAGGGCGCCCGGCTGCGCCGCGCCAACCTGGCGCTGGTCGGCGCGCGGCCGGATCAGAACCGCAAGGCCCGCCGCGCCCAGCGCCATCGGTAGCCGGGTTTGGCTGGCCGAGCGATTGCGGTCACATTCAACGGTTAGGGACTTTTACGTCCATCCGCGGCGAGCGAGGGGTGCGAATCCATGAGCCAAAGACCAACCCGCGCGGTCATGGGCGGCCTGGCCTTAGCCGCGGTCGCGGCGACCATCGCGCCGGACCGGGCGCTGTCCGCGCCGCCGCCGGCGCCTACCCTGTCGGTCTCGACCGTCTATGAGGGCAGCCTGCTGATCAATCTGCTGGAAATGCGCATGCACAACCATGTCGCCGGGCAGCGTTTCAGCAACGACGTCCACGTGGAAAGCTCGGGCGCGGTCTCGTTCATCCGCCGGTTCGACATTAACGCCGCCAGCGTCGGGAGCTTCGATCACGGCCGGCCGGTTCCGGCCGCCTATGTCCAGCACAGTCTGGAGGGCCGCAAGCGCGGCAGCCGTACGCTGGTCTGGCGCGCGCCCTCCGCCGTGATGGACCCGCTGACCCAAGGCCTGCGCCTGACCGCGACGCCGCTGAGCAGCGCGCCATGCCCGGGGGTCATGCGCACCTCTGACGGCAAGCAGCGCTATGACTTGATCTTGAACTATGTTGGCCGCGGCGCCCTCGCGCCCGGACAGCAGGGTATGGGCCTGACCCAGCCGGTCCAATGCCGGCTGGATTTCCGACCGGTGAGCGGGTTCAAGGTCAATAATCAACAAGGTCTGCGGCAGTTCCTTCGCAGCGACATCCGCGCCACCTTCGCCAAGGCGTCCGGCCCCGGCGTATGGGTGGCCACGGATGTTAGCGCCGATACGATGGTGGGCGGCCTGCATCTGCGATTGACCAGCCTGGCCATTCAGGGCTCACACGCCGCCTTCGAGACGCCCGCGCCGCCCAAGCCGCAACTACCACCTCCGCGCAAAGCGCACCGGCGCTAGAGCCTTTTAGCTTCAGATGGCTTCATCTGAAGTGTTGAAAAAGGCTCTAACGCTTTGACTCTAGAGCGCATTCCGGAAAGTGGGAACCGGTTTTCGGATAAAACGCGCTCCAAAACAAAGACCTAGAGCGCCGATCTGATTCCATCAGATCGGAACACGCTCTAGGTGTTTAGTCCCGGGCTTTGATGGATTGGATTGAGCC
>Ga0302314_10002078_pt1 | contig 37354 bp, 29 predicted proteins | sample III_Palsa_N2_3_FD_200533 | JGI IMG/M metagenome (GOLD analysis project Ga0302314, IMG submission 200533) | Peat permafrost microbial communities from Stordalen Mire near Abisko, Sweden - III_Palsa_N2_3 | ecosystem: Environmental > Terrestrial > Soil > Palsa > Peat permafrost | place: Sweden...
TAAAAGGAGGCGATCGCGAGCACATCCGGTACATACACTTGGTCCACAAAGTCGCGCATTTGCGCGATCAGTTGCGCGACCTTTTGCAACCCGACCACATTGACCGCGGTCGATCCGGTTCCCGCTCCAGCGTGGACGCTGATCGCGGATGGGGCGCCTCCCACCAACACATTGGGGTGTGGATTCTTGCCCCCGAAGATGGTTTGCAATTGAATGATTTGACGCTGCCACGCCAACGCATCGAGATAATGCGCCACGGCCAGAAGGTTTGCTTCCGGCGGCAATTTATACAGCGAGCTGCCCCAGTAGGCGTTGGCAAAAATGCCCAGCTGCCCTGACTCCACCAGCGCCTTGACGCGCGACTGTACATCTGCGAAGTAGCCCGGGGATGATCGCGCGTATGTCGAGATCGATTGCGCGAGCGCCGAGGTTGCCTTCGGGTCCGCCTTCAATGCCGACACCACATCAACCCAATCAAGCGCGTGCAGGTGGTAGAAATGCATCACATGATCGTGCACGAACTGCGTCACGATCATGAGATTGCGTATCAACTGAGCATTCACGGGGATCGTATATTTCAAGGCGTCTTCGACGGCCCGCACGGAGGCAATGCCGTGAACCAGGGTGCACACGCCGCATATTCGCTGTGCAAAAACCCATGCATCGCGCGGATCGCGGCCTTGCAGAATGATCTCGATGCCGCGCACCATGGTGCCGGAACTCGAGGCTTGGGTGATTACCGAGCCGTCGAATTGCGCCTCAATTCGCAGGTGTCCCTCGATCCGGGTGACCGGATCGACGACGATGGTCTGAGCGCTCACGGTGGGCTGATCTTCAGCAGGTTGGCGGCCACAAGTTCCAGCAAGCTTTGCGGTGTCTTATTCCAGGTGAAGTGAGCCTGGGCATCATCAAAGGTACGCCGGCAGTCCGAGCAGCTGGTAAGGAAGGTGTCCGCGCCCGTGGCGTCGATTTCGCGCAGCTTGTTCTCCATGGTCCGATAGCGCAGCGGTGCGGCGCGTTCGATGTCGAGCACACCACCTCCGCCGCCGCAGCAGAAGCTAAATCCGCCGTGATTCTTCATTTCGTGCAAATCGACGCCCATAGCCTTCATCAGCGTCCGCGGGGCTTCGCTGATGCCACCTTTTCGTGCTGACTCACAGGGATCTTGGAACGTGGTGGCACCAGTGACGGCTTTACCCAGCCGGAGACGCCCCGCCTGCAGCTCATCGGCCAGGTATTCGGTCACCTGCAGGACCCGAAAAGGCAGCGGCTTGCCGTAGAGGTCAGCGGCCTCCCAGCGCAGTGCCGCGTACGCATGGCCGCATTCGGGAACCAGCAGGATTTGCGCCTTGCATGCAATGGCCTGATCGATCAGGCGCAGGCTGATTTCCCGCTGCCACTGCTTGCCGCCGGCATAGTAACCGTAATTCTCAGCCACCAGCCCATCGCTGCGAAAGGTGCAGGACACACCCAGGTGCTGCATCACACGCGCCAGCGCAGCGACGGCGCTCGGGTAATGTTCGATGTCCGTCCTCGGCACGCATAACATGATCTGCGCTTCAGGCTTATCGAGCGGTATATCGACATGGAAGCGCGCGCCTATCGCGAGCAGTTGATCGCGGTAGGGCTCGGCGCTCACCTCCGGTTGACCGGTGAGCTGCTGGTGCGCAGCCCTGTCATAAAGCTCTTTCGGCGCCAGCCCGGCGTCGAACATTGCGTGCCGGGCCTGCTCGATGAGCGCCGCCACATCGATGCCCATGGGGCAAATCAGGCTGCAGCGGCCGCACAGATTGCAGCTATCGAACAACAAGTGCTGCCATTGCTCCAATTGCTCGGTCGTGACCTCGCGCTTCAGCCCCAATAGGCGCACCAGCGGCGCAAACGCGCTCGCCTCGCGCTTATAGGCTTGTTTGAACGGCTCGACCTTCCAAATGGGGGTGTACTGCGGATCTTCCGTCGCGATGTAGAAATGACAGGCATCCGCGCAAATGCCGCAGTGGATGCAGGATTCGAGGCGAAAGGCACTGAGCGCACCGATTTCCTGAACGAAGCCGCTCATGGCCCCGCCAACGCGAGCATCGCTCATGAGGTGGCTCCCTTGCGCGCGAGCAGGGCGCCGTTCAAGGCGCGGGACGGAAAAATGTAGAAGGCATGCATCAGCTTGCCGAATGGGAACCACACCAACAAGCCGTCGACGCTCAAGATGTGGATTCCGAGAAGTGTCTCATACGAAGCGCCGATATGGGCGGTCGCCGCAATGCCGGTGACCATCACCAGCATGGTGATGAACCAACTGAAGTAATCGTCGAAATTCGACAGCATTTTCATCACGGGATTGGTCACGCGCCGAAACAACACCGCTATGAACAAGGTCAGGGTCAGCACGGAAATCACAGTGATCAGGCTGCTCGGCAACCCCATCCAGGTGATTCCGAACAGACTGCCGAGAAATAGGATGTGTGGCGTGAACAACAATACGACGGCAAACAATCCAAGATGATAGCTGTAGCCGAGCGCCTCGCCCGCTCCGGTCCGTCCGATGAATTCTCGATGCGGCCATGATCTGGAACCAACCGTCAGTAATCCGCCGGTGATGGACTTGAATACGGAATCCCGCGGCCGATTCAGGTCGCGGCGGATGCGCAGAAGCACGAAGGCGAGGATGCGCCAGGTGACCCCGAGGCAGAACACCGCGATCGCTACCTTGAGTGCGGGCCCGCGCGCAACATCTAATAGAGTCATGGATCAAAGTTCCTTCCGGTTATGCCCGGCAGCGTCCTGCTCGCTGCGATGTTGGCGCAAGCGACTCACGCCGGCGGACGCCACCCCGAGCACCGCCCCAGCCGCCACGGCTGCCGCGCCCAGCTCCACCGCGCGCCGCGGTGAAGCCACGCCGGCTTTGCCCCACTCGGCGCTGGATTGGGCGGCATAGAAGCTGCCCTTATCCCAGAATCCCGGCTCCGAACAGCCGAGACACCCATGTCCCGACTCAATCGGGAAGCTGGTGCCGCCATTCCACTTGATCGTCGCGCAGGCGTTGTGAGTGGTCGGCCCCTTGCAGCCGAGTTCATAAAGACACCAGCCATTGCGTGCGCCTTCATCGTCAAAGGACTTGGCGAATTTTCCCTCATCATAGAACGGTCGCCGATAGCAGCGATCGTGAATGGTGTTGCCGAAAAAGGCCTTGGGGCGCAGGTGCTCATCCAGATCGGGGACTCGGCCGGTGCTCACGAATTGCAGCAACGTGCCGGTGATGACTTCCGGGATGGGCGGACATCCCGAGACATTGATGATGGGCTTGTCGCCCACGATGGCCGTTACCGGCCACGCCTGCGTTGGGTTCGGGTCTGCGAAGGGAATGCCGCCGAATGCGGAACAGGTGCCGACGCAGACTATCGCTGCCGCACCCTTGGCGGCCTCGCGCAGCGTATCGACGGCGCTTCGGCCTCCGGAGGCGCAATAAGCCCCTCCCGCACCCGTGGGTACGGACCCATCGATTACCAGGACATACTTGCCGAAGTTGTCCTTCATGGCCTTGGCGAGCGCGGCCTCTGCATCATCGCCCGCAGCCGCCATCAAGGTGTCGTCGTAATCAAGGGAGATCACATTGAAGATCAGGCTTTCGATGGTCGGCGAGAAGGAACGCGTCAGCGATTCAAAACAACCGGTACATTCCTGGAACGACAAATACACCACCGAGGGTCTTTGCGCGTGCCGCAACTGCTCGGCCATTGCGGCTCCGATCCACGGTGGCAATGCCATGGCCGTTGCGGTGGCGGTGCAGAACTGAATAAAGCCGCGCCGACTGACTCCGTGCCTCAGCAGCATCTCACCGACCGTCAGCTGTTCATTGGCGAGCGGCATGCTGCCCTTCGCTGGGCGCTGGCGCCCTGAGTTGCTGACGAAGAGCGCGTGCGCTTGCGGCAATCTCGTCCATTGCGCAGGTCAAGATGGCCGGCACGCGGCTTACATCGATCAATTCGGCCACCATGTCACCTTGCTGATCGAAGTGTTCCACCCACCAAACGCCAGAAACGCGGGTTTCGCGCACTCTTGAAAGGCCTTGGGCATTCACTGTGGCCTGCACTTCGCCCTCACCGAGCACCCGCTGCAAGGCCGCCCGGTCCATGGGACTCATCGGCAGGCTACGCAAGTCGATCGCTCCCGAGGACTCGGCAGCGACCAGGCGTTCGAGCAGCGTGGCCAGCTCGGATAGTATCGCGGCAACGCCACCGCCCAGCCCGCCGTCTGCGGCCGGCGGCTCGATCCGCGCCGGCGATTCGCTACGAATCGGGATATCGCTGAGTCGACTCATGTGAGCTGCCAATGCTGCAGCGTAAGCCGCGCTTGCCGGACGGCGTCAGTCATTGCGTCTGCGACCGCAGTCGACAGGGCCTCGCACCAGTCGATTCGTCCCGGTTGGATGCAGAGCAGGGCGCGCCGCCTGGGCAGGCAGCCCTGCAGCCGGGCCATATCGAGCAAGTCAATGAGTCCCACCTCGTGAACGGTGCGCCGACGCGTAGTCTTCAGAAATTGGTCCATCGTGTCGTTCTCGAACAGGGCGATAGTGCCCGGCTCGCCGCCGAGATCAGCGGCATCGAGCACCAGCATCGAATCAGCCGCCTCCACGTAGGACAGCAGGCTAAAGCTCAGCGTGCCCCCATCGACAAACTCCGCGACGTCGCTACCCAACTCAGACCGAAGCCGCTCGGTAAGCCGTACACCGGCGCCGTCGTCACTCAGCAGCACATTGCCGAAGCCGAGGACCAGGACCGGGCTGCAATCTCTCATGTCTTGCCCGTGCCTGAACGTCACCGCGCATCCTCGCTTGAGGGTTCGAATTTGCACTCGCATACACACTTCGTCTGTGCGCTGCCGTACATACCAATAACTGCAGATGGGCTAGGGTTCGCCGGTGCACGAGCTGTCCATCTGCCAAGCGCTGCTCCGGCAGGTCACCCAAGTCGCCGAAGGTCGTGGCGCAGGTGTCGTAGAGAGCATCACCATCGAGGTCGGTCCGCTTTGCGGCGTTGAGCCGGCGCTGCTCGCTACTGCGTTTGGGATTTTGCGGGCAGGGGGCTGTGCGGCGCAGGCGGCGCTCGTGATCGAAGAAACCGGCGTCACCGTCGGTTGTACGAGCTGCGGCGCGCAATCGCAGGCCGCACCGAATCGATTGACATGCGCGGCATGTGGCGGATTTCGGACGCGAATTGTAGCCGGGGACGAGCTGCGCCTGCGCCGGGTCGAGCTGCGCGCGCCTGAGTCGGCCAGCGTAGCGTAGCGAGGAGATTGCAATGTGCGAAACCTGCGGCTGTGCGATCACTCCTGAAATCGATTACGCACACAGCGATGAAAACGTGCTGATCGAGGTGCTGCAAGATCTGCTCGCTGCGAACGACAAGGTCGCGGCGCATAACCGCGAACACTTTGATCGGCACGGCGTGCTGGCCATCAACCTCATGTCCTCGCCCGGTGCCGGGAAAACCGCGTTGCTGGAAGCGACCATCATGGCGCTGCGCGATCGCTATCGTATCGCCGTCATCGAGGGTGATTTGGAGACCGACAACGATGCGGTGCGCATCCGCGCGCACGGGGTGCCGGCAATACAAATCACGACCGGTGCGGCTTGTCACCTCGATGCAAACTTGGTGCACCGCGCCTTGCATGACTTGCCGCTGGCGGGGCTTGATTTACTGTTCATCGAAAACGTCGGCAACCTGGTTTGCCCCGCAAGCTTCGATCTCGGGCAACACCGCAACGTCACGTTGCTGAGCGCCACCGAGGGCGACGATAAGCCGGCAAAGTACCCGGTAATATTCCGCGCAAGTGACCTGGTCGTGCTCAGCAAGGCAGATCTGCTGGAGGTGCTGGGCGATTTTGATCCGCTGCGCGCAGCCGCGGCGCTCCAAGCGCTGGGGCGCGACACGCCGATGATCCGTACCGCCGCCAGGCGCGTCCCTGATATTGATTCCTGGTTGAATTGGCTGGAGGTGCAACTCGGCGCTTGGCGCCCCAGCGCGCATCGACCGAGATCAATGATCGCCGCATCGGTTGGAGGCTGACGCATGTGCCTCGCCGTTCCAGCGCGTGTGGCAACGTTACTTGAAAACCAATGGATCGAGATCGAGGTGGGCGGGATTCACACGCGCATATCGACCGCATTGATCGATGAGGTCAAAGTTGGTGATTACGTCATCGTGCATGCGGGCTTTGCCATCACGCGCCTGGATGTCTTAGAGGCGGAAAAGTCCCTGGCATTGTTCGATGAAATCGCCGCACATCTCGAGAAGCGCATCGATGCGTTACATCCGCGGCTTCCGTGAAGGCGCGGCCGCGGCGGCTCTAGCGAAACTGCTTGGCGCGGAGGTTGACCCGAAGCGCGAATACCATTTGATGGAGTTCTGCGGGGGCCACACCCATGCCATTTTCCGCTACGGTGTCGAGGGCCTGCTGCCCGGCAACGTCCGGCTCGTGCATGGCCCGGGCTGCCCGGTTTGCGTGCTGGCGGTGCCGCGGCTCGATGCCGCCATCGAACTTGCGCGCCAGCCCAACGTTACTTTGGTGAGCTACGGCGACATGCTGCGTGTTCCGGCATCGCGTCGACGCAGCCTGCTAAAAGCACGCGCCCTGGGCGCGGACGTGCGCATGGCCTATTCGGCGCTGGAGTCCCTGCAGATTGCGGCGGATCATCCCGGGCGCGAGATCGTATTTTTCGCCATCGGCTTCGAGACGACGACGCCGGCCACCGCTCACCTCATCCTCGAGGCCCGGCGCCTGGGATTGTCAAATTTCAGCGTCTATTGCAACCATGTGGTGACCCCGGCTGCGATTCAGAGCATTCTCGATTCGCCCGAAGTCCGTGAATGGGGACAGGTCCGGGTCGATGGGTTCATCGGGCCTTCGCATGTCAGCGCCGTGATCGGCAGCAGGCCATACGAATATTTTGCGGACGAATATCAGCGGCCGGTTGTCATCGCTGGCTTCGAGCCGCTCGACGTGCTGCAGGCGGTGCGCATGCTCGTGGGGCAACTGAACGCCGGGCGCGCCTGTGTCGAGAATCAGTTCACGCGGGGAGTGGTTCGCGAAGGAAACCTCAAGGCGCAGCAACTGGTCGCCGAAGTGTTTGAATTGCGCCCGAGCTTCGAATGGCGTGGGCTCGGCGCCCTGCCGTACAGCGGACTGCGCATCAAGAGCGCTTACGCCGAGTTCGATGCGGAGCGGCGCTTCACCATGGAGTTCCATGCGGTGGCCGAGAACGCAGCATGCCAGTGCCCGGCCATCATCCGCGGCGTCAAAAAGCCCACCGACTGCGCGATATTCGGAACGGCCTGCACGCCACGCAATCCGATAGGTTCGTGCATGGTGTCGGCGGAAGGCGCATGCGCCGCCTATTATAAGTATCGACGCGGCGTGCAGCCGGTGGCGGTTTGATGCGCATCCTACTGCTCGTGCATGCCTTCAACAGCCTTTCCCAAGGCCTTTATGCGGCACTCAGCGACGACGGCCACGAACTGTCGGTTGAATTCGACATCAACGATAGCGTGACCTGCGAAGCCGTGAATTTGTTCGGCCCCGACGTAATTCTCGCGCCTTATCTGAAGCGCACGATTCCGCCATCAGTGTGGCGGCGATGTGTTTGTCTCATCGTGCATCCGGGGCCGCCGGGAGATCGCGGGCCTGCGGCGCTGGACTGGGCGATACTGCGCGGCGTGGACACGTGGGGGGTGACTGTCCTGCAGGCGATGGCCGGCTGGGACGACGGCCCGATTTGGGCCAGTTGCTCGTTTCCGATGCGCGCCGCACGCAAGAGCAGTCTGTATCAGCATGAGGTAAGGGAGGGCGCCATCAGCGCCGTGCGCGAGGCCCTTGCCCGAATCGCGGCCGGGCTTGGTCCGCGCTCGGACGCTGGGAATGTGTCGAGCCATGGTTGGCAGCCGCCGCTGCGGCAAGCACAGCGAGCGATAGACTGGGATCGCGACGATACCGCGACTGTGGCGCGCAAAATTCACGCGGCCGACGGCTTTCCGGGAATCGAGGACCGATTGTTCGGCCGTCGCTTCCGGCTGTTCGATGCGCATCCGGAAACCCACCTTGCCGGGAAACCCGGCGCACTCATTGGACGCCGCCACGGCGCCATCTGCCGCGCGACCCGCGACGGCGCCATATGGATCGGTCAATTGCAGCCCAGCGAGGACGCGCAACGCAGCTTCAAGCGACCGGCGGAACTCGCGCTCGGCGCACTCGCGGACGCTTTGCCCAGGCTGGATGACGATCCAGAGGGCGAGATCCGCTACGAGGAGCGCGGCGCGGTGGGCCGGCTGCATTTTGATTTCTACAATGGGGCGCTCAGCACGGCGCAATGCCTGCGATTGCGCGCGGCCTTCGCGCACGCGTGTCGGCGCCCGACCCGGGTCATCGTGCTCATGGGCGGCGCGGATTTCTGGTGCAACGGAATGCATCTTCACTGCATCGAGGCGGCCGACAGCCCCGCCGATGCCTCGTGGGGCAACATCAACGCCATCGACGATCTTGCGCGCGACATATTGACGACCACCTCGCATCTGACGGTCGCCGCGCTGCATGGTAACGCGGCAGCGGGCGGTGTGTTCCTGGCGCTCGCTGCCGACCGGGTTCTGGCGCGCAGCGGAGTGATACTGAATCCTCATTATCGCAACATGGGCAATCTCTACGGCTCGGAATACTGGACTTACCTGCTGCCGCAACGCGTCGGTGCCGCCGGGGCGCAGGCGCTCATGAGCCGCCGCCTGCCGCTGGGAACTACGCAGGCGCGCAGACAGGGGCTGATCTATGCGCACGCGGGGCCCGACCTGGCTGCATTCCGTGCGCTCATTGAGTCCCAGGCTGTCGGCCTCGCCACCAATGAGGCGTTCACGCGAATCTTGGCCGAAAAGCGTGCCCGCCGAGCCCACGATGAGCAGATGCGCCCGCTCGCCGCCTACCGCACTGCGGAGCTCGAGCGCATGCGCGTAAGTTTTTATGGCTTTGATCCCAGCTACCATATAGCGCGTCATCGTTTCGTGTACCGCACGCCGCACGCCTGGACACCCCTGCATCTGGCGCAGCATCGTCGGCTCGCGGTTCCCATCGAGCGCGAGTCCGCTTCCGCATGAGTGTCGAACACATGCCGGTAGCGGCGAGTTCGGCGCTTGCGGCGCAACGCTGGCGGATCGGCGGGCGCGTCCAGGGCGTTGGCTTTAGGCCCTTTGTATTTCGTCTCGCCCACCGCCACAAACTCAGCGGCTGGGTGCGCAATATCGGCGGCGCGGTCGAAATTCACGTGCAGGGCGATGCTGAACGACTGCGATTATTCGGTGAAGATCTGCTGAAATCCGCACCGCCAGCCGCGCGCGCTCGATTGCTTGACTTGCAGCCTGTGCCCGTCGAGGCGAACGACGGGTTTTGCATCATGGCGAGCAAGGTTGGCGTGGAGCAGCACATTCACGTTCCTGCTGATCTGTACACCTGCAATGAATGCCTGGCGGAGCTTCACGATCCCGCAGCCAGGCGCTATCGATACCCGTTCATCAATTGCACGCAATGTGGGCCGCGCTACACGTTAATTCGCGCTATGCCCTACGATCGACCCAATACCACGCTCGATCGCTTCACTTTGTGCCGCGACTGCTCCGCTGAATACGCCAACCCGTTAGATCGGCGCTTCCACGCTCAGCCGTTGGCGTGCGCCATTTGCGGGCCCGGTCTAAATTGGCAAAGCGGCACGCGTGAGATTTGCGGCAATGAGCCGGCGCTTGCTGCCGCGCTCGCGGCCTTGCGCGATGGGCAGATCATCGCCGTGCGCGGCGTGGGTGGCTATCATCTGCTGTGCGATGCAGCCAGTGAGAGCGCAGTTACCCGCCTGCGGGCACGTAAGGGCCGCCCGGCGAAGCCGTTGGCGGTGATGGTGCCGTGGCGTGGCAGGGACGGTCTCGATTACGCACGCTGTCTGGCGCAGGTGTCGAGGCTCGAGGGAGACATGCTGCGTGATACGGTTCGCCCGATAGTGCTGGTAACGCGACGCGCGCAAGCCATGGTCGCGGCGGCGGTCGCGCCCCACCTGTGCGAGATTGCGTTGATGTTGCCCTACAGCCCCCTACATCATTTGCTGCTCGAGGATTTCGGCGCCGCGCTGATTGCGACATCTGCAAACTTGAGCGGTGAACCGGTGCTGACCGAGCCCGGCGAGGTGCGGGAACGGCTGGGCGATGTAGCCGATGGCTTTCTGCATCACGACCGCGTGATAGCCCGTCCGGCGGATGACCCCGTGTTGCGGGTCATTGCGGGCGCCGCGCGGCCGGTGCGGCATGGACGGGGAACCGCGCCTCTCGAGTGGGCTCTTTCGCGACCGATCGCGGTTCCCACGCTCGCAGTCGGTGCCTACATGAAGGCCACCGTTGCGCTGGCTTGGGGCGAGCGCGCCGTTGTGTCACCGCACATCGGTGACCTTGAGAGTCCGCGGGCACGAGAGGTATTCGCGCAGGTCGCGCAGGATCTGCAGCGGCTCTATGGCGTGAGCGCGCAGCGCATCGTGCACGATGCGCATCCCAATTTCCCGAGTACGCGCTGGGCGCGCGCATCGGGGCTGCCGACCCAGGCCGTCTGGCACCACCAAGCGCATGCCTCTGCGGTGGCCGGCGAGTATCCGAGCGAGGCAACCTCACTGTGTTTCACCTGGGACGGCCTCGGTCTGGGGCCTGACAATACCCTGTGGGGCGGGGAGGCACTATTGGGGAGCCCTGGCCGATGGCAACGCGCCGCGAGCTTTCGGCCATTCCGCTTGCTGGGGGGCGAGCAAGCCGGGCGCGAGCCGTGGCGCACCGCGCTCGCATTATCCTGGGAATGTGGGCAAGTCTGGCCCGAGGGCGAAGGGCCGGGCACTTCCCTATTGCGTCGGGCGTTCGATCGCCGCCTGAATACCCCCACAACCACCGCAGTCGGCCGTTTATTCGATGCCGCCGCGGCGTTCCTCGGCGTCTGCTTATACGCGACCTATGAAGGCGAAGCACCGATGCAGTTGGAAGCGCTCAGCGCCAGTTCCGGCTCTCCGATCCCGCTGCCATTGACGCGGGATGAGAGGGGAGTCTGGCGCAGCGACTGGGGGCCGCTGGTCGCGGCGTTAATGGACTCCCGGCGCACGACGGCTGAGCGCGCGGCGACGTTTCACTCGAGCATCGCGCATGCCTTGCGCGACCAGGCACTCATGGTGCGCGAACAAAGCGGGGTGTCGCGCGTTGGTCTCGGCGGAGGAGTGTTCCAGAATCGTGTCTTGACCGAGCAGGTGAATAGACTTCTGACCGATGCCGGTTTTGAAGTGCTGATACCTCGGCGGCTGCCAACTAACGATGCCGCAATCAGTTACGGCCAGCTTATCGAGGCTGCCGCCCTCGATACTCTCCATTGAGGTGCGCAGGATGACAGGTGTGCAAGGTTGCCGCGAAACGCATATCGCCCTGGCCCACGGCAACGGCGGGCGCATGATGCGCGAGCTGATCGAGGGTCTGTTCATTCCCGCACTTGCCAACCCCCATCTTGATGCGGGCGCCGACGCCGTCGCGCTGCCAATACGCGTCGATCAAGAACTCGTGGTGACGACCGATGGATTCACTGTCCAACCGCTCGAGTTTCCGGGCGGCAACATTGGTTCGCTCGCAGTTCACGGTGCCGTCAATGACCTCGCCGTGAGCGGCGCGACGCCGCGATTCTTGACGCTGAGCGTCTTCCTTGAGGAAGGTTTGGAGATCGCGCTGCTGCGCCGAGTGATCGACGCGATGGCGACCGCCGCCCGTGAATGCGGCGTATCCGTGGTTGCCGGCGATACCAAGGTCGTAGGGCGAGGGGACTGCGACGGAATATACCTCGCAACGACAGGCATAGGCTTTCGGCCACGGGGAGTGTGCTTCAGCTTCGACCACGTGCGCGCCGGGGATCGCATTCTAGTCAGCGGGCCGATCGGTAATCACGGTGCAGCGGTCATGCTAGCCCGCCAAGAATTCGGCCTGCGCGGTGATCTTCAATCGGACGCGGCAAGCGTGTTGCCGCAGGCGCAGGCTCTGATGAGCGTCCAGGGCTTACGCTTCATGCGCGACCCGACGCGCGGCGGACTTGCCACCGTCGCTCATGAGCTAGCTCGTGCGACGAAACTCTGCGTGCGCCTGTCGGAGGCGCAGATTCCCGTGAACGACTCGGTGCAGTCAGTATGCGAGTTACTGGGCTTCGATCCCTTGTATCTGGCCTGTGAAGGCCGGGTCCTTGCGGTGGTGGCGCCAGAATACGCCGCGGCCTCGCTGGCGGCATTGCGCACCGTGGCGCCACAGGCCGCCATGATCGGGGAACTCGATGTCGGCTCAAGCGCAGTGGTATTGAATACATCATTCGGCGGCCAACGTTCGCTCGATGAGCTCGAAGACGACCCACTGCCACGTATCTGCTAAGGTCCTGCGGGGCCCCATTCCGGAGCATTATGGCTCTGGGTTAATATGCCGCATAAGCGATGCAACGGGGCGGGTATGCCGCAGACAGCATTTCAAGTTCATAAGTTTTGGCTGATCCGAGCGGTGCTGGTGCTGCTGATCACGGCTGTGGCTGACGGTGTGGTTGTGTGGTTTGCACAGCGGCCGTTATTTTGGGCAGTGCTGATCGGATCTTCACTTCCGTTCAGCATGACCGTTTTCGTGGCGATCCCGGTATTGCGCGAAGAAAGTCGGAAATCTTCAGACCGATGAACTCGGGCGCAGGCTGAGTAAATCATTGGCCCCTGCGCCGACCGCCGCACCTCTCTTCTTATGGCTGACGCCGGCTCTGCTCGCGCTTCTGCTCTACGGCGTGGGCCAGGGCTTCGTGAAAATGTGGATCACCGAGGTGTCGCCGGCGCGCTTCTGCCTCTATTTCGCGTGCGCCCGCGCGCTCGTAATGGGCTGCTACTTCTTCGCGAATCCGCACACAATGGTGTTCGCGGAAGAGGGGCGACTCGTGCTTGGCATCGGCGTGCTAGCCTACCTGCTCGACGGCGCCGGCTGGATCATGTACTTCCAGTCGATCATCGCCGGTCCGATCACGATCGTGGGCACGCTTTCAGCCGCTTATCCGGCGATCACCATCTTGTTCGCGCATTGGTTCCTCGGCGAGACTCTCACGCGGCTTCAATACCTCGCGGTTGCCCTCGTGATCGGCGGCTGCATCGGTCTCGCCTATCAACCCGCGGACGCTGCGAACAAGGTGACCGGCCGGGCTTGGATGGCACTGGCGTTTTCCGCACTGATGCTATGGGGCGGCGCTCAGACTATTGTCAAATATGACTACACGCTGGGCGCCACCGACACCAACATGGCGCTCTACAGCATGATCGGCGCGCTGCTCACCCTGGGCGTCTATGGCTTGTGGAAGGGACGCGCAGGCACGCACTCCGTGATCGAGTGGACGCGCTCATTCCTGCCGATGGGGATGATGGCGGCGGGCGACCTGGGCGTGCTGATCGCGAGCCGCTACGGCGAGATCTCGATCGTGACGCCGCTGACTGCCGCCTATCCGCTTGTCACGCTGGCCTTCGCCGCGCTCGTCCTGCGAGAGCGAATCATGCTGCTGCAATGGGCCTGCATTATCGCGATCCTGGCCGGCATGTTCTTGTGCACCTCCTGAAGTCGGGCCGCAGCGCAACCTGGCGATGCGACTACCAACGCCGGCGGCCTGAATGACGGCTTTGCGGTAGGCAAATTGGTACTTTGAAGGTCAGCACGGGTGTGGAGATCGATCCCCACATGTCGCATGAAAATGTATGCTCTAATAGCATATCGCAGCGCCTGTATCCGGTCGCTGCTAACACTCGAATCACAGCTAAAGGGTAATGGGCCGGTGGCCATTACCACGACTCTTCGGCTCAGGAATCTTGCTCTATGGACCTCAATAAGCAGTTGGATTACGGCGCTCCGAAGCCCGGCGAGAGTACTGCCGACTTTCGAGATCGCCTCGCGCAGCGTCAAGCCGAAGCGATTGAACTGCGTCGGCGCGAACTTGCAGAACAGATCTCCGATGCAAATACGCCCGCCGCACGCATCAAGATCTGGGAGCGTTTGCATCAGATTACACTGCCCCGCGATCCGGCCCACCGGCTGCTGAGTGTAATTTCAGTCAACACTGGTCTCACCATCGATGAAGTGCGCGCCGAGCAGCGTCAACGCACGATGCCGGTGACCTAGACCGCACGCAGATATCGCGCACGCGGAATTCTGTCAGCACCGCGCAGCTACCCCCGTCTTATCGCACCTCGCGGCATTGCACCGCGCGCAGTTGCATTGAATCCCGTACCTATGTAGACTTACTACTATGGGTAAGCAGGTTCATACCGTTCGAATGTCTTTGCAAACGCTCAAGGTGTTGGAGCCGTTTCTAGAGAATCCTGCCGATGAGTTTTCAGGAGCCGACCTGCTGCAGCGTTGCCGGCTGGCCTCCGGAACCTTGTATCCCATCTTGCTGAGACTCGAGTCCGCGGGTTGGTTTGTCAGCCGATGGGAATCCATCGACCCATCGAGGGCGGGCCGGCCGCGACGCCGCTTTTATCGAGTGACGCCCACTGGGCTGCGGCGGGCCGGCGAAGTTTTCTCAGGGTTTGGTCGCGGGGTGCTTGCATAGCCGGCACACGGGCCGGCGCCAGGAGGGCCGATGACTTCAGAGCGAGCATGGGATTGGATGGACTCGATTGCACAGCGGTTGATTCATCGTGCGGCGCGGCGTGCCCCCCATCCTTTGTCGGAACGACTCCACGAGGAGTGCTCGGCGGACTTGGGGGCATTGCGCGGACCGATTGCGCGACTGCGCTTCGCGATCGGCTGCTGCTGGGCAACTAATGTGATCGCACGTGAGCACGTCGCCGTGGCGTTGCCTGCCGCCAGTGCTTCCGTCGGACATGCGCATGCCATCGGCGCTGGTCACGATGATTTTCCATTGTTTACGCGCCGCTCACTCACGTTTGTCGTGGTCGCCACGCTGCACGTGGCGGTTCTCTACAGCCTTGCCCTGGGACTAGGCCCGCAATACACCAAAGTGATCGTGAGTCCGCTGTTGAATCAAGTACTGGAACCACCTCCGCGCACTTCGCTGCCGCCCCCGCCGTTGCCCCGAACGTCGCTTCCTCGGATTAAGCTACCTCCGCAAGAGTCACCGCCCCCAATCGGTCCAGAGCCGACGGACGTGATCGAGGCAGTGTTGCCCGAGCCGCCGGGTGTCGCGCCGCCATCGCCACTGTCGACACCCGCCGTAGTCAATCGTGTGCCAGGAGGGCCTGGCGTGGGATTTCCAAGTACCGACGAGTTCTACCCCGATACGTCCATTCGATTGGGAGAGAAAGGGGCAGGGACGGTCAAGGCCTGCGTCGATGCTCAGGGGCGCCTCTCCTCGTCGCCTTTGATCGTTGAGTCGAGTGGTAGCTCCAGGCTCGATGAGGCTGCGCTGAGGCTTGCGAAGGCAGGCTCAGGCCACTACCGGGCGACGACCGAAAATGGCCAGGCGGTGAATGCCTGCTATCCATTCCGGGTTCGGTTTCAACTGCGCAAGTAAATGAAACTCATTGAGTTTTATCGGTCCCGGACCAAACGTTAACACCAGCGGCGCTTGCGGCTCCCGTGCTTGCAACTTTCGGCAGGCAAGAGTGTTTTACACTTGTCGACTCGCTGCGATTATCAAGGAGTGCAAATGACGTTGAGTGATGAGCTGGCCAAATTGGGGGAACTGCGCGCGAGCGGCACATTGACGGAAGAGGAATTCGCCCGCGCCAAGGAGCGGCTACTGAGCACGCAGTCGCCGCATCCCCAGGAGCCCGCGGTGGCGGCAGTCAATGCCTTCCGTCGCAGTCGTAGCGACCGAGTTCTCGGCGGTGTCTGTGGAGGAATGGGGCGCAGCACCGGGGTCGAGGCATGGGTGTGGCGGCTGCTGTTTACCGTTCTGTTCATCTTTGCGGGGGCCGGCCTACTGCTGTATTTGCTGCTGTGGATATTTGTGCCTAGCGAGTGACGGACTCTGTGTCCAGTGTGCGGTGGTGCGCGATCTCGGCCACTGTCGGTGCGATCTGTGCGGCGATCTTGGGTGCAGGGTGCGCGACACCCGCAGCGACGCAGCACAGCAGGACCGCGAAGGGAATTCTGGCGGGCGAATCCATCTCCCCGATCTCGCTGACGGTTTGGCGCACCTGGCTGTAGCCGGGAATGAGTAAAGGCAGCCCGACCACACCCATTAGCAGGATGGCGGCCGCCAATAGTCCAAACAGCGCGCGATAGTTTCGATGCATCGGAAGGTTCACCGGAATTTATTCATTTTTGTGCAGCTCCGGATCTTATGGCCAATAGCGCGTTGTCGCGAAAGTACTTGCATGTCCCCGGGGGTCATATGCTACATTCTGTAACACTATGAACAGTAACACTCCTCAGGGACACGATCCCGTCGATCTAGGCGAATTGGAACGAGCCGTGCTCGAACTGATTTGGGAACATGACGTCCAGAACGCCGATCAGGTGCGCGAGCATCTGGCGCAGCACGGGCGGCCGCTGAAGGACTCGACCATTCGCACGGTGCTGCGCAGATTGGAGGAAAAGGGTTACCTCACTCATTCGGTCGAGAGCCGCACCTTCCTGTATCGGCCTGCCGCATCCCGGGAAGCCGTTGCGGGACGCGCCGTTCAGCGCATCGTGGACTGGTTGTGTGAAGGCTCCGTCGAAACGCTGCTTGCCGGCATGGTCGATTCCGCGGTTCTCGACCGCAAGGAACTTCAGCGTCTCGCCGAGCGCATTGCTGCATCGAAAAAGGGGAAAAAATCGTGAGCACGTACTTGTTGCCTGAAGCTGCCCTGCGTTCATTGGCGATGGCTGCAATCGTCCTCGCTGCGTTGCACCTGTTGCGCATCGATCAAGTGCGCGCCCGGCGCACCGCGTGGCTGGTGGCGCTCGCGGGCGCACTGGCGATGCCCTTGCTGGTTGCTGCGCACATCGGACCGCGGCTGTTACCCGACATCACCTTTTCCGCTTCGCAATTGCCGGAGCGGCCGATGCCAGCGCATTACGCCGGCTCGGCGGCGCCATGGGCTGCGACCGCTGCTGCGAACGCTAGGAACGCGAGGAACGCGACTAACGCGACGACCGTCGAAGACGCCGGCAACCAGAATGCTCGACTCGCAAGCTATGCCGTATCGATTTGCGCCGCGGGTTACTGCATCGTCGCGGCTGTGCTGTCATTGCGCCTCGGGACGGGAGTAGGATTCGCTCTGCGCCTGCGCAAGCAGGCGGAGCATCTCAACCTGCCGTTCGATCCGCGCCTGGATGTGCGCGTGAGTTCGCGAATAGGTACTCCCGTGACCATCGCCTCGACCGTGTTGCTGCCACCGAGTTACACGTCCTGGGATGCATCGACTTTGCGCATCGTGCTCGCCCACGAGCGCGCGCATGTGCTGCAGCGGGATTTCTGGGTCCATGTGCTCACCGGACTGCATTGCGCCATCTTTTGGTTCAATCCCTTTAGCTGGTGGCTTCAGCGCCAGCTCGCAGAGCTCGGGGAGGCCTTGAGCGACCATTCGGCGGTGGAACAGGCGGAGAGCCGTGCCTCCTATGCCGAAGTCCTGCTGGCGTTCGCCACCGCGGTGCGGCGGCCATTCGCGGGGGTTGCCATGGCAAGTTCGAGTAATTTGACACCGCGCATCGAGAGGCTGCTGAGCGATCACGGCTTCGAACGTTCATTTGCCGACAAACAGCGCTTGCCGTTCATCGCCGCAGGTGTCGTCGTGTTGGCGATGGCCGCCTCCACGTCGATGGCGCGCGTGGATGCGGCGCCAAATGCCGCGCAAGCGCCAAAGCCGGCCTCGCTGCCCGCGGAATCGCGCACGGACTCAGGCACGGGCACGGCTACCGGCAGCGAGAATGGCGATGACGGCAGGCACGAGGACTCGGCGGTCGCTAAACGGGATGAAGGCGTTCTGGTGATTCGCAGCGGCCAATCGAAAATCGCCATTGACTCGGGGAATCGACTGCCCTCGCAGGCGGGTGACTACATTTATTTTCAGCATAACGGCAAGCCCTACCTCATCCAGGACCCGAAAATCCTTTCTCGCGCACAGTCCCTGCTTGCGCCCATGCAGGATTTGGGACGACAGGAAAAAGATCTGGGCAAGCAGCGGGCGTTGCTCGGGAGCCAGCAACGGGAACTGATTGCTCAGCAGCGCATGATCAAGATCGACACGCCGGATTTTCGGCGCGAAGTCGCGGAGCTGGAAAATGTGGCAAAACAGATGAAGCTCGCCGAGCTCTCGCAGATCGATGAGAAGGCGCTGGCGCAGCTACAGTCGCATCTGGCCGAAATTCAATCCCGGGTCGATTCAATTCAGACGGATCTGGCCCGCCAGGAAGGCAGCTTCGGCGAAAAGGAAGGCAATCTGGGCGAGCTTGAGGGCAAACTCGGCGAGCAGCTGGCCCGCCTGGCGGAGCAAAGGCAGAAGATGCTCGAAAGCGTCAGGCGAGAACTCAAGCCGCTGATCGAGCAGGCGATCCGGGACGGCAATGCCACGCAGCTGCCCCATGAGTGAATACGGGTCGCAAGACCGCGCTAAAGTCGCCGCTGGTATCGCCGCGGTTGCTGGTTTCCTCCTGACCGTTGGTCAGCTCAATGCAGCCGCCGACTCCCCGAGCGTTCATCTTGAGGACATGGATACGGGCGCCAATGCATGCACGGATTTTTACCAGTATGCGAATGGCAGCTGGCGAGAAAATAATCCCATTCCGCCCTCGATGTCGCGCTGGAGTCGCCGCTGGCAGGCAGGTGAAGAGGCAAAAAACCAGTTGAAGGACATTCTGGAGACCGTTGTGCAGCGCCACGACTGGCGACGCGGCAGTTCCGAGCAGCTGATCGGGGACTACTACGGCTCCTGTATGGACGAGAGGCAAATCGACCAGGCCGGGCTTGCGCCCATAACGCCGATCCTCGCGCAAATCGATGCGGCTCGCACGCCGGCGCAGCTGCAGGGCGTGATCCGTCACCTGCAGGGTTTCGGAGTGCTGGCTCCCGTTGCGCTGCGCTCAACTCCTGACGTCCACGATCCCGCGCGGACCATTGCCGACATTGGCAGCGCGGGCTTAGGGATGCCGGACCGTGACTACTACTTGAAGCCCGAGACACGTTTTATAGAGACGCGCGCGAAGTATCTGGCGCACGTCGCCAAGATGCTGGAGCTGGCGGGCGCGCCGCCGCAGCAGGCGCAGCACGATGCGCAGACGGTGTTCCGGATGGAAAAGGCGTTCGCGCTCGCCTCGCTCGACAATGTCTCGCTGCGCAACCCGAAGGCGACTGATCATAAGATGTCGTTTGCGGCGCTCGAGCGCCTCGCGCCCGCCTTCGACTGGAACCGCTACTTCACGGACGCGGGCATCCCCACCGCGGATCTCAACGTGGATGAGCCCAGGTTTCTGCGCGCGGTTAGCCGGGAGCTGCAGCAGGCTCCGCTGGCCGACTGGCGGGCGTATCTGCGCTGGCAGTTCCTGCATGCGTCGGTCGACGGGCTGTCGACGCCGTTCGTCGAGGAGAACTTTGCCTTTTACGGGGCGTATCTCGGCGGCGCCAAGGAACTCAAGCCGCGCTGGAAGCGCTGCGCGGAAAGCACAGACCGCCTGCTGGGCGATGCCCTGGGCCAGAAATACGTCGAAAAGTACTTTCCACCGGCGGCCAAAGTACGTGCCCAGCAGATGGTGACCGACATCATCGCCGCGATGCACGACACGCTAAGTGGGCTCACGTGGATGAGCCCGCAGACCAAGCAGCAGGCACTGGCAAAGCTTGCCGCCCTGCACCCGAATATTGGCTACCCGGACAAGTGGAAGAGCTACGCCGGAGTGGACATCGTTCCTGACAATTACTGGGGCAATCTGCTTACCGCGAGCACCTGGAACGTGAATGAGGACCGCGGCCTGATCGGCAAGCCCACCGATCGCGGCCGCTTTGACGAGACGCCGCCGACGTCCGATGCCAGCTACAACCCGCTGCTGAATGCCATCTTCTTCCCGGCGGGCATTCTGCAGCCGCCGGCCTTTGATGCCTCGGCCGTGGATGCAGTGAATTACGGCGGAATCGGCGTGGTCATTGGGCATGAGATCAGTCACGGCTTTGACGATCAGGGCGCGCAGTTTGATGCGCAGGGACGCCTGCGCAACTGGTGGACCGCTGAGGATCTCAAGCGCTTTCATGAGCGCACCGCATGCGTGGCGCGCCAGTTCGATGGCTATTTCATCGAGCCTGGGATCCATCACAATGGCCAGCTGGTGTTGGGAGAAAGCATCGCGGATCTGGCGGGCGTCAAGGTGTCATTCCTGGCATTTCAGAAGGCGCAGCAGCAGCATCCGGCACCGACCGTCGCCGGCTTGACTCCCGATCAGCAGTTCTTTATCGCCTGGGGGCAGTGGCGCGGGGATGAGACTCGCCCAGAGGAGCAACGTCGCATGGTACAAGGCGATCCGCACCCGATCGCGAAGTATCGTGTGATCGGTCCGTTGTCGAATCTCGGGGACTTCGCGCACGCCTTCAGCTGCAAGTCCGGGGCGGCCATGGTTCGCAGTGACGCGCAGCGCTGCGAGGTGTGGTAGGTCCTAAGTCACGACGATGTCGTCGGGAGTAAGTGCGCCGAGATAGCGCTCCTGAATCATGACGTAGGCCTGTTCCAAATCTCGCGTGAAGCGCGGCGTGTCGAACAGCGGCGCGGTGGCGCGCCTTAGCTCCAGATCCTGTCGCAGCGCTGCCAGCCGCGCCGGGTCGGTCGCGAGTTGGACCGCCAGCGCTTCATAGTGAGCCGCGCTCGAGGTGATGAGCTCCGGCAGGCCGATTGCGTTGAGCAGGCTGGAGGCAACACGCGCGGCGAATGACTCGCCGAGCCGCGTGAGCACGGGCAACCCGGCCCACAGCGCATCGCTGGCTGTGGTGTGGCCGCCGCAGGGAAATGTGTCCAGAAACAGATCGGCGATTCGATAACGCGCCAGATGGCGCGCCAGCGGCAGCTGCGGCGCGAACACTAGCCGATCGGCGCTCACGCCGCGCCGCGCGGCTTCCCTGCGCAGGGTGTCGGCTACTGCGCCGCTGTCGATGAGCAGCCACAGGATGCTGTGCTTGACCTGTTGAAGTATCCGCATCCAGCTGTCGAATTGGGCCGGCGTGATCTTGTAATGGCTGTTGAAGCTGCAGAATATGAAGCCGCTCTGCGGCAATCCGAGCTCGGCGCGCGTCAAGGGCTGCTCCGAGATCGGGCGCTTGCGATCGTTGGCCTGATAGCTATTCGGCAGATAGATGACGCGCTCGGAGTAGTGGGGCCGATGTTGCGGCGGAATCAGCGTTCGGTCGGCGACGATGTAATCCATGTAGTCGCCGCCGATACTGCCGGGATATCCCAGGTAATTGACCTGGATCGGCGCGGCGCGGTGCGCAAAGATGCCCGGCCGGGAATCGTGCGTGAATCCCTTCAGATCCACCGCAATATCGACTTTCAGCTCCCTCGACAATTGCGCGATCTCCCGGTCCGAGTTCGAGCGAACTTCCACGAATCGGTCGAATGCGCCAAGCAGGCGCTGGCGCATGGGATCATGGGTGGGTGTCCCGTAAGAGAATCCAATGATTTCAAAGTGCCGCCGGTCGTGCAGCTCGAACAGCTCCGCCATCAAATGGGCGGTGGCGTGATTCTGATAGTCGGCAGAGTAGTAGCCGACGATGATGCGTGGGCTGCGCGGACGCTGCGGAAGCGCGGCCAAGGGATGGGGCGCCAATTCGGCCTGGCGCGCCGACATTTCGGCCACCCGACGGTGCAGCGCCGGATCGTCGCTCAGCGCCAGCATGGTGAAGGGCCGGGTCGCGCGTTTGCCCAGAGCGACCCGCGCGATGAGATCCTCGGTGGCTGCATCGATGCCATCCCAATTGCACAATAGCAACTTGGCATGCAGCCTGGCGCCACGCACCCACGGAAAATCGGGTTCGAGACGCAGCACGCGCTCGTAGCTGGCCAGTGCCTGATCCGGGCGCTTGAGCAGGCTCAGCGCATTGCCGCGATTGTTATGGGCGTTGGCAAGCGTCGGCAGCACCTGGATCGCCCGCTCGTAATTCTGCAATGCCTCTTCCAGGCGCCCCAGCGCGAGCAGCGAATTGCCGCGGTTATTGCGCGCCTCCGCGAAGGAATCCTTGATGCGCAGCGCGCTGTCGTAGCTGTTCACGGCTTCTTCAAAGCGTTTGAGCTCGTGCAGTACGTTGCCCATGTTGTAGTGGGCGTCGGCGAAGCTCGGCTGGAGCTTGAGCGCGCGCGCATAGCTTTGCGCCGCCTGTTCGAATCGTCCAAGATCCTGCAGGGCCACGCCACGGTTGTAGTGGGCCTCCACATAGTCCGGACGGAAACGCAGCGCCTCCTCGTAGCTGCGCAGCGCCTCATCGATTCGTCCCATGGCCTGCTGCGCGCCACCCCTGCCGCACAGAGCTTCGGGATGGTTCGGCTGGATCCGCAATGCGCGCTCGTAGCTGTCGACCGCATCCGCATGGCGCGCAAGATCCCGCAGCACGTTGCCGTAGTTGTTGTGCACCGTCGCGCTGTCCGGGCGTGCCGCCGCGGCGCGCTTGAGCAGATCGGCGGCCTCCACGGGCTGCCGGCTCTGCGCCTTGATGATGCCGAGCAGATTCAGCGCGTCGGAGTTGGCCGGGTCAGCCGCCAGAAGCTGTGTGCACAGCCGGCCGGCCGTGCTCCAGTCACCGGCATTGTAGGCGGCGTCGGCCGCTTGCAGCGTTGCAATCGAGGGTGGCGCGGACCCGTTATGATCGGACATGGTGGATCGTCTGGCTGTTCAGGCAATGCCAGTCATCCTATCTCAATCTATGTCTGCGGGTCGGCCAGCACCTGCACCCAGTACAAACCGTGCTTCGAGGCCTGGCCGGGAGCGAAGGCGATCCCCATCTCGGCGAAACGTGGGTCCATGATGTTTTCGCAGTGCCCGGGACTCTCCAGCCAGCCCTTCACGACCTCGTCGGTGGACGTCGGGCCGTAAGCAATATTTTCGCCGACCAATTTCTCGTGGTATCCGGCTGCGCGGACCCGATCCGCCGGTGAATGACCCGTGAGGTCTACGTGTTCAAAATAATTGTGCACGGCCATGTCGGAGGCGTGTTCCAAGGCGACGCCTGCCAAGGCATCCGACAACCTGACGGGCGGTGCCGGCGCAAACGCGCGCTCGCCGCAACGCGTGCCGCGGGCGCGCACTTCGTTGACGAGCTGCAGCGCCTGCATCGCCAGCAGCGGCGCCTGCGATTTTGGCGGCGTTACGTAGGCGGAAGCGAGCAGCAGCCAGGTGTCGGCGCCGTGATGGTAGCTGCCGATGTCGTGCAGCGTCCGGTCGGTCACCGCGCGGCAACCCGACTGCCGCAGCAACTGAACCGCGGCCGAGTCGGGCCCGTTGATGTGTAAACTCGTGGTGGCTTGCGCTTGATATCCGCTGCGTTCGGCCGCCGCCGCGGGAGTGCGGCCGGCAGCCCATTGTTCTGCTGCGCGGTCCAATTGCGGATTTCGGTGCAGCGGCTGGGCGGCGGGAAGGGTGCCTCCGCAGCCGCCCTCTCGCAGCACCTGCACGGCGGATACGGCATCGGCCGTGGCCACGCTGATTGGCAGCGGGCTGAGCGCGAATGCGCCGAGCAGGGCCCAGGTAAACGAGAAGTGAATGTGATATGAGCGGGTCACCGCTAGGAGAACGCGCCGGGGCGCGCTTCGGATGACCCGCGCGGCGGAACGCCATCACAGAATTGGCATCGCCGTTACGCGCGCATCGATAAGCAGGCCCGCAATACCCGCGCCTCCAGCACCCGGTGCGCGGCCGTGCGATTGGTGCGCATGGCCAGTCCCTGGCCGAGGGCTTGGGATTTCTCGCGCATCGAGTCGCGTAGATTCTTGAACTCCTGCCAGCCCTCGTGATTCTCGCCGTGCAGCGCATAGAGCTGGCGCCAGTCGCGACAGAATGCCAGCAGCAGGGCGTGATACTGGGACAGCCGCGCGCGCTCGCCGGGATGCTCGGCCCCCGGCACGAGTTCCGAGCGCATGTCCAGAACCAACAAGTCGACCTCGGCGGGCGGCATGACCGGCCGCGGCAGCGAGACTTCCATCAGCGGAGTCGCTTGCTGCGCGGAGTCATACGGCCGATGCTGGTCTGTCGCGCCGGACTTGGCCCCCTGTGCGACCAGCTCCCAGAAAGACGCGCTGCCGGATGTATCGCCGACCAGGTGAATCCGGTCGACATCGCCGGCGTTGTGCACCTGATGCAGGCGCCAATTGTCGAACACCCACACCTCACCTGCGGCCATGTGCACGGTCCGTCCGTCGCAGGTGAACAGAACCTGCGGCTGAGTCAGCAGTGGCACGTGCAGGCGCACGCGATAGAACCAATGGTGGTGAATGTCGGCATGCACCGGCACCACCGCACCCGGCGCCAGCCGTAGCAGCCGCGAGCGGCTCCATACGACTCCGAAGCTGGCAAGCACTTGTCGTATGTACGGGGAACGTTCCAGATGCGGCGTCATGCGCATGGCGCCATTCAGCTCTTCGTTCTCGCCGCCCTCGACGCTGATCAATCGGACTGCGGAATTACCCGGATCGCCATTTGGGTGAGGCGCCCAGGCCGCAGGCGGGAGCGCCAAGGCTTCGGTGCGCAGCCGCTCGGCATCGAAGCGGATCGGCAGGCGATAGAATTGCTGCGGGAGGCGCATGGCGGCCGAAAGTGTCGGCGATCGCCCCCGATCTGGCAACTTGCTGTTAGGCGCAGTCCGCCAACTGCTCGTCCTCAGTCGCGTCGGAAAACAGCGGACTCTCCGGCACGATCTGCCGGCCCATGGATGCAATACGGTCCCATTCCCCGTCCGGCAGAACTTTGCGTTCCTGCGCAAATTTCTGCACTACGTCGAGAAAGCCCTGGCGATTGGTCGAGGCCGCGCCGAAATACAACTCCAGCAGTTTCAGGCGCAGATCGTGCCGCTCAGGGTCTCTCTCGATCGCCTTTCTCAATACATCGACGAGGTTGGTGCGCCGTTCTCGCATTACCGGCTGTTCGTTGAGCGCGCTGGGCATATTGACATGCGTGTCACTGAACAGATCGAGAACTTCGCGATCCGGCATGATGCCCGTGCCGGGCATTCTGACCGTGTCGCCGGCGCTAATCGCAGGGAGCACCACCGTGGGCAGGGCAACGGTCGCCGCGGCATCGGGGCTGGCGAGCACCGGCAACGGCCGGGTGTCACCGGCCACGACCGCATCGCCGAGCGCGCCGGCCTTGGCGGCCGGGATCGCCGGCATCTCCGCGGTCGGGCTCGGATCCCCTGCCGGGGCACTGCCGTCCGCGAAGCTGTCCTTCGGATAGAATTCCAGCGGCAGGTCAACGGCCGGCGACTTTTCGCCGGCTCGCTCGATCGCTCGCTCCACCGCCGTCTGCGTCCTGGCCTTGGGCGATTCCTTTAATTTCAATTTCTTGGTACGACGCAGCATCGCAAAGTAACCGACGCCGATGGCGGCGCACAAAGTTCCGACTCCGGCGATGACTGCGGCGAGCACCGAGGAGCGCGATTGCACCGGCTCGGGAGCTGCGTCGGCGATCGGCGCCGGCGCCGCCGCCGGCGTCGACTCTTCGGCGTGGCGCACCTGTTGCTGAACAGCGCGCATCGTTTCATTCTCGCTCTTCAACTGGTGCTGCAGAGCATCCAGAGATTGCTCCAGTGATTGCACGCGCAGACTCAAGGCAGCGGAAGTCGCAATATCGGCAGAATTTGGCGCCGCGCCAGTCGGCGTCTGCGCCTGCGCTTGCGTCTGCGCTGCGGTGACCGTGGGCGCCGTGTCGGGAACAGCAGCTGCGGCGAGAACGCGCGTCGAAGCCGATTTGCCGGCCGCGTGCCATGCCGCCATCTGCGCCCTGATTTCGCGGTTGGCTTCGGCGCGCGGGATCGCAGCCACTTCTGCAGTGCCGGGAATGTTCACGAAAGCGCCTCTGCGCAGGCGGTTGATGTTGCCCTCGAACGCGGAGGGGTTGGCGCGATAAATCGCGATCATCAACCGATTCAAATCGGATTTGGAACGTGCGCCGGTGCGCCAGGCGATGCCGCGCAGCGTGGCCTTGGCGCCGATCTTGTAACGGGATATTTTGCGTTCGCTGCTTTGCGTGCCATCGCCATCGCGTACCGCGCCCGCTGCCGTGGCCGTCACTGCGGCGGTGGTGGTGGCCGCCGCGGCGACGCTGCTCGCGGCTTCGGTGGCCGGCGCGGCCGCCTCTGCAATCGGGGCGGCTGCGGCGGCGGCGCCCGCGCCGTAGGTCCCGAAACCGGCAGGGTCCAGCAACAGGGTGTACTCGCGCACCAGCTCGCCATTGCCCCAGTTCAGATCGACAAGAATGCTCACCAACGGATCGGTGAACGAGTCCGACGAGCGAATCATGAGCACCGGGCGCCCTTGACTGTTCTGTGTCACCTTGAATGTGGTCGAGGAGAGAAAGGCCGGCCGCTCGAAGCCGAAGCGCTGGAAGGTCTCGCGGTTCGCCAAGGAGGCGCGCAACCCCATCAGCTCGTCGGCGGTTGCGCCGACGATGTCGATTTCCGCCGCGAGGGGTTCATTGAGCTTGGAATTGACGTGGATCTCCCCCAAGCCCAACGCATGACCCGTGCCGGGCATGCTCAGGGCCATCATCAACAGCAGCGGTTTCTGCCCGCGCGACATCAATTGCTCCAAGGTAACGGCGCCTGATTCAAATGCTATGCGACGCATCCGGTGCTGGATATAGCGGGGTTTAAAGACCTCGACGCAGTTCACGCATCTATCCGGGGCGTGACTAAGCAGCGCACACGCGCAGGCTCGAGCACGTAGCGATGTCGGTAAATGCCCCACACGCAGCGCTGCGCCGGGCGCAATAGCGCCTGTTGCGAGAATCCCCTTAATGGCGATGCATTTGCCCCCGAGCCGCAAGCCACATGCCGGCCGATGGCCAGGACATTCGTCGCGTTTAAAAAATATATTGCTGCAAGTTCAACCTGTTACGAAGTATTACGCAGGTAACTTGAAATCGACGCGGCGCTGGACCCAGCCGGTGCGACGCGCCGGATGAATTCTGCTTGCGGTTGTGGCAGATTTGACAATGCGACGGCGGGGGCTTCTCATAAGCTGACAACAAAACATGGGGATGCGCGGGATGTTCCATTGAGCAGCGCTTCGGAGCCCGTTGGGACGCTCGACGTCGCAATTACCCATGCGGCACGGCTGCTGCAGAAGGATCCGGCGCTTGCCGCCGAACAAGCCCGCGAGATTTTGAAGGCCGTTCCGCATCACCCGCGCGCGCGCCTGATCCTCGGCAGCGCCCAGCGACTCGCCGGAAAAGCGCATGCCGCAATCGAAATACTCGCGCCGCTGGTGCTCGAACAACCGCGCTCCGCCCCGGCGCACCTGGAGCTGGGAATAGCGATGGCGGAGGGCGGTCGCATGCGCGAAGCCGTGGCAGCGCTGCGCGACGCCGCGCGCTTGCAACCGAATTCGGTCGATGCCTGGCGATTGCTGGCCGACTACCTGGACGCGGTGGGCGATGCGGACGGGGCGGACCGGGCCAGGGGCCAGTACATCAAGGCTGCTACCCAGGATCCGCGCCTGACGGAGGCCGCGGCGGCACTGGTGGCCAACAATTTGCCGCTCGCCGATGCGCGCTTGCGCGCGCACCTTGCCGCATATCCGACCGATGTGGCGGCGCTGCGCATGCTGGCCGAAGTGGCCGGTCGCCTGCGCCGCTATCAGGACGCGCAAGAGCTGCTGGAGCGATGCCTGGAGCTTGCGCCGAGCTTCGAGGCGGCTCGCCACAACTATGCCGTGGTGCTGAATCGCCAGGCCAAGCCCGCGGCGGCGCTGCCGCACATCGAGCGGCTGCTCGAAAAGGAACCGCGCAATCCGGGTTACCTGAACCTCAAGGCCGCGATACTCGCCAACATGGGGGAATACGCCGGCTCGATCGAGGTGTACGCAGAGGTCCTGCGCGAACATCCGCGGCAGCCGAAGATATGGATGAGCTATGGTCATGCGCTGAAGACTGCGAGCAATCAGCCGGCGAGCGTGGCGGCGTACCGCCGCGCGATCGAGATGGAGCCGACACTGGGCGAGGCCTACTGGAGCCTTGCCAATCTCAAGACCTTTCGCTTTGCGCCGGCCGACGTGCCGGCGATGCGCGCCGCGCTCGATCGCTTCGATCTGTCGAAAGAGGACCGGCTGCACTTCGAGTTCTCGCTCGGCAAGGCGCTCGAGGACGAGGGCTCTTATGAGGAGTCGTTCACCCATTATTCGAAAGGCAATGCCCTGCACCGTCAGCTGCAGCCGTACAGCGCGGACGACAACACCCGCTTCGTGAGCCGCTGCAGGCAGCTGTTCAGCGCGGAATTCTTCGCGGCCCGCGAATCGGGAGCCGCCGCGGCGGATCCCATTTTCATCGTCGGATTGCCGCGCGCCGGATCCACCTTGCTGGAGCAGATTCTCGCCAGTCACTCGCAGGTCGAGGGCACCGTGGAGCTGCCGGATATTCCGCAGATCGCGCGCGACCTGGTGGGCCGGAACGATCGCGACCAGGATGCCCCGTTTTGCGATTCCCTCGCCGCGCTTGGGGTAGGGGAGCTGCGCGCCTTGGGTGAGCGCTATCTTGAGTCCACTCGGGTGCATCGCAAGACCTCGGCGCCGTTCTTCGTGGATAAGATGCCGAACAACTGCCTGTACGTCGGGCTCATTCATCTCATCCTGCCGAACGCCAAGATCATCGATGCCCGGCGGCATCCGCTGGGATGCTGTTTCTCGGCATTCAAGCAGCATTTCGCGCGCGGTCAGGGTTTCAGCTACGACCTTGCCGATATCGGCCGCTACTATCGCGACTACGTGGATCTCATGGATCACTTCGACGCGGTGCTGCCGGGCCGGGTGCATCGCGTGCTGTATGAATCGATGATCGAGGACACCGAGGCGGAGGTGCGCCGGCTGCTCGACTACTGCGGCCTGCCTTTCGAGCCGCAGTGCCTGCGCTTTTACGAAAATGACAGGCCGGTGCGCACCGCCAGTTCGGAGCAGGTGCGGCAGCCGATTTTCAAGGATGGCGTAGACCATTGGCGCCATTACGAGCCCTGGCTAGGGGCCTTGAAGCAGGCGCTCGGCCCGGCACTCACCGGCTATGCGGGCGTGCCCGCCGGCGGATCATCGGTCGATTTGCGGATTTGTCGATAATTTAAAAAAACTGAAGGGAGCTAGGGAACATCATGACTCGCAGCCGATCCATCACGGGGCGCCCGCGCCCATTCATCGCCCCCCACCCGCGCCACTACGGCCGGCAACTGCTCCGCCGCTTACCGCTGGCTTCGGCCATTTCGGCCATCCTGGCGGGCGGCGCATCGCTGGCGCAAGCCCAGGCCCAGGCGCCGCAGGCTTCCGATACCTTGGAAGAAGTCACTGTCACCGCCCAGAAGGTGACGGAGAACCTGCAAAACGTGCCGATCAGCATCGAGGCGATCGGAACGCAGAAGATCGCGGAACTCAATATCGCCAACCTGGATGACTACGTGTCGTACCTTGCCGGCGTCACCACCATCAAGAGCATCGGTCAGGGCGGCAACGGAATCGGCACCACGCATGTGTACATGCGCGGCATCAACAGCGGCCAGGACGGCAACCATTCCGGCTCGCAGCCGACCGTGGGCACGTACTTCGACGAGCAGCCGGTGACCACCATCGACGGTACCGTGGACATGCACGTGTATGACATCGCCCGGATCGAGGTGCTGGAGGGTCCGCAGGGCACCCTGTACGGGGCAAGCTCGGAGGCGGGCACCATCCGCATCATCTCCAACAAGCCTGATCCGACCAAATTCGAGGCAAGCTACGACTTCAGCGGTGATCAGATCACCAACGGCGGCGGAACCGGTTGGAAGGCCGAAGGCTTCGTCAACATCCCGCTGACACCGATCGCGGCGGTGCGCATCGTCGGCTGGGATGAACATGATCCGGGGTACATCAGTAATGTGGCCGGAACCGATGTCAATGCCGGCATCGTCAACGGCACGCGTACGTACTGCCAGTTGGGCGCCCCACCTTGCATCTCGCAGAACAACGCCGGCTCGGTTTCCAAGAACTACAACACCTCCGAATACAAGGGAGGCCGCGCCGCCCTGAAGCTGGATGTCACCGATGATTGGACAGTGACGCCCACCTTCATGGGCCAGCAGACCGCTGCCACCGGCTTCTTCGGCTACGACCCGGCGGTCGGCCCGCTCGAACTGGTGCATTTCGGCCCGGAGAACGATCAGGATTCGTTCACGCAGAGCGCACTCACCGTCGAGGGCAAGGTGAGTGACTTCGACATCGTGTATGCCGGTGCTTATTTCGTGCGCAACCAGCATTCGATCGCCGACTACGCCGATTACTCCTATTTCTACGACAAGTACTACGGCTCGGGATACTTCTGGCGTGGCAATCCGGGCTCGACGACCACGGGCGGAGTCACTTCGCCGGCGGGCCCCACCATCATGCCGCAGGAGTTCGTGATCGAAAAGCATCACTATACGAAGTGGAGCAACGAGCTGCGCGTGAGCACGCCGCAGCAGTTCGCGGTCAAGGGAACCCTCGGCATCTTTGCCCAGCGCCAGGTGCACGAGATATGGGAGGACTACACGATGCCGGGCGCCGGCGGCAATCCCTACACCTACAACACGCAGGGCCTTGCTCAGTCGCTCACCATACCCACCCTCAACAACAATACCATCTGGCTGACCGACGAAGAGCGCGTCGACCGCGATTCCGCCATCTTCGGCCAGGTTACCTGGGACATCGCCGGAGGCTGGTCGCTGACCGGGGGAATGCGCTTCTATAGGTACGACAATTCAATTCAAGGGTATTACGGCTATTCGGAAAACTACCTCGCCGTCACGGGCTATTCGTCGGGCATGGGCACTTGCGGACCGCCCGGAGGGCCTCCGAATCCGGCCTACCAGCCGTTCCATTTCGCGCCGTGCACCAATTTGAATGCCGACGTGTCCAATACCGGGCATACCGAGCGCGCGACTTTAAGCTATAAGTTCGATGCGGATAAGTTGATGTACGCGACCTTTTCGACCGGCTTCCGTCCGGGCGGCATCAATCGCGTTTACGATTCGTCCATTCACGCGATTTACCCGCCGTACCAGTCCGACCAGCTGAAGAACTACGAGATCGGCTGGAAGACCCAGTGGTTCAACCAGAGGCTGCGCTGGAATGGAGCCGTATTCCTCGAGGACTGGGATAACTTCCAATTCTCGTACCTTGGCCCCAACAGCGTAACCGTGGTGCAGAATGCCGCCTCCGCGCAGAGCAAGGGCATTGAGACCAATCTGGAGTGGCTGGTGGGCGGCGGCTGGCTGCTCTCCGGCAGCCTGACTTACCTGGACGCCAAGCTGACGTCGAACTTCTGCGGCACCAATACGCTGGTGTTTCCGACGAGCTGTCCGACTCAGCTCAGCGGTTCATCGGGGACGCCGATTTCCTTCGCCGACGGAACCACGCGTCTAGGGCCATATGCGCCCTCCGGCACGCGGCTGCCAGGCACGCCGCGGCTCAAGGCGAACATCGTGTCGCGCTACACCTTCCCGATAGGCGATTGGAACGGATTCGGCCAGGCGGCGGCGGTGTATCAAGACTCCTCGACGCCGCTGCTGTTTCCCGTGTTCTACCAGCCCGGGCCGGAAGGCCAAACGCATTTGGGCGAGCTGCCGCCGTATACGCTTGTCAATATCGCAACCGGCGTCGAGCACAACGGTATGACGGCCCAGGTGCGCTTGGAGAACGTGTTCAATAGTCTGGGTGAACTCACGCGTTTCTCGGCGTGCACGCCGACCACCTGCAACCAACCGTACGTCATCCCGGTGCAGCCGCGGACGGTGTGGCTGCAGTTCGGCCAGAAGTTCTAGCGCGAGCGCAACGCCAATTGCCGGCGGGATGGAGTCCCGCCGGCAACGAGGGTCATGCCGATGAAGAGTTTTTCTCGCGCCGTGCTCATGGCGGGGATGGGGTTGTGCGCCGCGGCGCATGCACAGCGTCAGCCGGTGCTCAAGCAAATCGACCTGCCGCATCCATACTACTATCGCGAAATGTATCTGCCGCAGCTCACCAGCGGGCCGAGCAGCCTTGCCTGGTCGCCGGATTCGCAGGAGCTGATTTATTCCATGGCGGGCTCGCTGTGGCGACAGAGAATCGACTCAGGCTCTGCACGGCAGCTGACTGCGGCCGCGGCTTACGACTACCAGCCGGATTGGTCGCCGGACGGGCGCTGGGTGGTCTACAGCTCCTACCGAAACGACGCCGTGGAGTTATGGCTGCTGGATGTGGCGAGCGGAGCCAGCCGGGCGCTGACCATGAATGGCGCCGTGAACGTCGAGCCGCGATTCTCTCCCGACGGCAAGCGCATCGTATTCGTTTCGACCCAATACCACGGGCGCTTTCATATCTTCGTCGGCGATCTCAGCGACGCCGGGCTTGCGAATGTGACGCGGCTCAGCGGCGAGACCAAGAGCGACCTGCCGCGCTACTACTACAGTCCTTTCGATCATGAGATCAGCCCGGTCTGGAGCCGCGACGGCCACGACATCATCTACGTCTCCAATCGCAATCACTTGTATGGAACCGGCGGCTTCTGGCGGATGAGCGCAATCCCCGGCGCGACGCCTACCGAAATTCACTACGAGGAAACCAACTGGCGGGCCCGTCCCGATGTATCCCCCGACGGCTCGCGGATCGTGTTCAGCTCCTATCTCGGCCGTAGCTGGCACAACCTCTGGCTGATGCCGGCGGGGGGCGGCGATGCGTTCCCGATCGGCTATGGCGACTGGGATCAGACTTATCCGCGCTGGTCACCGGCCGGCGATCAAGTGGCCTTCATCTCGAACCAGAGCGGCAATACGCAAATCGATATCGAGCGGATTCCCGGCGGGCTGGTCCAGCCGTTGGTCGTCGCGGAGCGGCGCTATTTGCAACCCATGACGCGGCTGCACGTGGTGTTGCACGACGCGAATGGCGCGGCTGGTTCGGCGCGCATCGGCGTCACCGATGCGAGCGGGCGGTTCTACGCGCCGCCGGACGCCTGGATTCATGCCGATGACGGCTTCGACCGGCATGAACGGCCGTTCGAGGCGCATTACTTTCATGCGCGCGGCGATGCCTGGATCGAGGTGCCCGTCGGTGCCATCGGCGTCGACATCCTGCACGGCTTTGAGCGCAAGTTTGAACAGCGCAAGCTCACGACGGTGGCGGGACAGGATGCACTGTTGACGGTCGAGCTGGCCGAGGGAGCGTTGACCGTGCCTTCCCTTCAACGCTGGGTGAGCGCGGATGTTCACGTGCATATGAATTACGGCGGCGAGTATCGCAACACGCCGGCGCACCTCGCCACGCAGGCCGAGGCCGAAAACCTAGGGATAGTGAACGCCTTGATCGTCAACAAGGAACAACGCTTTCCCGATATTGCATACAACGGCCTGCAGGTGGATCCAGCCTCGAAACCCGATGCGCTGGTGGTGCACGGCCAGGAATTTCACACCAGCTACTGGGGGCATCTCGGACTGCTCGACATCGGCGGCGGCATCATCCTGCCGGGGTATGCCGGATATCCTGATACGGCGGCCTCCAGCCTGTATCCGATGAATGCGGACATCGCCGACTGGGGCCATGCGCGCGGCGCCTTGGTGGGCTACGTGCATCCCTTCGATGAGTATCCCGAACCGATCGCCAAGCCGCACGAGGCTCTCACCATGGAACTCCCCGTGGATGTTGCGCTGGGCAAGGTCGATTACATGGAGATCCTCGGCTTCAGCGATCATCTGTCCACGGCGCATGTCTGGTATCAATTGCTCAATCTGGGATTCCGCATTCCGGCCGCCGGCGGCACCGACGCCATGGCCAATTTCTCCTCGTTGCGCGGACCGGTGGGAATGAACCGGGTGTACGCACAAGTGTCCGCCGACGCGGCTCTGCCGAAGGACTGGCTGCAGGCCTTGAAGGACGGCCGCAGCTTCGCGACCAACGGTCCGCTGCTGGGGCTTAAGCTGGGAGGAGCGCAGGTCGGCGATACACTTAAATTCGACGCTGCGCAGAAGAGCGTCAAATTCACCGCAGGGCTTCGCTCCATCGTGGCAGTGGACCATCTGGATCTGGTGTGCAATGGCCGCGTGGTGCGCTCCTTCGTCAAGCATGCACCGATCGATCATGCCGATCTCGAGGGCACCATACCCCTGAGCAGCAGCGGCTGGTGCGTGCTGCGCGCGTTCAGCAACGCGGCGCGCTACCCGGTCCTGGACAACTATGTCTACGCGACGACCAGCCCGATCTACGTGACCATCGGCGGCGCCAAGCCGCACTCGAGCGAGGATGCAAAGTATTTTGCCGCCTGGATCGATCGCATGACGGAAACGACGGCGGCTTACCCCGACTGGAACAACGCGGCGGAGAAGCGCAGCGTGCTCTCGAGGCTGGCGCAGGCCAAGTCGGTGTTCGTGGGGCTGGAGCAGCCTTGAGCATGCCCAAGCCGCTGCGCGTGAACGGCGGGCGGCTGTGGTCGCGGCTGATGGAAATGGCGCAGATCGGCGCCACCGCCCACGGCGGCTGTAATCGCCAGGCGCTGACCGATGCGGACATGGCCGGCCGCGCGCTGCTGTCGCGCTGGGCCGAGGCTGCGGGATGCCAGGTGCGCGTGGATCCCATCGGCAATCTGTTCCTGCGCAGGCGCGGCAACGATGACTCCCTGCCGGTGGTCATGACCGGAAGCCACCTCGACACGCAGCCGACCGGCGGCAAGTTCGATGGAGTCTACGGTGTGCTGGCGGGGCTCGAGGCGATCGAATCGCTCAATGACGAGCGCATCGCGACGCGGCACGCCATCGAGGTCAGTGTATGGTGCAACGAGGAGGGCTGCCGCTTTCCAATGGCCATGATGGGATCGGCGGTGTGGGCGGGGCGGCTGCCCCTGGATGAGGCCTACGCCCTGACCGACCGCGCGGGCTTAAGCGTGCGGCGCGAACTGCAACGCGCGGCGGTGAGCACCGGGACGGCGCTCGAGCGCCAGCGAGTCATGGCGGCGATTGAACTGCACATCGAGCAAGGTCCGGTGCTCGAGCAGCGCGCTACCACCATCGGCATCGTGACCGGCGTGCAGCACATGAGCCGGCATGAAGTCATCGTCGAGGGCCAGGAGGCCCATGCGGGCCCGACGCCCATGGACATGCGCCGCGATCCCATCCGGGTGCTCGCCGATCTGCTGCCCGCGCTGTACTCGGAGGCTGAGCAGCGCGCCCCGGACGCGCGCATGACGGTGGGCTGCATCGAGACTTCGCCAGGCTCGCCCAACACGGTTCCGGGGCGATTGCGCTTCACCATCGACCTGCGTCACCCGGACGCGGATGAGTACCGCGCGCTGTGCGAGGCCGCCCGGCAGATGGTTCTGGAATCGCTGGCGCGGCACGGCCTGAAGGGCCACATTCGGCAAGTGTGGGAGGCGCCGGGGGTGGTGTTCGATGCCGGCTGCGTCGCGGCGGTGCGCGCGGCCGTGGCTGCCTTAAGGCTCAGCTCACTGGAAATGGTCAGCGGCGCGGGACACGATTCCTGCAACCTGGCCGCGGTGGTACCGACCGCCATGATCTTCGTGCCGTGCGCCGGCGGGTTGAGTCACAACGAAGCCGAGACCGCGGCGCCGGCCGATGTCGAGGCGGGCGCCAATGTATTGCTGCACTCGCTGATTACGCTGGCAGTGCCGCTGCCGCCGCAAGCGCCGCGCGCTCGCGATTGATCGCCGCGTGTAGATCGGCGGCGGCGATGCGGATTGCGGCGCTCGCGCCACCCCCCGCGTAGATGATTGCGCGCGATGAATTGATCAGCAGCCCCAAGCCGCGCGCGTCGAGGCCGGCTGCGAGGGTTGCCGCAAGATCGCCGCCCTGCGCGCCGATTCCCGGCACCAGGAACGGGATGTCCGGGTGAGCCTGGCGCAGCGCCGCCATTTCGCGCGGGAAGGTCGCGCCGACCACCAGCATGAGATTTTCCAACTGATTCCAATGCCGCGCGGCGTGCTGCGCGACTCGCCGGTACAGCGGCATGCCCTCGACAGGCAGATCCTGAAAATCCTTCGAGCCCGGATTCGAGGTGCGGCACAGGACGATCGCTGCGCGATCGGCTCGCAGCAAGAACGGCCGAATCGAGTCCTCTCCCATGTAGGGATTCACCGTTACCGCATCCGCGCCGTAGCGCTCGAACGCCTCGCGCGCGTAAGCCTCCGCGGTGTTGCCGATGTCGCCGCGCTTGGCGTCCAGGATCACGAGCGCGTGCGGCGCGCGCTCGCGGATATAGCGGATGCTCGTGGCGAGCTCGTGCTCCTTGCCCAGCGCGCTGTAGAAGGCGATTTGCGGCTTGTAGGCCGCGGCGACATCGAAAGTCGCGTCGACGATGCGGCGATTGAACGCGTACAGGGGCTGCGCGTCGGCGGCGAGATCGGAAGGCAGCTTGGCGGGGTCCGGATCCAACCCGACGCAAACCAGGCTGCCGGAGCGCATTTGGGCCTGGGCGAGCCGTTCCTTGAACGACGAAGGCATGGCGGCATCATAGCGGGCGCGGCGCCCATTAGGGAGTATGCTAGTGCGTTAACTTTAGTACACCATGCCAGTGAAGCCTCGCACCGGACCGCGATTGGTGCTGCAGCCGGCGACTCGGCGCGCCGCGAAGCACGTCAGCACGAACGCCCTGAAGCGGTTTTTTTCCATCGCGGACGCGTGGGAATTGTCGCCCTTGCAACAATGCCGGCTGCTCAAGATTCCCTCCCCGCAGGTGCTGGAGCGTTATCGCTTAGGACAAGCCCCGCGCCTGTCGGCGAGCCAGCAGGAGCGGGCGGCGCTGGTCGCAAATATCCAGTCCTCCCTCACCGCCGATTCGGGCTCCGCGGACCGCGCTTGGGCGTGGGTGCACGCCCCGCGCTCAGGCGCACCATTCAAGGGCGACAGCCCGCTGTATTTCATGCTGGAGAACGGCTTGCCGGCACTGCGCGAGGTGGCCCGCCTGCTGGTGCGCGAAAAGCGAATTACGTCAAGCTAGGCTATACTTGTGGGCTATTCCGATGCGAGAGTGGCGGAATTGGTAGACGCGCTGGACTTAGAATCCAGTGGGGTAACCCGTGCGAGTTCGAGTCTCGCCTTTCGCACCACTGCGCACACGATCGCGAGCTAAATTAACGAGGGCTGACATGCAGGTTTCCGTCGAGAGTATCGGCAAGCTGGAGCGCCGAATGCAAGTGCAGGTGCCTGCCGAGCGGGT
>Ga0302314_10002079_pt1 | contig 37354 bp, 35 predicted proteins | sample III_Palsa_N2_3_FD_200533 | JGI IMG/M metagenome (GOLD analysis project Ga0302314, IMG submission 200533) | Peat permafrost microbial communities from Stordalen Mire near Abisko, Sweden - III_Palsa_N2_3 | ecosystem: Environmental > Terrestrial > Soil > Palsa > Peat permafrost | place: Sweden...
GAGAAGTACAGTCCGATTTCGTCGATTTTGGGCTTGCGGTGTATTGGCGCATGCTCTGATTTCAGGTCTCCCCGACTTCATCGCCTGCGCCTTCGTGCCCGGCGCGAAGCGTCCACCATTGCAGTGAACTGACGGGGCTCGATGATCGGCCTGCCGCGCCAGACAGACATCGTGGTCAGGTCGGCGTCAGAAGTGACGATGAGGAACGCTCCGGTCTCGACTGCCAGGTCCAGGATCCTGTTGTCCTCCCAATCGGGACAGTCGCCCACTGTCCGTGGTGGATCGACGAGGCCGCCGCCAGAAGCACCGGCCATCTCCGCGAGGATGGTGATGTATTCGTCGATTTCGTCCTTCGGCATACCGACGACCTCATCGAGGACTCGGCCGGTGTTGGACAGGATGTGTGGCGATACCCACAGCGCGAACTCGGCCGCGTCATTGATGATGCCTATGCAGTCGGCGCTCGGGTTGGTCGAGGTAGGTGGCGGTGACGGCCAGCACCGAAATGGTGATTCGCCTACCGCCACCGCGCGGACAAGGATATTCACATCAAAGATCACCGGCGTGGGTGCCGGGCCGGGCAGGCTCATCGGCTCCCGGTTCCGTTCTTGTACGACTGCTGAATGGCGGCGAGCAGAGTGTCGTGGTCATGCCCCGCTGCCGTTACCCGCTCAGTGTTGCGAGCCTGAAGTTCACGCAACCGCTCTGCGCGGGCCAGGGACTCCATCACAGGGAGCGCCGCTCGTAGGAAGGCGGAGCGATTACCACCACCGAAGTGCTGAACCAGGCGGTCCAGTCGCTCGCGATCCTCGTCGGCGACTGCAAATCCTATGGTCGAAGTAGACATGAGCAAATTGTATCTGCATTGCACTCACAGATGCAATATATTGCATCCAGCGTGGTCGTCGATACCGATGGCGTACCGGTTCTATGGAAGCGGCCGCCGAAACGCAGAACCGCAGGCGGCGATGGAGGGACCCTCAACCCTCCACCGCGCCTGCGGCTGTGTCTACCGGCTCCGGGGCCGCGGTGCGAGCGGTGCGGCGCTCGTCGCGGGGCCGAGGGGTCGGCGGTGTGCTGCGGGAGGCAGCGTGGCGTTCGCGCTAGGGCGATACGGTCAGCGTCTCCCGTGTCGCAGTCGGGCCGCGGTCGTGGTGACCGTCTGCCTCCCTGCCGTCCACCCACGTGCGGAGCGGGTGGAAGTCTTCGGACCAGTGCACCAGGTCGGCGCGGGCGCCCACGGCGATGCGGCCGAGTTCCGAGTGGCCGATCGCGTCGGCCGGGATGCGGCTGGCCGCGTCCAGGACTTCGGCCGGGGGCAGGCCGAGCGAGATCATGTTGCGCACGGCGTGGTCCAGGGTGAGCGCGGAGCCGGCCAGGGTGCCGTCGGAGTTGCGCGGCACGCCGTCGGGGCCGACCACGACCGGGATGCCGGAGAGCTCGTATTCGCCCTCGGGCATGCCCGCCGCCGCGATGGCGTCGGTGACCAGGACGACCCGGCCGCGCGCGCCGCGCCATACCAGGATGCAGATTTCCGGGACCACGTGCATCAGGTCCGCTATGAGGCCGCAGTAGTAGCGGCGGTCGGCCATCGCCTGACCGGGGACGCCCGGCTCGCGGTGGGCCAGCCCGCGCTGGGCGTTGAAGATGTGGGTGACCAGGCTCGCGCCAGCGTCGGCGGCGGCCTTGATCTCCGCGGCCGTCGCGTCGGTGTGGCCGACCGAGACCCGGACGCCGGCCTGGACCAGGCGCTCGATCGCGACGATGCCGCCGGGCAGCTCGGGGGCCAGGGTGACCATGCTGATCAGTTCGTGGTACGGCGCGGTGAGCAGCTGGTCGAGCGCGTTCTTGCTCGGCTCGATCAAGTATTTCGCCTCGTGCACACCGTTCTTGGCCGGGGACAGGAACGGGCCTTCCAGGTGGATGCCCAGGATCCGTGCCGCGGCCGGTCCGCTGTGCCGCTGCGCGTCCTGCCGTTGCTGCGCCGCGCGGGCGGAGGGCAGGCGGCCGATCAGCAGGTCGAGCGGGGCCGTGATGTACGTCGGCTGATACGAGGTGACGCCGGTGGCCGGCAGGGATTGCGAGACGTGGTCCCAGTCCTGGTCGGTCGCGGTGATGAAGTCGACCCCGAAGATGCCGTTGATCTGGATGTCGACGAGCCCTGCGGTGAGGGTGCCGTCGGTCAGCACGATGTCGGCGCCGGACTGGTCCGGATTCGGGTCGTAGTCGATGCCGGTGATCGTCCCGTCGGTCGTGGTGACGGTGACCGGACCGGTCAGCCGTCCGTCGATGACCGCGCGTGGCGCGAGGATCGTGGGCACGCGGCTCCTCCTGCTGGACCATGGGACTTACACGACGGCGGCGCTTGACGGCGGGAAAGGGGGCTGCGCGACCCTCGCGTCAAGCGGAAACCGGGCCGAAATCGATTGTGGACTAGACCAATCATGCTTGTCCAGACCTCTGGCAAAAATGGTCTGGACCATTTTCGGTAAAACGGTCGCGCTGCGTCGATCCGGCGCTGGCGGTCCGTGAGCCCGTCCACCTGCCCGGATGCCCGGCCGGGCCGTCGACGCCCGGTCCGGCCTGGCCTTCTGGTCTAAATCCGGTGCGCCACGGCGGCCAGCGCGGTGCGCACCCGGCCGAGGTCCTCGGCGGTCAGATCGGCCCGTGCGGTCAGGCGCAGCCGCGAGCGCCCGTCGGGCACCGACGGCGGTCGGAAACAACCCACCCGCACTCCTAGGTCCGCGCAGCGCGCCGCGGCCTGTACGGCGGCCTGTGGGCTCTCCATGACTACCGAGGTGACCGCACCGACCGGGCGGGAGGCGGTCAGGCCGAGATCGGTGGCGATCTCGTAGAGCGCGTGGGCGTTGCGGCGGACCCGTTCCGGCAGGCCGGGCTCGGCGCGCAGGATCGCCAGGGCCTCGGCCGCGGCGCCGACGCAGGCGGGGGCCAGCCCGGTGTCGAAGATGAATGTCCGCGCGGTGTCGATCAGATGGTCGATCACGGCCTGCGGCCCGGCCGCCACCCCGCCCTGGGCGCCGAGCGCCTTGGACAGGGTCGCGGTACGGATGACGTGCGGCGCCCCGGCCAGCCCGGCGGCCACCGCCACCCCGCGCCCGCCGTCGCCATACACGCCGAGCCCGTGTGCCTCGTCCGCGATCAGCGCGGCGCCGTACCGGTCGCAGATCTCGGCCAGCTCCGCCAGCGGGGCGGCGTCGCCGTCCACCGAGAAGACCGCGTCGGTCACCACGTACGCGCGCTGCTCCGGGCGCCGGGCCAGCGCCTCGGCCACGGCGGCGGGACTGTTGTGCGCGACCACCTGGGTGCGGGCCCGGGAGAGCCGGCAGCCGTCGATCAGCGAGGCGTGGTTGAGCGCGTCGGCCACGATCAGGTCCCCGGCCCCGGCCAGCGCGGTGATCACGCCGATGTTGCCGAGGTAGCCGGAGGAGAACACCAGCGCGGCCTCGGTGCCCAGGAACCCGGCCAGGTCCTCTTCCAGCTCGGCGTGCGCCATGGTGGTACCTGTGACCAGCCTGGACGCGGCCGCCCCGCCGCCCCAGAGCTCGGCCGCCTTGGCCGCCGCGGCGGTGACCCGGGGGTCGCGGGTCAGCCCGAGGTAGTCGTTCCCGGCCAGATCGACGCGGCCGGGCTCGGGCGGACGGGGGCTTAGCCGGCGGCGCAGCCCGGCGGCCTCCCGCTCCGCCGCGTGCGAGGCCAGCCAATCGAGTGTGCTCATAGCCGTAGCATGGCATGGTGCCCTCGATTAATGATCTAGCTCGCGATCACACCGCTCTCGACCTGGCCGATCTGGAGTGGCTGCACCTGATCGTGGCCGACTGGCAGATGGTCGCCGACCTCTCCTTCGCCGACCTGGTGCTCTGGGTGCCGACCGCGGACGAGACCCGGTACGTCGCGGTGGCGCAGATGCGGCCGAACACCGGCCCCACCTCGTACCCGGACGACCTCGTCGGCCACGTCGTGCCCCGGGGCAAGCGCCCGCTGCTGGACCAGGCGCTGGACGAGGGCCGGATCATCCGGGACGGCGACCCGGAGTGGCGTGAGGCGGTGCCGGTGCGGGTCGAGTCGATCCCGGTCCGCCGGGCCGACCGGGTCATCGCGGTGATCAGCCGCAACACCAACCTGCTGACCGCGCGCACGCCGAGCCGGCTGGAGCTGACCTACCTTCAGACCGCCTCGGACCTGGCCCAGATGATCGCCTCGGGCCGGTTCCCGCACCTGAACTCGCGCAGCGGCCTGGACGCGATGCCGCGGGTCGGAGACGGGATGATGCGTCTGGACGCGGACGGCATGGTCACCTACGCCAGCCCCAACGCGGTGTCGGGTTTCCACCGGATGGGACTGGCCACCGACCTGATCGGGGCCCACCTGGGCCGGCTGTGCGCGGAACTGGCCCCGCAGGAGAGCCCGACCGACGAGGCGATCGCGTCCACCGCCAGCGGCCGGGTGCCGCGGGACACCGAGTTCGAGTCCAACGGCGCGTCGATGCGGCTGCGGGCCATCCCGCTGCTGCCGCAGGGCGAGCGGATCGGCGCGCTGGTGCTGGTCCGGGACGTGACCGAGCTGCGCCGGCGGGACCGGGAACTGGTGAGCAAGGACGCGACGATCCGCGAGATCCACCACCGGGTGAAGAACAATCTGCAGACCGTGGCCGCGCTGCTGCGGCTGCAGGCCCGGCGGCTGGACGAGCCGCGCGGCAAGGCGGCGCTGCACGAGGCGGTGCGCCGGGTCGGCTCGATCGCGATCGTGCACGAGACCCTGTCGCAGACCTTGGAGGAACGCGTCGAGTTCGACGAGATCGCCGACCGGGTACTGGCGATGGTGGTGGACTTCTCGATGGCCGGCAGCGCATCCGGCGTGGGGAGCGCTGTCGACGGCGGAAATCTCAGCGGCATCGGTGCGAACACCGGACCGTCCCGGCAGATCCGGGCCCGGCGGCTGGGTTCCTTCGGCGTGCTCGGCGCGCAAATCGCCACGCCGTTGGCGATGGTGCTGACGGAGTTGCTGCAGAACGCTTTCGAGCACGGACTGGCCGGCGCGGGCAGCTCGTTGGAAGTCACCGCTCTGCGGGAGGACGGCCGACTGCGCATCCTGGTGGTCGACGACGGCCACGGCCTGCCGGCCGGATTCGACCCGCAGACGGCCGGAAATCTGGGTCTGCAGATCGTTCGCACCCTGGTTCAGGGCGACCTCGGCGGCGATTTCGATATGGCGAACCTTGACGGCGGCGGCACAGTCGTAACAGTTTCAGTACCCGTGCGGAGCTAGGCTGTTACACGAGTGTCGGTAAGGCAGAAGACCGAACCTTGATATCGGTCGTACCGTCGTAACAGTTTCAGGACCGAGGTGGAGCACGGTTGTTACACAAATGTCGGCAAAGCAAAAGGACCCGCTATTGCCGACAAGGGGTCGGCACGGGTCCTTTTTGGTCAAGCCCGGTAGGAAAAGGCGACTAGGCCATCCGAGAACGGGCACGGGCGGCGCGGCGCTTGAGGGCGCGGCGTTCGTCCTCGCTCATCCCGCCCCAGACGCCTGCGTCCTGGCCGGATTCCAATGCCCACTGAAGGCACTGGTCAATGACGTCACAGCGGCGACATACCGCCTTGGCGTCTTCGATCTGCAGCAGTGCCGGCCCGGTGTTCCCGATCGGGAAGAAAAGCTCCGGGTCCTCGTCGCGGCACGCGGCGCGGTGGCGCCAGTCCATGGTCTTACTCCTCGTCAGATAGGGTGCCGTCGGCCCGGGCTGACGCCGCGGCGGCCGACATGCGAAAACGACTTTGTGTGATTGTGCTTCGGTGGTGCGGGTAGAACAGGGCCGAGTAGCTGGAGGACTACTGGACGCCCTTGTCAAACGCAGACGCCAGGCCAGCTGTTCCCACATTCGGTGATCTTGTGAATGTGAATGCTTTCACGAGCGTCTACGATAGACACCGTCACGAACCGGGAAAACCGGATCGCTGCCGGTTTGGAGCGGGGTGGATCACTACAGGGTGGATCAAATCAAGGGTGGGCCTGGCAAGCAACGCGCCTCGAAATCCCTGGACTCGCCGCACAGCGCCGCCTGAGCGGCGCTTGAGTCGCCGGACCTGGGTGAGGCTGACCGCACTTCTCTGAGCGGTCGCGATCGTGTTTCAGGGCCGTGAACAAGCCTGGCAGACCTGAGCTTTGAGTACAAGGGTTAAGGTGCGAAAATTTGGAATTCTCAGGTGTCTGCTGGGTCACACCTTGCCTTTGAAGGTCAGATGGGAAGGCATTTGCGTGAGTCCAAGTCACCTGTGTCTTGGCATCCGGTATCGTCCGCCACCGCCGCTGCAGTACCGCGCTAACGTCAGATGACCGGCTTCCTCGACCTCGACAAGTACATCACGCATACACGCGCAGCGCATCGGGAACACTACGGAATGTCACACGTTCGCGTGGTCCTAGATAATCCCCGTCCACCTGGAACGCCACCGGGCGCTGGGCCAACAGAGTGACTTCCGGCAAGTCGTGCCGGATCAGTTCGCCCCGCCCCCGGCCGAGCCGCGAGGAGCCGGTGAGCAGCCGCCCGACCGTGGTCCAGGCCGGCACCGCGGCGAAGGTGGAGACCCCGAAGAGGTCCAGCCCCGAGTCGAACCCGGCCTCCGGGGTCGCGATTATCGGGCGGTTGCCGAGGAAGGTCCACGGGCTGGTGTTCGCCAGGATCGCCATGAACAGCGGCGGCAGCTGCGAACCGTCGGCCAGCTTCGCGTTGATCGGCGCGAGCTTGCGGTCGGTCTTGCGCCAGTACTCGTTCACTGCGGACCGGATGTAGAGCCCGTGCGTGGACTTGCGCCCGGCGGCCCGGTGCCGCTCCACGGCGCCCACCACAGCAGCGTCGAAGCCGTACCCGGCCGAGAAGGTGAAGTAGCGGTCCGAGGTCTCGTCATCCGACCGGGTGGCTCCCATCGACACCAGCCGGGTCTGCCCGGTCCGCAGCAGCCGCAGCAGCGCGCCGGTGGCCTCCACCGCATGGTTGGGCAGCCCCAGCGCACGGGCGAAGACGTTGGTGGACCCGCCGGGCACGATCGCGAGCGCCGGCCCCTCCGGCCGCGGGCCGTCGTGCAGCAACCCGGTCACCACCTCGTTGACCGTCCCGTCCCCGCCGAACGCGATGACCACGTCGACCCCTTCGGCACCGGCCTCCCGGGCCAGCTCGGCCGCGTGGCCGCGATGCTCGGTCTGGACCGTGCGTAAGTTCAGCTGAGAGCTGAGCGCGCCGATCAGCACGTCATAGGTACGAGCCGTGGCGGTGGTCGCCTTCGGATTCATGACCAGCAGGCCGCTCAGGTCACCCCGGTTCTCAGACATGCTGACAGCGTACCCAGCGAGCGCCGATTCATGGCGGCCCGGTCTACCCAGCCCGATCCGGGACCTCTTCAGAGCTCCGCCGCGGCGGCCAGCTCATGCATCCCGCCAACGCATCCCGCCCACGCCGCCCGTCCCGGCAGACCGGGCGGCGCCAAGCCCGCCACCGCCGAGTTGTATCCTGCGTCCTGTGACCTCAGCTACCGCCGGAGCCCCCAAGCCCGTCGCCACCGCCGCACCTGCCGCCCGTCCGCGCACCGTGACCGCCGCCGCGGCGCTGACCGCGTTCGCCGCGCTCTCCATGGCGGTCTACGGAGTGGTGCTGGTGATCGGCGGCCTGGCCGGAAAGCCGGTGCTGGCAGCCCGGGCCGAGACCGCCGGGGCGATCTTCGTCTTCTTCGGTCTCGGCGTGCTGTGGGTGGCCAGGGGCCTGGCCAAGGTCCAGCCCTGGGCGCGCACCCCGGCCATGCTGATGCACTTCTTCATCGTCGTCTTCTCATACCCGCTCTGGCTCCAGGACGCCAAGTACCTGGAAGGCGTCCCGCTGGCCCTGTACGGCCTCGCAGGGCTCACTCTGCTGTTCGTCCCGACCTCCCACGCCGTACTCTCCCGTACGCCACGCTAGGGCGCTCTGCGGCTTCGCGAGACTCACGAGTGCGGGCCGGTGGTGGTGATATTGGTGTCGACGAAGCTGTATGCCGGAGCGCTCATTCGTCGACATCGCCAGTTAAGTTCGCCCGCTTGACGCGCCCCTCGGTGCAAAAGCGCCGAGGCAGGGCAAAGAAACTGTCCAGTGCGCGGTCGATCGCCTCGCTCTCGACCCGGCTGATCTCGTCCTGGCCCGGTGTGGGCCAGGACGACTCGGCGGCGGGTGGCCCTGCCTCGTCGATCATTGCGTCCAACGAGGCGAAGGGCTCAGCGGCCCGGCTATTTCGAGGCACAGCCGTCTCACTCGTCGACGAGCAGCTTCTCGCGCAGTTGGGCCAGGGTGCGGGCGAGTAGACGGGATACGTGCATCTGGGAGATGCCGATCTCGTCTGCGATCTGGGACTGGGTCATGTTGCCGAAGAAGCGCAGCAGCAGGATCCGCTTCTCGCGCGGGCTGAGCTGTTCCAGCAGCGGCTTGAGCGACTCGCGGTACTCGACGCCTTCGAGGGCCTCGTCCTCGCTGCCGAGGGAGTCGGCGACCGCGGGGGACTCGTCGTCGCCGGATTCCGGGACGTCGAGGGACAGGGTCGAGTAGGCGTTGGCCGATTCCAGCCCCTCCAGGACCTCCTCCTCGCTGATCCCGAGCTGGACCGCGAGTTCGGCGACGGTGGGGGAGCGGCCATTGCGCTGGGAGAGTTCGGCGGTGGCGGCGGTCAGGGACAGGCGCAGTTCCTGCAGCCGGCGCGGGACGCGCACGGCCCAGCCCTTGTCCCGGAAGTGCCGCTTGATCTCGCCGATCACGGTGGGGGTGGCGTAGGTGGAGAACTCCACGCCGCGCAGCGGGTCGAACCGGTCCACCGACTTGATCAGGCCGATGGTGGCGACCTGGGTCAGGTCGTCGAGCGGTTCGCCGCGGTTGCGGAAGCGCCGGGCCAGGTGTTCCACCAGCGGCAGGTGCATCCGTACCAGGCGGTCCCTGATGTCCTTGCGGGCCGGGTCGTCCGGGTCCAGCTCGGCCATCCGGCGGAACAGCTCCCGGGCCTCGGCGTGCGCGGCCGCGTGGGCGCTGTTGGTCTGCCGCGGGGCGCGGATGACCGGCAGCTGCTCGGGCAGCTCGATCACGTCCCCGTCGACCAGCGGGGCGGCCACCAGTTCGGCGACGGCGGCGGCGTCGGTCTCGACGTCCGGCGGAGTCGGGGGGCCAGGAATCTGAGTCATGGTCACGCGCCCATCTCCACCGCGTCGCGCCGCTTGACCATGCTGATCGAGACGGTGCGCCCGTCCGGGTCGGCCACCGCGTCCACTTCGCCGGCCAGGGCGTTGAGCACGGTCCAGGCGAAGGTGTCGCGGGCCGGCGTGCGCCCGTCCAGGGTCAGCGCCGAGACGGTGATCGCCAGCGCCTCCCCGTCCAGGTCGAACCGGCAGGTCAGGCTGGTTTCCGGGACGGCCTTCTGGAGCAGCATCGCGCAGGCCTCGTCGACCGCGATCCGCAGGTCCTCGATCTCGTCGAGGGTGAAGTCGAGCCGGGCGGCCAGCCCGGCGGTGGCCGTCCTCAGGACGGACAGGTAGGCACCCACGGCCGGAATGGTGACCTCGACGAAATCCCGGATCCCGGCCATCGTTGCCGCTCCGCTCGATCCAGTCGCCGTTGTGGACTGTTGCTCCACTTCATGCCTCCCTGATCCGCACAATTAGGGCGAAGTGCACATAGCTGCCGGTGCACGACATTCGCAATGCGAACGCACGCATCGTACGCAGCTGATGGCCTTCTGTGAGAAGAAAGTACCTCGAACGGGTGACAAATGCAGCAATGATTGCCAAGCGGGCCGGGAATGGCCCTGGCGGTGGGCCCGAAGGTGACCCAGACGGTGACCCAAACGGTGACCCAAACAGGGACCCCGGAGAGATCCCGACGGGGAACCCGCCAGATGGGCGACCCGGCCCGCTCGGCGACCGACGTCCGGCCGGTCAGTTGGCCTTGGTCTCCCAGAAGATCTTGTCGATCTGCGCGATCAGGTCGAGCAGCTTCTGGCCGGTGGCCGGGTCGACGGAACCCTTGGTGCCGCCCGCGCCGGCCTGCTTGACCGCGTCGTTGAACAGGGTGTGCAGCTCCGGGTACTTCTCGAAGTGCGGGGCCTTGAAGTAGTCGCTCCACAGCACGTCGAGGTGGTGCTTGACCAGCTCGGAGCGCTGCTCCTTGATCTGGATGGCCCGGGCGCGGAACGCCGGGTCCTCGTTGGCCTGGTACTTCTCCTGGATCGCCTTGACCGACTCGGCCTCGATCCGGGCCTGGGCCGGGTCGTAGACGCCGCAGGGCAGGTCGCAGTGGGCCGCGACGGTCACCTTGGGGGCGAGAATACGCATGGTGGTGAATCTCCTTCATCCGCTGGAGGGTCTTGCCGTTCTAGAGCCTACTGCCCGCCGGGGGCTAGTGCCCCAAGCAGGATTGCGGTGTCGGGTTGCCTGTCGCCGACCGGCGAAACTGCGGGCGGCAGCCGACGGCCCCCGGCCCCGGGCGCGCCGCCGGGCGTGGGACGATCGGCCGGTGAGTCTGCTCCCGTTCGGCCTGGCCAGGGTTTCCGGCGCCTCGATGGTGCCCGCCTACTACTCCGGCGACCTGCTGCTGGTGCACTACGGGCCGCGGGCGGTGGCCCGGCTGCGGCCCGGGGCCGCGGTGCTGGCCCGAGATCCCCGGCAGACCGGGCTGATCATCGTCAAGCGGGCCGCCCGGCGCGAGGGCGCCGGCTGGTGGCTGCTGGCCGACAACGAGTTCGCGCTAGGCGACTCTCGTCAGTTCGGCGCCGTTGCGCCGGAGCTGATCCTCGGCCGCGTGGTCGGCCGCCTTGGCCTGGGTCTTCGCCGACGGGGTGAGCGCCGGGGCCGATGAGGCGGCCGCCTCGCGGCGGCGGGCCCGGTAGGCGGCCACGTTCGCCCGGGTGGCGCAACGCTCGGAGCAGTAGCGCCGGGAGCGGTTGGTGGAGGTGTCGATGAACACGTCCCGGCAAGGCGCGCCCTGGCACACCCCGAGCCGGTCCAGGCCGATCTCGGTGGCCTGGACGGCCAGGCCCATGCAGGCCTTGGCGCCGTAGGCGGCGGCGGTGGACGGGGCGTTCTCGGCCAGGTGCAGGTGCCAGTCGGAGCCGTCGTGCCCGGAGACCTGGGGGCGGATCGGGTAGCGCTCCAGCAGGTGGTTGAGCAGGTCCACGGCGCGCTGCTGGGCGCCGGCGTCGACCGCTTCGAACAGGGTGCGCAGGGTGTCGCGCATGGTCCGCAGCTCGACGAGGTCGCCGGTACCGACGGTGCCGCAGGCGCCCTGCCGGTCGAGCAGGGTGCGCACGTTATCGACGGTGGTCAGGTAGTCTCGACCGCGGTACGGATCGGCGGTATTCACCAGCTGTACTGCGCGGTCCGCGTAGGAGGCCAGTTCCACGGCGGTTCCCCCGAGTGGGTTGAGGTTCGGTCGGTTTTTGCTTGCGGCTAACCGTACGCCTCCCGACGTCATTAGCAAGGCGCTTTGGTCTCGGCGGTGTTGAGAACCCGGTAAAAATGCCCTCCGGGAGCGCGCGGGCGGACCTAAATCACATTGCGAATCTGCTGACGTCTGTGCGGGCCCTGGCGTAGGGTTGCCACTCAACCGGCGGATTCACCCTCCCCGCCGGCCACCCGTGTAACAATCTCATACCGGCCGAACACCCACGGTCTTCGAGCGTGCTCACTTCCGCCCTTCCCACCCTCACAGCGGACTAAGCGGGCCTCGCTCCGTGTTACCAGTCACTGAGTGTCACCAACTGACCCGTCCCCCAGTTCGTCCACTATTTGTCATCCACTGTGCGGTGCCTCGACGTAATGCGGGGACACCGGTGCGACCTAAGGATGTTTTCGCCAATGACCGCGATCCACGAGGTCCAGGAATCCCCTCAGTTCCCGGCCCACCCCCGTCAACTCCAACCGCAATCCGAGACGCAGTCCGAACTCCAGTCCAAACCCCCGTTCCAAGCACAGCACCAGCAATCGGCGACCGCCCACCTCGACGCCAAGCCCGTGTTCGCCCTGCACCGCGGCGGCAAGATGCAGGTTGCCTCGACGGTGCCCCTGCGCGACCGGGCCGACCTGTCCCTGGCCTACACGCCCGGCGTGGCCGAGGTGTGCACCGCCATCGCCGAGAACCCGGAACTCGGCTACGACTACACCTGGAAGTCCAACGTGGTCGCGGTCGTCACCGACGGCACGGCCGTGCTGGGCCTCGGCGACATCGGCCCGCTGGCCGCGCTGCCGGTGATGGAGGGCAAGGCAGTGCTCTTCAAGCAGTTCGGCGGCGTCGACGCGGTGCCGATCTGTCTGGACTGCACGGACGTGGACGAGCTGGTCGAGACGATCGTGCGGCTGGCCCCGGGCTTCGGCGGGATCAACCTGGAGGACATCTCCGCGCCGCGCTGCTTCGAGATCGAGAACCGGCTGCGCGAGCGGCTGGACATCCCGGTCTTCCACGACGACCAGCACGGCACCGCCATCGTGCTGCTCGCGGCGCTGCGCAACGCGGCCGTGGTGACCGGGCGCACGCTCGGCGACCTGCGCGCGGTGATCTCCGGGGCCGGCGCGGCCGGGGTGGCGATCGCCAAGATCCTGGTCGGCGCCGGGATCGGGGACGTGGCCGTGGCCGACTCCAAGGGCATCGTGGAGTCCGGCCGGGCCGACCTGACCGCGGTCAAGCGCGAGCTGTGCCTGTTCACTAACAAGTCCGGCCTGTCTGGCTCGATCGAGTCCGCCCTGGCCGGTGCGGACGTCTTCATCGGCGTGTCCGCGGGCACCGTGCCCGAGTCGGCGGTGGCCACGATGGCGCCGGGCTGCATCATCGCGGCCATGGCGAATCCGAACCCGGAGATCCACCCGGACGTGGCCCGCAAGTACGCGGCGGTGGTCGCCACCGGGCGCTCGGACTTCCCCAACCAGGTCAACAACGTGCTGGCCTTCCCGGGCGTGTTCGCCGGGGCGATGTCGGTGCGGGCCACCACCATCACCGAGTCGATGAAGCTGGCCGCGGCCGAGGCGCTGGCCGCCGTGGTGGCCGACGAGCTGTCACCCGAATGTGTGATCCCCTCGCCCTTCGACCCCCGGGTGGCCCCGGCGGTCGCGGCCGCGGTCGCCGCTGCGGCCAGGGCGGCGGGGGTGGCTCGGCGGTAGTGCCCGCCGGGCGATAGCCTGGCCGGTATGTTCGCCGTATACGCAGCCGGAACCGACGCCGAAGAGCCTCTCAAGGGCCTGGAGGTCGGGCAGCGGCCGGAACCCGTCCTCTCGCCCGAGCAGATCGCTCGCGGCTGGACCACGGTGACCCTCCGGGCCGCTGCCCTCAACCACCATGACCTGTGGTCCCTGCGCGGGGTCGGCCTGCCGCCGGGCCGGCTGCCGATGATCCTGGGCTGTGACGGCGCGGGCGTGGACGAGGACGGCAACGAGGTAGTGATCCACTCCGTGATCGGCGAGCAGGGTAGTGCTTTGCCCGACGGAGAACGTCCCAGCATCCTGACGGAGCGCTATCAGGGCACTTTCGCCGAGCGGGTCGCCGTGCCGCGCTGGAATCTGCTGCCCAAGCCGGCCGGGTTCTCCTTCGAGGAGGCGGCCTGCCTGCCCACCTCCTGGCTGACCGCCTACCGGATGCTGTTCACCCGATCGGGCCTGCAGCCGGGCAACACGGTCCTGATCCAGGGCGCGGGCGGCGGGGTGGCCAGCGCGCTGATCGTGCTGGCCCGGGCGGCCGGCTACCGGGTCTTCGCCACCTCGCGGACCGAGGCCAAACGGGAGCGGGCGCTGGCCCTTGGCGCGCACGAAGTCTTCGAAAGCGGGGCCAGGCTGCCGGTGAGGGTGGACGCGGTGATGGAAACCGTGGGCGCGGCCACCTGGGAGCACTCAGTTGCCTCGGTCCGCGAGGAGGGCACGATCGTCATCTCCGGCGCGACCTCGGGTCCGAACCCGCCGGCGGCGCTGACCCGGATCTTCTTCCACCAGCTGCGCGTGGTCGGCTCCACCATGGGCTCGCGGGCCGAACTGGCCTCGCTGCTCGACTTCTGCGCCGTGTCAGGGGTCAGGCCGATCATCGACTCGGTGCGCCCACTGGCGAAGGCGGCCGAGGGCTTCGCCCAGATGGAGTCCGGCGACTTCGTCGGAAAACTCGTCTTCGCCGGCTGAGACCCGTCGCCGCCGCACTGCCGCACCGCCGCGCAAGCCCGGAGAAGGGTTCGGGCCCGCTGCGGGGACGGGTTCGGGCCCGGCCCCACAGCGGGCCCATCTCGCCGACGGTCGTCGGATCGTGGCAAGTGTCGGCCTGCGGCGCCCCGGAATTGGGGGGAAGTCCTGGCGCCGCAGGCCTGGTTCAAGGACGGTGGCCAGGTTCTCGGGCGAAACCCCACACCATGCCTCAAGAGAAGAGGCGCAAGACCGGCCCGGGGCGTTACACCCCCGCCTCCGGCGCAGCTCAGGCCGCCGGCCGGGCGGTTCAGCGGTGCGACTTGTAGTAGCGGGTGGGGTCGTAGGTGGACGGGTTCGTCGGCGCGTGGGTGGGGTAGCCGCGGCGGCCGTAGACGGCCGTGGGCGAGGCGGACGGGGCCGTGGCGGTCGGGCTCGCGCTGCGGGTCGACGTCGACGTGGAGCCGCCGAGACCGCCGAGTACGCGGGCGCAGTAGGGGACGACCTTCTGTATCCCACCGGCCTGCGCGATCAGTTGGGCCATGGCCCTGGGGCTGAGCGTGCTGCGCCAGGTGGACCAGCTGCGCGCGGCCGCCTCACACAGCGCCGCCGGACTGGTGCCCGTGGTGGTCGGCGTGGGCACGGCCGGGTCGGTGGTACCAGCGGGATCGGCCAGCGGGCTCGGCCCCTGGGTCGGGGTTCGGCCGGCCGGGTTCGGGCCCGGCGAGGTGCTGGTCTGCGGCGCCGGGACGCCGAGCTCGCCGAAGACGCTGTGCGCGATGTGCTGAACCGGGCCTGGCAGCACGTCGGCCGCCGCGGCCGCCGCACTCGCGCCGCAGAGCAGGATCAGCGCGGCCACACTCTTGACGATGAACGCGCGGGACCACATCGGGTACGCCGCAGAGCGGTGGCGGGACCGCGCGCCGGTCAGCCGGGCCGGGGGAGCCGCGGAAAAGGCCTCCAGCACGGCGGCCAAGCCCGCCTCGTCGGACGCCGCAGTGGCCGGCTCCGGCGCCGCGGCAGCGGCCAGCAGCAGCTCCAGACCCAGGTTCCGGTCGCTGCGAACCGGCCGCCCGGCCAGCAGCCGCCGCGACTCGGCCCGGCTCAGCCGGGGCCGGAACATGCCGGACCCGCCTGCCGCCCGGGCATCGGCCCGCGCCTTTCCGTTCATTGAGCCACCTCTTCTGCCGCTTGTCCGGCCGCCACCGGAAAGCCCTGCTCGGCAGCAAGTATCGCCGCCAGTCGGTGCAGTCCGCGCATCGCCGCCACGCGCACCGCGCCGGGCCGCTTGCCCAGCACCAGCGCGGTCTGCGCGACGTCCAGGCCGGCGACGGCCCGGAGCAGCACGGCCTCGGCCTGGTCCGGGGGCAGATCGGCGATCAGCCGCAGCGCCCGGGCCGTGGCCATCCGTTCGAGCGCCTCGCCGGCCGGGTCGTCCGGCGCGATCAGTTCCTCGGCCGCGCAGAGCCCGGCCGGGTCCTCCAGTCGGCGGCCGGTGCGGCGCAGCTCGTCCAGGGCCCGGTGCCGGGCCACCCGGAAGAGCCAGACCCGGAAGCCCGCCGCGTTCCCGCGGTAGCCGCGCACGTCCCGGGCGGCCTGCAGCCAGGTCTCGGAGGCCACGTCCTCGGCCGCCTGGTCGACGATGGCTCGCAGGTAGCGCAGTACGAGGGGATTGAGGCTGTGCCACAACTCGGCCATGCCGGACTCGTGACCGAGGCGCGCCGCGTCGAGCGCCAGGTCCAGATCACGGTCGGGCACGCGGGCCGACTTCCACAAGCCGCGCGGTGGTACGGATCGAAATGCCGCGGCTGCCGGCCGAGCCGGGTCGTCGGCAGTTTGTCGGCATGATTCCATCTCGGGCAACGGCGATGTCTGCGAAGGAGGGGCCGGTCAAAGACGTGCGTAGCATAAGTGGAGTGACCACCGGGTACGGTGTCCATCGGCGGAACTTGTCCACGTCGTCGGATTATGCCATAAGTAAGTGGTGGGGTCATTGGTCGTCGACTGAGACTAGGATCGACTTGACCAAGCGTTGACAGCTGCTTTGCCAGAAGCTTTTCTCCGGGTCGGACTGGTCCGTTCACGCGTGTGTTCGCCGCGTGAAACGGACACCGGGCCCGGGATGCGGTGTGGAGGCACCGCTTCCCGGGCCCGGGCCCGATTCCCCTGACGCGCGCGCCTACGGGGTGTCTTCGGGCGCTGTGTCCCCGGAGTCCGTACCGTCCGTCACCGAAGCGTCCGGGCGAGCGTCCTGCGGTTCCGGGCTGTGGTCGAACAAGGAGCGCAGATCTACCAGGGTACGGTCGATGATCTCGTGGACCTGCTGCAGCATCCCGTCGTCGAGCGGGCCGTGCCGGCGGGCCGCGTCGATCAGCGGGGCGCCTTCGCGGCGCAGGTAGCCGGCCAGGTCGCGCAGCTGCGGGCCGAACCGCTCCCAGTCGTTGCGGTGGCGCCGGCGCCCGTCCCTGGTCCGCTCGTCCCCGGTCCGCTCGTCCTCGGGCTGCTCCTCGTCGATCCGCTCGCCTGTCCGGTCGTCAGCGGGAGAACCGGTACCCGCGGGCCCGGCACCAGACCCAGTCCACCAGGCCCAGGGCGGGGGCGTGTTCGCCCACTGCCGCTGCTGTTCCTCCCACTGCTCTTTCCACTGCCGGGCCCACTGGTCCTTCCAGGCGCGCTGGGCGTCTTTCCACTGGCCGCGCTGCTCGTGCTGACTCCGCTGCCAGTCCCGACGCCAGTCCCGCCATTGCTCGCGCTGTTGCTGCTTCCATTCTCGCCACTGCTCCTTCGTCCAGTGCTCGGATTCCGGCGGGGGCGCGGGGGCGAAGGGGCCGCCGGAGCGCTCCTCGCCGGCAGACCCCTGGTTACCGGGGGCCTGGTGCTGGCCGGGACCGAACGGGCCGAGGCCCAGCATTCCCAGCGCTCCGAACGGTCCCGGACCGGAGCCGAAGGGACTGTAATCACTGCCAAAGGGGAATGGGGCATTGGCGCGGTCGTCGGCCTTCGCGCCGCGGCCGGCGCTCTGCGCCTCCCGGGCGGCGCTGGCCAGTTCCTCCTGCACGGAGCGGGCGCTCTCCCGGACCTCCTCGCGGATGCCCTCGGCCAGGTCGCGCACCGAGTTGCGGATCTCGGTCTCCAGTTCGTCGAGCTCGGTGGTCTTGGCCGCCAGCTCCGCCCGCCCGGCGTCGGTGATGTGGTAGATCTTCCGGCCGCCGTCGGTCTCGTGCCGGACCAGCCCCTCGGACTCCAGCCGGGCCAGCCGCGGGTAGACCGTGCCGGCGCTGGGCGCGTAGAGCCCGGCGAAGCGCTCCTTGAGCTGCTGGATGATCTCGTAGCCGTGCCGCGGGCTCTCGTCGAGCAGTTTGAGCAGGTAGAGCCGGAGCCGGCCGTGGCCGAACACGGGAGTCATCGCGATTCCTCATCCTTCTGATCGGTTGCGGGCCATTCGTCCGCGAATTCCTCGGCGAACTCGGCGTCGAGTTCGTCCTCGGCGCGGCGCAGCAGGGTGACCGCGCCGGAGATGGTGTTGCCGCGCAGCCGGGCCGAGCCGGCGCCGATCCGGCCGCTCAGCTGCCGGGACAGGTGCCAGCCCTTCTCCGAGATCTCCGGGAAGGCGCTGGCCACCCGGCCGTGCGCGGTGCTCAGATCGACCTTGACGTCGGGTGCGTAGGGCAGCCGGATCGTCATGTCGCCCGAGACGCACTGGAGCTTGACCTCGTCGGGCACGGCGTCCGGAAGGTCCAGGGTGAGGGCGCCGGAGACCGTGTTCAGGTCGATCCGGCCGCCGGCCCCGGCGATCACGGTGATCGGGCCCGAGATCGCGCTGACCTTGATGTCCCCGGTGACCTGCTCCGCGGTGATGGTGCCGGAGACGGTGTTGACCTTGGCGACGCCGTGCACCCCGGCCAGCGTGATGTCGCCGGACACGCCGCGCACGGTGGTGCGCTCGTGCAGGTTGGAGACCACGACCGCGCCGGAGATCACATTGAGGTCGACGACGGTGTCCGGGGGCAGGGCGAGGGAGAGCTCGATCTCCTGGCGGTGGCCGGAGACCAGCCAGTCGACCACGGTCGACAGGTACTCGTCACCGTGCACCACCTTGAGGTCGCCGTCGCTCAGCGTCACCCGCAGCGGCTTCTCGGTGATCCGGGTGACCTCGATGCTGGCCGGCCCGTCGGTGCCGATCACATTGACCCTGCCCTGGGCTACGCTGAGCTTGAGCGTGCGCACCGGACCTTCGATGTCGAGCCGGCCGGGTTGCTCGACGGTCCACTTCCCGGAGTCCGAACTGTTCATAACCTGGCTCCCCACCAATCTCGGATACGCGATGTATCGCGTCTGTTGAAATCCACGATATATCGCGTCCGGGGAAAGTCAAGCCCGTTGCCGCCCTCGCCGTCCAACGGGCTTGAAATCGACTCGACCCCGCTCGCCTCGCCTGGTAACGTCCCGATCTTGTTCCCACGCTGAGAGTAGGTTTCGTCAATGGCATGCCGTATCAGTGAAGTCGTGCTCAAGTGCAGCGATCCCGAGGCGCTGGCGCGGTTCTGGTGCGAGGTCCTGGACTTCGTGGAGCTTGAACGCGAAGAAGGGGTCTTCATCGAGATCGGTCCGCGCGAAGGGTTCGGCGGCGCGCAGCCGACGCTCTTCCTCATCCGCGACGACGCGCCGAAGAACGGCCATGCCCGGCTGCACCTCGACGTCAACCCCACCGACCGCGATCAGGACGCCGAGCTCGAACGCCTGCTGGCCGCCGGGGCCGAACGCGTCGACATCGGCCAGCCCGCGGACGCGTCCTGGCACGTCCTCGCCGATCCGGAAGGCAACGAGTTCTGCCTGCTCAAGAGCCGCCTCAACCCGCTCTGAGCGACTCGGCTCAGTCCTCGAACGGATCCGCGCCTTCCTCGTCCTCGTCGTCCAGCCGGGCCAGCCAGGTGGCCAGCCGCTCGACCGGGGTCTCGAACTCGGGATTGAGGTCCACGAACTCGCGCAGCCGCTCGGCCACCCAGGCCAGCGAGACCTGCTCCTCGCCACGGCGCGAGTCCAGTTCCTCGATCCCGCGATCGGTGAAATACATCGTCGTCACTCCTCTGAACTGAACCCGGCCGGCCGTTCAAGACATGTAGAACACGAAGAAAAGACCGGTGCGGGCGGCTCCGGCGCGGCGATCGCGCCGAACCCGCCCGCACCGGGACGAACTCAGGTGGTACCGGTCGTCGATCAGCTGCCGAAAACCTCGTCCAGCAGGTGCTGCTGCTCGACCTCCGACCGCTTGGCCGAACCGACCGCCGGGGACGAGGAGGCCGGGCGCGAGACGCAGTTGAACGTCCGCCCGCCGAGGGTGGCCGGCAGGTTCAGCGCCATGAACGGCCAGGCGCCCTGGTTGGTCGGCTCCTCCTGGACCCAGCGCAGCTCCGCGCCGACCGGGTACTTGGCCAACTCGGCGTTCAGCTCCGCGGCCGGCAGCGGGTAGTACCGCTCGGCCCGCAGGATCGCCGTGTCGGTGTTGCCGACCTTCTCCCGCCGGGCGATCAGGTCCCAGTAGATCTTGCCGGAGCAGACCACGATCTGCCGCACGCCGGCCGGGTCGACCGTCGTGTCGCCGATCACCGGCTGGAACCGGCCGCTGGTGAACTCGTCGATCGAGGAGACCGCGACCTTGTGCCGCAGCATCGACTTCGGCGTGAAGACCACCAGCGGCTTGTGCGCCGGGTTCAGCGCCTGCCAGCGCAGCAGGTGGAAGTACGACGCGGGGTTGGACGGCATGGCCACGGTCATGTTGTTCTGCGCGCACATCGCCAGGTAGCGCTCGATCCGCGCGGAGGAGTGGTCCGGGCCCTGGCCCTCGTAGCCGTGCGGCAGCAGCAGGACCACACCGGAGTGCTGGCCCCACTTCTGCTCGCCGGAGGAGATGAACTCGTCCACGATGGTCTGCGCGCCGTTGCCGAAGTCGCCGAACTGCGCCTCCCAGATCACCAGCGCGTTGGGCCGGGCGACGGAGTAGCCGTACTCGAAGCCCATCGCGGCGAACTCCGACAGCATCGAGTCGTAGACCGTGTACGTGGCCTGGTTCTCGGCCAGGTAGGACAGCGGGGTGTACTCCTTCGCCGAGATCCGGTCCACCACCACGTGGTGCCGGGTGACGAAGGTGCCCCGGCGCGAGTCCTGCCCGGTGAGCCGGACCGGCACGCCCTCCATCAACAGCGAGCCGATGGCCAGGGTCTCGCCCATGGCCCAGTCGATGGTGCCCTCGGCGACCATCTGCGCGCGCTTCTGCAGCTGCGGGATCACCCGGGGGTGCGCCTCGAAGCCCTCGGGCATGTTGACGTGGACCTCGACGATCCGCTTGACCTCCTCATCGGAGAGCGCGGTGTCGACCACGGCGGGGAAGGCCTTGTCGGCCTCGTTGGCGGCGTGCACCAGGTCGACCGTGGCGCCGGTGGGCGCGGCGGCCTCCCTGGTCTCGGCGAAGACCTGCTCCAGCCGGGCCTGGTAGTCCTTCAGCGCCTGCTCGGCCTCGTCCAGGGTGATGTCGCCGCGGCCGATCAGGGCCTCGGTGTAGAGCTTGCGCACCGAGCGCTTGGCCTCGATCAGCTGGTACATCAGCGGCTGGGTCATCGAGGGGTCGTCGCCCTCGTTGTGGCCCCGGCGCCGGTAGCAGACCATGTCGATCACGACGTCCTTGTTGAACTCCTGGCGGAATTCGAAGGCCAGCTGGGCCACCCGGACGCAGGCCTCGGGGTCGTCGCCGTTGACGTGGAAGATCGGCGCCTCGACCATCCGGGCAACGTCGGTCGCGTAGACCGAGGAGCGCGAGGACACCGGCGGGGTGGTGAAGCCGACCTGGTTGTTGATCACCAGGTGGATCGTGCCGCCGGTGCGGAAGCCGCGCAGCTGCGACATGTTCAGCACCTCGGCCACCACGCCCTGGCCGGCGAACGCGGCGTCGCCGTGCATCAGGATCGGGAGCACCGTGAAGGCTGAGCCGGCCTTGTTGATGATGTCCTGCTTGGCCCGGGCGATGCCCTCCAGGACCGGGTTGACCGCCTCCAGGTGCGAGGGGTTGGCCGCCAGCGAGACCTTGATCTGCCGTCCGGACAGCGCGGTGAACACGCCCTCGGAGCCGAGGTGGTACTTCACGTCGCCGGAGCCGTGCATCGACTTGGGGTCCAGGTTGCCCTCGAACTCGGCGAAGACCTTGCCGTAGGCCTTGCCCACGATGTTCGTCAGGACATTGAGGCGGCCGCGGTGCGGCATGCCGATCGCGGCCTCGTCCAGGCCCGCCTCGGCCGCGGCCGAGATGATCTGGTCCAGCAGGGCGATCGCGGTCTCCCCGCCCTCCAGCGAGAAGCGCTTCTGGCCCACGTACTTGACCTGCAGGAAGGTCTCGAAGGCCTCGGCCGCGTTGAGCCGGTTCAGGATCCGCAGCTGCTCGTCCCGGCTGGGCTTGTTGTTGCCGTTCTCCACCTTGGCCTGGATCCAGCGGCGCTGCTCGGGGCTCTGGATGTGCATGTACTCGATGCCGACGGTGCGGCAGTACGAGTCGCGCAGCACGCCGAGCACGTCGCGCAGCTTCATCATCGGCTTTCCGCCGAAGCCGCCGGTGGCGAACTCGCGCTCGAGGTCCCAGAGGGTCAAGCCGTGCGAGACCACGTCCAGGTCCGGGTGCCGGCGCTGCTTGTACTCCAGCGGGTCGGTGTCCGCCATCAGGTGTCCGCGGGTCCGGTAGGAGTCGATCAGCTCCTGCACCCGGGCGGTCTTGTTGATGTCGTTCTCGTGTGAGGCGGTGATGTCCTGCACCCAGCGGACCGGCTCGTAGGGGATCCGCAGCGACTCGAAGACCTTGTCGTAGAACTCGTCCTCGCCCAGCAGCAGCTGGTGGATGGTGCGCAGGAACTCGCCGGACTGCGCGCCCTGGATGATCCGGTGGTCGTAGGTCGACGTCAGGGTCATGATCTTGCTGACGGCCAGCCGGGCCAGGGTCTCCTCGGAGGCGCCCTGGTACTCGGCCGGGTACTCCATCGAGCCGACCCCGAGGATCGTGCCCTGGCCCTTGACCAGGCGGGGCACGGAATGCACGGTGCCGATGCCGCCGGGGTTGGTCAGCGAGATCGTGGTGCCGGCGAAGTCGTCCGCGGTCAGCTTGTTGTTACGGGCCTTGCGGACCATGTCCTCGTAGGCCTGCCAGAACTCGCGGAAGTCCATCAGCTCGCCGGCCTTGATCGACGGCACCAGCAGGGTGCGCGTGCCGTCCGGCTTGACGATGTCGATCGCGAGACCGAGGTTGATGTGCTCCGGGGTGACCACGGCCGGCTTGCCGTCGACCTGGGTGTAGGAGGCGTTCATCGCCGGGGTCAGCTTGGCCGCCTGGATCATGGCGTAGCCGATCAGGTGGGTGAAGGAGACCTTCCCGCCGCGGGCCCGCTTGAGGTGGTTGTTGATCACCACCCGGTTGTCGATCAGAAGCTTGGCCGGGATCGCGCGGACCGAGGTGGCGGTCGGGACCTCCAGCGAGGCCTCCATGTTGACCACCACGCGGGCGGCCGGGCCCTTGAGGACCGTGGTGGCGCTGCCGCCGCCGGCCGGGGTCGAGGCCGCCGGCGGCGCGGTGATCGCCGCGTCCCGCGGCACTCCGGAGACCGGGGCCACGGCCACCGGGACCGGCTTCGCGCTCAGCGCGGCGTGGTCGGCCGCCACCGGGGTGGGCACGGTCGGGCTGGAGGGCACGAGCTGCACCGGGCCGTCGCCGAGCAGGGCGGCCTGGGCCGTCGCGCCCGGCTCCTCGGCCGGGGGCGCGGCGGCGGGAGCTGCCGCCGCCGCGTTCGCGCCGTCAGAGGGCTGGTAGTCGGCGAAGAAATCCCACCAGGCCTTGTCCACCGACCCTGGGTCGCGCAGATACTGCTGGTAGATCTCATCGACAAGCCACTCGTTGGGCCCGAATTCGGCAGCCGTGTGGGGAGATTGCGCCCCCGGACCGACTGTTGTTGATGACGACGCTGACGTGGACTGTGGCGACACGGCGGGTTCCGCCCTCTTCCGCTTCGTAGATCCGTGTTTCGGGGAGGCTATCGATGCCGGGATGAAGGCGCGCGCGGGCGGATTATCCCGCGCTAGTCCCCAACCAGGCAGCGGTCCTTAAGGTTACGCCTATTCATGAGTAAATCGCAGTTGAGCATCGCAAAGCGACGAGAGTCACACATCGTCGCGCGATTATTATCCTTCCGGGGATGGTAACGGGAAGAGCTGCGCGCGCCTTCTTCCAGCGTGCTCTGGACCGGCCGGTTACGGCGGGCCACGGCTTGTTACGGCCGGTTGCGGCCCGCAGCGTCGCGTCGCGACGCGGCTGTGCGCGGTCATGTGCGGTCATGTGCGGTCCGGCACGTTTCGGCGGCCTTTCGGCGCGGGGAATCCGACCGTCTCCGGCTACGGCAGGTCCACCCGGATGAGCGCGCCCTGGGCGGACGGCGCCACCTCGATCCGTCCTCCGTGCAGGTCGACGGCCCAGCGCGCGATCGCGAGCCCGAGCCCGGTGCCGCCGTTGCCGGAGATCCCGGGTTCACTCGCGCGGGTGAATCGTTCGAAGACCTTGGTCCGCTGCGACTCCGGAATGCCGGGACCCTGGTCGGCCACTTCGATCCGGAATCCGCTCCCCGGCGGCTCCCCGCCCGTCCCGGAGCCGCCCCGCGCACTGGCCGACACCCGCACCACCCCGCCGACCGGCGAGTGCTTCGCCGCGTTGTCCACCAGGTTGGCCACCACCTGGTGCAGCCGGGCCTGGTCGGCCCGCACGGTCAGGTCGACGGGAGTCACCGCCAGCTCGAACCGGACCGGCCGGCCGGCCCCGGCAGCCTCCTCGATCACCCGGCCCAAGAAGGGCGCCACCGCGAACTGGGACAGGTCCAGCGGGATCGCGCCGGCCTCCAGCCGGGACAGATCCAGCAGTTCCTCGACCAGCCGGCCGAGCCGCTCGGTCTGGGCCAGGGCCGCAGTGACCGTCGCGTCGGTCGGCTCGGTCACCCCGTCCACCACGTTCTCCAGCACCGCCCGGAGCACCGAGATCGGGGTGCGCAGCTCGTGCGAGACGTTGGCGATCAGCTCTCGGCGCTGCCGGTCGGCCGCCTCCAGGTCGGCGGCCATCTGGTTGAACGCCGCGGCCAGCTCGCCCACCTCGTCCTGGGTGGTGGCCCGGATCCGCCGGCTGTAGTCCCCGGCCGCCATCGCCCGCGCGGCGGCGGTCATCCGGCGCAGCGGCGAGGTCATCCCGTGCGCCAGGATCTGAGTGACGATCAGAGAGAGCACGGTGGCCACCGTGACCACGTAGCGCGCCTTGATGCCGTAGGTGACGCCGATGGCGGTGAACGACCCGGCGAACACGACGCTGATCACGACCAGGATGCCGAATTTCGCCTTGATCGAGCGGATCGGGTCCAGCGGACGCAGATTGTTCCACAGCGGCCTGATCCGCGGGAAACGGCGCACCAGCCAGCTGGCGAACGGCCCGATCCCGGGCAGCCAGGGGATTTCGGCCGGCCAGTCCGGCGGCGGATCCCGGCGGGCGCGCGGCTTGGGCTGCCGCTGTTCTCGATCCTCGTCCCGTTCCCGTTCCCGTTCCCGATCCTCGTCCCGCAACGGATCCCGGCCCCTCACTGCTCGCCGTTCCCTCGCGCGGCCTCAAGCGCATAGCCGATCCCGTGCACGGTCCGGATCCACTCCGCGCCGATCTTCTTGCGCAGCGCCTTGATGTGCGAATCGACGGTGCGGGTCCCCGAGGCGTCGGCCCAGTCCCAGACCTCGGCCAGCAGTTGCTCGCGCGAGGCCACCACGCCGGGTTTGCGGGCCAGGCAGTCCAGCAGGTCGAACTCGATCGGGGTCAGGTGCACGTCCGCGCCCTCGACCCGGACCCGGCGCGCGGCATGATCCAGCTCCAGGGTCCGTCCCTCCGCGTGCAGCTGCACGGTCGGCGCACTCTGCCGGCTCGCCTGCAACGTCTGCTGGCGCACTACGTCCACCCGCCGCAGCAGGGCATGCACCCGGGCGATCAGCTCGCGCATGGAAAAGGGCTTGGTCAGGTAGTCGTCGGCGCCCGCGCCGAGCCCGGCCAGCAGGTCCGGCTCGGCGTCCCGCGCGGTCAACATCAGCACCGGCACCGGCCGCTCGCGCTGTATCCGCCGGCACACCTCCAGCCCGTCGAACCCGGGCAGCATCACGTCCAGCACGATCACGTCCGGCTGGTGCTCGCGCGCGGCGGCCACCGCGGCCGGACCGTCCCCCGCGTGCACGGTGTCGAATCCGGCGGCGGTGAACCGGGCCATCACGGCGTCCGCGAGCGCAGGCTCGTCCTCGACCACCAACACCAGTTGACGCTCGCCGGACCGGACCGGATCAGAAGCTGACATGCGGGAAAGCGTAGCCCCAGTGGCCGGTGTTAGCGTTTGTGCCAGACACGGATGGCTAAAAACGGCCGGCTAAAGAGGAGTCACCGAGATGGCGCAGCAGTTGACGGACACGGCGCAGTGGCACGCACTGGCCGAGCACCGGGAGAAGTTCGGCGCGACCCACCTGAGGGAGCTGTTCGCCCAGGCCCCGCAGCGGGCCGAGCAGCTGACCTTCACGGTCGGTGATCTGACCGTGGACCTGTCGAAGAACCTGGTCACGGCCGAGACGGTGGAGCTGCTGCTGGCCCTGGCGGCCGAGCGCGGAGTCGAGTCCCTGCGCGACGCGATGTTCGCGGGCGAGAAGATCAACGTGACCGAGGACCGGGCGGTGCTGCACACCGCGCTGCGCGCCCCGCGCTCCGAGTCGATCGTCGTCGACGGCGCCGACGTGGTCCCGGGCGTGCACGAGGTGCTGGACCGGATGAGCGCCTTCGCCGACCGGGTGCGCTCGGGCGAGTGGACCGGCCACACCGGCCAGCGGATCAAGAACGTGGTCAACATCGGCATCGGCGGCAGCGACCTCGGCCCGGCGATGGCTTACGAGGCATTGAAGGCGTACTCGGCCCGGGAGCTGACCTTCCGCTTCGTCTCCAACGTGGACGGCGCCGACCTGTACGAGGCGACCCGGGACCTGGACCCGGCGCAGACCCTGTTCGTCATCTCCTCCAAGACCTTCACCACGGTCGAGACCATCACCAACGCCACCTCGGCCCGCGCCTGGCTGCTCGACGGCCTCGGCGGCGACGACTCGGCGGTGGCCAAGCATTTCGTGGCTGTGTCCACCAACGGCGCCGAGGTGGCGAAGTTCGGCATCGACACCACGAACATGTTCGGCTTCTGGGACTGGGTCGGCGGCCGCTACTCCTACGACTCGGCGATCGGCCTGTCCCTGATGCTCGCGATCGGCCCGGACGGCTTCCGCGAGATGCTGGCGGGCTTCCGCACCGTGGACGAGCACTTCCGCACCACCCCGCTGGAGCGCAACGTCCCGGCCCTGCTCGGCCTGATCGGCGTCTGGTACGGCGCCTTCTTCGGCGCGCAGACCCAGGCCGTGCTGCCGTACTCGCACTACCTGTCCAAGTTCTCGGCCTACCTGCAGCAGCTGGACATGGAGTCCAACGGCAAGTCGGTCCAGCGCGACGGCCAGCCGGTGGCCTGGCAGACCGGCCCGATCGTCTGGGGCACCCCCGGCACGAACGGCCAGCACGCCTACTACCAGCTGATCCACCAGGGCACCAAGCTGATCCCGGCCGACTTCATCGGCTTCGTCGAGCCGGTGCTCGAGGCCGCCGACCCGCGCCACGCGCACCACGACATGCTGACCGCCAACTTCCTGGCCCAGACCGAAGCCCTGGCCTTCGGCAAGACTCGCGAGCAGGTCGAGGCCGAGGGCACCGCCGCCGCGATCGTGCCGCACCGGGTCTTCCAGGGCAACCACCCGACCACGACGATCCTGGCCCCGAAGCTGACCCCGTCGATCCTCGGCCAGTTGGTCGCGCTCTATGAGCACAAGGTCTTCACCCAGGGCGCGGTGTGGAACATCAACTCGTTCGACCAGTGGGGCGTCGAGCTCGGCAAGGTCCTGGCGAAGAAGATCGAGCCGGAGCTGATCGAGGGCCTGCACGAAGGCGTCCACGACTCGTCGACCAGCGCGATGGTCGAGCGCTACCGGGCCCTGCGCGGGCGGTAAGCACTAGGCAATTCCTGAGGCGGGTACCAGGCAGATCGGGTGCCCGCCTCAATTGTTGAAGATGCCGGTGTCGAGGGTCAGGTTGAACGGTTCCGGTAGCTGGAGCGAGTCGCCATAAGGCACCTGGACAAGCGTCGAGTAACGGTCGCGCTTGGCGTCTGCTGCGTTGTATGCGGGCTTGGAATGCAGAACGACTGTCTTGCGGGCTTGGTCGACGAGCAGGTAGAGCGGCACTCCGGATGCCGCATAGCTGTAGGCCTTGTCTTTCCGGTCACGTCGAGCTGCAGGGCTGTTGTCTTTGCCGGATAGCACCTCGACCGCCATGACCAGGGCATTGGCAGGTACGAGCCAGACATCGGGATCAAGGTCTTCGATGCTGTAGTAAGCGAGATCGGGGATGAACTCATCCTCTGTGGCCGGAAGGACGACAGTAGTCATCTCGAGTGCGATCAGCCCCTCAACCCGACCCACAGCATCCCGGAGGTGGCTGATGACGAACGCGTGGCGGACGAACGGTGTTGCGGCGTTCAAGATGATGTCCCCATCGATAATCTCGGCACGCATGTTGTCGGGCAGATCTTCAATGACCTTGTGCAGGTAGTCACTGGTCACGCTCACGTGTGCCTCCTTGGTGTGTTCACCCCGAGAAGCCGATTCTACCGACAGCCACTGACAGGACAAAGGGGTTCACAGCGGGCCCGGCAGCGCGGCGCCCAAGGGATGGGACAATGGGTCCATGACTGATCAGCCCCGTAAGCGCACGCAGCCGGACCGGACCGCGTCCAAGCGCACCGCTCCGTCCGACCGCACGTCGGATCGGGAGCAGGTCAAGCCGGTCAAACCGCGCTCGCAGGCGAGCCAGAACGCGGCCCGCAACAGCCAGCACCGCAAGGCCGAGGAGCAGAAGGCCAACGATCAGCGCCGAGTCCGGTCGATCAAGCAGGCGGAGCGGCGGACCACGGCCGCGAATGTGCGCGCCAGTGAGCCGGCTCCGACGGCGGCCGGGCGGGCCACCGTGGTCGATTCGCCGACGCCCGAGTCGTACCTTGACATCCCGAACGGCTATCGAGCCGGGTTCGCTTGCTTCGTCGGGCGGCCCAATGCCGGTAAGTCCACGCTGACCAACGCCGTGGTGGGGGCGAAGATCGCGATCACCTCGGGGCGGCCGCAGACCACCCGGCACACCGTGCGCGGGATCGTGCATCGCGCCGACGCGCAGCTGATCCTGGTGGACACCCCCGGTCTGCACCGGCCCAGGACGCTGCTCGGTGAGCGGCTCAACGACCAGGTGCGGGCCACGTGGGCCGAGGTCGACGTGATCGGTTTTTGCATTCCGGCCGACCAGCCGATCGGGCCGGGGGATACCTACATCGCCAAGCAGCTCGCGGATGTGCGGCGTACGCCCAAGGTCGCGATCGTGACCAAGACCGACACGATGTCCAAGCAGGATGTCGCACGGCAGCTGCTGTCCGTCGTGGAGCTGGGCCGGGACACCGGGCTGGAGTGGGCCGAGATCATCCCGGTCAGCGCGGTCGACGACCCGTCCTCGGTCGGGCGGCTCGCGGACCTGCTGGTCGCGCAGCTGCCCGAGTCGCCGCCGCTGTACCCGGGCGGCGAGCTGACCGACGAGCCGGAGCAGGTGATGGTCGCCGAGCTGATCCGCGAGGCCGCGCTCGAAGGGGTGCGCGACGAGTTGCCGCACTCCCTCGCTGTCGTGGTCGAGGAGATGCTGCCGCGGGAGGACCGTCCGGCGGACAAGCCGCTGCTCGACATCCACGCGTTGGTCTACGTGGAGCGGCCGAGCCAGAAGGCGATCATCATCGGCAGCGGCGGCTCGCGGCTGCGGGATGTCGGGACCAAGGCCCGCAAGCAGATCGAGGCTTTGCTCGGCACGCCGGTCTTCCTGGAACTGCACGTGAAGGTCGCCAAGGACTGGCAGCGCGACCCCAAGCAGCTGCGCAAGCTCGGCTTCTGAACTCGACTGTTTTGCAGCGCGCCGGGCTTGCCGCTTACGACGACGCGGCCCTGAGCGCCGACCTCGACTCCGTCCCCGGCGACCTGACCGGCCTGCTCACCGAGCTCGGCCAGCGCTTGGCCGTGACCGGCAAGGAGAAGCTGGTGCAGAGTGCGGTCCGGGTCGCGGCCGCCGACGGGCCGGTGACGGACATGGAGATGACCGTCATCAAGCATCTCGGCGCCACGCTCGGGCTGACCGCCATGCACATTGAGGGCATCTGCGCGCGGGCCAACCAGCCGGCTGACAGCTGACCTGACCGGCTGACAGTTGCCGTGGCGCATCCGGCCGACCTACCTCGGTAGCCGCAGGGTCCAGGCGCCGTGGGTGTCCAGAGGACGGAAGCCGAGGCGCTGGTTGACTGCGAGCATCCGGGCATTGTCGACCGCGTTGTGGGTGTCGAGCATCGCCAGGCCCGGTTCGGCGGCGAGCAGTTCCCGGATCAGCTGCGCTTTGACCCGCAGCGCCAGGCCCTGGCCGCGAAACTCGGGCACGACCACGGTCTCGTTCTGCTCGCCGCGCAGGCCGTCGGCGGTGTGCGCGGTGGAGAGCGCGGCGATCCGGCCGGTCTGCGGGGTGATCAGGCAGGCGGTGTACTCGCGCAGGCCGGCTGCGACGGCGATCAGTTCGCGGTGGCGCACCTCGGCGCGGGTGAACGGGCTCGCCTTCACTCCCGGGCCGGGTTGGGCCGCGCCGGGCTGCAGCGCGTCCAGGGCGCGCAGGTAGCTCGGCACGTAGGAGTCGGGGCAGGGGCCGTTCCAGCGCAACGTGAGGAAATCCGGGCGGCGGTGGGCGCCCGCCGGGCGCGACTGCGCGCACACCGCGTCCAGGTACGGATTGTCCAGGTCCAGGCGGGAACGCAGCTCCCGGCCGGTCAGATTCAGCCCGTGCCGGGCGGCGAAGCGCTCGGTGGCCAGGCAGCGGGGGCCGTCCAGGACCAGGCGGCTGCGGCCGCGGCGGTGCGCGCCCATGGTGATCGCGGTCAGCAGCGCCGTTCCGGCGCCGCGGCGGCGGGCGGCCGGGCGGACCAGGATCGTGGCGTGCGCCAGTTCCTGCTGAAACGCGGTGAACAGGCCCAGCCTGGCCCAGCCGGCCAGGGCGCCGGACGGGTCGTGCAGCAGGTAGAGCAGCCGGTGGCCGCGGTAGGGCGGGGCCAGCAGCGAGCGCAGCTCGGCCGCGGCGGTCGGCGGGTCGCCGGGCCGGTCGGCCAGGTCGGCGGCGTGCTGGCAGGCGAGCAGGGCGTGGAAGAGCAGCGGCTCGGCCCCGTGCGGACCGAGCTCGACCATGCTGGCCTGCCAGGGCCGGGTGGCGGGCTGGGAGGGGGCTAGGCGGCTGCGCACAGTTCCATCAGACAGTGTTCCTGCTCCGCTATGCGCGCGAGACACGAGATTGTGACCTGGTGTTAAGCGTATCTGGTGACTGCGGCGAAGTACGGTGCGCGCGAGATGGGGTGTCCGGATGATGGGACGCGGTGGCCCTGTGCCGCGTGCTCCGATAGCGTGACAGCACTATGTACGCATCGCGGCTGCTTCTTACCAGCCGCGGCGGGGGTCTGTAGACTTACAGACCGGCACCCCTGCCGCGGTGCTGGTTGGTGCATTCATTTTTTCGCCGGTCGTGAGTCCATCCGACAATCCAGGCGAGGATATATCTCATGAGCACCGGTTATGACTACGCACCGCAGCAGCCGAGCAATCTGCCGATCCACAAGTACGCGCCGTTCGCCCCGATCGACCTGCCGGACCGCAAGTGGCCGAGCAAGGTGATCACCGAGGCCCCGCGCTGGTGCGCGGTGGACCTGCGCGACGGCAACCAGGCCCTGATCGACCCGATGTCCCCGGCCCGCAAGCTGGAGATGTTCGAGCTCCTGGTGAAGATGGGCTACAAGGAGATCGAGGTCGGGTTCCCGGCGGCCTCGCAGACCGACTTCGACTTCGTCCGGCAGATCATCGAAGAGGACCGGGTCCCCGGCGACGTGGTCATCCAGGTGCTCACCCAGGCCCGGGAGCACCTGATCGAGCGGACCTTCGAGTCGATCCGCGGGGCGAAGCAGGCGATCGTGCACCTGTACAACTCCACCTCCACGCTGCAGCGCCGGGTGGTCTTCGGCCAGGACCGCGACGGGATCAAGGACATCGCGGTCGAGGGCGCGCGGCTGTGCCGCAAATACGCCGAGCAGCAGCCCGAGACCGCCATCTACTTCGAGTACTCGCCGGAGTCCTACACCGGCACCGAGCTCGACTTCGCGGTCGAGGTATGCGACGCGGTCAACGACGTATGGCTGCCGACCCCGGACCGCAAGGTCATCATCAACCTGCCGGCCACGGTCGAGATGGCCACCCCGAACGTCTACGCCGACTCGATCGAGTGGATGCACCGGAACCTGAAGTACCGGGACTCGGTCGTGCTGTCCCTGCACCCGCACAACGACCGCGGCACCGCCGTCGCCGCCGCCGAGCTGGGCTACCAGGCCGGGGCCGACCGGATCGAGGGCTGCCTGTTCGGCAACGGCGAGCGCACTGGCAATGTCTGCCTGGTCACCCTGGGCCTGAACCTCTTCTCCCAGGGCATCGACCCGCAGATCGACTTCGGCGGGATCGACGAGATCCGCCGCACGGTCGAGTACTGCAACCAGCTGCCGGTGCACCCCCGCCACCCCTACGGCGGCGACCTGGTCTACACCGCCTTCTCCGGATCGCACCAGGACGCGATCAAGAAGGGCTTCGAGTGGCTGCACCGGGACGCAGCGGCCGCGGGCAAGACCGTGGACGAGATCCCGTGGGCCGTGCCCTACCTGCCGATCGACCCGAAGGACGTCGGCCGCACCTACGAGGCGGTCATCCGGGTCAACTCGCAGTCCGGCAAGGGCGGCGTGGCGTACGTGATGAAGACGGACCGCCAGTTGGACTTGCCGCGCCGCCTGCAGATCGAGTTCTCGCAGGTCATCCAGGCCAAGACCGAGGTGGACGGCGGGGAGGTGACCCCGGCCGAGATCTGGCGGGTCTTCGCCGACGAGTACCTGCCGGTGCAGGAGGTCCCGGCGGTCGAGGGTGCCGAGGGGACCAGCCCCTGGGGCCGGTTCCGGCTGGCCGCGCACCGCAACGACGCGCGGGTGGACGAGAAGGACGCGCTTTCCGTGGACCTGGTCGTCGACGGCGTGCAGCAGACCGTCGAGGCGGTCGGCAACGGCCCGATCGACGCCTTCGTCTCGGCCCTGGCCGAACTGGGCGTGGACGTCCGGGTGCTGGACTACGCCGAGCACGCCATGTCCGCCGGTGGGAACGCCAAGGCCGCGGCCTACGTCGAGTGCGCGATCGGCGGCCAGGTCCTGTGGGGCGTGGGCATCGACGGCAACATCGTCACCGCCTCGCTCAAGGCAGTCGTCTCGGCGGCGAACCGCGCTCAGCGCTGACTGCTGGAGAATCCGCCTGAGAATGGCCGCCTGAGAAGGGCCGCCCCCGTGCGAGAATGAGCGGGTGAGTCTCCATCGTGATGAGGGAATCGTGCTGCGCACCCAGAAACTGGGTGAGGCGGACCGGATCGTCACGATACTCACCCGCGACCGGGGGCGGCTGCGGCTGGTCGCGAAGGGCGTCCGGAAGACCACCTCGAAGTTCGGGGCCCGGCTGGAGCCCTTCGCGCATGTGGACGTGCAGATCTTCGAGAAGCCCAACCGCTCGCTGAACTTCATCACCCAGGCCGAGACGCTCTTCCCCTACGGCCGCGACATCGTCGACGACTACGGCCGGTACACCGCCGGAACCGCGATGCTGGAAACTGCCGAGCGGTTCACCGATGAAGAGGGCGAGCCCTTCCTCCAGCAGTACCTGTTGCTGCTCGGCGGGCTGCGCGCGCTGACCAGCGGCGAGCACTCAGCTGGACTGGTGCTAGACGCCTTCATCCTGCGTTCCCTGGCCATCGCCGGGTACGCGCCGTCCTTCGAGGACTGTGCGATCTGCGGCAGCGAACCCCCGGAGGCGGCGCCGTGGCGCTTCTTCAACGTCGGGGCCGGCGGCGTGGTCTGCCCGACCTGTAAGCCGACCGCTTCGGCGGTACCGCAGCGGGCCACCCTCGACCTGCTCGGCGCGCTGCTCGCGGGCGAGTGGTCGGTTGCGGACGCCTCGGAGCCGCAGCACCGCCGGGAGGGCAGCGGACTGGTCGCGGCGTATTTGCAGTGGCACATAGAGCGTGGGCTAAGGTCGCTACGCTTGGTGGAACGCTAGAGCGACCGTAGTCATGAACGTGAACGATTGAGGACGGGCAGAAAAGTGCGACGCAGATCCCAGCCGGCCGCGGCGGCCCCGCGCGGCCCCCGCGAGTGGCGCGACCCCAAGCCGCACAAGGACGGCGCCCTGCCGCCGGACGTGCCCGCCGAGCTGGTGCCCAAGCACGTGGCGATCGTGATGGACGGCAACGGCCGTTGGGCCAAGCAGCGCGGGCTCTCCCGCGTGCAGGGCCACGAGGAGGGGGAGAAGTCCCTGTTCGACGTGGTCGAGGGCGCGGTGCAGATCGGGGTGACGCACATCTCCGCCTACGCCTTCTCCACCGAGAACTGGCGCCGCTCCCCGGACGAGGTGCGCTGGCTGATGGGCTTCAACCGGCTGACCATCCGCCGCCGGATCGACGAGATGGACGAGCTCGGGGTGCGGATCCGCTGGGCCGGCCGGCGGCCCAGGCTGTGGAAGTCGGTGATCGACGAGCTGGAGATGGCCGAGGCGCGGACCAGGGCGAACGACCGGCTCACGCTGACCATGTGCGTCAACTACGGCGGCCGGGCCGAGATCGCGGACGCGGCGGCCGCGATCGCCCGGGACGCGGTGGCCGGGAAGATCAACCCGGACCGGATCGACGAGCGCACCATCCAGCGCTACCTCGACGAGCCCGACCTGCCGGACGTGGACCTGTTCCTGCGCTCCTCCGGCGAGCAGCGCACCTCGAACTTCATGCTGTGGCAGGCCGCCTACGCCGAGATGGTCTTCCTCGACACGCTCTGGCCGGACTTCGACCGCCGGGAGCTGTGGCGGGCGATCCAGATCTACGCCGACCGGGACCGCCGCTTCGGCGGCGCGGTGCCCAACGAGGTCGCGCTCGCGGCGGCCGAGGCAGTGGCCCAAACGGGAGCCAAAGCAGTTGCGGAAGCAGGAACGATCGTCGCGCAGGGCTGAGCGAGTGACGCCGGCGGCCACCAGCGCCGGGCCTGCCGCCCAGTTCTGCTGCTAGTTCTGCGCCTATCCGGCGCATTCGGCGCAGGTGCCGAAGATCTCCAGGGTGTGCGAGACGTCGATGAACCCGTGCTCGGCGGCTATCGCCGTGGCCCAGGTCTCCACTGCCGGGCCGTCCACCTCGACGGTCTTGCCGCAGGAGCGGCAGACCAGGTGGTGGTGGTGCTCGTTGGAGGCGCAGTGGCGGTAGACGGACTCGCCCTCGTTGGTGCGCACCACGTCGACCACGCCGGCGTCGGCCAGGGACTGGAGTGTGCGGTAGACCGTGGTCAGTCCCACGTTGTCGCCGCGGTGCCGAAGCCGGTCGTGCAGTTGCTGGGCGGAGAGGAAGTCGTCGGTCTCTCCCAGCAGTGCGGCCACCGCCGCGCGCTGGCGGGTGGACCGGCCGGCGGCCGGTACGGTGCCGAGGGCGTGCCCGTGCGGGTGGGTGTCCGACATAGCCGCTGCTCCTTCGGTTCGGCTGGGGGAGAGCTCAGTAGTGCTCCCGCGCCATTCTGCCACTGTTAAACCTGGCGTGCCGGTGGTTCGCCACCCGGTACCCTGAGTGCTTGCGCGGACTGTGCAGCCGACCGCGCCAACTCCAGCCGCACGCCAGCCGGGTGTGATGGCGAAAGAGCAGACAAGAGAGCACCGAAGTGCCCGCCAACAAGCCGAACAAGATCGAAACCATCGTCCGCCTGGCCAAGGCCCGCGGCATCGTGTTCCCCTCCAGCGAGATCTACGGCGGCACCCGCGCCGCCTACGACTACGGGCCCCTGGGTGTGGAGATCAAGGAGAACATCAAGCGCCAGTGGTGGCAGGCCATGGTCCGGGGCCGGGAGGACGTCGTCGGCCTGGACTCCTCGGTGATCCTGGCCCGCGAGGTCTGGGAGGCCTCCGGCCACGTCCGGGAGTTCAACGACCCGCTGACCGAGTGCCTGTCCTGCCACAAGCGGTTCCGCGCGGACCACCTCGAAGAGGCGTACGAGGCCAAGCACCACCACGCGCCGGAGCACGGCCTGGCCGACGTCAACTGCTCCAACTGCGGGGTCAAGGGCCAGTTCACCGAGCCCAAGATGTTCAACGGGATGCTCTCCACCCACCTGGGCCCGGTGGCCGACGGCTCCGGCCTGGCCTACCTGCGGCCGGAGACCGCGCAGGGGATCTTCGTCTCGTACAAGAACGTGCTGGAGTCCTCCCGCAAGAAGATCCCGTTCGGGATCGGCCAGATCGGCAAGTCCTTCCGCAACGAGATCACGCCGGGCAACTTCATCTTCCGCACCCGCGAGTTCGAGCAGATGGAGATGGAGTTCTTCGTCAAGCCCGGCGAGGACGAGAAGTGGTTCGAGTACTGGCTGGATTACCGCTGGAACTGGTACACCGGCCTCGGGGTGAACCCGGAGAACCTGCGGCGCTACGAGCACCCGCAGGAGAAGCTCTCGCACTACTCGAAGCGGACCGTGGACATCGAGTACCGGTTCAACTTCGGCGGCAGCGAGTTCTCGGAGCTTGAGGGCGTCGCCAACCGGACCGACTTCGACCTGAGCACCCACTCGAAGCACTCCGGCACCGACCTGTCCTACTTCGACCAGGGCGCCAACGAGCGGTTCACCCCGTACGTGATCGAGCCGGCCGTCGGCGTCAACCGGGCGATGCTGGTCTTCCTGATGGAGGCCTACACGGTTGACGAGGCGCCGAACGCCAAGGGCGTGATGGAGGAGCGTGCGGTGCTCAAACTCGACCGGCGGCTGGCCCCGGTCAAGGTCGCCGTGCTCCCGCTCTCGCGCAACACCGACCTCTCGCCCAAGGCCCGCGGCTTGGCCGAGGCGCTGCGCCGGAACTGGAACGTGGACTTCGACGACGCGCAGGCGATCGGCCGCCGCTACCGCCGCCAGGACGAGATCGGCACCCCGTTCTGCGTCACCGTGGACTTCGACACCCTGGAAGACAACGCCGTGACCGTGCGCGAGCGCGACACCATGGCGCAGGAACGGGTCTCGCTGGACCAGGTCGAGGCGTACCTGGCCGCGCGTTTGATCGGCTGCTGAAAAAGCCAGTCCGAGAGGGAGTCATGAGTGGCCCGTTCCGCAATGCGGGGTGGGCCACTGTCTTTCTACGCGTTCTACGCCGCTGTTTTCTACTTCGTGCAGCGGGCCGAACCGGCTGGGGTGTCGAGAGTCATGACCTGCCAGCGGTGGCCGCCGGCGCGGGTGAGGGAGAGCGTGGTGTACGTACCTGTCGCCGTCGCCGTCGGTTGCACCGGGTCGGCGACCACGGGGGTACTCGCCTTGGCGGCGACAGTGGGGGCGTCGGCCCAGCTGGCGCAGTAGCTAACGGCGGCGACCCCGGCCGGATTCGGCGGGGTGTAGGCCGGATCGGTGATCACCAGCATCCCGACCGGCTGCTCGCCCTTCTTGGTCCATGCGGCTATTTCGCCCTGCGCGGAGGCCAGGGCGGAGCCGGACCAGTACACCGCCAGCAGCGGGTCGGTGGCGGTGTTGGCGGTGTATTCGGCGTGCAGCTGGGCCCGGAGAGCCTGCTGCACAGTGAAGAGCACCTCGTGCTCGATGCGGTCGGTCTTCTGCAGACGGGGAAATGACAGGTCCACGGTCTCCGGAAGGGTGATCCGAGTGTCCTGGTAGCCTGGTCCGGCGCCGTCGTTCGCGCCGATCCCGCTGAGATCGGGGCCCTGCGCCGTGGCCGAGGAGCAGCCGCCGAGAAGAGCGCAGGCTGCCGCGGCCGCGCCGGCCGCCAGGGCTGTGGACAGGGGCTTTGTCATCTTCACCCGCTCGCGCACGCAACTCACCGTTCCTCGGGGTAGTCGTGTACTCACAGTAGCCTGGCG
>Ga0302314_10002080_pt1 | contig 37350 bp, 31 predicted proteins | sample III_Palsa_N2_3_FD_200533 | JGI IMG/M metagenome (GOLD analysis project Ga0302314, IMG submission 200533) | Peat permafrost microbial communities from Stordalen Mire near Abisko, Sweden - III_Palsa_N2_3 | ecosystem: Environmental > Terrestrial > Soil > Palsa > Peat permafrost | place: Sweden...
CATTCTGGATCGCATGGAGTCCGAAGGCTGGCTCGAGCGGCGTAAGGATCCACGCGACAGACGGGTGCGATGCTTGTATCTCACGAGCAAGGCCAAGCCCTTGCTGGACGATATCCGGGGGTTGATCGACGTCACCTGGGAGGACGCATTCGCGGGCATCCCCCAGCAAAAAAGCGACTTGGTGATGGAATTGCTCGACACGGTGCGCGGCAACTTCATCGCCCTCGGAACTTCGCCCGCGGCAGGTGCAGCACCCCTCGCACGCCGTAGCGTGGGCGGCCGGACCGCCGCCAGGGCGGGCGGAAAATCATGAGCGCCCAACCTCCCGGTCTCGACGCCGAGGCTCGCGAGGACCCGGTCGTGCGTGGGACGCGGCTCGAGCGTCTGCGCTGGCCTCTCATGTTGATTGTCCCCGTGGTCCTCGCGGCGGCCGTCTATTTTTATCTGACGGGCGGCCGCTATCAGAGCACGGACGATGCGTACACCCAGGCGGCAACGGTATCCATCAGTTCCAACGTGGCGGGGCGCGTGCTCGAGGTCTACGTGCACGACAACGAGATCGTGAAGCGAGGCGAATCATTGTATCGGCTGGACGATGCGCCGTTTCAAATCGCCGTGAGCGACGCCGAGGCGAAACTCGCGAACACGCGGCTGCAAATCGCCTCGCTGAAGTCGACCTATCGGCAGCGGCAGGTGGAGCTGCATTCGGCGCGAGACTCTCTCGCTTATGCGCAGCGCCAATTCGATCGCAACTCCCGCCTCCTCGCGTCGGGAATCGCTTCGCAGGCGCAGTTCGATCAGGCACAGAATGCTCTCGATCTCGGCCGCCAGCAGGTGGCGAATGCGGAGCAGGGGGTCGCCGTCGCGGTCGCCAATCTCGGCGGCGACCCGGATATCGCTCCCGAGCGGCATCCGTTGTTCGAGCAAGCCCAGGCCGCTCTGGACCGCGCGCGCCTCGATCTGTCGTACACCCTCGTGAAAGCGCCGGCCGACGGCATCGTCACCAAGGTGGAGCAGCTGCAAGTCGGCGACTACATCGCGGCCTCGACGCCGGTGTTCGCTCTGGTGTCGACGCACGATGTGTGGATCGAGGCGAACTTCAAGGAGGCGCAGCTCGAGCGCATGCGGCCGGGACAGACTGCGACCGTTGAGATCGACCGCATTGGGGGCAAGCGTTTCTCCGCCCGAGTGGCGAGCCTGAGCCCCGGCACGGGATCGCAGTTCTCGATGCTGCCTCCCGAGAATGCCACGGGGAACTGGGTCAAGGTCGTGCAGCGGGTTCCCGTCCGGCTGCAGCTCGACCATGTCGATGCGGGCCTGCTGTTGCAAAGCGGATTGAGCGCCAGTGTGACGGTCGATACGCGGTCAGAGGCCGATGCTCTCTCCTCCGAACCCAAGCGTTCCTTGGCGGCGGAGACGTCCGGGCCGGCGCAGTGAACGAGGCGATAGACGGGCGGCGCCGGGCCCTCATCACGGGGTCCCTTATGATGGCCTCGATCATGCAAGTGCTCGACAACACCATCGCCAACGTCGCGCTGCCGCGCATCCAGGGCTCAATCTCGGCTACTCAGGATCAAATGGCCTGGGTGCTGACCTCTTACATCGTGGCCGCGGCCATCATGACGCCGATGGCCGGGTGGCTCGCCGGCCGGTTCGGCCGCAAGCGCATCATTTTAATCTCGATAGCGGGCTTTACCGTGGCATCGATGCTTTGCGGTATTGCACAGTCTCTACCGCAAATGGTGCTCGCGAGGCTGCTGCAGGGCGCGTGCGGCGCCGCACTCGTTCCCATGTCGCAGGCGGTGATGCTCGACATTTATCCGCGCGAGCAGCTCGCGAAGGCCATGAGTATCTGGGTAACGGGAGTCACCATCGGTCCGATCATGGGGCCGGCGCTCGGCGGTTGGCTCACCGACAATTACAACTGGCGCTGGGTGTTCTACATCAACGTGCCGTTCGGCATCGTCGCCTTCCTCGGGACGTTGAGCACCCTGCCGGAGTCGACGAAGAGGATCTCGCCATTCGATTTCTTCGGCTTTGCGAGTTTGAGCCTCGCGGTCGGCGCGCTGCAGATCACACTCGATCGGGGGCAGCTGAAAGATTGGTTCAACTCGCCGGAGATTTGCATCGAAGCGGCGATTTCCGTGGCGGCCCTCTACCTCTTCATCGTGCACATGATCACGACGCGCAAGACCCGCTTCTTGGATCCGGCGCTCTTCAAGGATCGGAATTTCGTGGCCGGGTGTTTGTTCATTTTCAACGTGGGTCTGCTGTTGTTCGCGACGCTTGCCCTGCTGCCGCCGCTTCTGCAGGATCTCATGAACTATCCGGTGGTCACGACCGGTCTGGTCACGGCTCCGCGCGGACTCGGGACCTTGCTGGCGATGATCATCTTCGCACGCTTCTCGAAAGTCGTGGATGTGCGCGTCATCATCGGTATCGGGTTCGCGCTGTCCGCTTTTTCGGCCTGGCAGATGACGCATTTCGATCTGCAGATGGACATGTACACGGTGATGTGGTCTGGAATCGCGCAAGGATGCGGCACCGGAATGGTGTTTGTGCCTTTGGCGGGCGTGGCATTCGCCACGTTGAAATCCTCCCTGCGCAACGAGGGTGCGGCCCTCTTCAGCCTGTCGCGCAATCTGGGCTCGAGTATCGGCATCTCTGTCGTGGAGACGCTGCTGACGCGCAACACGCAAACGGCGCACGCGTCGTTGGCCGAACATGTCTCGCCGTTCAGCCCGCTCATGCATGCGCAGTTTCCGGTCGGAGCACCGGGCGTGCACGGGTTGTCCGCGCTGAATGCCCGGGTCACGGAACAAGCCGCCATGATCGCGTACAACGACAATTTCAAATTGATGTTTTGGTTGAGCCTCGGGACGATCCCGCTGCTCTTCTTGCTCCGCAAGGGCAGCGGTGCACCGCGCAGCGAAGAAGCGGTCGTCATCGAGTGATCGGGCGCGCCGCAATGATCTGCGTGCTCGCTGCGCTCGCCGCCTGCAGCGTCGGGCCGAACTTCACGCGGCCGAAGCCGCCGGCGGCTGAGCGATACACGTCGAATACGCTTCCGCTCGAGGGAAACACCTCGGCCGGAACGCAACATGTGGCGCTTGGCAAGGAGATCGAAGGTGACTGGTGGTCGCTGTTCGGCTCGAACCTGATCGACGGCATCGTCAGGCAGGCACTCGAGCACAATCGCACCCTGGAAGCTGCCGCGCACACGCTGGCGCAGTCGCATGAGCTCGCCGTGGCGCAGGCGGGCTTGCGCTATCCCCAGCTCGGGCTGACGGCCGGCGTCGGCCGCCAGCAGTACGGCGCGGAATTCTTCGGCGGAGACTTCAGCTTCCCGCCTTTCACGTATTTCGCCGTAGGCCCGACGGTCAGCTATACGGTGGATTACACGGGTGGCATTGCCCGGTCGATCGAGCAGCAGCAGGCGCAAGCCGAAGCGGCCCGCGAGCAGCTCGATGCGGCATTTCTGTCGGTGAGCGGCCAGGCCGTCATGCAAACCATCACCGTCGCTTCACTGCGCGCGCAAATTGCCACGGTCGAGACCATTCTCGAACAGGATCGGGACAACCTGCGGCTCGTGCGCACCGCCTTCGAGAACGGCTCGGTCGCCCGTATCGACGTCGTGAGCGCCGAGAGTCAAATCGCTAGTGATTCGGCGCTGCTGCCGCCGCTGCGCCAGGATCTGGCGAAGGCCCATCACGCGCTCTCGCTCGTGCTCGGTCGTTCGCCGGAGAAGGAGCTGCCCGCGGATCTGGAGCTCGCGCAGATCACGCTGCCGCTCGAGATACCGGTGAGTCTGCCGTCGGAGCTCGCTCACCGCCGCCCCGACATATTGGCGGCGGAAGCGCGCCTGCACGCCGCGACCAGCGCCGTCGGCGTCGCCGACTCCAACCTTTACCCGAAGATCCAGCTCACGGGGACCGTCGGACCGCAGGCCGTGACTCCCGGCGGGCTCTTCGACCGCTCGAGCGTCGCCTGGAGTCTGATCTCCGGGTTGACCATGCCGCTGTTCGACGGAGGAACGCTGCGTGCAGAGAAGCGCGCGGCGGTCGACGCCATGCGTGCGAGCGCCGCGAACTACCAGGAGACCGTGCTCGAGGCGTTCACTCAGGTGGCGGATCAGCTCGAGGCGCTGGGGCACGATGCCGAGGAACTGGAGGCGCAGGATCAGGCGCAGCAGGCGGCCGACGCAAATCTGAGCCTCACTCGCGCAGCCTATCGGGAGGGTAATGTGGGAATTCTGCGGGTCCTCGATGCGCAGCGCTCCTACCAGCAAGCGCGACTCGGTTACGTGCAAACCGTGGCGCAGCGCTATCTCGATACGGTGCAGCTGTTTCTTGCCCTGGGCGGGACGTCCCCGCATACTGCAAACGAGGTAGAGAGATGAGCGACGCGTATATCGTTCAAGCGATCCGCACGGCCGGCGGACGCCGCAACGGCAAGCTGGCCACCTGGCATCCGGCCGATATGGCCGGCGAAGTGCTGAATGCATTGGTGGATCGCAGCGGCATCGACCCCGCTGCGATCGACGATGTGATACTCGGCTGCGTGAGCCAGGTCGGCGAGCAGAGCTGGCACGTCGGCCGCAATGCCGTACTTGCATCGAAGCTGCCGGACCGCGTACCCGCGGTGACCATCGATCGCCAATGCGGCTCCTCGCAGCAGGCCGTGCATTTCGCCGCACAGGCGGTCATGTCGGGCACCCAGGACGTCGTGATTGCGGCGGGCGTGGAAAGCATGAGCCGCGTACCCATCGGCTCGCCGACGGCTCTCGCCGTCAACGCCGGTCTCGGCGGGCCCTGGAGCAAGCGCATCCAGGATCGATATGGGGTCAAGGAGTTCAGCCAGTTCACCGGCGCGCAGCTGCTCGCGGAGAAGTATGGATTCGGCCGCGAGCGGCTCGACGAGTACGCGCTATCGAGTCACCAGCGCGCCGCGCAGGCCACGCATGCAAAGGCGTTCGCAGCCGAGATCCTTCCGCTGCGAATCGAGGGCGGCGGGGAGCACACCGTCGACGAGGGCATTCGTTTCGACGCCACGCGGGAGTCGATCGGCGCCGTGAAGCTCTTGAAGGAGGGCGGGGTTCTGAGCGCGGCCAATGCGAGTCAGGTTTGCGACGGGGCCGCCGGCGTCCTGGTCGTCAACGAGCGCGCTCTGAAGGCGCACGGGCTTACGCCGTTGGCCCGCATACACAACTTGACGGTGACGGGCGGCGATCCGGTGATCATGCTCGAGGAGCCGATCGGCGCAACTCGACTCGCGCTCAAACGTAGCGGAATGAGGATCGCGGACATCGATCTTTACGAGGTCAACGAAGCCTTCGCGTGCGTACCGCTGGCGTGGCTCCAAGGAGTCGACGCGGACCCGGGGCGGATGAACGTGAATGGCGGCGCGATCGCTCTGGGTCACCCGCTCGGTGCCACCGGCGCCAAGCTCATGACGACGCTCTTGAACGCGTTGCGTGCGCGCAAGCGGCGGTATGGACTGCAGGCGATGTGCGAGGGAGGTGGTCTCGCCAACGTGACCATCATCGAGGCGCTTTGAGTGACGCCCGCGGGCCGAGGCGGGCCGCTCGGGGGCGTTAGGGTTCTCGAGTTGGCGGGTCTCGGTCCCGCGCCGTTCTGCGGAATGATGCTCGGCGACATGGGCGCCGACGTGATCCGGATCGAGCGTCCCGGCGCTCTGTGGCACGAGCCTTCCCGCGATCCGCTGCTGCGCAATCGCCGCTCGGTGGGATTGAACCTCAAGCACCCGGAAGGCCTCGCAACGGCATTGCGCCTCGTGTCTGCCAGCGATGTGCTGATCGAGGGGTATCGGCCGGGTGTGATGGAACGGCTCGGAATCGGGCCCGCCGAGTGTCTGCAACAAAATCCGCGGCTGGTTTACGGACGAATTACCGGCTGGGGTCAAACCGGACCGCTCGCGCTAACCGCCGGCCACGACCTCAATTACGTCGCGCTCACGGGAGCCCTGCACCTCATCGGACCGCCGCACGGCAAACCCGTGCCGCCGGTCAATCTCGTCGGCGATTTCGGGGGCGGCGCGATGCTGCTGCTCTCCGGAGTGCTTGCGGCCCTTTTGGAATCCAAGCTATCCGGAAAAGGCCAGGTGGTGGATGCCGCCATCGTCGATGGCACGGTGGCGCTCCTCGGGATGATGTTTTCGTTTCGCGCCAACAGTTTCTTCCGCGACGCCACCGGGGAAAACGTTTTGGCGGGCGGCGCGCCGTTTTACGACACGTACGAGACTTCAGACGGACGCTACGTGTCCATCGCCGCGCTCGAGCCGCAATTCTATTCATTGCTGCAGGAGAAGCTCGGTATCGACGACCCCGAGCTCAACGGGCTCGGTATCGCGACGGTGGACGATGCCGATGCGCGCGCGCGCTGGCCCGCCCTACGCGCCGCGTTCGCGCGTCTTTTCAAGTCGCGCACACGAGAGGAGTGGTGCCGGCTTCTCGAGGGGACGGATGTCTGCTTTGCCCCCGTGCTCACTCTCGAGGAGGCGGCCCGGCATCCGCACAACATCGCACGCCGCAATTTTGTGACCATCAACGAGGTGGTGCAGAACGCACCGGTCCCGCGCTTCAGCCGCACCGTCCTCGATCAGCCGGAATGCGGGCGCGAGCCCGGGGAGGACACGGAGAGCGTTCTCGGTGAGGTGCTCGCGCTCCCGACGCCAGAAATAGAACGCCTACGCCGTGCGGGAGCCCTGAGCTAGCAAGTGCGCTCACTTGCCGGTGAATCGAGGAGGGCGCTTCTCGCGCAGCGCCAGCACCGCTTCGCGATGGTCGACGGAAGCATCCATCACCGAATGCGCAAGCTGCTTGAGGCCCAAGTTGACCGCGAGCTTCGTCCATTGGATGGCGCGTATGGCGCCGCCGAGCAACTCCTGGCCGAAGCGGATAGTATCGATACGCAAAAGGTGATTGGAGGTTTGGGATGCGAACGAAACTGTGGGCCCGTCGAGGCGCTTCGCGATGACGATTACAACTCGTTTCACGCAATTGATCGGGGTCGAACATCCCGTTGTCCAGGGCGGAATGCAGTGGGTGGGCCGCGCGGAGCTTGCGGCGGCCGTGTCGAATGCCGGCGCCCTCGGCATCTTGACCGCCTTGACGCAGCCGACCCCCGACGCACTCGCTGCCGAGATCGCGCGATGCCGCACGCTCACCGACAAGCCTTTCGGCGTCAACCTCACCTTTCTTCCGAGCATGACCCCGCCGCCCTATGCCGAGTACCGGCGCGCGATCATCGAGAGCGGTGTTCGCATCGTCGAGACGGCCGGCTCGAATCCCAAGGAGCATATCGACGATTTCAAGGCTCACGGACTGAAGGTCATTCACAAATGCACCTCCGCGCGCCACGCACTGTCTGCCGAGCGAATGGGCGCGGATGTGATATCGATCGATGGCTTCGAGTGTGCGGGCCATCCCGGCGAGGATGATCTTTCGGGCCTGGTGCTGATACCGGTCACTGCCGACAAGGTCAAGATACCCATCATCGCCTCCGGCGGCTTCGCCGACGGACGAGGGCTGGTGGCGGCGCTGGCGCTCGGAGCTCAGGGCATTAACATGGGGACGCGCTTTTGCGCCACGCGTGAGGCGCCCATTCACGATCGGGTCAAGGAGTTCCTGGTCAAGAACGACGAGCGATCCACCAACGTCATTTTCCGCAAGCTGCGCAATACCGCGCGCGTGGGAAAAAACAGCGTCTCCGATCAAGTCGTGGAGATCCTTGCCCGCCCGGACGCGAAGTTCGAGGACGTTGCTCACCTGGTGCGCGGAAGCAAGGGCCGCGAGCTCCTGGAGTCGGGCGATCTGGACAAGGGATTGGTCTGGGCGGGGCAATCGCAGGGTCTCGTGCACGACATTCCGAGCGTGGCGGAATTGATCGACCGTCTCATTGGCGAGGCGACGGCGCTCATGGGACGTCTCGAGGGCATGATGCACTGATCGAGCGATGCCGCGCAGGCGATCATTTCACCAGTGAAACAGGTCCTCGTGCCGCCGGCCCGGCGCATGCGCGGCGGCGCTGCTCGCCTTGCGCTCGGCGGAGGAGCGGGGCAAGCTGACTCGAGGGGGAAAGGCCAATGACTCACTTCGATGAGATGTTCGATTTTGTCGTCGTCGGCAGCGGTGGCGGCTCCATGTGCGCCGGGCTGTTGATGAGATCGACCGGCAAGAGCATGGTCATTCTCGAGAAGACCGCCCTGGTCGGCGGCACCACGGCGCGTTCGGGCGGAGTCATGTGGATCCCGAACAATCCGTTCATGGCGCGCGACGGGATCGAGGACAGCTACGAAAAGGCGGCCGCGTACCTCGACGCCGTTCTGCCCGACCCGAAGGATGCGCCGGGCGCATCCCGAGCTCGGCGCGCAGCGTATTTGACGGAGGCGCCGCGGATGCTGGAGTTCTTGGGCAGCCGAGGCATCAAGCTCACGCGCGTGAAGGAGTGGCCTGACTACTACGATGAGCTCTCCGGCGGTTCCGTGGCGGGCCGAACCGTGGTCGCCGAGCTCTTCGACGCCAACGAACTCGGTGCCTGGACAGACAAGCTCCGGCCGAGCTTCGTTCACCTGCCCATTCCCGCCTCGCTCGAGGAGATGTTGGAGCTGCCTGCCATGAAGCGCTCCTGGGCGGTGAAGGTGCTGCTGGCGAAGCTGGTGCTTCGGGGTGTAGCGGCCAAGATCACCGGCAAGAGTTGGGTCGCAGGGGGCGCCGCGCTCCAGGGACGGATGCTGCAGGCGGCGCTCCGGGCTGGGGTGGAGATTCGCACCGAGTCGCCGGTCAGTGAGCTCATCATCGAGGCTGGAAGAGTCACGGGTGTCGCCACCGTCAAGGAGGGTCGTCCGTGGCGCGTGGGATCGCGACTCGGAGTGCTCGTCAATGCTGGCGGCTTCGCTCACAACCAACGCATGCGCGATCGGTATCAGCCTGGAACGTCCGTGAAGTGGACCATGGCCTCACCCGGAGACACGGGCGAAATGATCGAGGAAATGATGAGGCATGGAGCTGCGACTGCGCAGATGCAAGAGCGAGTCGGCAATCAGTTCACGCCTCAACCGGGTTGGGAAGAAAGCGAGTTGAGACAGGCGGCCCAGTCAGTCACCGCCGCGCCGCACGCCATACTCGTCGACCAGACCGGCGTGCGCTACATGAACGAGGGCGGCTCGTACATGGCCTACTGCAAGGCGATGCTCGAGCGCAATAAGGCCGTGCCCGCGGTGCCGAGCTGGGCGGTGCTCGATGCGCAGTACATGCGCAAATACATCTTGGCGGGCACGATGCCCGGCACCAAGAAGCCGCAGCGCTGGTACGAGGAGGGCTATTTGAAGACGGCCGACACCATCGAGGGATTGGCCCGCGCCATCAAGGTCGATCCGGCGACCCTCAAGGCGACCGTCGAGCGCTTCAACGGCTTCGTGGCTCAGAATCGCGACGACGACTTTCACCGCGGGGAGCGCGCTTATGACCGCTGGCTCGGAGATCACCTGAACAAGCCATCGGAGACGCTCGGTTCCATCGCCGAGCCGCCGTTTTACGCCGTCCCCGTGCTCCCCGGCGATGTGGGCACCTACGGCGGCGTCGTCACCGATGAGCACGCCCGCGTGCTGCGGGAGGATGGATCGGCGATCGAGGGTCTTTACGCGACAGGTGTATCGACGGCCTCGGTGATGGGTACGAGCTATCCAGGCGCCGGGTCGAGCGTCGGCCCCTCCTTCGTCTGGGGTTATGTCGCGGCAAAGTATGCCTTGAGCCGTGCCGCGGTCGATCGAACCATCGACGAGCAGCGGCCCGCGGCCTGAGGGCGTATATTGGAACTCATCGGGTGCTAATGCGGGGCAACAGGAGACTGCAGTCATGAAAGTACAAGTGGAGAACATCAAGCCGGCGATCGGCAGCATCGTCCGCTTCGAGCGCTCGGCGCTCCTCGACGATGCCGTCGCGCAGCGTTGCCTCGATCTGCTGGAGGAGCGCCAGGTGCTCGTGTTCCCCCGCATCAACTTGACCGACAAGGAGCAGCTCGCCTTCACCGACAAGCTCGGGGCCCGTGTGAATTTCACCAACCGGGTCCCTGGGGGCGACAGCGCCGCCAAGGACGTGTACACCATCACTCTCGATCCGAAAATAAACAACGAGCCCGAGTACGTCCTCGGAACTTACTTCTGGCACATGGACGGCATCACCGTGGACATGCCGCCCCCGAAAGCCAGCGTGCTCAGCGCCCGCAGAGTGGCTCCCAAGGGAGGGCAGACGGAGTTCGCGAGCACGTATGCCGCGTATCAAGCCCTGCCGGACGAGGACAAGGCGGACATCGAGGGGCTGCGCGTGCTGCACAGCGTAACCGCGGCGGTGCGCGAGGTCGCGACGCCCGAGTCGCTCGATCCATATCGGCGCGAGCTCAGGCACGAACATCCACTCGTGTGGAAGCGCAAGTCCGGCCGCACATCGATGATCATCGGCTATACCGCCGATTACGTGGTCAACCTGCCGCGTGCCGACGGCAAAGCGCTCCTCGCACGGCTCCTCGAGTGGACCGCCCAGCCCGCCTTCACGTACCGCCACTACTGGCAGGAAGGCGACCTCGTCGTTTGGGACAACTGCGGCGCGTTGCACCGCGTAATTCCCTATTCCGCGGATTCGGGGCGCACCATGCACCGGACTTCGGTCGCAGGCGTCGAAGCGGTCGCCTGAGGGCGCGGCACTGAGAGTGGCGGGCGGGGCTTTCGACCGCGGTTTCGGCCGGCGCTCGAGCGGCTGTCCGGCGCCGTGAAAGAAATCGGGCGTGCACGTCTCGCGCGGGAAGATACGCTTTGCCGTGAGTCCATGCCGGCGGCCGAACGCGAGCGGCTTGCAACGACCCGCTCTGCGCTTGCGCGTCATTGGAATCTGATGACCGACCTGACTGCGGATCGGTTGTCCCATGTCCCCTGATTAGGGCTGCCGCAGAGTTGCGCTGACGGCATACCGGCTCGGGATTTGCTTACGCGCGGTAAGTGGGCCATAATGAAACCTAATAGGTGCTATTAAGTCTATCAAATCCGCGCGCGCGGCAAGGAGAGATCTATGGGAGTGGCCGTCGAACGTCTCACCAGCCTGGTCGATTCGCCGCAGAGGTTCGCGATTCCCCACGGGGAGCTTCGCAAGGCGCAGATCGAGGCGATGAATGAGCGCTTTCAGGAGCGCAAGGACCGGATCAGGCTCCTCGGCCATCGCGCGAAGGAAGCAGGCATCAGCGAGATCCGGTCACGGGAAGAGATGGTGGCGCTGCTGTTTCCGCACACCGCCTACAAGAGCTATCCCGAGAGCTGTTTGACCGATAAGAGATGGGATCGCCTGGGCAAGTGGCTCGGCACCATTTCGTCTCACCCGATTGCTTTGATCGAGACCTCCGACATCGAGGACATCGATCAGTGGATCAGCCGGCTGGAAGCGAAAGGTCATTACATATCCTGCTCGAGCGGCACGACCGGCAAGTCGGCCATGCTCATTGCCTCGAGTACGGACATGGTGTGGTCGCGCTTGGATACGGTCGGGGTGTTCTCCTGGGGATCGGGTGTCGCGCCTGCGCGCGATCGCCGCATGTTCGGTGTCGCGCCGATCGCCCACGTACCCAAGAACACCAACATCGCCGAAGCGCAGGCGGCTGCGTTCGGCGATCCCCGCTTCGAGCGCTTCCGGTTGCCGGTCCCGCCGATCACGGTCGGGCAGCTCACCAAGATGGTGGTGTTGCGCAAGGCGATCGCCGAAGGCGCCGCCCGGCCCGGCGACATCGCGGAGTTCGAGGCTACGTCGAAAGCGCGGCAGCAGGCGCTCGACGATGCCATGGTCATTGCCGCCGAGACGCTGATCGCGGCCCGCGCGGATAAGCTCTATGTCTCCGGATTGTGGAATGCGCTTTACCAAGTGGCGAAACTCGTCCGGGACAGGGGTTATAGCGCCAAGGATTTTCACCCGGACAATTGCATCTATGTCGGCGGCGGGCTCAAGCGAGCGCTGCTTCCGCCCGATTACCAGCAATTCGTCCACGAGACGTTCAACATCCCGCCCAATCGGAATTTCCAGAACTACAGCATGCAGGAGCTCAACTCCGGCATGCCGCGCTGTCAGAAAGGCGGGCGCTACCACGTGCCGCCGTGGATGATTCCCTTCGTATTGGACAAGGACGGCGACACTCTGCTGCCCCATAGCGCGGGCGAGATCGAGGGCCGGGCCGCCTTCTTCGATCTCGCGCTCGATGGCCGCTGGAACGGCGTGATCACCGGCGACAAGATCTCGCTCGATTTCGACCCGTGCGCGTGCGGCGCCACCAGTCCGTCGATTCGCGACAACATCGTCCGCTATGCCGATCTCAGTGCCGGCGACGATAAGATCGGCTGTGCGGGCACCGTGGACGCCTACGTGAGAGGGTTGTCATGAACGTTATCGACGAGAAGGCGGTCGGCCGCGAGGCCAAATCGCAGACGATCCGAGTCAATCACTTCATCCGCGGGAAGCTCGTGTCCGGCGATGCGGTGCGTCACACCTCGCGCGATCTCGGCGTCGACTTCACGACGCCGGCAATCGATCTCGACGCGCTGATCACGCCGCGCTCGGAGATGCCGCCGCTGTTCGATATGAAGCTCTCGCGGATCATCGAGTTTCTCGTCGAGGTAGGCGAGCGGCTCGACCCCGATCGTAATGCCTATCTCCAGGAGTCGCTGGAATTCGTCGCGGCGACCAACCCGCTGCCCCGGCGGATCATCGAGAATCTGTTCCGGCGCGCGCAGCATTTCTTGACTCGCGATGCGCTGATGGCGAGCTTGAACGCCAACTTTCATGATTTGCGCTATATCGACGAGTGGGTGGAACGTACCGATGCGCGCGGGCAGACCGGAGCGATCCGCGCCTTTCCGCCGCGGATGATCCACATGCTCGCCGGCAACTCACCCGCTGGGTGCGTGTCGTCCATCGCGCAGGGCGCGATGTTGAAGGCGATCAACGTCTTCAAGATGCCCTCGAGCGATCCCTTCTCATGCGTCGCGGTGCTGCGGACCATGGCAGACGTCGATCCGGAACATCCGGTCGTGAAATCGATGTCGGCGGTCTACTGGCGCGGCGGCGACGAGCGTATCGAGCGCACCCTCTATCGGCCCCAGTACTTCAGCCGCATCGTTGCTTGGGGCGGCGGTTCCGCGATCGATAACGTGATCCGATATTTGAGTCCCGGCCTGCAGCTGGTGTCCTTCGATCCGAAGACCTCGATTTCCATGATCGGACCGGAGGCGTTCCAGTCGGACGAGGCGATCGCGCAAGTAGCCGAAGCCGCTGCGGAGGATGTCACGCCCTTCAATCAGGAGGCGTGTCTCGCGAGCCGCATTCTCTTCGTGGAAGGTGATCGAGCCGGCGTCGAGCGATTCTGCGCGAAGCTCCAAGAGCGCCTCGGCGTCGACCGCCTCATGGCCTCGGCGGTCGCGCTGCTTCCGCCCGCTGAGTTGCGCGAGGAGGTGGAGATGCTCCAGGTCATGGACGATGAGGCCAAGGTTTGGGGTAAGTTCGACGGACGCGGCATGGTGATCCTGACCCAAGAGCCCGTGGGGTTTCACCCGTCCGGCAAGACTGCCAATGTCGTGCACGTGAAGGCGCTCGAAGATGCGATCCGTCATGTGAACGTCGCGACGCAGACCATCGGCATCTATCCGGAGAAAACCAAGGCGAAGTTGCGCGACAGGCTGGCCAATGCCGGCGCACAACGTGTCGTCCGGTTGGGGTCGGCAGCGAAGCACGTGGGCGGATCGCCGCACGATGCCATGTTCCCACTGCAGCGGCTCGTGCACTGGATCTCTCAGGAAAACGCCTGAATTCTGGGTGACCGGTGGGCGAGCCCCGCAACAAAAGTCCCTTGAACTTCAGTATGCCACTGTATACAGTGTAGCCTCGCACCGACGGGGGAGCGCCTGGCCTTGGCTGGGGCTGGGGCTGGGGCTGGGGCTGGCGCGAACTAGGAGATCCAACTGGCCGAGGGTATCTATCTGATCACAGGCGGTGCGAGCCTCATCGGCTCTCACATTGCCGATCAGTTGCTCGCCGAAGGGGTAGAGGAGGTTCGCCTCCTGGACAATTACGCGCTGGGTACACCCTCTACGATCGCGCACCTCGACCGCGAGCCGCGCATTCGGCGCATACGGGGCGATGTGTTGCGTTTGCCGGATCTCTTGGAGGCAACCAAGGATGCAGACGGGGTATTCGCGCTCGCCGGCTACCTGACGCTGCCGATGGCGCAGGACCCCTTCGCCGGCGTGTCGGTCAACACGATCGGAATGGTGAACACCCTCGAGGCATGCCGCTTCAATCGTGTTGGTCGCGTGGTGTTCTCATCGTCGGTGGCCGTCTACGGCGGAGCCGCCGATCATCCCATCAGGGAGGAAACGGGGTATGTGAGCGCAGGACTCCAGCCTGCGTCGCTCCTCTACGGCGCGAGCAAGCTCATGGGGGAGGGTCTGTGCGCGCGCTATGCGCGAGCCTTCGGGCTCGAGTTCAATGCGCTGCGCTTTGCGTCCGTTTACGGCGAGCGCCAGCATGCGCGCGCCGTCAACGCGGTATTCGTCGCGCAGGTCTGCGACCAGGTGAGACGCGGCGAGGCGCCCGTCATCGAAGGCGATGGCAGCGAGGTGCATGACTATGTCTACGTGACCGATGTCGCGCGTGCGTGCGTGTTGGCGATGCAAAGCGCCTCTCACGGCCATGCGCTGAATGTGGCTACGGGCGTGGATACCACGGCGACTCGCGTCGCCGAAATCGCACTCGAGCTGTGCGCGCGGCGAGACTTGAAACCCAGCTATCGTGAAGATCGTCGCGCCGTGCGTTCGGCGGCGGGGACGCGCCTCGGATTCAGCCGTGAAATGGCGGCACGCGAGCTCGGCTGGGAACCGCGTGTGAGCATCGAGGAAGGCATGCGTCGGCTCATCGCGTGGCTGACGACACAGAGCCAGGAGACGTGAGCCACACCAAAAGCACCGACAGCCCGCCGCAACTGCCTCACCAGCAGCCCTCGCCGGCGTGGTTGGCCGCGAGCGTGGAGGAGGCGCTCGAGCCCGATCTACCCATCATCGACGCCCACCATCACTTCTTCCCGGAGTCTTGGGGCGGTTATCTGCTGCCCGACTTGCTCAAAGACACCGGCGGCGGCCACGACATTCGGGCGACCGTCTACGTGCAGTGCGGCTGGCATTACCGCGATTCGGGACCTCTGCCGCTGCGGCCGGTCGGCGAAACCGAGGCCGTGGTTGAGTTGGCGAAGGAAGCCGCAGAGGCGCGCACGCAGACGAACGTCGCCGCCGCGATCGTGGGCTTCGCCGACCTATGTCTGGGCGATGCCGTGGACGAGGTGCTGGCGGCGCAAATCGCGGCAGGCGAGGGGAGATTGCGAGGAATCAGGAACAGCGCCGCTCGACATCCCGCGTTCAAGCATGGCGTGTTGCCGCGGCCGATGCCGCATCTATATGCCGATCCTTCGTTCCGGCGAGGATTCGCGTGTCTCGCACGGCACGAGCTTTCGTTCGATGCGTGGATCTACCATCCGCAGCTGCCGGATGTCATCGGGCTGGCCTCGGCGTTCCCGAGTGTCCCGCTCGTCCTGGATCATGTCGGCGGCCTGCTCGCAGTCGGACCGTATCAGGGACGGCGGGCGGATGCGATTCGCGAATGGCTGCCATCGCTGCGACTGCTGGCGCAGTGCCCCAATGTCAGCGTGAAGCTGGGGGGTCTCGGCACCACGGTGTTCGGCTTCGACTTCTCCTTGCAACCGGCGCCGCCCACGTCGCGGACCTTGGCGGAAGCATGGCGACCCGTTTTCGAGCCCGTCATCGAGCTGTTCGGGCCGGAGCGCTGCATGTTCGAAAGCAACTATCCGGTCGATCGAGCAGCGGCGGGCTATGGCGTCTTGTGGAACGCGTTCAAACGCCTGACTGCGGGCGCCCGACAGGAGCACAGAGCCATGCTTTTCCACGACACCGCAGCGCGCGCGTATCGCCTGTGAAGCGCAAGCAAACGTTCGACGCCGAGCACCTTCCGCGAGGGGAGGCGGCTTACCAACACATCAGAAGCGCGATCCAGGCCGGCCGGCTCAAATCGGGCGAACGCCTGCGTGAGATCGATCTTGCCAAGCAGATCGGCTTGAGCAGAACTCCGATACGAGAGGCGTTGAGCCGGCTCGAAGCCGAGGGTCTGGTGGCGCACGACGCGACACGCGGCGTGGTCGTGGCGGAGCTCGACTACAGCATGGTGACGGAGCTCTATTATATGCGTGAGGTTCTCGAGGGCACGGCAGCGCGCCTCGCTGCCCAGCATGCCTCCGACGTGGAGATCTCCATCCTGTCCGATCTCTGTCAGCAATACGAGGCGGCGCTCGGCGACGAGGCGGCTCTTACCGCGAGTAACCGGCGTTTCCACGAGACGCTCTACCGATGCAGCCACAACCGCTACCTCCTGAATATGGTGACGGTGCTGCACGACGCGCTGTTCCTCCTGGGCCGCACGACGCTCGGCAGTCCTGAACGGGCCGCCGAAACGCTGGGCGAGCATCGTGCCGTGGTAACTGCCATTCGCGCGCGGGATGCGAATGCGGCCGAGGAGGCGCTGCGCGCTCATATTCGTAATGCACAGAAGGTGAGGATGCAGAAGCTCTTCGCCGGCGCCGATCGATGAGTAACCGGGGAGTTCAGTTGATGGCCGAGACCCAGAAGTACGACGTGATGGTGGTGGGAGCGGGCAATGCCGCGCTGTGCGCGGCGCTTTCCGCGCAGGAAGGCGGCGCACGCGTGCTCGTGCTGGAGAAAGCGCCGCTCGAGGAGCGCGGAGGCAACTCCCTGTTCACGGCCGGCGGCTTTCGTTTCGTGCACGACGGCGTCGATGATCTGCGCAAGGACGTGCTCACGGACCTCTCGGAGGCCGAAGTCAATCAGATCGTCATGCCCAAGCTCTCCAAGGAGCAGTACATGGATGATCTGATGCGCGTCACCGAGGATGAGAGCGATGAGCAGCTCGCCGAGATGCTGATCGGTCGATCGCGCGAGACGATCGTGTGGATGCGCTCGTATGGCGTGCGCTTCATCCCGATGTTCGGCCGTCAATCCTACAAGGTGGAGGGTAAGCACCACTTTTACGGCGGAGTGAACATCGAGGCGGTGGGCGGCGGCTTCGGGCTGGTGGAGGCGTTGATCAAGCGCGCCGAGCGGCTCGGCATCGAGATCCGCTACGGAACCGAGCTGCGCGAGCTCAGGCAGGATCAGAAGGGGAATGTCATCGGTGCGCGCGTCAAGGGCCCGGAAGGGTACGAGGACATCGCCGCCAAAGCGGTGGTGCTCGCCTGCGGCGGCTTCGAGGCCAATCCGGAGATGCGCACCCGTTACCTCGGCCCGGGGTGGGAGTTGTGCCGTGTGCGCGGCACCCGGCACAACACCGGCGGCGGCATCCGCGCGGCGCTGGACATCGGCGCTCAGCCCTTCGGCGGCTGGTCGACCTGCCATGCCGTGCAATGGGACATCAGCGCGCCGCCGTTCGGCGATCGCGTCGTGCTCGACAACTTCCAGAAGCACTCCTATCCCATCGGCATCGTGGTCAACCTGAAAGGCGAGCGCTTCATAGACGAGGGTGCCGATTACCGCAACCATACCTACGCAAAGTACGGCCGCGAGGTGATGAAGCAGCCGCGGCGTACCGCCGTTCAGATCTTCGACGCGAAGACCATCGGTATGGTGCGCGACGAGTACCGCATCAAGCAGGTCAGCAAGTTCACGGCCGACTCCCTCGAGCAGCTCGCCGGAGGACTCGACATCGACCCGCAGGGACTCAAGCGCACGGTCGATGCGTTCAATGCAGCCTGCCGACCGGGCTCGTACAATCCGTCGGTCCTCGATGGCGTGAAGACCGTGGGTATCGAGCCGCCCAAATCGAACTGGGCGCTACCCATCGATAAGCCGCCGTTCAGCGGCTTCATGGTGACCTGCGGCATCACCTTCACGTTCGGCGGCCTGCGCATCGATCGCAGTGCCGCCGTACTGGATACCGGAGGTGAGCGCATCCCCGGCCTGTTTGCCGCCGGTGAGCTCGTCGGGGGCATCTTTTACGGCAATTATCTGGGCGGCGCGGGCCTCATGTCGGGCGCGGTCTTCGGCCGACAGGCCGGAAGGAGCGCTGCAGAGTGCGCGCGCGCCAAGGCCGCGGCCGCCTGAGCATGTCGCTGCGCAAGCTCCCTGCCGTATTCGCGCGCGGCGGAACCTCGAAGGCACTGCTGTTCCATCGCCGGGACTTGCCCGCCGAACCGGAGGAGTGGGCGCCGATTTTTCTGGCTGCTTTGGGAAGCCCCGATCCACACGGGCGGCAGCTGGACGGGATGGGCGGCGGCATCTCATCGCTGTCGAAGGTCTGCGTGATCGGACCGCCCGCCCGCGCCGATGCGGACGTGGATTACACATTCGCACAAGTGGCCGTGGACCGCGCGACCGTGGACTATGGCGCGAACTGCGGCAACATGTCGGCGGCCATCGGCCCGTTCGCCGTCGACGAGGGGCTGGTGCGGGGTGCGCGCGATGGCGAGGTCACGGTGCGCATTCACAACACCAATACCGGTAAGTTGATCCATTCGAGCTTCGAGGTACAGAGCGGGCAGGCGCGCGTGGATGGGCCGCTTTGCATCGACGGCGTGGCCGGATCGGGCGCACCGATTCGTTTGGAGTTTCGCGACCTGGCCGGGGCGCGCACGGGGCGGCTGTTGCCGGCCGGAGGCGCGGTGCATGAGCTCCGGCATCCTCGCGGCGACCGCATCCGGGCGAGCATGCTGGATGCGGGCAATCCTTGCGTCTTCGTGGACGCAGAGGCGCTGGGCCTCGACGGCACAGAGTCCGCCGAACGGCTCGAGTCGCAGACCGATCTGATGCAAGCGCTCGAGGCGCTGCGCCGTCAGGCCTCGGTGGCCATGGGGCTCGCGTCCGATGAGGAGCAGGCCGCCGCGAGCCGCGCGGTGCCGTTCATCGGCGTGGTCGCGCGCGTGCGTCCCTGGGTGTCGCGATCGGGGCATCGATTCGGTGCCGACGACGCGGACCTTTCCGTCCGTATGCTCTCCAGCGGGAATGCCCATCGGGCCATCCCGATCACGTCCGCGCTGTGCGCTGCCGTCGCGTGTCGAACGACGGGTACACTGCCCAGAGAGCTCTGCCGTTCCGCGGCCGGCTCATTGCGCATCGGCCATCCGTCGGGCGTGATCGTCGTCGAGGCGCAGTCCGACCCTCGATCGGGCGAAGTTCGGCACGCGAGCGTCTACCGGACGGCACGCCGCTTGTTTCAGGGCGAGGTCGTGCTCGCTTAGGTGCGCATCGCGAACGGGTCGCGCTGGACGTTCGAGAAGTCGATCATCACGTTCTTGCTGGCAAGGTACTCATCCAGCGCCTGCTCGCCTTTCTCGCGTCCGAAGCCGCTTTCCTTGAAACCGCCGAAGGGTGTCTGCACGGCGAGTGATCGATAGGTGTTCACCCACACCTGACCTGCGCGCAGCGCGCGCGTCACTCGCAGGGCGCGCGATAAATTCTCGGTCCACACCCCCGCCGCCAGGCCATAGCGCGTCGCATTGGCGAGCCGGATTGCCTCCTCCTCATCTTCGAACGGGATCACCGCCAATACCGGCCCGAACACTTCTTCCTGCGCGATCTCCATTTCATTGCGCACGTCGGCAAACACGGTCGGCTCGATGAAGAAGCCGTGTTCCAGAGCGGGTCCGCGCGCCGCGCTGCCCCCGGCCACCAGGCGCGCGCCCTCCGACCGGGCGCGCTCGATGAATGCGAGGATGCGCCGGAATTGCGGCTCATTCGCCACCGTCCCCATGTCGGTCGCCGGGTCCAGCGGATCGCCGAGGCGCACCCTGCGGGCGCGTTCGGCCAGGGTGTCAATGATGCGATCGTGAACGCTTCGCTGCACCAGAAGGCGCGATCCGGCGACGCACGTCTGGCCCGTCGCACCGAAGATGCCGGCGAGAGCACCGACTGCGGCGTGCTCCAAGTTTGCATCCTCGAAAATGATGTTGGGCGACTTGCCGCCGAGCTCCAGCGTGACCGGCACGAGGCGGCGGCCGGCCGCCGCTGCGATCTCGCGGCCGACGGCAGCACTTCCCGTGAAGCTCACCTTGGCCACGCCGCCATCGACCAGGGCACGGCCGACCTCGCCTGCGCCGCAGACCACGTTGACGACGCCCGGGGGAAATCCCGCCGCCGCGACGAACCGGCAAAACTCGAGCGTGGTGACAGAGGCATGCTCGGACGGTTTGATCACCACACAGTTGCCGGCCGCGAGGGCGGGGGCGAGCTTGTTCGCGAGCAGGCCCATCGGCGAATTCCAAGCGGTGATGAGCGCAATCACTCCGAGCGGCTCGCGTGTCGCATAATCAAACACGTCGCGCTGGTCGAGAGGGATCTGTCGTCCCCACAGCTTGTCCGCATAGCCTGCGAAGAAGCGATACTGGCGCGCCGCAAGGACCATCTGCGTGCGAGTCTCGCGGATGATCTTGCCGTTGTCGGTGCTCTCCAGGCGCCCCATGCGCTCGGCATCGCCTTCCAAGAGATCGGCGAGCTGCGTCATCAGGCGGCCGCGCTCGTAGCCGGAGGTTCGGCTCCACGTGCGTTCGAACGTATCGCGCGCCGCTGCGATCGCCGCGTCCACATCCTCGGCCTCGGCTTGTGCCACGGTGGCCCAGGCGCGTGCGGTATAGGGATTGATGGCATCGAAGCGTCGGCGCGCGCGTCCCTCGCGCCACTCGCCGGCGATGTGCAAGGGGTGATGCGGCAGCGGGCCGGCGGCGCTATCCGCGTTGCTCACAAGTGCCTCCTCGTGTATACATTGGCATACTAAAGAATACGAGTTGACCGGTCAAACGAGGTCGGATGTCCGCACACGGCGGAACGAAGCAAGCGGGCAACGCTGCTCCCCCGGCGGCGCAGCTCGCCACCTTTTGTCGCAACGTGACCTGGGAATCGTTGCCTCTCGAGGTTCGCGAGAAGGCGCGTCTGCATGCGCTGGACACGCTTGGGCTCGCGCTCGCTGCGCGCGCGCAGGATTTCGCGGCGCCTGCGCTCGCCGGAATCGCCGCAGCGGCAGGAGCGACCGGAGCGGCGGGAGCGGGCGAGTGCACGGTGATCGGCGACGAGCGCCGCCTCGCGCCGCGCGATGCCGCCTTCGCCAACGGTCTGCTCATGCACGGTTTGGATTACGACGACACTCATCCGGCGAGCATAGTGCATCCCAGTGTCGTAGGTCTCCCGGCCGCGCTCGCCATCGGCGAGCAGATCCAGGCGTCGTGGACGGATGTGCTGGCCGCCTACGCGGTTGGCGTCGAGGCCGCCATCCGGATCGGTGCTGCCGCACAGGGAGGGTTCCATCACGCCGGTTTTCATGCGACCGGCATCGTTTCTCATTTCGGCGCCGCGCTCGCAGCCGGGAAGCTGCTCGGCCTGACCGAGTCTGAGCTGGTCGCAGCGCAGGGCATTGCCGCCAGCACTGCCTCGGGTGTGCAGGTCTTCCTCGAGGAGGGCGCTTGGTCCAAGCGGCTGCATCCGGGATGGGGTGCGCTGGCGGGCATCACCGCCGCCCACCTTGCGCGCTCGGGTTTCGTTGCACCGACGCGGCCCTATGAGGGCAGGTTCGGTTTGTTCGAATCGCACCTGCACGGCGGCGTGGCGGAGCTCGAGAGGATCACCGAGGGTCTGGGGGAGCAGTGGCGTTTGCTCGAAACGGCGATCAAGCCGTACCCCGTCTGTCACTTCATCCACGGTTGCCTGGAGGCTGCGCTGGAACTGCATGGAAGCTTCGCGGTGGGCGACGTCGAGAAAGTCGTCGTTCTGCTCGCGAAGGATACGCTTCCGATCGTCGCCGAGCCCGCGGAGGTCAAACAGCGTGCCGCCACGGAGTATGAGGCGAAGTTCAGCGCCCAGTTCGTCGTCGCGAAGACGCTCCTCCTCGGCAAGTTCGGGCTCGCGGAACTCACACCCGCGGCTCTGTCCGACCCCGCGACCTTGAGTCTCGCCGCAAAGGTGGTCTGTCGTGCCGACCCGCAAACGCAGTTCCCCACTTATTATTCGGGAGCGGTCAGCGTCGTCCTGAAGGATGGCCGCGAACTGCAGCGGCGAATACCCATCAACAAGGGCGCGGGTCCGCGCGCCCTGTCCGCACAGGACATTCAATCGAAGTTTCTCGCAAACGCGATGCTGCGGCTCGACGCGGGCCGCGCGCAAAGCGCTCTCGATGCCATCATGACCCCGGCGCCGAGTTTGCGCGCGGTGATGCAGACACTGCGGCCCACGTAGTCAGCGGCCGCCTGCGCGAGCTAACATGGTTGGGCGTTAAAGGGGGTTGCATGAGATTTGCCGAGCGTTACGGTCCCTGGGCCGTCGTGATGGGGGCATCCGAGGGTACGGGACGGGAATTTGCGCGCCAGATCGCGGCGCAAGGCGTGCCGTCCATTCTCATCGCCCGCCGCAGAGGGCCGCTCGAGGCGCTCGCTCGAGAAATTCGTGAGGCGAGCGGTATCGAGTGCCTCACCGCGACCATCGACCTTGCGGCGCCCGCGGCTCTCGGCAAGATCGTCGAGGCGGTCGGTGACCGCGAGATCGGGCTGTTCGTGAGCAACGCCGGCTCCGACCCCAACGGGTCCTTCTTCCTCGATCGCGAGCTGTCCGCGTGGACCGAGCTCGTCCAACGCAACGTCATGACCATGATGCAATGTTCCCATCATTTCGCCGGCCCGATGCGAGCGCGCGGCAGGGGAGGAATGTTGCTGGTCAACTCGGGTGCCTGCTATGGCGGGGGCAGCACCATGGGGCCCTACTGCGGGAGCAAGGCATTCACCCTCTGCTTTGCCGAGGCGCTCTGGGCGGAGCTGCGCCCGCACGGCGTCGAGGTTCTAACACTCGTACTCAGCCGTACCGACACACCCGCCTTCCGCGCGCTGCTCGAGGAGAAGGGCATGCCGATCCCGCAGGACATCGCGTCAGCAGCCGAGGTCGCCCGCATCGGCCTGGAGCGGTTGCCCTGCGGACCCATTCACAACTGGGGACAGGCGGACGAGGAAACCGGCATGGCAGGCAGCTCGGCTGCGGCACGGCGCGAGCGCGTGCTGGCGATCGACAGGATGACCGGCCGGCTTTTCGGCAGGCGCTGAGCGGGGGGCGCGGGAATGGACGGCGAACTCGAGGCACTGACGGCTCGCCAGGCCATCACCGATCTCATCTATCGGTACTGCCGCTCGGTGGACCGGCTCGATGTCCGGCTCGGTCACTCGATCTGGCACGAAGATGGAATCGCCGATTACGGCGCGGACGTTTACCAGGGCGATGGCCGCGGCGTAATCGATCACATCTGCGTGCAGCACCTGCATACGCTGCATCATTCGCATCAGGTATCGAATATCCTCATCGATCTCGACGGCGATCGCGCGGGGAGCGAGGCCTATGTGACCGCGGCACTCCGGGCACGTCGCGGCGAGCAGCTCATTCAAATGATGATTTGGGGACGTTATGTCGACCGCTGGTCGCGCCGGGGCGGACGCTGGGGCCTGGACCATCGCCTGGCCATTCGCGATTTCGATGAGATTCGCGAGGTGACCCCTTTGCGCAATCACCTCGTCGGCCGCCGAGACCGCTCGGATCCGTCCTATGCCGCTCTTACCAATACGCGGGAGACTTGATATGCATGTCGTAGCTCTGGATCATGTCAACATCCGGACCGGCGACATCGATGCCTCGGCGCGTTTCTATGCGGAGGAGATTCATGAAGGCGGCGTACATTCAAAACGGCGAGGTGCTCGTCGGCGACATGCCCGATCCGGTTCCGAGCCGGGGTCAGGCATTGGTACGCACGCACAGTTGCGGCATGTGCGCATCGGAGCAGCATTTCCTTCACTCGGGCCGCAACGTCATCGATCTGTCGCGCCAGTATGGCGGGCCTTACGCGCGGCTCGACTTTGCGCGTCCCTTCGTGCCAGGGCACGAATATGTCGGTGAGGTCATCGATTATGGCCCCGGCAGCAAACGTACCGTGCCAACCGGGCGCAGGGTGACCTCGGTTCCCGTGATGCGCCATGCCGGCGGACATTCCGTGATCGGCTTCAGCCATGAGTGCCCGGGCGGCTGGGGAGAGCTCATGCTGCTTGACGAGAATGTCTTGATGGAAATCCCCTCGGGCCTCGACGACGACATGGCGGCGATGACCGAGCCGCTCGCGGTCGGTCTCGAGCACGCGCGACGCGGCCGTCCAACCCGGGATGATGCGGTGCTGGTCATCGGTTGCGGTGCAATCGGCCTCGGTGTGATCGCCGGCCTGAAGCTCATGGGTATCGCCCCGATCATCGCGGCCGATTTCCATCGTGCGCGTCGTGACGCGGCGATCGGCATGGGCGTGATGGGCGGCTATTGCATGGAGGCCGAACAATTCTACGTTTTCGCCGCGCAGAACAAACGGCTGACCGTTCATTTCGCCGCCGGCGAGGAGCAACAGGACATGGAGCTCGCGCTTCGCTCCATCGCAGACGGCAGCATCGATGTGCGGCCATGGCTTCGCGAGCGCATCGGCCTTGGAGCCGTTGCGGAAGCCGTCGCCCGGATGTCGGGCCCGCTCGCACCGATTCGCAACGTGATCGATCCGCGTCGGATGTGATGCGATGAAGCGCGCGCGCGTGGACCGCCTCGGCATCGAGCAGTTGAGCGTCTTCGGGCTGCCGCCTGTCGATTTCGTCAACCTGGCTGCCGCTCTCGGGTGCAGCTGCATCTCGACCGGCTTGACGGGCATCGGCTATAACCCGCACGGCTATCCGGCATTCTCGTTGCGAGATGACGTGGCCATGCGGCGGGAGATGAAAGCGGCGATGCGCGACCGCGGCGTCGGAATCTCGCTCGGCGAAGGGTGCATCATCCGTCCCAACAAGGACATTCGCGACGCAGCCGCGGACATGGATATCATGCAGGAGCTCGGCGTAGAACGGCTCAATACTTTGAGCATGGATCCCGACCTCAGCCGTACCCTCGATCAACTCGCCCTATTCGCCGCGATGGCTGCCGAGCGCGGCATGCTGTCGACGATCGAGCTGTGTCCCGGGTTCACCATCCATGATCTCGAGGCCGCGCTGGCCGCCGTCCGCCATGTCGGCAGGCGTGACTTCAATTTGCTGCTCGACACCATGCATCTGGGCCGCTCGGGCGCAACGGCGGCCGAGGTCGCTGCGCTCGATCCCGCGCTGATCGGCTATGTGCAGCTCTGCGATGCACCGCGCAGGCCGAGCGAGCCCAATTATTTGAAGGAGGCCATGCTCGAGCGGATGGTGCCGGGCGAGGGCGAGATGCCGTTGCGCGCCTATCTCGCCGCGCTGCCAGCGGGCGTCACCATCGGCCTCGAGGTGCCGTTGGGCTCGCAGGCCGAGGCGGGCATCGGGCCGGAGATCCGCTTGCGGCGATGTGTGGAGGCGGCTCGCCGCCTGCTCGCCGAGGTCGAGGCGTGAGCACCGATTTCACGGACCGATACGGTCCGGCCGCGCTCGTCACCGGCGCCTCATCGGGAATCGGCAAGTCCTTCGCCGAGCGCCTGGCGGCGATCGGAATGGATCTCGTGCTGGTTGCCCGCCGGGTAGAGCGCCTCGAGTCGCTCGCCGCGCACTTGAGGGCGATGCACGGCGTCGAGGTGACGGTGTACCCGATCGATCTTGCCGAAACGAATGCGGCAGAGCGGATTGCCGCTGCCACCGCATCGCTCGATGTCGGGCTGCTGGTCAGCAATGCGGGCTTCGGGCTCAAGGGAGACCACTGCGCCAACGATCCTCGCGCAATGGCCGACATGTTGATGGTGAATTGCAATACCCCGATGCTGCTGGCGCACGCGTTCATTCCGCGGCTGCGAAAGCGCGGCAAAGGCGGCGTCATTTTCGTGAGCTCGGTGGAGGCCTTGATCGGTTGCCCCTATTCCGCGGCCTATTCGGCCAGCAAAGCATTCGTGAGAAGCCTGGGAGAGGCGCTTTGGGGCGAGGTCACGCCCGAAGGCATCGATGTCCTCACGATTTGCCCCGGCGCGACCGACACCGAAGCGCTCGGCCGGCACGGCATCGACCCCGCGACACTGCCGAATGTCATGGCGCCCGATGCGGTTGCAAAACTGGCCCTGGAAAATCTGGCCCGCGGCCCCGTGCTGATCACCAGCGAACATTACCAGGCGACGTTCGACGGGTTGCTGGCGATGCCTCGCCGGGACGCTCTCACCGCGATGGCCGCACGGATGAAAAAGTAATCGCCTCAGCCCGCCGGCGCAGCCTTGGTGAACTCGATGTGCAGGGCGGTTACGCCATTCAAGAGGTAAGTGGGAACCTTGTTGTAGCGGCGGGCGTCTGGCGGCCCATGCTCCGTCTCAGAAATTCCGATTTCCGTCATCCGCTCGAGGAACCGCTCGAGCGTGACGCGGGTCTCCAGGCGCGCGAGCTGCGCACCGGGACACGCGTGAGCCCCGCGGCCGAACGCCAGATGATCGCGCAAGTGCGGCCGGTCGAGCTGGAACTCGTCGGGCTGCTCGAAGCGTCGAGGATCGCGATTTGCCGCCCCGAGCGCAACCATGGTGAGGGTGCCGGCCGGAACCTCGACGGTCCCGATCGACGTCGTACGCCGGGCCACCCGAAAACTGACTTTCGAGGGACTCTCGATTCGAAGGGTCTCCTCGACGAAGTCCGGGATTCGATGGCGCTCGGCGCGCAGACGCCGCTGCAGGTGCGGACATTCGCCCAGTATCTTGAATGCCGAAGCAATGAGCTTCGCCGAGGTATCTTGGCCCGCGACGAAGAGAAAGGTGGCGATGCGAACGAGCGCGCCAAGATCGGGCACCGATCCGTCTCGAAACCGCGAGTTGGCGAGCTCCGACATCATGTCATCGGTCGGCTCGGTGCGGCGCTCTTGAAGATACGCGGTGAAGCGCCTGTCGAGATACTCCAAGGGGTCCGGCGCGCTCTTGTGCTCGGGTTTTCCGACCATGCCCGGCGGCGGCCCGATGATTGCCACGAGCTCGTCCCGATCCTCTTCGGGCACACCTAGCAGATCCGCAATCACGAGGGTGGCCAGCGGCTGGGAGTAATCGGATACGATCTCGCACTTACCGTGGTCGATGAACCGGTCGATCAGCCGATCGGCCAGCTTTTCCACGTATTCCGCGTTTTTTCGCAAGCGCTCGAACGTCAGCAGGCGCGTGAGCAAGCCGCGGTGAGCGTTGTGCTCGGGTCCATCGAAGGTGATGAAATGAGTGGCCCACGGCAGCTCTCGGCGATGCTGTTCGATCTGCTCGCCGATATCGTCTCCCGCTGGTTCGAATGGCAGCCCGGGAATCGGCCCCGTTACGGCGAGGCATGACGAGAAGTTATCGCCCTGTTTGTAGAGCTCGAGCCCCTCCTCGTACCCGGTCACCATGAGGGTGCCATAATGCGGTTCGCGCAGAACCGGACACCTGGCTCGCAGGGAGCTCAGATAGGGGAGGGAATCGTTGATGAGCGACTCGTCGGTGAAGAAATTGGCGGCCTCAAAATTTTGCATCGCGGACCCCCGTCTCGTCTGCTGAGCACTCGCACAGCAGTGTAGCAGCGAAATTGATGTCAAGGGAAGCACGAGTCATGGCTCCCCGAAGGATTGGCGCGCCCACCTCCAAAACGAGATCTATCCTGCTGAACGCCGCCGAGAGTCTCATGCGGGAGAGCGGCTACGCCGCGGTGACGTCCCGGCGGCTCGCCGCGAGAGCCGGGCTCAAACCGCAATTGGTGCATTATTATTTTCGCACGATGGATGATCTCTTTCTCGCACTATTCCGCCGAGTCGTCGTCGGCTTTGCGCAACGGCAGAGCGCAATCCTCAAGTCCAAGGAGCCGCTGAAGGCGGCCCGCTCGCAAAAACGAACAGCTCCGCAAAAACGTGCGGCAGGGAAGTAGAATGGGCAGTTACCGGCGTCGCCGGGCGAGGAGCGGGCCGTGACCAGCAAGTGTTCCCATCTCGACACCGTCAAAAAAGTGCACCCCAGCGCGCGGGGCTGCGAGGAGTGCCTGAAGACCGGGAGTCCGTGGGTGCATCTACGCATCTGCCGCACCTGCGGGCACGTGGGTTGCTGCGACGATTCGCCGAACAAGCATGCCACCAAGCATTTCCATTCGACGCATCACCCGATCATCGAAGGTTACGATCCGCCCGAAGGATGGGGCTGGTGTTACGTGGACGAAGTGTTCATCGATCTGGGGAAGAATGTGACGCCGCAGCTGGGCCCCATCCCGCGTTACGTCTAAAGACGGAATGTGTGACGCAGGTCCGAACAAAAACTCCGGCATTCCAGTACGAAGCGGGGATGAATAAACCCGCTAGCTTGACGGCCCGCCGGTCCGTCAACGGTCCTGAGAGTTTGACATTGCGCGGCCTCCTGAATGAGTTGGTGAAGTCGGGGCTCATCAATTCTGCGTCCGCCCGTGCGGTGGTCGAGCCGCCGAAGCGCAAGGACGGCGTGCCCCATCATCCCCTGGTGATCGCAGCGGCCCAGGAGTGGCCCGATCGGCGCAATGAAGGACGCAAGCTGACCATGGAGGCCCTGACCCAGTGGCTCGCCCGCCGGGTCCATTTGCCGTACATGCGCATCGATCCCCTGAAGCTCGATGTGGCGGGCCTGACCGAGCTCATTCCGTACGCCTATGCTACGCGCAGCGGAATTTTGCCGGTCAAGAGCACTCCTGCGGGCATCGTGTTCGCCGTCAAGGACCCCTTCGCCGTCCAGTGGATGGAGGAGCTGGAGCCGGTGCTCAAAGTGCCGCTCAAGCGGGTTCTCGCCAATCCGCTCGACATCGACAAGTATCTGGTGGAGTTCTACGCCGTCGCGCGTTCGGTCAAGGCTACCGGCGAAGAACGCTCCCGGGCCGCGCCGACGGAACTGCGCAACCTCGAGCAGTTGACCGAGCTCAGCCGGGCCGGAAAGCTCTCCGCGGAAGATCAGCACATCGTGGCGATCGTCGACTGGCTGCTGCAGTACGCTTTCGATTCGCGTGCCAGCGACATTCACCTGGAGCCGCGCCGCGATTCGTGCAACGTGCGATTCCGGATCGACGGTGTTCTGCACGATGTCTACAAATTGCCCGCGCTCGTCGTGCCATCGGTTACCAGCCGCGTGAAGATCATCAGCCGGATGGACATCGCCGAGCGCCGGCGCCCGCAGGACGGCCGGATCCGCACGCGTGCGCCGGACGGTAAAGAAATCGAATTGCGCGTCTCGGCGCTGCCGACTGCTTTCGGCGAAAAGCTGGTGATGCGTATCTTCAATCCCGACGTACTGGCCCACGACTTCAGCCGGCTGGGCTTCATCGAGGACGAGGCCGTGGTCTGGCGCCGGATGATCACGCAGCCGCACGGCGTCGTGCTGGTCACCGGACCCACCGGCTCGGGCAAGACCACGACTCTCTACGCCTCCCTCAAGGAGCTCGCCACCGCCGAAGTGAATGTCTGCACCATCGAGGATCCCATCGAATTGATCGACGGGAGTTTCAACCAGATGCAGGTGCAATCCAACATCGACCTGACTTTCGCAGAAGGGGTGCGTGCGCTGCTGCGCCAGGATCCCGACATCATCATGATCGGCGAAATTCGCGACCGCGAAACCGCCGAGGTGGCCGTGCAGGCTGCCCTCACCGGCCATCTGGTGCTGTCGACGTTGCACACGAATGATTCCCCATCGGCCATCACGCGGTTACTGGAGCTCGGCGTGCCAGCGTATTTGATACGTGCGACATTGATCGGCGTGCTCGCACAGCGCCTGGTACGCAGGCTTTGCCCCGAGTGCAAAGCACCGGTCGCCGTGTCGCGCGAGCAATGGGGCGAGCTCGGCGTGGACTCTCTCGTTGCCATGCCCGCCACCGTTCATAGAGCGGTGGGATGTCTGGAATGTCGCCAGACGGGATTTAAGGGGCGGAGCGGCGTCTATGAGCTGATGGCGGTCAACTCGTCGATACAATCCGCCATCGCTGACGATCCCGAGCTGCCAGCATTGCGCGAGATGGCCATGAAAGCCGGCATGAGGCCACTGCGTCAGGCCGGGGCCGAGAAAGTCGCCGCCGGCGTCACCACGATCGACGAGGTACTCTCGCTCACGCCCGAGTTGCGCGAGCGGTAAGCACATCCGTGCCCCCCACCATGAACGCCGTACTGCTGACCGGCCACGGCGGATTCGATTGCCTCACCTATCGCAGCGATGTGCCGACTCCGACTCCGGGAGCCGACGAAGTGCTGGTGCGAGTCGGCGCAGCTGGTGTGAACAACACGGACATCAACATGCGCACCGGGTGGTACTCGAAGAGCGCAACTCAAAGCTCGCGGAATGCGGCGCTGGATTCCGGATGGACCGGCGCCGGCGTCGCATTTCCTCTCATTCAGGGCGCCGATGCCTGCGGGCGCATCGTGGGCACGGGCTCAGGCGTCGCCGCCTCGCGCTGCGGACAGCGAGTGCTGGTGGATCCCGTGCTGCGCTCGCGGCCGACCGCCCTCGGCACGCGAACCCTATACCTCGGCTCGGACTGTGACGGTGCGTTTGCGGATTACGTCTGCGTTCCCGCGATCAATGCGCATCCGATCGATAGTCCGCTGAGCGATGCCGAGCTCGCCTCGTTTCCCTGCTCGTATACCGCCGCCGAGAACATGCTCACTCGCGCCGGTATTCGTGACGGCGAAACCGTCCTCATCACCGGCGCTTCGGGTGGAGTCGGATCGGCGGCCGTTCAACTTGCCAAACGCCGGGGTGCTCGAATCATCGCAATCGCCGCGGCCTCGAAGGCCGCGCAAGTCTTACGCCTGGGCGCCTCGCAAGTACTGCCGCGCGACGCCGATCTGGTTGCGGCGCTCGGCAAGGAGTCGGTCGACGCCGTGATCGATGTGGTGGGTGGGGAGCAGTTTGCCGCCCTTTTGGAGATTCTGCGTCCGGGGTGCAGGTATGCGGTGGCGGGCGCAATCGCGGGCCCGCTGGTGACTCTGGACCTGCGCACCTTGTATCTCAAGGATTTGCGGCTGCTCGGCTGCACGATTGCGCAGCCCGAGATATTCGGCGCTGTCGTGCGCTATGTCGAGCGGGGGGAAGTCGCACCGATCCTCGCAAGAACCTACGAGCTGCGGGATATCGCCGACGCGCAGGGCGATTTCCTGTCGAAACGCCATTTCGGCAAGATCGTTTTGATGCCCTGATGGACCTCGGGTCCCGCCAGTTCTAGAAGTGGAAAATTGCGTCCACCGCGATCATCGCCTGCGAGCGCTTGCCGCCGTTTTGATCGAACGTGTACGTGCGGCCGCCGCTGCTGTAGGTGCACGTGGACACATCCGTCACCGCCGGCGCATAGCAGGGATTGTCATAGGCATAGCCGGTGGTTCGAGCGTTCGGCGCAGTCAACAGACGCTCGTACCGCGCTTCCGGGCGCAACTCAATCGCCACTTCACGCGAGGTGCAATACACCAGGGCCTTGTTGTTGCATTGTGCACCGTCCGGCGCACCGATGTTGTACTCAGGTGCCGGGAACATAGAGGCAAGTAGCGCGGCTCGACCGCCCAGGGCTTTCTACCGGCCCCGCCACGCCTTGTATTGGATCTGACGTCTCTTTTTGTATCTTCGGGGCGAATTTCGCCGCGATCGATTAGGATGTCAGGATGACCGATGCGATGCATGTCGTCCTCCTGGTCGAGGATGACGAGGCTCTTCGGAACGTTCTCCGCGTGTTGTTCGAAGCCAACGGCTTTCGGACCGTCGTCGCGGGTACGGCTGCTCAGGGCGAGCACGATGCGCGATTGCATCGGCCGGATGTGATCATTGTCGATCTTGGATTGCCGGATCGCGATGGGCTCAACGTGATCACTGCGGTTCGCGCCTGGTCCCCGGTGCCCATCATCGTGCTTTCGGCGCGGGTGGAGGAAGCTCAACGCATCCTGGCGTTCGATAAGGGGGCGGACGACTACGTCATCAAGCCTTTCAGCGCGCCGGAGCTGTTGGCTCGCGTGCGTGCGCTCCTGCGCCGCCATGTCCGGGGCGATCTTCCCATGGCCGTCCTGCGACTGGGCGACGTGACGGTCGACCTCGGCCGGCGCATCGTGACCAGCGCCGATGGGCGCGAGGTGCGGCTGACGCCGCTCGAGCACCGTATCCTCGAAACCCTGGCGCGGAACGGCGGAGGGATCGTGACGCACTCGGTGCTGCTCAAGGAAGTGTGGGGGCCCAGCCGAGACGACTCCCGCGCTCTGCGGGTCTACATCGGGACCTTGCGGCGGAAGCTCGAATCCGAGCCGAGTCGCCCGAAATTCATCGTCACCGAGCCGAATATCGGCTATCGGCTCGTGGTGGAGCCAGAAGATGGCAAGCCCGCCAATGGGAAGCCCGCCGCTCATGATCGGTGAACGGCAGCGCGCACCGGACGAGGAGGTGGTCGAGCGCGAGCGCCGCGATGGCCGCGCCCGCCGAGGTCGCCTGAAGATATTTTTTGGCGCCGCACCGGGTGTCGGCAAGACGTACACGATGCTCGAGGCTGCGCGGCATGCGCGGCAAGGCGGCATCGATGTCGTGGTCGGCTACGTCGAGCCGCATGGGCGGGCTGACATCGAGAGCTTATTGCAGGGGCTTCCGCAGCTTCCTTCTCGGGAGACCACCCACGGCGGGTCGAGGCGGCGCGACCTGGATCTCGACGCGGCGCGGCGACGCAGCCCTGCCTTGCTGCTGGTCGATGAGCTGGCACATTCGAATGGGCTCGAGAGCGAGCCTGGGCCGCGCCATACGAAGCGCTGGCAAGATATTCAAGAGCTGCTTGCCGCGCGCATCGACGTCTGGACCACGCTCAACGTCCAGCACCTGGAGAGCTTGAGCGACGTGGTCGCGGGCATTACCGGCGTGCGGCAGGAAGAGACCATCCCGGATCGGGTGTTCGACGAGGCCGACGAGGTCGAGCTGATCGATCTGCCGCCCACCGAGTTGCTCGCACGATTGCGGGCGGGGAAGGTCTATCCGGTCGGCGAAGCGCCCGGCGGCACCGAGCAATTCTTCCGCGAGCCAAACCTGGTTGCGTTGCGCGAGTTGGCCCTGCGTCGCACCGCGGATCGCGTGGACGCGGCAGCCCGCGCGTACGGCGGCAAGGAACGGGTGTCCAAGCCCTGGCTCGCGCGCGATCGGTTTCTGGTCGCGGTCGCCCCGGACGAGCAGGCCGAACAGCTGGTGCGCCTCGGCAAGCGCTTCGCGGACGCGATGGATGCCGAGTGGATGGTCGTCTCGGTGGAGACCCCGGCCATGTTGGGGCTCGGAGAGCGGGCTCGCAACCGCCGCGTCGACGTGCTGCGGCTGGCGGAGTCGCTGGGCGCGGAGACGGTCACCCTCGACGGTCCCTCCGCCGCTGCCACCTTGAGCGAATATGCCAGGCTGCGCAATGTCACCCGGATCGTGGTGGGCGAGCCGAAGCGCACTCGATGGTGGTTTGCCTTCCGGCCTTCGACGGCAACCCAGTTGATGAGTGCGCCCCGCGCATTCGACGTGTCCTCTATCGCGTTCCGCGAACCGTCCGGTTACGCAAGTCCCGAGGCCGCCGTGGACTCGCAAGGCATTGCGTGGTCCAGCTACGCAGCGGGGCTCCCGATCTCGATCGCATGCACGGCGCTCGCCGCGATCATGTTCCCTTATTTCTCGTTGACCGATCTCGTGATGGTGTATCTGCTCGGTGCCACGATTGCCGCCCTGCGCTTGGGCCGAGGTCCGGCGGCGATGGTCGCCGTCGTCAATACTCTTGCCTTCGACTTCATGTTCGTGCCGCCCCGCTACAGCTTGGCGGTGACCAATTTCAACTACGTGGTGACCTTCGGTGTGATGCTCGGTGTCGCACTGATCATCGCAAGTCTGGTGGCGAGCGTGCGTGCACAGACTCGCGTGGCCGGCGCGCGGGAGCGCCGCACGTCGTTGCTGTACGGAATGAGCCGCGAGCTGGTGGCAACCCGCGGCTTCGAACCTCTCACGCGTGTCGCAATCAAGCACGTTGCCGAGACATTCACCGGCCGCGCCGCGGTACTCCTTCCCGACGAGGAGGGGCGGCTCGCTCCTCCGCCCACTCCGGCGGTATCAGGATCTTTGCGCGACGCCGATGTATCGATCGCGCAATGGGTCTTCGACCACGATACCCCTGCTGGACTCGGCACGGACACGCTGCCCGGCGCGCCGGCGCAGTACCTGCCGCTCAGAGGGAGCGGCAAGGTGCTCGGCGTCCTCGCCGTCGAGCCCTCTCATAGGCGCCGGCTGCTGCTGCCCGAGCAGCGCCATCTTCTCGAGACGTTCGCGGGACAGATTGCGCTCGCACTGGAACGCGCGGTGCTCGCCGACGAGGCAGAGCGCGCGCGCGTGAGCGCGGAAACCGAGAGCCTGCGCAACACCTTGCTCGCCTCCATCTCTCACGACTTGCGCACGCCGCTCGCGGTCATCGTCGGAGCGAGCAGCGCGCTCAACGACACGTCCACGGCCTTCGACGAGCACTCGCGCCGCCTGCTTGCCTCGTCGATTGAGAGCAAAGCCAACGAGATGACGCAGATCATTTCGAACGTGCTCGACTTGATGCGTCTGGAAGCCGGCAACGTGGTGCTGCATCGCGATTGGCAAACCGTCGAGGATCTCGTCGGCTCGGCGTTGGATCGCCTGAAGACTCGGCTCGTCGATCATCCCGTCCAAGTGGATCTGCCGGCGGATCTACCGCCGGTCTACGTGGATGGGGCGCTGATGCTGCAGGTGTTCACGAACCTGCTCGAGAACGCCGCCAAGCACACGCCCCCGAAGACGCGGATCACGATCAGAGCGAGCGCCGCGGAAACATCCGTGCGCGTCGTGGTCGACGACACCGGACCCGGACTGCCCGGGGATGCAGAGCGCCTTTTCGAGAAGTTTCAGCGTGGCCGAGACGAAGGCAATACCGGCGGCGCGGGGCTTGGGCTGGCGATATGCCGGGCGATAGTGAACCTGCACGGCGGGCGCATCGAGGCCGCTCGGCGCGCGGGCGGCGGTGCGCGGTTCACGTTCACGTTGCCGGTAGCGTAGCGCAGCGAGGCCATGGCCCGGCCGCGATTCCCGCGAATCGCGGCCGGTGCTGCGCTCTACGGCGATAGACCCAATAGACCATTGACGGTGTTCGGCGATCCGGCAATGGGCGTGTTCAAGTAAGGAAATACCGCCAGATAGGTATCCGTCGGTTTGACTGCGCCCGAGACCGTCAGGTGCTGCGCATCCGGTCCGGCCGAGCGCGCCTCGTCGGTATAAGGCGTGCCGTGGTTGGGGTCCGCTTGTTCGCTGCCGCAATTTCCCACCGCTCCGCACAGCGCGCCCTCGGCAACGCGCAGCGTGATGTCCACCACGTCGTCGTAAGGCCGGCGGCCGTTGGGAAATCCGGCTGCGTCTCCGCCGAGCACACCGAGGTCGTTTTGCGATGCAGGCGGGGTCGCAGGCGTGGATGTATTGAGGCGCAGCATCTCGCTGGGGGTGACGTTCGCGGGCTGATTCAGTCCCTTCACCCCGGTCAGGAAGACCGCGACGAGGTCGTCGCGCGGCGTGCCCGGCACGAGCGCGGCGCCGCCAAACAGCGTGTGCAGCAGCACGGGCAGCGTCGGGTTCGTCACGTAGGTGAGAAACTGCGCGTCGCCCTCCGGATGGCTTGCGTTGAATTTGTCTTTGTCGGCAAGGCCGATGACCAGCTCGTTGACGAGCGGCATTCCCAAACGGGATACCTGTCTGTGATAGTCGCCTTCGACGACCTCGGACGTGGTATAGGCTCCGATGATGGGCTCGGCCGAGCTGGTGATGCACTTGATCGGTACCTCCACGGCGAGCGAGGTGACGTTCTTGTCGAACAAGGCGTTCGGTTGCGCGTCGCGCGGTCCGGCGGGATTCAAGTTGACCAGATCGAATATCTCGCCGAGGTTCGCCACGAAGCCCTCCTTGCGCTGGCCCACGAAGACGCGGCCGGGCGTCGGGCATCCGGGAATGGCAAGCGGGTACACGTAATTCCCTGCATAGGCCGCATAGTCCGGAATGCTCTTGTTGCCGATGTTGTCGAGCGGTTTCCAGAATACCCTCCCGCCCGTCGCCAGGTTTTCGGCGAGGCCGGTGGCGCCGCCGTTCTCGACTTCGACGGTATAGCTCTGCATCACGTTGACGTCGGTTCCCGCCGTGGTGACCTCGCCGATGTTGATCCACGGCACGGCCACCTTTTTCCCGCCCGCATCCACCGCCAAGCGCTTATCTTCGGTGCGGAAGGTAAAGCTGAACTTCAGATCTGCGCCGGCATGCCCGTTTCTGGCGACGTGGATCTGGTAACGCGCGTGGGTGTCGAGATCGTAGAAGTTGGGTCCGCCGCCCGGGTCCTGCAGCGGTATGTAGTTGGCGATGAAGGTGACGTAGTTGCTACGGCCGGTCTCGTAGCTGCGGAACATGTAAAAATCCGTGCCGTCGAGCCGCGGTAGTCCTGCGATGGCCGGCGCCTCGCGGTGGCTCGAAGCTGACGCGTACAAAGGCAATAGGGCAACTCCCAGCAGCAAAGCTCGACTTGTCGAACGAGTATCCATCTTAAGTCCCCTCCGTTTTGTGTTTACATCGCGTTGACTGAAATCGGCGCGCTTTTCTCCGAGATCCCTCGGAAAGCAGTAGATCTCGTATTGCTTTTCGAGGGCGCGGATGCAGCGGATGCAGCCGCAAAAAAATAGTCGGGTGAGTCGCGGGCGCCGCAGCACCCGCGTCGTGCGAATATCAGCTAAAGCTGCGCGCGGAGGCGAGGCACAGAGCAAGGCCCGCGAGCGTGATGATCGCGGCACTCGCGAGTGGAAGCAGCTGCGGCCAACGGGCGGCGGCGGTGCGGCTGCTGAAGCGATTGCGGGCGTGCAGGAAGGCGAGACCGACGGCGGTCAGCGTCAGCGCCAGACCGATGCTGAATACCAATACCAGCAGCATTCCGTAGGCTGTCTTGTTGAGTGCAACGGCGGCGAGCAGCAGCACCATCGCGGAAGGGCACGGTACGAGACCGCCCGAAATTCCCAGGGCAGCCAGGCTTTTCCAGGTGACCCGCCCGCCGTCGGCGCCGGGCGGCAAGTGCGAATGCATCGGGCCGCCGCCGTGAGAATGCACAGTGGACTCCACGGGATAGAAGGTCGGAGTGCGCCTCGCCGTCACGTCCTTGAGCGCGGGGCCGGCCGCGCGCCCCCGCTGCACCAGCAGCACCAACCCCATGCCCAGTACCAGAAGCGCCGATGCCAAGCTCAGGATCGGAAACAACCGCTCAGGTACGATGA
>Ga0302314_10002081_pt1 | contig 37333 bp, 43 predicted proteins | sample III_Palsa_N2_3_FD_200533 | JGI IMG/M metagenome (GOLD analysis project Ga0302314, IMG submission 200533) | Peat permafrost microbial communities from Stordalen Mire near Abisko, Sweden - III_Palsa_N2_3 | ecosystem: Environmental > Terrestrial > Soil > Palsa > Peat permafrost | place: Sweden...
CCACCGGGCGACGACGGCGCACATGGTGGACCGCCGACCGCATGAAGTTCGATGACGGCGACCCCACTGCAACCCGGCTCGTAGCTGGGAGCTGTTCGCAACCCGGTAAACCCTGCGGACTCGGTTGACCCAGCGATGTCGATACTCGGTTGCTGCTCTCCGGGACAGCCGGGCACTCCGGGTTTACCGGGTTGAGGTTGAGCGCGCCGACGGATCTGAGTAGACCGACACCCTCAGCCCGGTGATACGAGTTGCGCGTGCCGGTGCTCTTCGACTGCCTGCATGATCCGCTGCGCCGTCCTGTAGTTGATCGCCGAGGCCTTGGCGGCAGCGTTTATCGACGCTCCATCGCGGTGTGCTTGCAGCACGGCAATAACTGTCTCTACCGGTTGCGTTATAGTGCCGGATGCAATTAAGTCCGACGCAAGTGTTGCATCAGCCTGTGCGGGTTCACCTTGCGCTGAGTCTCCCCCACCGTGTCCCGGACGGAGTCGCATCGATCCAGAACCCGGTGCCCACGTGTCGCTAGGTGCGGGCCGTTTGAACTCGGCCTTTGCGCTCCCGCCTCGGCATCGCGAAGCGATCGGCTCCGAGGGCTGGGATTCGGTGACGCTTTAGGGCTTGGCAGCATCTCCGGTCGAACGGTTAGCCGTTACGACTGACGCGCACCCTTTTGGCGCTTCTCTTGAACCTTGGCTTCGGCACGCGCCTTCTCGGCTTCGGCTTCCTTGCCAGCGACCTTGCGCTGCGCGGCGGCCTTGTCCTGCTGGGCTTGGCCCTCTTCCTGTAAGTCACCACGGCGGAAGATGATGCCGATCAGCTGCTTGACGATGCCGACGGCACCCTCGACCACGCCCAGGACCGCGTTGATGGGACCGCTGTTGTTCTCTGACATATCTAGTTCCCTCTCGTCGAGTCCACGGCTACCCAGGCCTCATGTGGTGGCGCGCCTTCGGGCGGTCGAACTGAGGGAAGTCCCGCAGTTCGCGGGTATGCCGTGGACTCTAGAGTCATGAACGACGCTAGCTATTGCAAGCGCTTGTTAGCAGTCTCACAGCAGGCTTACCGAACCCTAGGGCCGCCCGTACGCCTACCTGCGCCGCCGACCATGCGCCTCAGTGCTAGCAGAATCACCGCTCCGAAGGTCGCGGCGAACAAGGTGAACCACCAGCCCCCGTGAGCGGTGTCGACAACGAAGCTCAGCAGAAATCCGCCCACCAGCGCGCCGACCACGCCGATCACGATATCGAGCAGCAGACCTTCCCGGGTCTTCATGATCAGCGATGCGAGCCAGCCCGCCAGGGCACCGATCACGATATAACCGATCCAGCCGACGCTGGTCACGGTCGTGGAGCGGGCCAAAATCTCGGTTGCCGCCAAACTAGTCATCATGTCGTAATTCCTCTCGTTGAAGCGTCGAACCTGTTCGACGCATGAAACGATGCAACACCCCTTAGGGGGGTTCGACTACACCCCTGAGGAGGTAAATTCGCACGATGTCGTCTGCAACGAAGCGCCCCGTCACCGTCGCACTCGTGGACGACTACGACGTGGTGGTCAAGGGGGTGGCCAACATGTTCGACAACTACCGCGACCGGATTGTGGTCGCCGAACTCGACGCAAGCATGGGCGTCAAAGACCCCGTCGATATCGCGTTGTACGACTCGTTTGCCCAACCCGAAACCGACGACCATGAGATCGCCACGTTGATCACCAACCCCCGTGCCCACCGCGTTGTGGTCTACACCTGGAACTTTCACCCCGACCTGATCGCCAGCGCCCGCCAGCACGGGGCCCACGGCTACCTCTCCAAGACCCTGCCTGCGCGAGAACTCGTCGCAGCCCTCGAAGCCGTCCACGCCGGGGAAGTGGTGATCAGCGAACCCGCCCCACGAGCACGCAGCGCCCTAGGCCTGGACTGGCCCGGGCGCACCGAAGGACTCAGCGACCGCGAATCAGAAGTCTTAGCCCTGATCACGCAGGGAAAGAACAACGCCGACGTCGCTCGGCTGACCTATCTGAGCCCCAACACCGTGAAGTCCTACATCCGCAGTATCTACCGCAAAATCAACGTCGACAGCCGCACCCAAGCCGTGCTCTGGGGCGTGCAAAACGGCTTCACCCCCGACCACCACCGCATCGACCACTGGAAAGGCGGGCCCTGACCGATGCCGGGGATCTCCGGAGATCGCGGCGGCACCTGAGCCCCTGTGCCGGATAGTTTCGGGGCTAAATTCCGGACCATGAATCTTTAACAGCGCGAGCACGAGACGTTGGAGAACCGGCTGCGCCGCGAAGCCCGACGTAAGGGGTTCCTGTTGCGGCGCAACCGCACCCGCGACCGCTGGGCCGACAACGCCGGAAACCGATGCCCAGGGGCGGCAGCAGCACCCAATGCATTCTGGCGCGGCGCGGGAGACACACTGGACGGCATCGCCCAGGAGCTGGCGAACTGCCACTGGTGATCGGCAAGGACGGGCTTCAAAGGGAAAAGTGAGGGGCCCGTCCCCGCCCCCAGTTGTCGACCGATGTTCTGGACGACAACCGATCCGATTAACCGTGCTCGGCATCGAGGTCCGCCGAGACCTTGAGGCAGACAAGGCACACCTTCACCGTCCGCGACCGGACGGGCGAGGCGTGGTAGGTCACCACCGTCGTCTGGTGGGCTTCCTCGCGGCCACGACGCGGACCACTAGCGATCCACTCGTGTCGGGCCCGCTGCCGAGCATCGAAGAGCCCCTCAGATGAAGCGCAAAAGCGCTGTGGCCTGCACAAACAGGTGTAAAGCCTTGGCGGTGGCGGAGGGATTTGAACCCTCGGACGGGGGTTACCCGTCACACGCTTTCGAGGCGTGCTCCTTAGGCCGCTCGGACACGCCACCGCCGGTGAGCTTACCCAACGCCTGCCCTGCTATCCCAATCGCTGCCGGGCGAAGAACGCCTCCAGCAGACCGGCGCACTCGTCGGCCAGCACCCCACCGGTGACCTCGGGCCGGTGATTGAGCCGGCGGTCGCGGACGACATCCCACAGCGAGCCCACCGCGCCCGTCTTCGGCTCCCAGGCCCCGAACACCAGGCGGTCGATCCGCGCCATCACCAGCGCACCTGCGCACATCGTGCACGGCTCGACGGTGACCGCCAGCGTCGCTCCGGTCAGCCGCCACCCGTCGCCGAGCACTTTCGCTGCCGCCCGCATGGCCAGGATCTCGGCATGCGCAGTCGGATCCCCCAGTTCTTCGCGGGCGTTGACTGCGCGGGCCAATTCGGTCCCGTCGGCGGCGACGACCACCGCACCGATCGGAACATCGCGGGGACCCGCGGTCGCGGCAACCGCCAGCGCCGCGCGGATCAGGTGGTCGTCGGAACTCACCGAACAGAGCTAGCAGTCAACGACCGAGCTTGTCGAGCACCGCCGACAGTTCGTCGGCGAAGCCCATCTCCCGGGCGATGCGGCCAAGCTGCTCGTCGGCGTACAGATCGGTTTCGTCCAGGATGACGCTCAGCACCGCCTCGGGTAGCCCGACGTCAGACAGCAACGCCAGGTCGCCCTCGCCGAATGGGTCGGCATCCTCGAGATCCTCAGGATCGATGTCGGCGTCGAGGTTGTCCAGCACTTCGGCGGCGATGTCGTAGTCCAGTGCCGCTGTCGCATCCGACAGCAACAGCCGGGTTCCCGCCGGCGCGGGCCGGACAATTACGAAGAACTCGTCGTCGATGTCGAGAAGCCCGAAAACTGCTCCGGCGCTACGTAACTCACGCAGTTCGGTCTCGGCGGCCCCCAAAGTCGCCAGCGCTTTGGGCGGCATTGCCGAACAACGCCATTTACCGTCCTCACGCACCACGGCCACACCGAATCCATCTGGTGTGTCCGCCTGTGCGGATGCCCGTTGTGCGCTCATCGACGCCTACGCTAGTCGCGCCGGAGTCCCTTGACCAGCACGTGCCCCGTGCTCGACCATCCCATTGGGGGGAGCGCCCCGCGCCATAGAACGGCCGCTCGCCCGGCGAATATGTCAACCTTGACGGGTGGCTCGTCCTGTAATCAAGACACCGGTCTGCGTGCTGGGCCTGGGGCTGATCGGCGGCTCACTGTTGCGTGCCGCGGTGGCCTCCGGCCGCCAAGCCTTCGGCTACAACCGCTCGGTCGAAGGGACCCAGGCCGCCCGGTTCGACGGATTCGACGCCACCACCGACCTCACCGAGGCGTTGACCCGCGCCGCTGACCTCGGCGCGCTGATCGTTCTCGCCGTGCCGATGCCCGCGTTGCCCGGCCTGCTCAGCCATATCGGCCAGACGGCGCCGGAGTGTCCGCTCACCGACGTCACCAGCGTCAAAGGCGCAGTGCTCGACGCGGTCACCGCGGCAGGCCTGCAAGCCCGCTTCGTCGGGGGCCACCCGATGACCGGGACCGCGCACTCGGGCTGGGCGGCCGGTGATGCCCGGCTGTTCACCGGCGCGCCGTGGGTGATCAGCGTGGACGACCACGTCGATCCAGCGGTGTGGTCGACGGTGCTGCAACTCGCCCTGGACTGCGGGTCGGTCGCGGTCCCCGCCAGATCCGACGAGCACGACGCCGCCGCGGCCGCGATTTCGCATCTTCCGCATCTGCTCGCCGAAGCGTTGGCTGTCACCGCCGCGGAGGTGCCGCTGGCGTTCGCCCTGGCCGCCGGGTCGTTCCGGGACGGCACCCGCGTCGCGGGCAGCGCCCCGGACCTGGTGCGGGCCATGTGCGAGGCCAACGGGAGTCAGCTGCTGCCGCGAGTCGACCGGGCCATTGAGCTACTTAGCCAGGCCCGGGAGTCGTTGGCACACAACGACTCTGTAGCCGATCTCGTAGAGAGTGGGCACGCCGCGCGCACCCGCTACGACAGTTTCTCCCGGCCGGAGATCGTCACCGTGTTCGTCGGGGCCGAGAATTGGCGCCGCGAACTGGCAGCCGCCGGCCGCGCCGGCGGGGTGATCAGATCCGCACTGCCAAGCTGGGATAGTCCACGATGAACCCGTTGGCGTCGACCGTGAGAACAGTGTCCGACACCGGCGAGTGCACCTTGATTCCCTCGCCTTCCCCCGCCGCCGAACTGCTGTAACTGACCGGCGCCGAGGTGATGGATATCTCCGGCAAGCTGACATAGATCGTCGGCACCGTGACGGTGTCGGCCCGCTCGGTCAAACCGAGTCGGCGGATCGGAAGGGCGTTGAAGAACGGGCTGAAGATCACGTCGACATCCAGCGCGCCGTCGTAAGCCGAGCGGGAGTCGCCCCGGTGGTCGGTGACCAACCACATGTTCTCGTTGTCGCGGGCGACGACAAGCTGGCGTTCCCGCTCAGCCGACGTCACGGTCATTCCGAGTCGCTTGGTCGCGCCGGTTTCATCGGTCAGCAGGTCGTAGTAGGCGGCGAACGCCGGATTGGTGTCGGTGGCGGCGGCCACGATGCGGCCATTGGCTTTGATTCGCTTGCCGGACAACTGCACTCGCACCGACTCCATGCGCCTGGCGTCCTCTGCGCGCCAGGTGAACATCGCTGACCAAGAACCGCTCGTCGCGTCTGAAGGGGCTGGGCTCACGGGTCTACGTTAGGCGACGGCTCGGCAGATATCGATGCCTGAACGTGTGGGCTTCGGCGCAGTCGTCCGGTCCCGGGCGCCGACGCCCACACCGCGAAGGCCAGCACACCGTCGAGGATCAAGGCCAATAAGGCCACCATCAGCGCGCCGACCAGCGCGATGTGGAACTGGCGCACCTTGATGCCGTCGATCAGGTATCGACCCAGCCCGCCGAGGCTGGCGTAGGCCGCCACCGTCGCGGTGGCGACCACCTGCAGCGTCGCCGTCCGTAACCCGCCCACGATCAGCGGCAGCGCATTGGGCACCTCCACCCGCAGCAGCACCCGCAGCTCGGTCATGCCCATCGAACGCGCGGCGTCGACCACCGTGCGATCGACGGCCGCGATCCCCGCGTACGTTCCGGCCAGCAACGGCGGGATGCCGAGCAGCATCAGCGCGACGATCGGCGGCACCAGACCGAGCCCCCACAGCAGCACGGCAAGTAGCAGCACGCCCAGCGTCGGCAATGCCCGCAGCGCGTTGACCAGGCTTACCACCACCAGCGTGCCGCGTCCGGTATGGCCAACGATCATGCCGACCGGGATGGCGATGAGCGCCGAGACCACCACAGCCGCCGCGGTGTACTCCAGATGTTCCAGAACCCGGGCGCCCAGCCCGACCGGGCCGAACCAGTTACTCGCGGTGGTCAGATAGGTCAGCGCCTGGGTGAGGAAGTTCATCGCGAGCCTCCGACCACCGGGGCGGTCAACAGCCGGCGGCCGGGCCGCGACACGCGCGACGCCCTTGTCCAAGGCGTCGCGAACCGTCCGACAAGCATGAGCGCGACGTCGATGACGACAGCCACCGCGAAGATCGCAATGATCCCCGCGACGATCTGATCGCTCTTGTTCGCCTGGTAGCCCTCGGTGAACCAGGTACCCAGACCGCCGATACCGATCACCGCGCCCACCGAGACCATCGAGATGTTGGTCACCACCACCACCCGCAGGCCAGCCACCAGCACCGGAATAGACAGTGGCAGTTCGACTTTGATCAGCCGGGTGATCGGCCGGTAACCCACCGCGCTGGCGGCGTCGCGCACCTGGGCCGGGACCGCATCGAGCGCTTCCAGGACCGCCCGCACCAGCAGCGCCGAGGTGTAAAGCGTCAGCGCGACCAGGACATTGGCTTCGTCGAGAATCCGGGTCGGAATGATCAGCGGCAGTACTACGAACAGCGCAAGCGACGGGATGGTGAACACCACACTCGCTATCACCGTGGTCAGTCGGCGCAGCGGCGCCGAGCGCCAGGCCAGCACACCCCATGGCAACGCGATGACCAGGCCGGCCAGCACCGGCAGCAACGACAGCCTTAGGTGGATCACGGTCAGCGTCCAGGCCGTGGGGAGATGGTTGAGCAGGTAGTGCACCGCTAGTCCCGCCAGTGAGATTCCAAGGCGGCCAACACATCGGCGGCTCGCACTCCGCCGGTGACCTTGCCCGCCTCATCGACGGCGACGCCCATGCCGGTCGGCGACGACAGCGCGGCGTCCAGCGCGCGACTCAGGTTGGCTCCCGGGCGGAAAAGCGCGCCCACCGACGTGATGCTGTCGAGCAACGACGCGCCCGTGCGGTGCTTGAGTACGCCGCCGGCGTCGATCCAGCCGAGCGGCAGCCCATCGGGTTTCACCACCAGCGCCCAGTCGTCTCCAAGCTGCGCATCGGCGACGGTGGCCACGGTGAATTGCCGGATGTCGTGCACCGGCAGTTGCGTCGCATCCAGGAATTGCAGCCAGCGGTAACCGCGACCGGCACCGATCATCCTGGCCACGAAATCGTTGGCCGGACGGGAGAGCAGCCGCGCCGGCTCCTCGTACTGCTGCAGCGACCCGCCCGGGCCGAAAATCGCGACGCGGTCGGCAAGCCGCACCGCCTCATCGATGTCATGGGTGACGAAGACGATGGTCTTGTGCAATTCGGCTTGCAGCCGCAATATTTCGCGCTGAAGCTCATGCCGGACGATGGGGTCCACTGCCGAAAAAGGCTCGTCCATCAACAGAATCGGCGGATCGGCGGCCAACGCCCGCGCCACCCCGACGCGCTGCTGTTCGCCGCCGGAGAGTTGCGCGGGATAACGGCCGGCCAACTTCGCGTCCAAACCCACCCGCTCCAACACGGTGTAGGCGGCCTTGCGGGCGGCCCGCCGGGACTGGCCCTTGAGCACCGGCACCGTTGCGACGTTGTCGATCACGCGTTGATGCGGCATCAGGCCCGCGCCCTGAATCACGTAGCCGATACCCAGGCGAAGCCGCACCGGGTCGACAGTCGCAACGTCGGCGCCATCGACGACGACCGTGCCCGACGTCGGCTCGGCCATCCGGTTGATCATCCGCATCGACGTGGTTTTGCCGCAGCCGGACGGGCCGACGAAAACGGTCAGCGTCCCTTCCGGCACGTCCAGGTTCAGCCGGTCGACGGCGACGGTGCCGTCCGCGTAGACCTTGTGGACGTCATGAAAACTGATCACCCGCTCAGCCTTTGACCGGGTGATCGAACCCGTTGTCGTGCAACCAGTTCCGGGCAGCCTGGTCGGGATCGATACCGGAGTTTCCGGCGACCGAGGCATTGAGGTCGGCCAACGCGCTGCTGGTCAACTTGGCCGAGACCGCGTCCAGCACGTCTTTGAGACGGTCAGATTTCTTCTGCGAGTTCACCAGCGGGACGATGTTGCCGGCCGGAAAGTTGTGCGCCGGGTCGTCGAGCGCGACCAGATGATTCTGCCGGATCGCCGGTGACGTGCTGAAGACGTTGGCCGCGTTGACTTTTCCCTGGGTGAGTGTGCGCACGGTGACCGCGCCGCCGTCGTCGCTGATCGAGACGAAGTTTCCGGGTGCGATGTCGAGGCCGTAGCGCTGCCGCAGACCTTTCAAACCCTCGGGCCGAACCTGGAAGTCCGACGGCGCGGCGAATCTCACGTCCGGCGAATGCGCGGCCAGGTCGCCGATCGTCTTGAGATTCCACTTGGCAGCGGTGTCGGCGGTGACCGTGACGCTGTCGGTGTTGCATGCCGGCGACGGCACCAGGATCGACAGGTCCCCCGGCAGGCGTTGGAACAACTCCAACTCGACGTCGTCGAGCATGGTGACCGTCGACGTCGGCTCGAAGTAGGACAGCAGGTTGCCGATGTACTCGGGCACCAAGTCGATCGAGTGATCTTTCAGCGCCGGGATGTACGTCTCACGGCTGCCGATGCCCATCTGCCTGCCCACGTTGAAGCCGTTCGCCTGCAGAGCTTGCGCGTAGATCTCAGCGAGCACCTGCGATTCCGGAAAACCCGCTGAGCCGACCACGATCGAATTCACGTTGGTCGACACCCCGCCGAGGGGGTTCGAACTACCGCAGGCCGTCGCAGTCAGACCCAACGCCGCCAACCACAGCGCTGCCCGACGCCACCGCCGACCCGACCTGCTCATAGCAACCGACACTAGCGTTGCACGCCTTTGCCGGGAGTTCGGTTCACTTCAGGCCGCGGAGGGTAAACATGACCACATGAGCATCGACCCGTCGGTCTCGCCCGACCAGCCACCGATCACCCCGCCCGTCTTGGACACCACGCCGCCCGAATCGGCGGTGAAATTCACCCGTACCGCCGGCCTGTGGTCGTTTCTGGCGGCAGGCTTCCTGATCTTGATCGTGCTGCTGGTTTTCATCACCCAGAACACCACGTCGGCGGAGATCGCCTTCCTCGGCTGGCACGGGAGCCTGCCACTGGGCGTGGCGATTCTGCTGGCGGCGGTGTCCGGTGGGCTGATCACGTTTCTCGCCGGGACGGCGCGGATCTACCAGTTGCGGCGCGCCGCCAAGAAGAACCTCGTCGCCGGTCGATAGTCAGCGCCAAGAAATCAGGCTCCGTGCAGCTCGGTGAGGCCGCGCGCGATCAGCGGCGCCACGGTCTCGCCGACCCGGTCGGAGGCGGCTTCAGCGTCGTTCTGCCCCGCGGACATCCGCCGGCGGAAATCGATGCCCGCGGCGATGATGGCCAGCTTGAAGTAGGCCAGCGCCATGTAGAAGTTCCAGTGCGCCAACGGCTGCCCAGAGACAGACGAATACTTCTGCGCCAGTTCGTCGGCGACCGGCAACTGCGGTGACGTCCACGCGGCGTGCGCATTGATGATCAAGTCCAGCGACGGATCGCGGTAGACGCACATCAACGCCGCATCGCTGAGCGGATCGCCCAGCGTGGACAGCTCCCAGTCGACGACGGCGCGTACCCGGGCGGGGTCGGTAGCGTCCAGGATGGTGTTGTCGATGCGGTAGTCGCCGTGCACGATCGACGTGCGGCTCTGCTGCGGGGTCGACTCCTGCAGCGCGGTGTGCAAACGGGTGACGTCGGCGTCGCGCTCGTCATCCTGCCGTCGCACCAGCTCCCACTGCGAACCCCACCGCCGGACCTGACGCTGCAGGTAGCCGTCTGGCTTGCCGAAGTCGGCCAGTCCGACCGTGGCTGGGTCGACGGCGTGCAGGTCGGCCAGCACCTGGATCAGCCCGTCGACACAGCCGTCGATGACCTGCTGGTCGCCCAGCGCCTCCAGTTCGGCCCGGGTGCGCACCACTTGTCCGGCAACGTATTCGACCATCTGGAACGGCGCGCCGAGCACCGATTCGTCGTTGCACAGCGTGACGGCACGAGCCACCGGAACCGCGGTGTCTTCCAGCGCGGCAACCACTTTGTACTCCCGCGCCATGTCGTGCGCCGACGGCGTCAGTCCATGCAGCGGCGGGCGGCGAAGCACCCACTTCGACGAGTCATCGGCGACCAGGAAGGTCAGGTTGGAGCGGCCGCCGGAAATCAGCTGAGCGGTCAACTCGCCGTCGCGGCCGATGTCGGCCGAGCGCAGGTAGCCGTCCAGCGCGGAGAGGTCGAGTCCGTCAAGAGTCACCGGACTTGTGTACCACCGACTGCCCGCCTTCTCCTCAGCCGTGCCGGCTGCATCGTCGCCAGGCGCACCGGGCTTCAACGTCGGTTGCGCGGCAGCAGGTCCCACACGTGCTCGGTGCCGTTGACCGCCACCACGCTGGCCCGACCGGACCGGGAGAACAGCAGCCTGGTGACCGACACGTAGTCGATCGGAAACGACAACACCCGGCCGGTTCCGAGGATCTCGTGCAGCACCACGTTGATCACCCCGCCGTGGCTGAAGACGACCACGGTGTCCTCGTGTTCGGCAGTGGCGGCGACGTGGTCGACGGCTGCCTGCACCCGCGCCCGAAACGCGTCTTCGTCGACCGCGCTCGGCAGGTGGCCCTCGGCCATCCGGGCCCACTCCTTCGGGTTCTCCGCCCGGATCTGCTCGATCGGGATGTAGGCCGGTAGCTCGCGGTCGTATTCGGCGAATCGATCTTCGATGTCGACCGTCAGTCCCCGAGCCTGCGCGACCGGGTCCGCGGTCTGGATCGCCCGGCGCTGCGGGCTGCTGATGACCCGGCTGATCGGGTATCGGGCCAGCGCATCGGGTAGCCGAGCCGCTTGCGCCCGCCCCTCGTCGGACAGATCGGGGTCGGCCCCCTGGCCGGGTTCGCTGCGGTGCGGCAACGCGTGCCGGACCAGGAGTAATTGCACGGGCCAAGCCTTGCATGTGCCAACGCGGCCTTGTCATCTCGGCGGAGAATGCTATTCTCCCGACAGAGAGTGGGGTGTGCCAATGGCGGCGACCGAGGATGGTTCTCAGCTGGACGCGGCGGTTTTGGGACGTTGGCTGGACGCGAACGACGCGCCCGGCGACGGCGAGAAGCCGATCCTCGAGCGGTTATCCGGCGGCTCGCAAAACACCCTCTACCTGATCCACCGCGGCGACCACCGGATGGTGTTGCGAATGCCCGGCGCCCGCGCCGACGCGGCCCGGATCGACGGACTGCTCCGCGAGATCCGACTGGTTCGCGCGCTGCGCGGTACCGATGTGCCTCATGCCGAGTTGATCGCCGCCGACGACGCCGGTGATCTGCTCGGCATGCCGTTCTACGTGATGCAGGCGATCGACGGCTGGAGTCCGATGGACGGCGGTTGGCAGGCGCCGTTCGACGAAGACCTGGCTGCGCGCCGCGGTTTGGCGTTCGAGCTTGTCGAGGGCGCGGCCAAGCTGGGCCGGGTCGATTGGCGCGCACAGGGGCTGGACGGCTTCGGTCGGCCCGACGGATTCCACGACCGCCAAGTCGACCGCTGGCTGGCGTTTCTGGACAGCTACAAGGTGCGCGACCTGCCCGGCCTGGACGACGCGGCCGACTGGCTGCGGCGCAACCGGCCGGCACACTACCGGCCGGGCATCATGCACGGCGACTACCAGTTCGCGAACGTGATGTTTGGCAACGGTGGACCGGCCCGGCTCGCCGCGATCGTCGACTGGGAGATGACCACGGTCGGCGACCCGCTGTTGGACCTGGCCTGGTGCCTGCTGGGCTACGACGGCGAAAACCCGCGCGAGGACGGGTTTTATCTCGACATGAGAGGCATGCCGACCCGCAGTGAAGTGCTCGAGCACTACGAGAAGATCAGCGGCCTGTCGACCGAGAACATCGACTACTACCTGGTGCTGGCGAACTGGAAACTCGGCATCGTGCTGGAGAAGACCTACGCCGCCGGTGTGCGCACCGGGAAGGTCGACCCCAAGATTCAGGACGCCTTCGGGGCGATGATCCCGCAGTTGATCGGCACCGCGGCCCAGCTCGCCGGCTCTCTACCGGCGACGAAGCGCTGAGATGAGTTATGCCGAAACACTTTTCGACCTGACCGGCCAGGTCGTGTTGATCACCGGTGGCAGCCGGGGGCTGGGCCGGGAGATGGCGTTCGGCGTTGCCCGGTGCGGCGCGGATGTGGTGATCGCCAGCCGGAAGATGGAGAACTGCGTCTCCACGGCCGAGGAGATCGAGCGTGAGACCGGACGCGCGGCGATGCCGTATCAAGTGCATGTCGGTCGGTGGGATCAGCTCGACGGGTTGGTCGACGCGACGTACGAACGATTCGGCAAGATCGACACGCTGATCAACAACGCCGGCATGTCACCGGTGTACGAGAAGCTCACCGACGTCACCGAGAAGCTGTTCGACGCCGTGGTGAGCCTCAACCTCAAGGGCCCGTTTCGGTTGTCCGCGTTGGTCGGCGAGCGGATGGTCGCGGCCGGCCGGGGGTCGATCGTCAATGTCAGCACCGCCGGTTCGCTGCGCCCGACACCCGACATCATTCCCTATGCGTCGTCGAAGGCCGGGCTCAACGCGATGACCGAAGGGTTTGCCCGGGCGCTCGGTCCAACGGTGCGGGTCAACACGCTGATGGCCGGCCCGTTCCTCACGGACGTCAGCAAAGCGTGGAATCTGGAGCAGGCAGCGCACAGCCCGTTCAACAGCCTGTCACTGGGGCGCGCCGGCGACCCCGCCGAAATCGTCGGTGCTGCACTGTTTTTGGCTTCGGACGCGTCCAGCTTCACCACTGGCTCGATATTGCGAGTCGACGGCGGTTTTGCTTGATATCCCCTGATATGCACTGAAACTGAGGAGAATTCGATATGGCGTGGGACTTTTCCACCGAACCGGAATTCGAGAAGAAGCTGGACTGGATCCGCGAGTTCGTCCGCGAAGAAGTCCAGCCGCTGGAAGTGGTCTTCCCCGGCTGCGAATTTCTGCCGCTCGACGAGGCACGGCGCAAGATCGTCGACCCGCTCAAACAGCAGGTTCGCGAACAGGGGCTGTGGGCACCGCACCTTGGCCCCGAGCTCGGCGGCCAGGGCTTCGGCGCGGTCAAGCTGACGCTGATCAACGAAATCCTGGGCCGCAGCCCCTGGGCGCCGATCGTGTTCGGCACCCAGGCGCCCGACACCGGCAACGCGGAGATCATCGCCCGCTTCGGTACCCAGGACCAAAAGGACCGCTACCTGGAGGGCCTGCTGTCCGGTGAAATCTTCTCCTGCTTTTCGATGACCGAGCCGCAGGGCGGCGCCGATCCGCGGGTCTTCACCACCAAGGCCGTGCGCGACGGCGACGACTGGGTGATCACCGGGCGAAAGTACTTCTCCAGCAACGCATCGGTCGCATCCTTCTTCATCGTGGTCGCGATCACCAATCCCGATGTCGCGGTGCACCATGGCGCGTCGACGTTCCTGATACCCGCGGGCACCAAGGGCCTCAACGTCGAGGCCAACCATCATCTGGTCGGCGCCGACCCGCACGAACCCGGCCACTCGTTGGTGCACTACGACGACGTACGGGTGTCGTCCGACGCTCTGCTCGGCGAGCCCGGGCAGGGCTTCCTGATTCTGCAGACGCGGTTGGCCGGCGGGCGGCTGCATCACGCGATGCGCTCGATCGGGATGGCGCAACGCGCGGTCGAGATGATGTCCAAACGCGCGAAAAGCCGTTTCACCCAGGGCTCTGTGCTCGCCGACAAGCAGTTGGTGCAGGAGTTCATCGCCGACTCGTACACCGAGTTGACCCCGTTCCGGCTGACCGTGCTGCACGCCGCGTGGCTGATCGACAGCGGTGACGAGCGCGGCGCCCGCGCCGAGATCGCCACCTGCAAGATCCTGGCATCTCAAGTGCTGAAATCGATTGCGCTGCGGGCCATCCAAGTGCACGGTGCCATCGGGCTCACCGATCAACTGCCACTGGTCAACGTCCTACTGGGCGGCATCGCCCTGGGCCTGGCCGACGGCCCGACCGAGGCGCACAAAGTCAACCTGGCCCGGATGCTGATGAAGAACGTCGAAGCCGAAAGCCCAGAATGGCCCAGCGAGATGTTGGACCTGCGTCGCGAGGCCGCCCGCGCCAAATACGGTGCGCTCGTTGACCAGTAGCCGAGCGGCCGGCAGCCGGATGACGGCGGCCGTCGAACGTGCCCTCGACGACCGTCAACGCGAGGCTACCGAAGAAGTCGAACGCATTCTCGCCGCGGCCGTTCGGGTGATGGAGCGTATGGCGCCGGAACCGCCGCGGGTCAGTGACATCGTGGCCGAGGCCGCGTCGTCGAACAAAGCGTTCTACCGATACTTCGCCGGAAAGGACGACGTCATCCTGGCCGTGATGGAACGGGGCGTGGCCATGGTCGTTTCCTACCTGCAGCACCAGATGCCCAAGGAGCGAACGCCGGACGCTCAGGTGCGGCGCTGGATCGAGGGCGCGCTGGCTCAAGTCGCCGACCCGCATTTGATCAGCATGAGTCGGGCTGCCGCAGGCCAGGCTTCGACCACACCTGACTGGCGGGCCGCTGCCGACGAGACCATGCGGCCGATGCGAGACCTGCTGACCGAGCCCATTGCCACATTGGGCAGCAAGGACATTCGGCGCGATACCGACGCCGTCTTCCACTGCACAGTGGCGGCCATGCGCCGATACCTGGATTCGGCGCAGCGGCCCAACCCCGACGATGTCGATCATTTGGTGCAATTCTGTCTACGAGGACTGGGGGTCAGCTGATGCGTGCCGTGGTCTGCCGCGCCTATGGCCCACCGGAAGACCTTGTCGTCGACCAGGTAGCCGATCCGACGCCCGGCCCGGGACAGCTGGTGGTGCGAGTGCACGCGGCGGCGGTCAACTTCCCCGACGTGCTGATGATCCAAGGCAAGTATCAGGTCAAGGCTCCGGTGCCGTTCACCCCGGGCAGCGAGCTCGCCGGTGAGGTCATCGCGGTCGGCGAGGGCGTGTCTTGGCTTCCGGGCCAACGCGTTTCGTCCGCTACCTTCGTCGGGGCATTCGCCGAGCAAGCGCTGTTGCACTCGGCGGGGGTCGCCGAGATACCCGACGGCGTCGACTATGCGTCCGCGGCGGCGTTCGGCGTCACCTACCGGACGGCGTATCACGCGCTGCGATCCATCGCCGACGTCGCGGCGGGTGAATGGGTTGTTGTCCTTGGCGCGGCCGGAGGCGTGGGTTTGGCCGCAGTGGATCTGGCGGTGGCGATGGGAGCGCGGGTGCTGGCCGCCGCGTCGAGTCCGGAAAAGCTCGAGCTGTGCCGGCAGCGCGGCGCGGAGGCGACGGTCGACTACGACCGCGAGGACCTGAAGACCCGCATCCGCGAACTCACCGGCGACGCCGCCCGGGTGGTTCTCGACCCGGTCGGAGGACCATATTCGGAGCCGTCGCTGCGAGCGCTCGCCCGGGGCGGCACCTTCATAACGCTGGGCTACGCCGCGGGCGCGATCCCGTCGATTCCGCTGAACCTGGTTTTACTGAAGGGAATCACCATCCGCGGCATGGAGATTCGCTCATTCGTGGGCGACAGGCCGGATGAGTCCGCGCGGGACATGCGAGAGCTGACGCAGATGTTCGCCGACGGCACGGTCCGGCCATACATCGGCGCCCGTTTTCCGCTTGCCGATGCCGCGGCGGCCCTACGGTACGTCGCCGACCGCAAGGCGGTCGGCAAAATCGTCATCGACGTGGCTTGAGCCGGCAAGTTCCCGGGTGTCACAGGCGCCTCTTTGCGGGGCGGCATGAGTTTTGCCCACCTCTGAGCGACGACTGGGGCCCGTCGGTAGAAATCGCTCAGAGGTGGGCACATCGGGACCCATCCCGCCCAGAGTCCCGTGTGGCGCATGTGACGACGGCGTCCGCTAGGGCGTGACGATGTTGAACGCAGGGTCGGCCGGGTCGAGCACACTGAGCAGTTGCTGCAGCGCGGTCTGATCGCCGGATATCTCCAGCCCCGGTGAGCCGGTGTCGCCCATCGCCGCCCTGATCAAGCGAAATGCGTTGTCCAGCTTGACGGTCACGTCCGCGGTCGTCGAATCGGCGACAACTTTGCGGTGCACCAGTACACCGTTGCGTAGTGTCAACCGGTAATTGCTGTTCAGGTCGCTCAGTGTGACGTCGAGCACCAGGTCCAAATCCCACGCACGCGGTCCATTGATGGTGATGGCCAGCCCGTCGAAGATCTGCTCCGGCGTCAGCGCCGACAACATTGCCGGCGAGGAGGTTTGGGTCGCGGTGCCGAAGTTGCCGTCGCGCAACTCGGTGGCGCCGGACAGGAAGAAGTTGCGCCACGTCGCGTTCTCCGCGCCGTACGCCAACCGCTCCAATGTGGCGGCGAGCAGCGTGCGGGCACCGGCATGGGATTCGTCGGCAAACACCGCGTGATCGAGCAGCGTTGCGGCCCAACGGAGGTCACCGGAGTCATACGCCTGCTGGGCCAGCTCGACGACGCGATCGATACCGCCCATCGCTTCGACATATCGGCCGGCCAGCGCTTCCGGCGGGTGCGGCCACAGCCGGGCCGGGTTGCCGTCGAACCAGCCCATGTAACGCTGATAGATCGCCTTGACGTTGTGACTCACCGACCCGTAATACCCGTGGGTGTGCCATGCCCGTTGCAGCGCCGGTGGCATCTGGATCGTCTCGGCGATCTCGACTCCGGTGTGGCCCTGATTGAGCAGCCGCAGTGTCTGGTCGTGCAGATAGGCGTACAAATCCCGTTGCAGCGAAAGGAATTCGACGATGCGCTCACGGCCCCACGTCGGCCAGTGATGCGAGGCGAAGACCACATCGGCCCGGTCGGCGAAGGTGTCGATCGCCTCGGTCAGATATCCCGCCCAGGCGTGCGGATCGCGGACTACCGCGCCGCGCAGCGTCAGCAGGTTGTGCAGGTTGTGGGTGGCGTTCTCGGCCATGCACAGGGCGCGGAATTGCGGGAAATAGAAGTGCATTTCGGCAGGCGCCTCGGTTCCCGGCGCCATCTGGAACTCGATCTCGACCCCGTCGACGGTGTGGACTTCACCGGTGCTCGCAATGTCGACGGTCGGCACGATCAGGGCTACCTCGCCTTGTGAAGGCACCTGGCCCAGGCCGCAACCGACGTGTCCCTGTGGGCCGCGCGCCAGCAGGCTGCCGTACATGTAGGTGGCACGTCGTGTCATCGCGGGCCCGGCGTAGACGTTTTCCTGGACGGCGTGCTCGGTGAACCCCACGGGCGCCAGCACCGCGACCCGGCCGGCGTCCACGTCGGCCTGCGAGGTCACGCCCAAAACGCCACCGAAATGGTCGACGTGGCTGTGGGTGTAGATGACCGCCACAACGGGCCGGTCACCGCGGTTGTCGCGGTAGAGCTGCAAGGCGGCCGCAGCGACCTCGGTAGAGACCAGCGGGTCGATGACGATCAGACCGGTGTCACCCTCGACGAAGCTGATGTTGGACAGGTCCAGGCCGCGGACCTGATAGATGCCCGGCACGACCTCGTACAGGCCTTGCTTGGCGGTCAGCGTGCACTGCCGCCACAGGCTCGGGTGCACCGTCGGCGGCGCGTCACCGTTGAGAAACGCATACGCGTCGTTGTCCCACACCACCCGTCCGTCTGCTGCCTTGACGACGCACGGCGTCAGCGCGTCGATGAACCCCCGGTCGGCGTCGGCGAAGTCGGTGGTGTCGTCGAACGGCAGCGTTTCCACCGGCTCATCATTTCAGCCTCGCGGCAAGCGGAAACAGCCATTCGCAAAGCCGGCTGGCAAACCTTTGCTGAATCGTGCTCATGGCGTCTCAACAGGCAGCTTAATTTTTACCGAATTCGCTATCGGCGCTCTCAGCAAAGCTGCATACTGCCGAAGCGATCCGTCAACGTCGACGGATCGCTTCAACAACAAAGGAGAACCGGGTGAAACGTTCAGTATTGGTCGCTGCAGCAGCGACGGCGATGGTCGTCGTGGGTCTGTCGGGATGTTCGAGCGACAAGTCATCGAAAGACAGTTCCAGCGGTTCGTCGGCCCCGACCTCCGCGGCCTCGATGGGCTCCAGCGGCACATCGACAACGAAAGTGACAATCGACGGCAAAGACCAGAACGTGCAAGGCACCGTCGCCTGCAACAGCGCCGCCGGGAGCGTCAACATCGCGATCGGCGGAGCACAAACCGGCATCGGCGTCGTGCTGAGCGATGCCAGCCCGCCTGCGGTGAAGTCGGTCGGGTTGGGCAATGTCAACGGGGTGGTGCTCGGCTACAGCCCCGGCAGCGCCCAAGGCAGCGCCAACGCGACCAAGGACGGCAGCAAGTACAAGATCAGCGGGACCGCGACCGGGGTGGACATGGCCAACCCGATGCAGCCCGTGAAGAAAACCTTCGAAATCGACGTGACCTGCCCCTAAGGCAGTCGGTCTCGAGGTAGTTCATCGCACGACAGCGACGACCCGGCGTCGCTCTCGTGCGGTGGATCTCAAGCGTCGACGGCGAGCGGCAGTCGGACCGTGAAGTCGGTGTGCCCAGGCACGCTGTCCAGCGTGATCGTGCCGTCGTGGGCTTTGACCACCGCCGAGACGATCGCCAGACCCAGCCCGGTGCTACCGCCTTTGCGGGACCGGGACGTGTCGCCGCGGGCGAACCGCTCGAAGACCTCGGACTGCAAATGCTCGGGAATCCCCGGCCCGTTGTCGACCACACTGAGCGCGGCATGCGTGCCGTCGGACTCGAGTCGGGTGGTCACCACGGTCCCCGCTGCGGTGTGGACGCGGGCGTTGGCCAACAGATTCGTCACCACCTGATGCAGCCGGGCCGCGTCGCCGCACACCAACACCGGCTCTTCCGGTAAATCGAGCTCCCACTGGTGATCCGGGCCGGCGACGTGCGCATCGCTGACCGCGTCGACGGCCACCCTCGACAGATCCGCGGCTTCGCGTTCCAGCGGGCGCCCGGAGTCCAACCGGGCCAGCAGCAGCAGGTCTTCGACCAGGTGCGTCATCCGCTCGGTCTCGGACTGCACCCGATTCATCGCATGCTCGACGGCGTCGGTGTCGTTACCCATCCGCTGCGCCAGCTCGGTGTAGCCGCGGATGGCCGCCAACGGCGTGCGCAGCTCGTGGCTCGCGTCGGCGACGAATTGACGGACCCGGGTTTCGCTGGCCTGCCGGGTCGACAGAGCGGCGGCGATGTGGTCGAGCATCCGGTTGAGCGCCGACCCGAGCTGTCCAACTTCGGTGCGCGGGTTGGCATCTGACTCGAGCACCCGCACCGGCAGCGCGACTTCGCCGCGATCCAGCGGCAAATCGACTACCTCAGTTGCGGTTTGGGCTACCCGGCGTAGCGGGGCCAGCGCCCGCCGGATGATCACAATGCCCGCGGTGGTGGCCGCCGCGACCGCAATCGCGGTGACGACCGCAAAGATCAGCAGAACGCGGATCATCGTCGCGTCCACGGTGGACATCGGCAGACCGGTGACGACGACATCGCCGCCGTTACGCCGAACAGGTGCGGCGACAACGCGATAACGGCCCAGGCCGTCGATATCCCGGGTCACCGGCCGGCGGTCGATCGGCAACGCATCCAGTTGGGCCTTGGCCTGATCGCTCAACGCTGCGCGACTACCGGCGGTGGTCAGGTAGCCGGCTTCGGTCGGGCGGCCCTGGAGTCGCACGGCGCCCACCATGCCCACCGGCTGGGCGGGAGCGTCCAGGAAGACCGGCCCCGGACCGGGTCGCGGGAAGGGCCGCTGATGGTGTCGCCAGTGCGACATCGGCGGCTCGCTGAATATCCGCACCGAACGTTGCGATGCGTCGTGCACGTTGGTGTCCAACTGCCCCACCAGATATCGGTACAACGCGATCTCGGTGACCGCGCCGATGCCGACACACACGATGGCGAGGACGACGACCTGTCCGACCAGCAGCCGAAGCCGAAGGGACCACGTCCGGCCCATTAGCGAGCCGGTTTGAGAACGTAGCCCGCCCCACGCAGCGTATGAATCATGGGCTCGCGCCCGTTGTCGATCTTCTTTCGGAGATAGGAGATGTAGAGCTCGACGATGTTGGACCGGCCACCGAAGTCGTAACTCCACACCCGGTCCAGGATCTGCGCCTTGCTCAGCACTCGCTTGGAGTTGCGCATCATGAAGCGCAGCAGTTCGAATTCGGTGGACGTCAACGCGATCGGCTCGCCCGCGCGAGTCACCTCGTGGCTGTCCTCGTTGAGCACCAGATCACCGACGACGAGTTGCGCGCCACTGTCTTCGGTCGTCACCCCGGTGCGCCGCAGAAGTGCCCGCAATCGCAGCACCACCTCTTCGAGACTGAACGGCTTGGTGACGTAGTCGTCGCCGCCGGCGGTGAGGCCGGCGATGCGGTCTTCGAGCGCGTCCTTGGCCGTCAGTAGCAGCACCGGCAGCTGAGGTGTCTCTTCGCGTAGTTTCCGCAATACGTCTAGACCGCTCATGTCGGGCAGCATGACGTCGAGAACGACGACGTCCGGGCGTTGCGCCCTGGCGGCCTCCAGCGCCGCGGCGCCGTCGCCTGCGGTGGCGATGTTCCAGCCTTCATACCGCAGCGCCATCGACACCATCTCGGCGAGGACGGCCTCGTCGTCGACCACCAGCACGTTGATCGGATTACCGTCTGCGCGGCGCATCACGATGCGCTCGACGGGTGCGTGGGATTGGCTCACAGCTTCAAGTATGCGCAACCCGATGAGGCGTTGCTATGGCACTCCTATGTGCCCGCTGTGAGCCAACCCCGCCGCAGCTCAGCGGCTAGAACCAGACTTTTCGACCGCCCACCGGGCGTCCGACTGCTCCGAGGATGTACAGGATGATGCCGATGACGACGAGAATGCCGCCGATCGTGTACAGGATGCTGAGGGTTGGCACGAAATATCCGATGACAATCAAAACGATTCCGAGCACAATCATGATTTCTCCATTCAGTTGTTGAGTGAAAATTTCCCTGCAATCGCACTAGTACCAATAACGCCGGCCAGCGACCGGTCGGCCGGTGCTGCCCAAGAACCAGAAGACGGCGCCGATCACGAGCAGCAGGATCCCGAGCGTCTTCAGAATCGGGATCAGGAAGACGAACCCGAGGATAAGGATGATGACTCCGAAAACGATCACGAAGCCTCCATTCGAAATCTCCGGGCTCACAAGGTAACTCGCGTTAGTACCAGTAGCGCCGGCCGCCCACCGGGCGACCAACGGAACCGAGAACCCACAGCACCGCGCCGATGACCAGCAAGATGATGCCGAGCGTCTGCAGGATGGCGACCTTGAGTACATATCCCAGGATCAACAAGATGATGCCCAAGCCGATCATGACGCCTCCACTCCAATCAGGTGGTCGATGTCCATAGCGGGCATCGAACTGGGTTGCGGTAGATGACAATCGGTCACCTTAGGGTTGACACCCGCGTAATTAAGGGGACCTGCTAAAACAGTGACTGCGATAGTGCCTAAAGACGCACAATTCTGATCAGTGTTTTTCAGATAATCCCGCTGGAAAGCGGCTAACACGCCGATCACCAACCAGACCACCACGATCGCACTGATTAAACCTCCGCCACGCATCCTGACCTCCGTCAATATCGGGCAAACCGTAGAGCGAATGCTGAGGTACCCACAGCGATCCACGTCCAAACATTTGGACATGACATCTGAAATATCGACAGGGGTTCCGCCCTACGGGCGCCGCCACGCAGAGGTTTCACGTCCACGAAGAACGTGAAATAGGTACCAAGGTACTAGAATCCGACGAATCAGGCGCGACGCGCAGAGACGAAATCGACCTGAGGCAGCGCGTCGTCTGCGGGGACGGCACGGCTGTGCCGCGCCAGCAGATCGGCCATCCCGATCGACGTTGCGTCCCAGCCGTGTTCACCGAGCCAAGCCGTGAGATCGGTGCGCTCTTCGGGGTACCAGAGGTCTTCCACGTCGGGTATGTCGGCGTCGAGCACCTCGGCGGCGGCCGCACGGAACCGTTGTGATTGCTCGCGCTGGCTGGCCAGCAGACCGGGGTCCACCGCGCGCTTGGCCGGCAGGTTGGTAGCCAACCAGGTGCCGGCAGGGCTCAACGAGTCGATCCGCTCGAACAGCAGATCCTGCGCCGCCGCCGGAAGATAGCGCAAGAGTCCCTCGGCCGACCACATCGTCGGCTTGGCGGCGTCAAAGCCCGCTTCCTGCAACGCCGTTGGCCAATCCTGGCGCAGGTCCACCGCGACGTTGACCAGCTTGGCCCGCGGCTGCGCCCCGCGGCGCTCCAGGGTGCTCGACTTGAAATCCAAGACCTTCGCTTGGTCGAGCTCGTACACGGTGGTCCCGTCGGGCCACGGCAACCGCCAGGTGCGGGCGTCCAAGCCCGCGGCAAGGATGACAACTTGCCGCACGCCTGCGGATACCGCATCGAGAAAGATCTGGTCGTACCAGGCTGTACGCACCGCCATGAAGTCGACCATCACCTTGGTGTGCGCCTGCACCTCCGGCGCTATGTCGGCCAGCTGGGCCGACAACTTGGGGTCCGACGTCAGGCTCCACATGCCGTCGCCGGCCGCTTCGAGGAACGCTCGCGCAAACGGATCCTGAATCAGCGGGTCTGCGCTCTCGGTTTCCGCGGCGCGCGCGGCGGCCACACCCAGCGCCGTCGAGCCCACGCTCTCGGTGATCTCCCAGGAGTCGTTGTCGGTCCGCGGCATCGTTTCGTCCTTCCGTCCGGCAGAGCCTCCCGTTCGCAGCCAGCACCGGACAAAGTACGCCCGCTGGCTGTGAGAAAGCTGACCGCCCGGACCGATCAGCCATTTGCCTACTGCTGCAACAGTTCCGCCATGCCGGGCATGATCGCCTGCAACCCCTTGAACGGGCGCAACATCACCTTGAACGAGACGATCTGCTCGTCGTCGTTCCAGTGGATCATGTCGATCCCGTTGACGTGAATGCCGTTGACGGTGGCCGCGAACTCGAGGATCGCCGAACGCTCGGAATACCATTGCTCAATGTAGTGAAAGTCGGTGTCGCCGAACAGTTTTGCGGCCGCTTTGAGGTACTTGGAGGTCAGTGCTTTGCCTTCTTGTGGAGTGAAGACCGCCGGCGAGTAGAACACCGCGTCATCGGCGAGCAAAGCGTCCAGGTCCTCGGTGCGGCCGGTCTCGACGATCGAGATCCACCGGTCGATCAGGGGTGGCGTCATACCTCGATCCTTGCAGATCCGGCCCTGGGGTAGCTTCACCTTCGTGGAGGAGCTCACCGCCCCGGACGGCCTGGCCGAGTGGATGTCAGAGCAAGGGCTCGGCGAGGGCCCGCTGGAGAACGTGGCGAAGATCAGCGGCGGAACACAGAACATCATGTTGCGGTTCACCAGAGCGGACCGGCCATATGTGTTGCGTCGCGGGCCGAAGCACCTGCGCCCGCGCACCAATACCGTGATCATGCGGGAGACCGAGGTGCTCGCCGCGCTGGCCGGAAGCGACGTTCCGCACCCGCACCTGATCGGCAGCTGCGCCGACCCTGCCGTGCTCGGCGACGCGGTCTTTTATCTGATGGAACCCGTCGACGGGTTCAACGCAGCCGCGGAACTGCCTGCGCTACATGCCGGCGACGCGGCGGTGCGGTTCGGGATGGGGTTGTCGATGGCCGACGCCTTGGCGAAGCTGGCAGCGGTCGACTTTCAGGCCGTCGGCCTGGGTGACTTCGGAAAGCCGGACGGGTTTCTGGAACGCCAAGTGCCACGGTGGCTTTCGGAGCTGGAATCCTACAAGGAATTCGAAAACTACGCCGGCCCAGACATTCCCGGGGTGGAAGACGTCGCCACCTGGCTGGACAAGGGGCGGCCGTCGGCGTGGACGCCGGGCATCATGCACGGCGATTACCACGCCGCGAACGTGATGTTCTCCCGCACCGGCCCTGATTTGGTGGCGATCGTCGACTGGGAGATGTGCACGATCGGCGACCCGCTGCTGGACCTGGGCTGGCTGCTGGCCACCTGGGGACAATCGCCGGCGTTCGGCGGCAACCTGTTCGAGCTGGGCGGCATGGCCGGCCGCGAGGACCTGATTGAGCAGTACGGCCGCAACACCACCCGCGACCTGTCGAACGTCACCTGGTACACCGTGCTGGCCTGCTTCAAGCTCGGCATCGTGCTGGAGGGCACGATGGCCAGGGCCTGTGCCGGTAAGGCGCCGATGGAAGTCGGCGAATTGCTGCACCAGGCCACCGTGGGCTTGTTCGAGCAGGCCCAGACGCTGATAGGCACCGCATGATCGATTTCGACATCCCCGCGGAACTGGCCACCCAGCGCGACGAGATCCGCGCCTTCGTCAACAACAAGATCGTGCCGTTCGAAACCGACCCGCGACTGACTCGGCACGGGCCCGACGACGGACTGCGCGCCGAACTGGTGGAACTGGCCCGCGACGCGGGGTTGCTGACCTTCCAGGCGCCCAAACGCTTCGGCGGCCGCGAGCCGTCGCACCGTGAGCAGGCGGTGTTGTTCGAGGCGGCCGGCTGGTCGACGCTGGGCCCGATCGCGCTCAACTGCGCAGCGCCGGACGAGGGCAACATGTTCCTGCTCGGCAAGGTCGCCAACACCGATCAGATCGACCAGTTTCTGCTGCCGATGATCGACGGACGGCAGCGGTCGGTGTTCGCGATGACCGAACCCGGCGGCGCCGGCTCGGATCCCAACCAGCTGGCGACGGTGGCCGAATTCGACGGCACCGACTACGTGATCAACGGCCACAAGTGGTTGATCACCGGGGCACACGGCGCCCGGACGTGGATCGTCATGGCCCGCGTCGCGCCCAATCCGCACGGCCCGGACGGGCCGACGCTGTTCCTGTGCGACGGCGACACCCCGGGTATCGACCTCGAGCGGGTGATGAACACGATGGACCGCAACTACGTCGAAGGACACGGCGTCGTGCGGTTGACCGACCTGCGGCTGCCGATCTCGGCCGTGCTCGGCGAGGTGGGTCAGGCGCTGCGCTACGCGCAGTTGCGGCTGGCCCCGGCGCGGTTGACGCACTGCATGCGCTGGCTCGGCGCCGCCTCCCGCGCGCAGTCGATCGCGATCCGGCACGCCCGTGAGCGCACCGCATTCGGCAAACCGATCGGCGAACATCAGGGCGTGAGCTTCATGATCGCCGACAACGAGATCGCCTTGCAGCAATGCCGACTCGCGATCTGGTGGGCGTGCTGGACCTTGGACATGGGCGATCGCGGCACCGGGCGACACGAGAGCTCGATGGTCAAGGCCTACGTGTCCGAGGAATTGTTCAAGGTCGCCGACCGCTGCGTCCAGATCCTGGGCGGCATCGGCATATCCGACGAAACACCGGTCGGGATGATCTTCTCCGATATCCGGGCGTTTCGGCTCTACGACGGCCCGACCGAAGTACACAAGTACGCGATCGCGCGGCAGGTACTGCGTTAGTCGCCGGCGCGCCGCTTCTCGGCGGCGAGCGCGTCGTCCAGCGTCGGGTACAGCGAGATGATCTCGTGCAGACCGGTCATCTCTATCGGCCTGGACGTCGCCGGGTTGTTTGCGACGACGGCGACCTGCACAGATTCGCGAAGCTCTTCCTGGGTGGCCACCAGGATGCGCAGACCCACTGATGCCATGAACGTCACGTCGGACAGATCGATGACGAGGACAGCCGGCTCTTCTGTGAGCGCTGTCGCGACCGCCGCTTCGAACGCGGGCGCGGTACTCAAATCGATCTCACCGCCGACGGCAACCACGGCGGTCTCTCCATGATGAGCGACCGACGTGGAAATTGGCTCCGCAGCTGACAACGGCCATCCTTCGTCTGGAGTGCTGTGGCCACGGGCGGTTGCGGTGCCGACCGTCACCGCCGTGGCAAACTTCAGAAATATTACTTCAACGGTCGACGGATGAGGGCTCGGCTAGTCTTGGCGCGGGACTCTTGCCGCCGCGGAGCACCTGGAGGTTGAATGTCGGAGCAGTCGGCAGCCCTTTCGGGTGACCGCCCACGACGACTGGGCGCCGGCCTGTCACCGAGGTAGCCGACATGAGTTCCGACTTCGGTGCGGACTACGCCGCCGCGCTGCGCAGCTACCTGGAATCGCACAGCGACCAGGACCTGACCCTCGGCCGTGAGCTCGGGCGTCGGGCTCTGCACAACGAGATCAGCATGCTCGCGATCATCGAGACGCACTTCCAGCTGGTCGACGAGCTCGATGGGCAGCCGGGCTTCGACAGGGCCGCCGTGCGGGCTTTCCTGTTGCAGACATTGGCCCCACTGAACGTGGCCGTGCGCGGGTTTCTCGATGGCACAAAGCGTTACGAAGAACAGCGGGCCCGCGCCGACGATCTCGCCGACCGCGACGAGTTCCGCAACGCCGTGGTGAATTCGCTACAGGAGGGATTCTTCGTTTCGGACAAGAGCGGCGCGATCACCGAGTTCAACGATGCTTTCGCCAAGCTCACCGGCTACCCGGCCGAAGGTCTCCCGTATCGCTGGCCCTATCCGTGGCTGGTCGACGAGAAGGCGGCGTGGCAACAACAGTCCCGGCTCGGTCAGGAAAACCAGGTTCAGTACGAAACCCCGCTGCGGCATCGGGACGGCCGCCTGGTGTGGGTGGCGGCCAACATCAACAAAGTCAACGCCGACGCCGCCGACGGCGACGTCTACGTGGGAACGCTTCGCGACATCACCGCTGAGCGTGCCTTCGCAGCGCGAGAGAGTGCCGTACTGCGGCTGGCCACCGCGGTCAGCGTCGCCAAGAGCATGTCCGAAGTGCTCGCCATCACCCTCGACGAGTGCCGACTCGCTCTCGACGTGCACGGGGTGGCGGCGGCGGTGTGGCCGACCAGTGGCGCCGAGCCGACCATCCAGGTGGCAGGACAGCAGGGCTTCTCGACCTGGCGTCACCTCGATCCGAACCTTCGGGAGATATTTCAGCAAGCCCGCCGCCAACTGCCGCTGACAGTTCAGCCGGTCGAATATCCCGACGCGCCAGGCCAATCCAGCGGCATCGTCGCCGTGCTCACCGGCAGCGGCGACGTCGCGTTGTGGATGGAGCTCCGGGTTCCCCGCCGGGTCAGCGGCGAGGATCGGCTGCTGGTCACCGTGTTGGTCGGCCACCTGGGACTGGCGATCCAGCACGTGCGGCAGTTCGAGGCGGCTCGTGAGACCTCGCTGACATTGCAGCACGCGATGCTGGCACCCACCGAGCTACCGTCCGGTTTCGCGGTTCGCTACGAGCCCGCGATCCCGCCCCCTGGGGATCGGCGGCGACTGGTACGACGTCCTGCGCGTCGGTGATCACCGGATCGGCATCATCGTCGGCGACTGTGTGGGGCGCGGGCTCGCCGCCGCCGCGGTGATGGGTCAACTGCGCAGCTCCGCACGGGCGCTGCTGCTCACCGGGGCCGAACCCGCGATGCTGCTCGAAGACCTCGACGCGGTGGCCGAGCTGATCCCGGACGCGTTCTGCACCACCGTTTTTCTGGCCATCCTCGACACCGAATCGGGCGAATTCTTCTACAGCTGCGCCGGTCACCTGCCCGCCGTGCTGGCGGCACCGCAGTCCACACCGATACAGCTAGACGATGCCCGCTCTGTTCCGTTAGCTGTGCAGCGCAAGGCTTCTCGTCCGCAATCGTCGGTGATACTGCCTCCGGGTTCGACACTGCTGCTCTACACCGACGGCCTGGTGGAACGCCGCGACGTGACACTCGACGACGGCATCGCGCGGTTGAGCGAAACGGTGGCGCGGGGAGCGAACCTGACCGTGGATGCCGTCGCGGATGCGGCGCTGAACGAGATGGCGCCCCCCAACGGATACGACGACGACATCGCGATCGTCGTCTATCGCCGGCCGTATGCCCCGCTGAAGATCGACGGCGTCGCGACGGCAGAACAACTCCGCGACATCCGGCATGAACTCGCCGCATGGATGCAGGACGCGGCATTACCCGACGAACGGATCGCCGACATCGTTTTGGCGGTCAACGAGGCGTGCGCCAACAGCATCGAACACGGCTACCGGGGAAGCCCGGCGGCCCGAGTTCGAGTCGACGGCGACAACGACGGTGCGCGAGTGCATATCACGATCACCGACGACGGCTCATGGAAACCCAAGGCCGCCGACCCGGGCGTGCGCGGACGGGGACTGCTGCTGATTCGCGCGGTCAGCGACTGGCTCGAGATGGAGTGCACGGCGTCGGGCACCACGGTGGACATGAGCTTCAATGTGTCTGCCTGACTACGGCAACACGGTGTGCATCAACATCACGTCGTATGCCGACCACAGCGAGAGGTTGAAGTACAGGTCTTTGCCGGTCGACCACGGATGGATCATCGGCGCGTAGATGCCACCGGGCATCTGGAACGACGACACCAACGGCTGCTCGGGACTCCACGGCCCTTCCGGTGACGGAGCGGTCCGCGCGATGACGTCGTTGTTGCCACCGTTGGTGTAGAGCACCAGGTACTGCTTGAGGTAATCGTTGTACTGCCCTGACATCTCGCCGACCGGGCCGGGGAAGATCGGCGTCGCGGCGCCCGGATCCGCTGGGACCCAACCTTTCCCGTCACCGTTCCAGTACTGGTACTTGGTGAGGTCCGGAAGGGCGTTCGGTGAGACACGGGACAGGAACGCCGCCCCGCTGCGACCGGACGGGGTTCCGAACGAGTACATGTACCCGTCCTTGCCCTTCATGAACGCGCTCATCTGGAAGTTCTGGTTACCGGGGACGAACCGTCCGCCGGGCACGGTGTCCGCGGCCGCCACTCGGACGGAGCCCGGGAAGATGCCCCACGACTGACCGTTGTCGTTGGAGCGCGCGATTCCCGAATAGTTCGTCGACCAATCGCCGTCGCGGCCCCAGTTCTTGATCGACATGAAGCTCATGTACTGGGTTCGCCCGATGGAAACGGCGGCGGTGGGGATGACCCCGGTCTCGTGCGCCGCTTTGTGGATGCTGGGCACGACCTGCTTTGAAAGTCCCGGCGCCCACACCGGTGAGCCCGAGTACGGGTTGTTCGGCACCCCGTCGGCGACGTGGATTCCGTGCGCCAGGTCATGGTCCTGGCTGCGGAAAAGCGTGTTGTACCGCCATTGCTGCCCATGGACTTTGCAATAGCCGAAGGTGTCGCCGAACGCCATCAGAACCTGCGGGTTGGCGGGATCACCGTTGTCCCATGGGATTCCGAGGTCGGTGCCGGAGATGCCAAACCGTTCCAGAGTTCGGTTCGGGCTGGTCGGTCCGGTGACGAAGTCGACGAGGGAAGTGGGCGCCCCCGCGATTCCGGCCGGCGGAGGTGGCGTCGCAGCGCCTTCCGGGGCTATCCGGTCCGCATTCGGCGGCACCGGGCTGGCCCCCAACGGGGGCGTGGGCGCCGGCGTGACCGCGGCCTGGAGTTGCGCGGACCTTGGTGCGGGTATCGCCTTGAACAGCGACGTGATCAGCGGCCCCAGTTTCGGTAGCGGCGCACTGTCATTCGTACCCCGTGGCCGGCGCCCGGTCGGCGGCGCGGCCGGTCCGGGCGACGGGATGGCCGGCATCCCGGCAGGCGGGTCGGCGTTGGCTTCCGGGGATGAGCACGCCACTGCGGCCGCCGGCGGTGCATAGCCGATCGGCATGATGAGACCAAAGACGGTCGCCGAGGCCACCGATATGCGCACGATTCGAGGAATCGCCAACGAATGCCACCTTTCGACAGGGCGGCTCGTCCATTGACGTCCGCAGTTGGCTCATGTGACGATAGTTGCAAATGTGACGATTGAAACGTCTGAGCTATCAATGGGTATGGACTCGTGACCGTGTCGATATCGATGCCCTGGTCAGCCCGAGTGCCCAGGGGTTGGATCGCCTTGTGTGAATGGCGCAGCCATGGATGACGCAGCTATGGGCCGAAGAGCCTTTGTCCACGACGCCGTTGTGGCGATGCAATCGGGCGGCAGTCCGAACGCCCCCGGTGGCGCGATCACGCTCGCGTTGTGCGGCGGTTGGGACCATCCGCCGCCGTGCTCGCTCGCGCCGCATTACGTGACCAACACGCCAACCGGTCAATCCCTCACGCTGCGAGTGCTTTTCGCTACCGAGCCGGTGAACGAGCAGCGGGTCCGGGCCTTGATCGGCGAGGCGCTGGCCGCCGGGCGCCTGCAGGGTCCCGACGGTGGAGTCGCGATCTGGCAGTTGCGGTCCGAGTCCGCAGGCGAGATACGCGCCGACGAAGAGGACCATGCGGCGCACCTGGTCGCGCACTGACGCGGGGTGCGCCGCGAGGTCACCTCGGGTCGAACTGCTTGCACTTTCCCCTCGACAGTCGCTCTATCGAATCGACCTCATGCGCACCGACGTCCGACTCCGGACCGCCGTGCTTGCGCAGCACGTCGGTCAGTTCCATCTGCAGACGCTGGAGATCGCACGAGCCGTCGGTCACCACGGACACGTCGACACCGCCTGGCGTCTTGCCGATGAAGAAGTTGACGACGCCAGGGGTGGCCACCACGGTCTGCTCGAGGGCCGCGCGGGGAACCCGAACACCGCTTTCGTACTGGAAGGCTCCGTTGATTCGACCGTTGACCGAGGTGATTCGGCGATGGGCACAACCGCACGGACACGGGTCGTCGGAGATCGTCACCGCGTCCGCGAGGTCATAGCGGATAAGAGGCTGCGTCAGGTTGTACAGGTTGGTCAGCAGCATTCGATCCGCAGGTTGCCCGTACGGGACGACGTTGCCATCGGCGTCCGCCGGCTCGAGAATCACCAGATCGTCGGCGACGTGCTTGCCTTCGCCGACGCCGCATGGAAAGGCGTAGGTGCCCTCCGAGCAGCCCCAAAACTCCGACGCCTCGATCCCCCAAGCGGACCGAACCGCCTCTCGCACAGGCGGAGTGCACAACTCACCGGCCATGCTGACCCAGGTCGGATTGATGGTGAGCCGTCCTTGCATGGCCTCTACAGCCAGCTCCCAGATGAGGCTCGGCCACCCTTGCAGGGCCTTCACTGCGGGACGTGCGTTATTGAGGCCGTCGACAATCTCGTCCAGTGGGAGGGTGGCATCGAAGCAGTGCGATGCCGGCCCTCCGCTCTCAAAGGTGCTGAAGGCGTAGAAGATCCCAGATTCATGCTTGGGGCTGCCGCTGAAGCACTGCGCCAGCACCGCGTCCGGGTCTTCTCCGCGTCGCCCGGTCCAGCGCGAACCTTGCATCACAAACGTGACGAATGCGTCCCAGCCGTAGACGTGGTACGACGGATTTTCGGTATAGCCAGATGTCACGATCGCCCGGTACTCGTCGTCCAGGTAGCCGTCTCCGCTCAACTGATCGACGTGGTGTCGGACCCGGGCAAGTGTCAACTCGGGAACCGTGACCAGCCGATCGAACTCCGCCATCATCTCGGCTTTGGTCAGGACCGGCAGAGACGGGAGGTCGGCCTCGGTGAAATTGGCCAGATCGTGGCCCGCCAGGCGCTCCCGCCAGAACGGCGAGCGATCGGCGGCATGCAGCAGCAGCTCCCGAAGACGCCGCTCGCGTTCTGCGGCGAGACGCCCCGCGTCCCAACGCAATCGGCGCACCCCCTTCATGTACGCATCCTGCAATTCGGCGCGTTGGCGCCGGACCAGCTGCTCGTAATTTCCGTCCGTCGTCGTGCTAACCACCATCGTCATCGTGCAGTTCCTTTCACAAGCGAGTCGTTCTCCATATCATTGAGCTGCAACGACGCCAACGGCTCACGCCCTGCGTCCGCCGGAGACAAGCCGGCTTCCTCGAGCAGCCGTCGCTCGTCGACCTTGCTGGAAGACGTCAAGGGCAAGTCGGTCACCAAGACGAACTGGTCGGGCAGCATCGTCTCCGGGAGCCGTCGGCTGGCGGCCTGGCGGACGGCGATGGGGGTGAGCTCGCGGTCCGGCACCACGAATGCGACGACCCCGAGAGCGCCGTTGCGGTCGAAGGTCGTGCACGCCGCGGATGCGACCCCGTCGGTACTGCCAAGGGCCTCGGTCACTTCAACCAGCGACATCCGCACACCATGTCGTTTGATGACGCGGTCCGAACGCCCCGCGTAGACGTAGTTGCCCCGATCGTCGCGGAAGACGAGGTCACCGGTGCGGTAGAGGGTGGTTCCCTCGATGACATCGGTCCGCAGCACGGCCGCGCTCCGGACCGGGTCGTTGAGATATCCAGCCATCAGCTGCGGCCCGCCGATGTGCAGCTCGCCGACAACGCCTGCCCGATCCACCAGACTTCCGCGCTCGTCAACGAGGTGGAACGAGCTCTCGGCGTGCGGATGACCGATTGGAACCGGCCCGGCGTCGAGCAGCGTGGGCGCCAGCTCCAGATGGGCGACGGCGATGGTCGTCTCGGTCGGGCCGTACCGGTTTACCACTCGCAGTTCCGGACTCGCGGCCCACACCGCCCTGATGTCGGCGCTGGACGGCGCTTCGCCGCCCAGGGCCAGCACGCGCAGCGGGGTGTCGGCCAGCCGCGCCAGACGGCCGCTGGCCCGGAGCAACCGGAGGTAGCTGGGAGAGAAGCTGGTCGCCGTGATCCCCTCGCTGAGGACGATCGAGAAGAACCTGCGTGGGAATAGCAGGGCTTCCCGGTCTGGGATGACGAGGGGGACGCCGCGGACCAGCGGAGGAAAGATGGCGGAAAATGACCCGTCAAAGTGCACGGGCGAAACGCAGAGGTACCGATCATCCGCGGTCAGTCCCATGGCGTCGGCGCATGCTCCGGCCGCGGTGAAGAACGCCTCCGGGGAAATCTGCACTCCCTTGGGGTTACCGGTCGTCCCTGACGTGTAAATGATGTAAGCGATCGGCCCGGCTATCGCTGGTGGCGTCGGTCCGTCCGTGGCACTCAACGCCGACAGGGAGGTCCACGCCGTGCCGACGGGAAGTCCTGATGGCGCCGTGTCGTCCGAACCTGCGGTGATCACCAGGGCGGGCCGGCAGTCCGCCACGATCTGAGCGCGGCGGAGATCTGGATCGGTGATCGCGAGCGGAACGAACGTGGCCCCCGCCCACAGACAGCCCAATGCCGCCACCACGAAGTCCACCGAATTACCGATCAGCAGGGCAACCCGGTCCCCGGGCTCGACGCCGCGCTCAATCAAACCCGCGGCCACTTTGCCAGCGGCGCTGCGTAATTCGCCCCGGGTTAACGCGCGGTCCAGGTCCTTGACTGCGAGCTGATCCGGGGCTCGGTCGACGTGGTGCAGCACCGCATCGAGGACGCCGCGGACCGTCAAGCCTTGTCGTAACGGCTGCATGGGAGCTAGGTGCCCGCGAGCCGTGCGACGACAGGCGCGAAGGACTCCATCGCCTCACCTGGAATCACGATGTTGGTGAAGCCCCACCTCTCGCGGCGCTGCAGAAGCCGGTCACACAGCTCGTCCTCGGTCCCGATCAGGACGACGGGAAGCTCGAGGGCGTCCTCGCCTGGGAGGCCGAGCATGGTTGCGGTGCGTGCGGCGGCACGGCTGCTGGCGACGACTCTGGTCGCGAAGGCCACAATCTGCAGCTCGATCGAGCCGAAGCGGTTACCGGCCCCGTCGCGCACCCATGCCAGGCAGCGATCGAAATGCTCGAAAGTGGCTTGGCTCGCCAGGTCGCCGCCTTTCTCGCCTAACGCCAGGCTGGTGTTCACGCCCACGGTGTCCGCGTGTTGGGCAGCGACGGTGAGTACCCGCCGACTTCCGCCCCCGACGATGACGCGGGGTGGCGAAACCGGGCGAGGTTCACAGCGGGCGTCGCACACCGGGTAATGCGTCCCTGCGGAGGTCGCCTTGCCCTCGTCCCACAGCGTCTTCATCAGGGCGAGGCTCTCGGCCAGCCGGTCCACCCGGGCGGCCGGTTCATTGAGCTCGATCCCCGCTTGTTCGTAGTCGCTGCGGAGCCAGCCCGCACCGAAACCAACCTCGACCCGCCCCTCGGCTGCCAAGCCGAGAGTGGCGATCTCCTTGGCCAAGACCACCGGGTGGCGGAGGTCGTTGTTGAGCACGAGAGGCCCCACGTGCAGGGTGGTGGTCGCTTCGGCGGCCACGGTCGTCGCTACTAGCGGACCGAATTGGTCGTCAAGGTGGTCAGGAATGTAGAGGGTCGAGTATCCGAGCCCCTCGGCCGCACGGGCCTGGTCCCGCCACGCCGACATGGTTGGCGCGACTGCGGCGTGCACGCCGAATCGAAACGGGAGCATGTTTGGTGAAACCTCCAATAGTCGGTCAGGAAAGCCGGCTCTTAACCGACTGATAGTCATTGGATTGTGCTCATATCATGACGTATAGTCACCTGTTATGCCAATAGCCGTACGAACAGTCGGTTCGGATTCGCCGTCGGCGGATATCGCGAAGCTGCTCAACGAAGACGGATGTGTTGTCATCGCCGACCTCGCGCCAACCCAGACGATGGACCAGATACGGGCCGAGCTCGAGCCGTACCTCACCGCGACCGGCGGAGGCAACACTGACTTCCTGGGCGAAACCACCCAGCGCACCGGCGCCCTCATCGCCCGTTCGCCGACCGCGCGCTCACTGATCACCCATCCGACGATCATCGACGCGCTTGACCTGGTGTTGGGCGACCACGCCAGCACCTTTCAGATCGACCTGACCCAGCTGGTGACCATCGGGCCTGGTGAGCCGGCGCAGATGATTCATCGGGACCAGTGGTCGTTCGATCGCTTCCAGTTCCCGCGGGGCTTCGAAGCCGAAGTCGCCACCATGTGGGCAGTCACCGACTTCACCGAGGAAATGGGTGCGACACGGATGGTGGTCGGCAGCCACCGGTGGGAGGACGATCCCGACGATGTCGACTTCGCGCTGTCCTCTCCAGCCGTCATGACCAAGGGGTCGGTCCTCCTGTACACCGGCTCGATATTCCATGGCGGAGGCGCCAACACCACCAAGACCAGCCGGATCGGGATGAACATCGGCTATTCGCTCGGGTGGCTGCGGCAGGAGGAGAACCAGTATCTCGCCTGCCCGCCCGAGATCGCCCGCACCCTTCCCGAGGGGCTGCTCAGGCTGATGGGCTACCAGCGCGGCTCCTACTCGATCGGGTATGTGGACAACATGCGGGAACCACTGGACTGGCTGTACGACCGCACGGAACACATATCGGACTTCTACGGCTACCGCCGCGCCGCCCGCAAGCGGCTCAGGGCGACCGGGAGCTACGTTCCGGCTAGTGGACCAGGCGCTACTCAATAGGTTGAACGACAACAGAAATGCGAGGAATGCGTAATGCAAGACCAAATTCGTGACGTCTTGGCTACTCACGGTCGGATGGCGGTCGATCCACACGAGGTGGACGCAGAGGCCGACCTCTACGACCTCGGCCTGACATCGCATGCGTCGGTCGACGTCATGCTTGCGCTCGAGGATGCATTCGACATCGAGTTCCCCGATGAAGTGCTCAAGAAGTCCACCTTCGCCTCCGTACACAACATCGCGCAGGTAGTCGGAAGCCTCGTCAAGTCGACTGTGTGATCACCGTGCCGGGCGAGGTTGGCGGGCACCGCGTCCGCGTCGGATGTGATGTCGCAGACATTGCCGACGTCCAGAACTCGCTCGCGGCCTTTGGCGACCGCTACCTGCGCAAGGTCTTTACGGCGAGCGAGATCAACGACTGCCGAGGCCTCAACCGGGTGCCGAGACTGGCGGCCCGGTTCGCGGCCAAGGAAGCAGTGATCAAGGTGTTTGCAGAACCTGACATGCCGTTTCCCTGGCGGGAGATCGAGGTGACACGCAGCGGTCCACTGCCGCTGCTTCGTCTGAGCGGGACGCTCGCTGAGCGGGCGCAACACCAAGGGTGGCTCAGCTCGTCTCTATCGCTTTCGCACGCCGATTGCCACGCAATGGCCGTCGTGGTCGTGGTCTGCAGTGCGGCCGACTCCGGCCCTGACGCCGGGGCGGGAGCACGATGACGCGCAGACATGATCCGGCACTGGTGTGGATGATCGGCGCGTTCGCCGGCGGGCTCGTGCTTGCCGTTGCTGTTCTGGCCGGTTATGGCACCGGTCCCGATGGCCTCAGATTGGGGCTGCACGTCACGGCCCGCTGGTCGTTCGTTTTTTTCTGGCTTTCCTATGCCGGCGGCGCGATGGCCATCCTGTTCGGCCCGGCCTTTGCCGGACTGGCGCGCCATACGCGAGCCTTGGGCCTGGCTTTCGCCGCCGCGCTCGCGGTTCATATCGGATTCGTCATCTGGCTGGGCATCGTCATCGGCACGATTCCGCTGCAGGGCGGCGTGTTGTGGCTCTTTTCGGTCGCGCTTTTCTTCGCTTGCCTGCTGGCGCTGCTCTCGTTTGGAATCGGAGTACGAACCCTGGGATCGCTGTGGCGACCACTGCTCTCTCTGGCCACGACATACATCCTGATCGCCTTCGGCCGGGATTTTGTGCTCGGCGCACTCGACCAGAAGCCACAGCAGTGGCTCTACGCCGTCGAATATCTGCCGTTCGCGCTGTTGAGCCTGGTAGCAATCCCGCTGCGCCTCGCTGCGTTTCTGCGCGAGCGCCTCGGCGGACGTCCTGCCGCGGCTTGATTCGCGCGAGGCCTAGGCGCTCACACGTCGAGCGGGTGTGAACCGGACCGGCATGGAATGGATGCCGTTGATCAGCGTCGATGGCATGCGTTCGATCGGTCCTGCCAACTCGATGTTCTTCATCCGGCTCAGCACCTCGGACACGAGCGCCGTCGTCTCAACCCGCGCCAGGTTCGCGCCAAGGCAGAAATGGGCTCCACCACCGCCGAATGCCAAGTGCGGGTTAGGCTTACGGGCAACATCGAAGCGTTCGGGATCAACGAAGCGAGTCTCGTCCCGATTGGCCGACGGATAGAACATCGCCACCCGGTCGCCCTGCTTGACCGGCACCCCGCCGAGTTCGGTGTCCTTGGTGGCCGTCCGGAAGAACGCGATGAACGTGCTGACATAGCGGAGCATTTCCTCAACCGCGGTCGGCAGCAGCGATGGCTCCGCCTCCAGTTTGGTCCGCTCCTCGGGATAGTCCATCAGCGCGCACATGCCGCCGGCGACCAGGTTGCGGGTCGTGTCGCCGCCCGCATTGATCAACAGCATGAACAAGAAGTTGAACTCCCGTTC
>Ga0302314_10002082_pt1 | contig 37323 bp, 31 predicted proteins | sample III_Palsa_N2_3_FD_200533 | JGI IMG/M metagenome (GOLD analysis project Ga0302314, IMG submission 200533) | Peat permafrost microbial communities from Stordalen Mire near Abisko, Sweden - III_Palsa_N2_3 | ecosystem: Environmental > Terrestrial > Soil > Palsa > Peat permafrost | place: Sweden...
CCCGCGCTGGCCACGATCGACGGCGCTCTGCAAAATGCGAGAGAGGGTAGCAGCGAGATATCGGGAGTGCTTCGCATCAATACTTCCCGCGGCGCCGCCGAGCTGCTGCTCCAACCGCTGTTCCTGCGCTATCTGCGCCGCTACCCGCGTGTTGAACTGGAGATCGCCACCGAGGAGGCGCTGATCGACGTGCTAGGCCAAGGTTTCGACGCGGGCGTTCGGCTGGCGGACACCGTGCCGCCGGACATGATCGCCGTTCCGATCGTGCCAACGATCCGATCGGTGGTTATCGGAGCACCCGCCTATTTCGTCGGGCGGAAGCGGCCGGTAGTGCCGACCGACCTCATGCAGCATCAGTGCATCCGGGCGCGGATGGGCACGGGAAAGCTCTACCGCTGGGAATTCGAAAGGCGCCGCCAGGCCGTGCTGATCGATGCACCCGGCTCCCTCACGCTCGACGAATCCGGCCTGATGCTGGAGGCAGCGCTGGCCGGCGCAGGGCTCGCCTATATCGGCCAGCCATCGGCCGCGGAGCATATCGCCGCCGGACGACTTGAGGTCGTGCTGGCGGATTGGACCCCGCCCTATCCCGGCTTGTCGCTCTATTTCGCAGGACGGCGCCATATTCCCGCCCGGCTGCGCGCCCTGATCGACCTCATCCGCGAACAGGGTCACGTCGGGTAGCTCAGAAGGTCCAGCTCAGAAGGTCCGCTTTCAGGATCGCCGGATAGGCCGATCTACGGCCGGCTTGGGTCGGCAACCGACGCCCGGACAAAAATACGACCGATGCGCCGGCCGCCGGTGCCCCGTCCGGCGCTGCCGACATCCTGCGCAACACCCGCCGCAAATCCGGGCGATGGCCGCGCAGGCGCCCAGAATTCGGGCAGAAGATCGATTGAGTCGCAGACCGCCACACGCAACTATTGCCTCGTGCCGCCGAGGCTGGTCATATCTCGCATATGCAGCATTCCGTCTCCGACCTCGCCTCCATCCCGGCCCTCGCCAGCGAGTTGCTCGCGCTGACCGCGCGCACGCGGGAGAGTGCCGACGCCGATCCGTTCGGCAACCCGGTGCTGTCGATCGCGCTCGCGGTGTCGCGGCGGATCGACCAGGGGACGCTGACGCATGACGACATCGAGGAACTGGTGCGCCATCTGCGCGACGCGGCGTTCGCCGACCGGGCGGTGCGGATCGCCGCCTATGTCGGCGGCACCGACGCGGCGGCGAACCGGCAGGCGATGACGGCGGTGGCCGAGCGGCTGGTGCGCCCCGACCCGGCCGACAGCGCGGTGCCGCTGGCAACCTTTCGCGCCGCCGTCGAGCGGCCGCGCTTCGCCGCGGTGTTCACCGCGCACCCGACCTTCGCGCTGCCGCCCGCCGTCAACCACGTGCTCGCCGAGGCCGCGAGCGGCCGGCCGAGCGGGGAAACGTTTGCCTCCCACCGCGCCAGCGGCGTGAAGCTGGAGGAGGAGTTCGCGCAGGCGGCCGTCGCCATCGCGCATGGCCGCGACGCGCTCGACAAGCTCAACGAGGCGGTGCTGATCGCCGCGCGCGGCAACTGGCCGGGCCGCTGGACCGAGATCGCGCCGTCGCCGGTGATCCTGACCACCTGGGTCGGCTACGACACCGACGGGCGCACCGATATCGGCTGGTGGGACACGCTGCGGCTGCGGCTGCGCATGAAGCGGATGCAGCTTGCCCGCGTGCACGCGCAGGTGGAGTCGCTGCCTGAGGGTGCGGCGGTCGCAGCCCGCGTCGCCAGCGCGCTGGAAGCGGTCGACACGCAACTGGCCGCGGCCCCGGCAAGCCAGGAGCCCGACGCCGTCGCCGCCTTCGCGCACGCGCTGATTGACCTGCGGGAGCAGGCGCTGACCACGACGGAGCCGCTCGACGTGCTGTTCCGCGCCGCGATTGCCGCCGCACCGGAGGCGGCAAAACTGGCGCTGTCGGTGGCGCGGGCAGGCTTGCGCTCGCACGGCCTGTCGCTCGCGCACACGCATGTCCGGCTCAACGCCGCGCAACTGCACAACGTGGTGCGCCAGCGCGTCGGCCTTGCCGACCCGCCGGAGGACCCCTCGCACCGGCGGGTGCTGATCGGCGGCATCAACGCGGCGCTGGACACGGTGACTCCGGTGCCGGTCGATTTCGGCGCGCTGATCGCCGAGGGTGCCTCGGCGGCGCGGCTGATGATGACGGTCGCGCAACTGGTCAAGCACATCGATGGCGCGACGCCGGTGCGTTTTCTCATCGCGGAGACCGAGAGCGGCTACACGCTGCTCGCGGCGCTGTGGCTGGCAAAACTGTTCGGCATCGAGAAGCACATCGAGATCAGCCCGCTGTTCGAGACGGCGGAGGCGCTGGAGTCCGGCATCTATGTGCTGGAGGAGGCGCTGCGCAGCCCGCATTACCGCGAGTACCTGAAGGCCACCGGGCGGATGGCGCTGCAGTTCGGCTACTCGGATTCCGGCCGCTATGTCGGGCCGCTGGGCGCCACCTACCTGATCGAGCGGCTGCGGCTGAAACTCGGCGAGGCGCTGGCCAAGCACAAGCTGACCGATGTGGAGGTGCTGTTCTTCGACACGCATGGCGAGAGCGTCGGGCGCGGGGCGCATCCGGGGTCGCTTGCCGAGCGGCTGACCTACCTGTCGCCGACCGCGGCGCGGCGGGCGCTGAAGGGCGCCGGCATCGCGGTGCGGGAGGAAAGCGCGTTCCAGGGCGGCGACGGCTATCTGCTGTTCGGCACGCCGGAACTGGCGACCGCGACGGTCGCGCGCATCGCCGAACACGCCTTCCCGCCGGAACCGCGGTTCGGCGAGGCGCCGCCGCCGCCGGACCCGATCTACGAGGAGACCGATTTTTCCGCCGACTTCTTCGCCACCTGCCGGGCCGGCATGCAGGAACTGGTCGAGGATGCGGGCTATGCCGCCTTGCTCGGCGCGTTCGGACCGGCGCTGCTCGACAAGTCCGGCTCGCGCCCGGCGGCGCGGCAGACCGACGGCATGGCCGGCCCGGCGATGATCCGGCATCCGCGCGAATTGCGGGCGATTCCGAACAACGCGATTTTGCATCAACTCGGCTGGCTCGCGAACACGCTGCAGGGGCTCGGCGCCGCCGCCTCGCGGCATCCGGAATTGTTCGGCGACCTGCGCGAGCGCAGCGCGCGTTTCAAGAACGCGCTGGCGCTGGTGCATCACGCGATGGCGCACTCGGATCTCGACGTGCTGCGCGCCGTGGTGGCGACGCTGGACCCCGGCATGTGGCTCGACCGGGCGGCGCATGCGCGCGTGCCGGGGCGGCGGCAGGCGCTGGTGTCGGTGGCGCGGGCGCTGGAGCGGCTCGACCTGTGGGCGCAGGCGCAGGCGATGTTCCGCCGCATCCAGGCCGACCACGTGGCGTTGCGGGCGCTGTGGCCGGACGGGCCGATGATGTCGGACCGGGAGATGCTGCTGCACTCGCTGCGGCTGGCGCTGATCCACCGGATCTGGCTGATCTCCACCGCCATCCCGGATTTTTCGCCGCGCCACGGCATCACCCGCTCGGCGCTGGACGGGCGCATCCTGCGGCTGGACATTCCCTCGTCGGTCACATTCCTGACAGAAGTGTTCCCATCCGCACCTGATCCGTCGGCGGATCGGGACTTTGCGGAGCCTCGTGCGCCCCGCACCGCCGCCGCCTATACCCGTGAACATGCAGAGATTTTTGCCCCGATGGCGCGGCTGTTCGGGCTGGTGCGGGAGGTCAGCACGGCGGTGACGCACGAGGTCGGCGCCTTCGGCTGAGGCTTCCAATCGCCGCCGCATCCGGGCCAAGGTGCCCGGATGAGACACTGGATCGGCGTGCTGGGCTTGCTGGCGCTCGCCGGCGCGGCGCCATCGTTGCCGGGGGTGGGCGTGACCGATGACCGGGTGACCGTGGATGCGGCCGTGGCCCCCTGGCGTTCGCTGGCGCGGTTGCAGATCCCGGGCGAGAACCGCTGCACCGCCGTGCTGATCGGGCCGCGCACCGCGCTGACCGCGGCGCATTGCCTGTGGGCCTGGCGAACCCACCGGTTCGTGGCGGCGGGCTCGGTGCACGTGCTGACCGGTTATGCGTTCGGCAATTTCGCCCGCCACTCGGTCGCGGTCTCCTACCGGCTCGCCGCCGGCAACACCGAGGCGCAGCCGACGGCGCCCGAGACCGACATCGCCGTGGTGACGCTCGCCGAACCGATCGGCAGCGCGCCGCTGCCGCTTGCCCCGGCCGATCCGGCGATCGACACGCCGGTGATGCTCGGCGGCTACAACCAGGACCGCGGCGAGGTGATCGAGGCCGACCGGCATTGCCACATCCTCGGCGCCGTGCCGGACCGGCTGGTGCATACCTGCGCCGGCACGCACGGCACCAGCGGCGCGCCGCTGCTGGCGCAGGCGGCGGACGGTTCGTGGCAGGTGGTCGGCTTGCAGGTCGCGGCGTTCACCGAACACGCCGGCGGGCTCGCCGTGCCGGTCAGCCGGCTGCGGCTGGTGCTGGCCGCCGTCGCGCCCTGACGCGACGCCAACCGTTGCGGCCGCGTGCGGCGCGGCGCACGATGCGGCGTTGTCATATGGGGCAGCGCCATGATCCCTCTCGACCTATACTTGGCCTTCGTCGCCGCCAGCGCGGTGCTGATGGTGATCCCCGGCCCGAACATGGCGCTGATCGTCGCCAACAGCGTCGCTTACGGCACCCGGTTCGGGCTGCTGACGCTGGCCGGCACGGCCTCGGCGATGGTGGTGCAACTGGCGTTGGTGGCGATCGGCATGGCGGCGGTGCTGGGGGCGCTCGGCGCGTGGCTGGAGTGGCTGCGCTGGCTCGGCGTCGCCTATCTGATCTTCCTGGGCGTGCGGCAGTGGCGGGCCGCCCCGGTCGATCTGGCGCACACGGCGTCGCAGCGGCGCTCGGCGCGGGCAATCTATCTGCGCGGGTTGCTGGTCTCGCTGACCAATCCCAAGACGCTGTTCTTCTTCGGCGCGTTCTTCCCGCAATTCCTCAGCGCCGACCGGCCCGTTGCCCCGCAGCTTGTGCTGCTGTCGGTGACGTTCGTCGTGGTGGCGCTGCTGCTGGACAGCGTTTGGGCGTTGCTGGCGGGACGCGCGCGCGGCTTCCTGGCCGGGCGCGGGCGGGTGCGCAACCGGATTTCAGGCGGCTTCCTGATCGGCGCCGGCGTCGGGCTGGCGCTGGCGCACCGGAAGTAGCCGCTACGCCGGCGGCAACAGCGCCGAAATTTCCTTTCCCGGCACGCCGCGCGCGGCCGCAGCGATATTGCCGGCCAGCATCTCCGCCGCAGCGTCGAGCAACCCGGACATGGCGCGGCGATACAGCGCGCCGCCGAGGCTGACGCGCCTGACGCCGGCCGCACCAAGCTCGGCGAAGGGCACGGCGCCGCTCGACGGGCCGATCAGCACGTTGACCGGCTTGGGCGCCACCGCTTTCACGACGGCGCGGATTGCGTCCATGTCCGGCAGCAGCGGCGCATACAGCACGTCGGCGCCAACCTCGGCGAAGGCCACCAGCCGACGGATCGTGTCGTCCAGATCGGGACGGCCGTGCAAGAAATTGTCGGTGCGGCCGGTGAGCAGGATTTTCCCATGCGCCGCCTGCGCGGCGGCGCGGACGCGGGCGACGGCGGCATCGAACCCATGGATGGGGTTGGCGGGGTCGGCTGTGGTATCCTCGATGCCGAGGCCGGCGAGGCCCGCGTGGATCGCGGCCTGCACCGTTTCGACGCAGTCGTCCGGGTCCGGGCCGAACCCGTCCTCCAGGTCGCCATTGACCGGCAACCCGGTCAGGCGGGCGAGCAACGCCCCGTTCTGCACGGCGTCGGTGCGCGAGACGGCGTGAAACCCGTCCTGCTTGCCCATCGCGAAGGCAATGGCGAGCGAGGTGGTTCCGAGCGCCTCAAACCCGGCACGCTTGAGCAGCACGGCGGAGGCGCCGTCCCAGGCGTTCGGCATGATGAAGCCACCGGGACGCGCGTGCAGGGCACGGAAAGCCTCGTAGGCGCTGGGTTCGGACATTGTGTGCTCCCCTTCAGGCGACGGCCGCGAGCAGGGCGTCGCGCGGGCCGAACAATAGCCCGTTCGGCAGCGCCTGCGCCGTTCCGATCAGCAACGCAGGCACGCCGTTCAGGCCGTGCCGCGCCAGCAGCGCCTGTGCGGCGGCGACGCGTTGTTGCGTCGCCGCGCGCAGCGCATCGTCCGGTGCCCGTGCCCGCGCCGCCGCGTCCGGCAGGCCGAGGTCGGCGACGATGGCGCTGAGCACGTCGGGGTCGCAGATGTCCCGGCCCTCGACGCAGCGGCCGCGCTGGATGGCGGCCAGCGCTTCGGGCTCACGGTCGGGCTGGTCAAGCCAGATGGCGGTCAAAGCCAGCGTCGCCGGGCCGGAGTCGAACGGCGCGCCGGGGCGGCCGAGCACGTCGGTGCGGTAGCGTTCGGTGAATTCCTGGCCGGTGAGGCCGGCGATGCGCTGGTCGGCGGTCCAGGCATACGCGGCAAAACCCGGGTCCATGGTGCGGCCGGGTGCGGCGAACAGGCCGCTCGGGAGCAGCGCGACGGCATGGCCGGCGTCGATCAGCGCATGCAGCGCCGGTGCGGCGCCGTAGCACCAGCCGCAAAGCGGGTCGAACAGGTAGGTGAGACTGGTCATCGCGACGTCATTCCTCCGTCGCCTCATTCAACAGAGCCGAGATATCCCGATACGCACTGAACACGCGAACGATCTCGATGCCGCCGTCGATCGTCCGGTAGATCACCAGATACCGGCCGACCGGCCAAAAACGGAGGTCCATCGCGCGCGGTGCAAGATCGTGGCGGGGATGGCCAACGCTGGGCCGCGCAGCGAGACGTGCAAAGGCGGCGATGAGCCGGTCCCGCAGGCGATCAGCCGCGCCGATGTTTCTGTTGCTGACATAGCCAATGATGTCGAGAACGTCCTGACCGGCAAGAAGCGAGACAGAATATCGCCCCACCGTCAGCGGCGCGCGTCCAGGCGTCTATTCACTTCGGCCCAAAGCTGCTCCGCGGAGATCGCCTCGCCCCGGTCGAGCTGGTCCAGCCCCGCCTGGATCTCGGCCTGGAACGTCGCGAGCCGGGCGGCACGCGTCTGCTCCGCCTGGAACAGCAGGCGAAGTCCCGCGTGGACCACCTCGTCCGCACTGCGGTATCGGCCGCTGGCGACGGTTTCGGCGACCTGGTGTTCCAGATCCGGCGGCAGAACAACATCCATGGCAGGCATCCCGGCCGATCCACTTGCAGGACCCTAGCATCCATCTCCGATCGTGTCCCGATCACCGCGCGCTCAGAGACCGCCTTTCAGCCGCTCCCCGGCCCGCACGGCGCCCGGCAGCCGGTTCGCCGGCGGCGCCAGCGGGCAGACATAGCGGGACGAATAGGCGCAGGACGGAAAGTAGGAAAAATTGAAGTCGAGCAGCAGCCTGCCACCCGGCCGCGCGGCGCCGAGATCGGCGCCCTTGATGGTGTCGAGCAGGTAGCGGCCGCCACCGTAGGTTTCGGTGCCGTTCGTCCCGTCCGCGAACGGCAGGAACACGCCGCCGCCATAACCCTCGATCCAGTACAGCGTCAGTTCGCCGTGCAGCCGCTCCCGCAGGCCCTCGGTGCGGGCAAACGCGCGCATCGAGGTATTGCCGTCGGCGCCGGTGCCCAGCGTCAGGCGCTCCGGCGCCGCCGGCGCCAGCCGGACCTCGAGGCGCCATGCCGGGTCATACGGAAACATCGCGGGGGCGTCGAAGGCCGCGCGATCGGCCGGCTCGATCGGCGACTGCGGATGGTCGCGGCACAAGCCCGCGCGCGTCTCGCACCAGTGCCGCCACGCGGCAGGCGGGTGCGGATGGAAGCGCACGTCATGGTACAGATTGGCGACCTTCTGCCGCCAGTCCCAAAGATCCTCGGCCTCGCTCAACACGATGACTCCCCTGCGCGCCGGGATATGGGGACGTGGCCGAAACCTGCCACAATTCCGATCACCGGCGTCAGAAGGCGGCGGCCCGTTCGGAAAAACCGGAAAACGCAAACGGCGCGGGCATCGCTGCCCGCGCCGCTGTTTCGTCCCGCCGGGAGCCGAAGATCAGGCGGATTTCGCCATGATCTCGTCGGCGATGTTCCGCGGCACCGGGTCGTAGTGGTGGAACTGCATGGTGAAGGACGCGCGGCCCTTGGTCATGCTGCGGAGGTCGGAGATGTAGCCGAACATCTCCTTCAGCGGCACATGCGCGCGCACCATGATGGTCGAGCCGCTGCTTTCCTGGTTCTGGATCATGCCGCGGCGGCGGTTGAGATCGCCGACCACGTCGCCGACGTGATCCTGCGGCGTGGTCACTTCCACGTCCATGATCGGCTCCAGGATCTGCGGCCCGGCCTTCTTCATGCCCTCGCGGAAGCACGCCTTCGCCGCGATTTCGAACGCCAGGGCGCTCGAGTCGACGTCGTGGTACTTGCCGTCGATCAGCGTGTATTTGAAATCCACCGTCGGGAAGCCGGCGAGCACGCCGGTATCGGCCTGTACGCGGATGCCCTTTTCCACCGCCGGGATGTATTCGCGCGGCACCGTGCCGCCGACCACCTTGTTCTCGAACACCACGCCGCCGTTGCGCTCCATCGGCTCGAACACGATCTTGACTTCGGCGTACTGGCCGGAGCCGCCGGTCTGCTTCTTGTGGGTGTAGATCTCGGTGTGCGACTTGCTGATGGTCTCGCGGAACGCCACCTGCGGCGCGCCGATGTTCGCCTCCACGCCGTATTCGCGGCGCAGCCGGTCGATGATGATTTCCAGGTGCAGTTCGCCCATGCCGGACAGGATGGTCTGGCCGGTTTCCTGGTCAGTCTTCAGGCGCAGGCTCGGGTCTTCGCCCGCGAGCTTCTGCAGGCCAAGCGTCATCTTCTCGACCGAATCCTTGGTCTTCGGCTCGACCGAGATGTCGATCACCGGCACCGGGAAGGCCATGCGCTCCAGCACCACCGGATCGTCGGGGCTCGCCAGCGTGTCGCCGGTGCCGGTGTCCTTCAGGCCGACGAAAGCGGCGATGTCGCCCGCTGCCACTTCCTTGATTTCCGCACGCTTGTCGGCGTGCATCTGGAACATGCGGCCGACGCGTTCCTTGTGGTCCTTGGTGGTGTTGAGCAGCGTGTCGCCGCTCTTCAATGTGCCCGCATAGACACGAACAAACGTCAGCGTGCCGTACTTGTCGTTGATGATCTTGAACGCGAGGCCGGCGAACGGCGCCTTCGGGTCGGCCTTGATCCGGCGGCGGTCGCTGTGCTCGCCATCCTCCTCGCCTTCCTCGGCGGCGATCGAGATGCCGGGGACGTCGACCGGCGACGGCAGGTAGTCGAGCACGGCGTCGAGCAGCGGCTGCACGCCCTTGTTCTTGAACGCGGTACCACACAGCACCGGGCGGAAGGCGCCGCTGATCGTGCCGGTCTTGATGGCGCGCTTGAGGGTCGCGACCTCGACGTCGCCCTTGTCGAAATACTCTTCCATGCCGGCGTCATCGACCGAGAGCGCGGTGTCGAGAAGAACTTGCCGGTGCTCCTTGGCCAGCTCCAGCAGGTTGTCGGGGATCGGCGCGGTATGGAACTTCGCGCCCAGCTCGCCGCCTTCCCAGATGATCGAATGCATCTCGACCAGATCGACCACGCCGATGAACTGGTCTTCCACGCCGATCGGCAGCTGCAGGGGCAGCGCGACGATGTCGAGCTTCTCCTTCAGTGTCGCGAACGCGCGGAAGAAGTCGGCGCCGGTGCGGTCCAGCTTGTTGATGAAGATGATGCGCGGCACGTTGTAGCGATCGGCGAGACGCCAGTTGGTCTCGGACTGCGGCTGCACGCCGGCCACGCCCTCGATGATGAACACGGCGCCGTCGAGCACCCGCAGGCTGCGGTTCACTTCGATGTTGAAGTCGATGTGGCCGGGCGTGTCGATGATGTTGATGCGGTGGTCCTTCCACTCGCACGTGACCGCGGCGGAGGTGATGGTGATGCCCCGCTCGCGCTCCTGCTCCATGTAGTCGGTCGTGGTGTTGCCATCGTGCACCTCGCCGATCCGGTGCGACACGCCCGTGTAATACAGAATCCGCTCCGTCGTGGTGGTCTTGCCCGCGTCGATATGCGCGGTGATCCCGATATTGCGGATCTTTTCGAGCGGCGTTGCGGACACGGTGGCCTCCAATAGCCCGATGGGCAAACGACAAGGGGGCGACGCCGACCAAACTGGTCTGCGCACCCACCCAAGTCCCGGCCCCCGGGGCCGGCTGACTACCGCGTGACATGCCTTCGCAGCGCCCAAAATGCAAGCCCGGCGTCAAAAAACCGGCTTTGCCGCCCGCATGGCAGCGTCGACTTGCCACATTTGCGCCTTACAGGCGCTTACACATGGCAACAGCAATTGGCGCTATGATGGTCCCTGTCATGGATGCGCACCCCCTGCACGCGATGATCCGGTTCGGCCTCGGCCGGCGAGGCACCGAGCCGCTGCCCGCCGACGCCCGGGCGTGGCTGCGCGCGCAGTTGCAGGACCCGGACCCGGCGCTCGCCGCGCCGATCTCCTCCACGTTGGCCGCTTTGGAGGCGCACCGGCTGGACCGCGAGATGCGGCCGATGGAGGGGCAGACCGTCCGGGAGGAATTGCTGCGGCGCGCGGACACCGCCATCGCCATGCGCATCCTGGCCGAGACGGACAGCCCATTCCGCGAGCGGCTGGTGTGGCTGTGGGCCAACCACTTCACCGTCAGCGTCCACAACGGCGGCGTGCGGGCGCTGGTGCTGCCCTATGTGCAGGAGGCGATCCGCCCGCATGTGACCGGCCGCTTCGCCGACATGCTGCATGCGGTGATCCGGCACCCGGCGATGCTGTGGTATCTCGACAATCAGGAATCCGCCGGCCCGGACAGCCCGGCCGGCCTGCGCGCGCATCGCGGCCTGAACGAGAACCTGGCCCGCGAGTGCCTGGAACTGCACACGATCGGCGCGGCGGCCGGCTATACGCAGGCGGACGTGACCGAGTTCGCGAAAGTGCTGACCGGCTGGTCGGTGGACATGGGCACCGCCAGCCCCGGCTTCGCCTTCATGCCGGAACGCCACCAGCCCGGCCCGAAGACGATCATGGGCATGACGTTCCCGGAAGGCGAGGCCGGCGGCGACGCGGTGCTGACCTGGCTCGGCAACCACCCGCTGACCTTCCGCCGCGTCGCCGAGCGGCTGGTGCGGCACTTCGTCGCCGACCGTCCGGCGCCGGCGGACGTCAAGCGGATCGCCGACGTGCTGCACGAGACGCATGGCAACCTGCGGGCGGCGGTCCTGGCGCTGCTCGACCTGCCGGGGGCGTGGCAACCGCTGACCAAGCTGCGCTCGCCTGCCGATTTCGTGGTGGCCTCGGTGCGCGCCCTCGACCTGCCGGAGCAGGATCGGCCGGAGATGGCCGGGCTGATGAGCCATTTCGGCCAGCCGTTGCTCTCCGCCCCGCTGCCGAACGGCTGGCCGGATACGGCGGCCGACTGGGCGGACGGGGAGATGCTGCTGCGCCGCGCCGACTGGGCGATCGGCATCGCCGGCAAGCACCCGACCATCGACCCGCAGGCGCTGGCCGCGGCGAGCCTCGGCGACCTGCTCGGCGATGCGAACCGCCTGGCGATCCAGCGCGCCGCCTCCCGCCGCGATGCCGTGGCGCTGGCGCTCGCCGCGCCGGAATTCCAGCGGAGGTAGGGCGCATGGCACGGTCCCCCCTGCTGTCGCGGCGCGCGACATTGCTCGGGCTGACGGCGGCGGCGACGCTTGGAAAGGTATCGCTCGCGCTGGCCGCGGCGCCGACCGAGCAGCGGTTCGTCGTGGTGATCCTGCGCGGCGCGCTCGACGGGATGGCGGCCGTGGTGCCGTATGGCGACCGCGACCTCGTGGGCCTGCGCGGCGGATTGGTGCCGAAGCGGCCGGGCGAGGCCGACGGGTTGCTCGACCTCGGCGGGTTCTACGGGTTGCACCCGGCGCTGCCCGGGTTGCACCTGATGTACCAGGCCGGCGAGCTGCTGCCGGTGCACGCCGTCAGCAACGGCACCGGCACGCGCAGCCATTTCGTGGCGCAGGACCGGCTGGAACTCGGCTCGCTGCACGAAGGCATCACCAGCGGCTGGCTGAACCGCGTGGCCAGCCTGCTGGCGCAGCCCGAGCACGGCGAGGCGGCGCTGGCGGTCGGGCCGGCCCTGCCGCTGCTGCTGCGCGGCCCGGCGCCGGTCGGCACCTGGATGCCGCCGGGCGGGGCGCATGGCGATGCCAGCTTCTATGCCGAGCTCGCCGCGATGCATGCCGGCGACCCGGCGACGGGGCCGGCGATCGCGCTGGCGTTGCAGGAACGCGGCTTCAGCGCCGCGGCGCTGGCCGGCATGGCGCCGCTGCCGAACCAGGGCGCGTTTCCGTCGCTATGCGCCGCCGCCGGGCGGCTGCTGGCAGCGCCGGCGGGGCCGCGGCTTGCGGCGCTGGAAGTCGGCGGCTGGGACACGCATGCGCGCCAGATGCAACGCCTGCCGCCGGTGCTGAAGACGCTGGACGAGGGATTGTCCGCCCTCAAGGACGGGCTTGGCCCGGTCTGGCAGCAGACCGCGGTGCTGGTGGTCACGGAATTCGGCCGCACCGTGCGCATCAACGGCACCCAGGGCACCGACCACGGCACCGCTTCGGTCGCGTTCGTGCTCGGCGGCAACGTCGCCGGCGGCCGCGTGGCGGCCACCTGGCCGGGGCTCGCTGCCACAAAGCTGTTCGAGAACCGCGACCTGCAACCGACCACCGACCTGCGCGCGGTCGCCAAGGGGCTGCTCGCACAGCATCTCGGCCTCGGCGCCCCGGCGCTGGAGGCGGTGTTCCCGGACAGCGCCATGGCCACGCCGATGCGGGGCCTGCTCCGCGCCTGAGGCGCCGCCCTCCCGACCTCCCGGCGGCGGCCGGACCGGCAATCAAAGCTGTGGCGCGCGCGTGACGTTGGTCACGTTGGGCACGATCGGACGCCTCTAGGAAGGCTTGCGACGACGCCCAACACGCCATCCACGGGAGCAAGGCCGATGACCTACCAGTTCAAGACGATCGACAATACCGGCGACACAGCGTTCAACCAGCTTCTCGCCATCAACAATTCAGGGACGATCGCCGGATACTTTGGCGACGGCACGGTGTTGCCGAACAAGGGCTACACCGTGACCGCGCCCTATACCCAGGCGCATTTCAGCAACGAGAACTTCCCCACCTCGGCGCAGACGCAGGTGACCGGGATCAACAATTCCGGCACCACCGTCGGCTTCTGGGTCGACGCAAACGGCGACAACTACGGCTTCATCGACCAGAACGGCACGTTCTCCACCGCCATCGACCCCTTGGCGCCGACGATCAAGGGTGTCGTCAGCGAGCAATTCCTCGGCATCAACGATGCCGGCGAGGTCGCGGGCTTCTACGTCAATGATGTCTCGGGCGACACCAGCGGCTTCGTCTACAACAGCAACACCGGCACCTACAGCGCCGTGAAGATCGCCGGCGCCACCAGCCTCACCGCCACCGACGTCAACGACAAAGGCCAGATCTCCGGCTTCTTCACCAAGGGCGGCGTAACCGACGGCTTCGTCGACACCAACGGCAAGTTCCTGGTGCTGTCCGGGCCGGCCGGCGCCAGCGACGTGCAGGCGCTCGGGCTGAACGACGCCGGCCTCGTGGTCGGCTCATATATGGATGCCAAGGGCAATACCGACGGCTTCGTCTTCAACACCGCGACCGGCACCTACACGACGGTGATCGACCCGCACGCCAAGCCGGTTGCCGGCAGCACCACCACGACGACGGTCGTCAACGGCGTCAACGACCAGGGCCAGCTTGTCGGCTTCTACGTCGACGCCAACGGCAACACCGACGGCATGCTGGCCAATCCGGGCTCGCAGACCTTCCTGTGGGAATTCCACACCCACGACAGCGCCGCCGATCCCACCTTCAACCAGCTTCTGGCGATCAACAATGCCGGCGTGATCGCCGGCTACGACGGCAGCGGCATGCCCGGCGGCAAGCCCAACCAGGGCTATACGCTGGCATCGCCGTACGGCCCGCATTCTTACACCAACGAGAACTTCCCGTCGTCGGCGCAGACGCAGGTGACCGGCATCAACAATGCCGGCGAAACCTCGGGTTTCTGGGTGGACGCCAACGGCAACAGCTATGGCTTCGTCGACGTGAACGGCCGCTTCATCACCGCGACCGATCCGCTGGCGCCGACGATCGGCGGCGTGGTCAACGAGCAGTTCCTCGGCCTGAACGACGAAGGCCAGGTGGCCGGGTTCTTCACCACCGACGCCCAGGGCGACACTGCCAGCTTCATCTACAGCACCGAGACCGGCAGCTTCAGCGCCGTGAAGATCGCCGGCGCCACCAGCATCACCGCCACCGACATCAACGACAAGGGCGAGATCTCCGGCTACTATACCAAGGGCGGCGTCAGCGCCGGGTTCCTCGACACCAACGGCAAGATCGTCACGCTGGCCGGCCCGGCCGGTGCGAGCGACGTGCAGGTGCTCGGGCTGAACAACGCCGGCCTTGCCGTCGGCTCCTACGAGGACAGCAAGAGCGTCACGCACGGCTTTGTCTACAACAGCACCGACGGTACCTACACGACGGTCGACGACCCGAACGCGCATGGCCTGACGGTCGTCAACGGCATCAACGATCTCGACCAACTGGTTGGCTTCTACGAAGACGCCCACGCCAACTTCCACGGCATGCTGGTGACGTTGCAGACGCTGGGCGCCAACGACCTGGTGCCCGGCAACACCGGCAACGCGGCGCCGACCACGCTGGACACCACACTCGGCGGCCCGACGCTGGGCGGCACCAGCACCGCGCTGCTGCCGACCGGCCAGGACCACGCGACGCTGACCAGCCTGCACCCGAGCGGCGTCCACTGAGCAGCCCGACCAGCCACGCCCGGCGCCACGGCGCCGGGCGTTCGTGCGTTTCAGCCCGCGAGCCAGCCACCATCGACGACGAGGTTGGCGCCGGTGATGAACGTCGCCCGGTCGCTGGCCAGGAACACCGCGGCGTTGGCGATGTCCTCCGGCCGGCCCAGCCGCGGCCATGGCGTGCGGCGGCGCGCGTTCTCCAGCAGCGCCGGGTCCATCGGCAGGCCGGGCTTGCCGGTGACCACCTTCCCCGGCGAGATCGAGTTGCAGACGATCAGCTCCTTCGCATAATCGACCGCGATCTGCCGGGTGATGTAGATCGCGCCCGCCTTGCTGACGCCGTACGCGGTGTCGCGCGGCGAGGTCACGATGCCCTGCTGCGAGCCGAGATTGATGATCCGCCCGCGCGCCTCGGCCACCGGCGCCTGCGTGCGCATCTGTGCCACGGCGCGCTTGCAGCCGTGGAACATGCCGGTCATGTTCACCGCCATGACCCGCTCCCACTGGTCCTCGGTGGTGTCCAGCAGCGCCGTGCCGGAGAAGATCGCGGCGTTGTTGACCATGATGTCGAGCCGGCCGAACCGCTCCACCGTTCGTGCCACCAGCGCGTCCACGTCGTCCCACACGGCGACGTCGGTGCGCTGGAAGACGCACGCGGCCCCGATCAGGTCGCGCGTCGGCGCGCCGCCTTCCAGCGGTTCTTCGGTGATGTCCGCCAGCGCCACCCGGGCACCCTCGGCGGCGAAGCTGGTGGCGATGGCGCGGCCGATCCCGGAACTGGCGCCGGTGACGATCGCAACCTTGCCGGCGAGCAGAGCCATGGCTGACCTCGTGTGGTGGAGCCCTGGTATCGCATGACCGCACGCCCCCGCGCAGCCCCCGACCTGCGGCTGGCAACCGCCCTGTTCGACGATCTGGATCGCCGCACGCGCGTCGGCGCCGGCATCGTGCGCGACAGCTATGGGTTCGGCGAGCAACTGGGCCACGACATCGTGCGTGCGGCCGCGCAGGCGTTGCGGCTGGAGATCGCTGTCGACGCGATCGGCAACATGACGATGACGCTGCCCGGCCGCGACCGCGCAGCCCCCCGCGTGATCATCGGCTCGCACCTGGACAGCGTGGCGCAAGGCGGCAATTTCGACGGCGCCGCCGGCGTGGTCGCGGGGCTTGCCGTCGTCGCCGGGTTTCGGCGGGCGGGCATCGTGCCGGCGTGCGACATCAGCGTGATGGCGATCCGCGCAGAAGAATCCGCGTGGTTCGACGTTGCCTATATCGGCAGTGCTGGCGCATTCGGGTTGCTCGAACCCGCCTGCCTCGCGGTGCGCCGCAGCGACGGCGGACCTTCGCTGGAGCAGGCGCTGCGCGACAACGGGTTCGATCCGGAGGCGATTCGCACGCGCCGCCGCCTGCTCGACCCGCGCGGCGTCCGCGCCTATCTGGAACTGCATATCGAACAGGGTCCGGTGCTGGTCGAGCGCGGCATCGCCGCCTGCGCGGTGACCGGCATTCGCGGCTGCGTGCGCTTCCGCAACGCCGCCTGCCATGGCGCCTACGGCCACTCCGGCGCATTGCCGCGCGCGTTCCGCCACGATGCCGTGGCCGCCACGGTCGCGCTGCTGCACGACATCGACGCCGAGTGGTTGCGGCGCGAGGCGGCGGGCGAGGATCTGGTAGTCACCAGCGGCGAGTTCTTCACCGACCCGCGGGAGCACGGGCCGAGCAAAGTGGCCGGCCTCACCCGCTTCGTGCTCGATCTGCGCAGCCTGTCCGACGCGCTGATGCAGGAGATGGCCACGTATGCCCGCGCCGCGGCGACACGGATCGGCACCGAGTACCGCGTGCACTTCGAACTGGGTGCCACCAGCGACTCGCCGGCCGCCCGAATGGACCCGCGGCTGCTCGCTGCGCTCCGCGACCATCTCGGCGGCTTCGAGATGGCAAGCGGCGCCGGCCACGACGCGGCGGTGTTTGCCGCACAGGGCATCCCCGCTGCCATGATCTTCATCCGCAACGCCCATGGCAGCCACAACCCCGACGAGGCCATGGCGCTCGAGGATTTTGCGGCCGGCGCCGAGGCGCTGTCCGCGCTGCTGCTGACGGAGTGCACATGACGTTGCTGGTGACCGGCGCGACCGGGTTCGTGATGAGCGTGATGGCACGGCACTGGCTCGATGCCGACCCGGCCGCGCGCGTGGTGGCGCTGGACGCTGCACCGCTCGACGAGGCGGCGCGGCGCTACTTCGCGCCGGTTGCCGACCGGCTGGTGGTGGTGACGGCCGACGTGACGCGGCCCGAGCTGTGGATGGACGCAGTGAACCGCCAGGCCGTCACGCATGTCGTGCATGGTGCCACCATCACGCCGCTGTCGCGCGGCACGGCCGCGGAGGCGCGGCGCGAACCCGAAGCGGAGAACCCTGCGCGCATCATCGACGTCAACGTGATGGGTACGCTCGCCGTGCTGGACTGGGCGCGCGCGCAGCCAGGTATTCGCCGCGTGATCTATGTCAGCTCCGGCGCAGTGTACAAGCACCACGGCCCCGATCGCCCCGGCGAGCCGCTGCCGGAGGACGGCTATGTCATGCCGCGGCGCCTGTACGGTATTTCCAAACTGGCGTCGGAACTGATCGCGGAGCGCTACGGCGATCTGTTCGGCCTGTCCACAGCCTCCGTCCGGCTGTCATCGGTGTACGGCACGATGGACCGCGCCACCGCCAGCCGCAATTTCCGCCACGTGCCGAACCGTATCGCGCATATGGCGCTCGATGGCGTACGGAGAATCGCGGTCAACACCCTGGATGCCGTCGGCGACTACATCCATGCCGAGGACGTGGCGGCCGGCATCGCGGCGTTGCTGCGCGCGCCAACATTGCGCCACAGCGTCTACAACATCGCCGCCGGCCATACGACCACGACCGGCGACCTGATCGTCTGGGCGGCGGAGAAGGCGCCGGGTCTGCATGCCGAGATCACGGCGCCGGAGGACGCGGATATTCTGCAAGACCCGACGCTGAGCGGCGGCATGTGGGGCGCCTACGACATTTCCCGCCTTGCCGCCGAGACCGGGTGGCGGCCGCGCCCGGTACGCACCGCGTTCCACGCCTACATGGACTGGATCGCCGAGCAGCGCGCCGCCTGAGATGGCCCCGCGCGTCATCGGCTTCTATCTGGTTCCCGACTTCCCGATGATCGCACTCGCCTCGGCGATGGAGCCGCTGCGCATCGCCAACCGGCTGTCCGGCCGGCGGCTGTACGAGTGGCGGCTGGTCTCGCGCGAGGGCGCGCCGGTCAGCGCCAGCAACGGGCTGGTGCTGACGGCCGATGCGGGGATTGGCGACGCGCCCTCGTGCGACTTCATGTTTGCCTGTGCCGGCTTGTTCGCGCAGGAGTTCCGCGACCGCGCGGTGTTCGCCTGGCTGCGCCGGCTGCACCGCCAAGGCTGCCGCCTCGGCGGCATCAGCACCGGCACCTACCTGCTGGCCCGCAGCGGCGTGCTCGATGGGCACCGCTGCACCATCCACTGGGAGAACGTCGCCTCGCTGGCGGAGGAATTTCCGCTGCTGCACGTCACCGACGACATCTTCGTCGAGGACGGTCCGCTGCTGACCTGCTCCGGCGGCACCGGCACCATCGACATGATGCTGCACCTCGTCGCGGCCGAGCACGGCCGCGCGCTCGCGACCGCGATCTCCGACCAGATCATGCATCCGCGCATCCGCAGCCAGCAGGACCATCAGCGCAACGCGCTGGAGACCCGGCTCTCCATCGCGCATCCAAAACTCGCCGACGTGGTCAAGGAAATGCAGCGCACGGTCGAGGAACCCCTGGACATCGAGCGCCTTGCGCGCCGCGCCGGGTTGTCACCGCGCCACCTCGAACGGCTCAGCGGGCGCGTGCTCGGCAAGACACCGCGCGAACTTTATCGCGAGCTGCGGCTGCAACGCGGCCAGGCGCTGTTGCAGCAGACCGGATTGTCCGTATTGGAGGTGGCGCTGGCCTGCGGCTTCGTCTCCGCGACACATTTCAGCCGCTGCTATCGCCATTGGTGCGGCCACAGCCCGAGCGAGGAGCGCCGCACGCTGACAGCGCTCAGCGCGCCAACCACGTCTGTGGCGCACTGATGGGCGCGAACGGCCGCACACACGGCAGGAACGCGCCGCGGCCGGCGTTCGAGCGCACCTCGCCCTCGTGCCAGACGATGTCGCCCCGCGCCACCGTCGTCACCGGCCAGCCGCGCACGCGGCGCCCTTCGTACGGCGTGTAGTCGGTCGCATGGTGCAGCACGGCGTTACCGATCGTGACCTCGCGCTCCGCGTCCCACAGGACGATGTCGGCATCGGCGCCGACCGCGAGCGCGCCCTTGCGCGGTGCCAGCCCGAACAGCCGCGCCGGCGCACCCGATGTGCGCTCCGCGAAGTCGGACAGCGACATGCGGCCGGTCTGCACCGCGTCTGAAAACAGCAAGGCGAGCCGCGTCTCGATGCCCGGAATGCCGTTCGGGACGTGGTGAAATGGCGTGTCCGGCCCGCCCGCGACCTTGTCGGCGAAACGCCAGGGCGAGTGATCCGAGGAAAACACCGCGAGCGTGCCGTCGAGCAGCCCGGCGTATACCGCACGCTGATCCGCCGGCGTGCGCGGCGGCGGCGTGCAGACGCATTTTGCGCCTTCCAGTCCAGGCGCGGCGAGATCGGCTTCCGACAGGAACAGATATTGCGGGCAGGTCTCCGCGAGGATCGGCACGCCCCGCTGTTGTGCGCGGCGGATTTCCTCCACCACGGCGCCCGCCGCGACATGCGCGATCAGGATCGGCACTTCGACCAGCTCGGCAAACGTGATGGCGCGGTGTGCCGCTTCGCGATCGCCGAGCGCCGGCCGGGCACGTGCGTGATAGCGCATCGCGGTGCGGCCGTTGGCCACCAGCCGCTCGGTGAGGAAGCGGACGGCGGCATCATTTTCCGCATGCACCATGGCCAGCGCCCCGAGTCGCCGCGCCGCATCCAGCGTGCGCAGTACTTCATGGTCGTCGAGGCGCAGACCCTCGTAGGTCATATACAGTTTGAGCGACGTGCAGCCGCCTGCCATCAACTCCGGCAGTTCACGCTCCAGCACCTCCGGCGTCGGATCGCCGATGATGAGATGGAACGCGTAGTCGATATGCGCCTTGCCTTCAGCGCGTCGGTGATAGTCGGCAACGCAGTCGCGCAGCGACTGGCCGCGCAACTGCATGGCAAACGGGATCACCGTCGTCGTGCCGCCGCACATCGCGGACAGGGTCGCGGTGCGGAAGTCGTCGGCCGTGGTCATGCCCTCCCACGGCGGCTGATCCATATGGCAGTGGCTGTCGACGCCGCCGGGCAACAACAGGCGAGCCGTTGCGTCGAGCAGGTTCCTGGCCGGGCCGAGACCGTTGCCGATCGCGGCGATGCGGCCGTTGCGCACACCGATATCCGCCTGCCGCACACCGTCCGGCAGCACCGCGCGGCCGCCCTGGATCAGCAGATCGAACATCAGGCGGGAACCGCGAGGTCCGCGCGCACGCGTCCCAGTTCCGGCGTTGGCAGATGGCAGCGGATGGAGTGGCTGTCTTCGTCGCGCGCCAGCAGGCGTGGTTCCTCTTCCTCGCAGACGCGGCCGATCTTGCGCGGGCAACGCGTGTGGAAAACGCAGCCGCGCGGCGGACGCACGGCGCTTGGGATCTCGCCGGTCAGCGGAATGCGCGCGATGCGGCCATCGGCATCCGGAACGGCCGAGAGCAGCGCTTCGGTGTATGGATGATGCGGGCCGTTGAAGACACGCTCCGCCGGCCCGGATTCCATCAGTCGGCCGAGATACAGGACAAGAATCCGGTCCGACAGATAGCGCACGACGCCAAGGTCGTGCGAGACGAACAGATAGCTGACCTGTCGCTCGGCCTGCAGATCGGCAAGCAGGTTCAGGATCGCCGCCTGCACAGAGACATCGAGCGCCGAGGTCGGCTCGTCACACACCACCAGCCGCGGCGCGCCGGCGAAGGCGCGAGCGATGGCGACGCGCTGTTTCAGCCCGCCGGAAAGCTGCCGGGGGCGCGCCGTCAGGAACCGGTCGGCGAGGCGCACCGCGCGTGTCAGTTCCAGCAGACGTCTCCGCATCGCGTCGCCACGCAGCCCGCCCAACTTGGTGAGCGCGCGCCCGATGATGCGGCGCACGCTATGCGCGCGGTTCAGCGCCGAGTCCGGATTCTGGAAGACGATTTGCAGCGCCTTGATCTGCGCCGGCGAGCGTCGTGCAGCGAGATCCGGCAGCGGCCTGCCGTCGATCTGCACGATGCTCTCCGCATCCGGCGCGGTCAGGCCGAGCAGCACGCGCGCCAGCGTCGTCTTGCCGCTGCCGGACTCGCCGACCAGCCCCAGCGTCTCGCCGGGCCACAGGTCGAATTCGATGTCGCGCAGCGCGGCAACGCCAAGAGCCCCGACCATGTAGGTCTTCGAGAGATTCTCCACGCGCAGCACCGGCACGCGGGTCAGGGGGCGCGATGCTGCCACGGGCAACTCGCTGGGCGTCGCCCGCGGCAGGGTCGGTGCCTGCTCGTGGTAATGGCAGCGGCTGAACCGGTCGCCGAACTGCGCGAGCGGCGGCTCCGTGTCGTGGCAGAGGTCGGTCGCCATGCCGCAGCGCTCGGTGAACACGCAGCCGCGCACGAGGTCCGGCGCCGTCGGCAGAAATCCCGGGATGGTGTCGAGCCGCGCGACGTGCTTGTTGCGGCCACGCCGCGGCAGGCAGCGCAGCAGGCCCACGGTGTAGGGATGCCGCGGCTGCTCGAACACCTCCGCCGTCGGGCCTTCCTCGACCTTGGTGCCGGCATAGAGCACGCCGACGCGCGCGCACATGCGGGCGATGACCGCGAGGTTGTGGCCGATGAACAGCACGGCGGTGGAAAACTCGGCGCGCAGCGCCTCGATCAAGTCCAGCACTTCGGCTTCGACCGTCGCGTCGAGGCCGGTGGTCGGCTCGTCGAGGATCAGCAGGCGGCGATCCACCGCGAGCGCCATGGCGATGACCACGCGTTGCAGCATGCCGCCGGAAAGCTGGTGCGGATATCGCCCCATCACCCGCGCGGGGTCGGAGATCTGCACCCGGCGCAGCATGTCGAGCGCGCGGTCGTCCGCCTCCGCCGCCGAGTATCCCGCCTGGGTGTAGACTTCGGCAAGTTGGCGGCCGGCGACGATCGACGGGTTCAACGCGCGGCCGGGGTCCTGGTACACCATCGCGACGCTGCGCGCGCGCATCTGCCGCAGCGCCGGTTTCGTCAGCGTCAGCACGTCTTGCCCATCCAGCAGGATGTGCCCGCCGCGCACGCGGCCGCCGCGCGGCAGGTAGCGCACGACTGCCAGGGCTGCCGTGGACTTGCCGCACCCGGACTCGCCGACCAGCCCATAGGTCTCGCCGCGGCCGATCGCGAGCGACAGGCCGCGCAAAACCTGCCGGTCGCGGCCGCGCACGCGATAGGCGACGTCGAGATCCTCGATGCGCAGCGCGTCGTCCGTCATTGATCGAGCGCGTTCTGCAAACCGTCCGCGACGAGGTTCACGCCCACCACCAACGAGGTGATCGCCAGCGCGTCGAACAGCACGGCCCACCAATAGCCGCCGCCGATCAGGCCGTAATTCTCGGAGATCGCCAGTCCCCAGTCCGGCGACGGCGGCTGCAGGCCGACGCCGAGAAAGCTCAAGGTGGCGACGGTAAAGATCGCGTAGCCGACGCGGACCGTCAGCTCCACGAAGATCGGCCCTAGGATGTTCGGCAGAATTTCCATGACCATGATGTGGCCGGATGATTCGCCGCGCAGACGGGCGGCCGCCACGTAGTCGAGCTCGCGTTCCGCCAGCACCGCGGAGCGCACCGTGCGGGCGACGATCGGCGTGAAGCTCAGGCCGATCGCCAGGATCACGGTGCCGTTCGACGGCCCCAGCGCCACCAGCGCCATCAGTGCCACGATCAGCAGCGGCAACGCGAGCACCGCGTCGACCAGGCGGCTGACGAGATTGTCGATGATGCCACGAAAGTAGCCGGTGACGAGGCCGATCGCGGTGCCGAGCCCGACGCCGAGCAGCGTCGCGAGCGGCGCCACGGTCAGGATGTCGCGCGCGCCGACGATCACGCGGCTGAACATGTCGCGGCCGAGTTGGTCGGTGCCGAACCAATGCTCGGCCGAGGGCGGGTCGAGCGTCCCCAACAGGTCGGCGGCGTAGGGGTCGATCGGCACCAGCCTTTCGCCGAACAGCGAGCACAGCACCCAGAACAGCACGATCGCGGCACCCGCCAGGAATGCCGGCGAGCGCGCGAGCAGGCGCAGCGTCTCCCAGCGCGGCGCGCGCACCGGCGCTTCGCCCAGCGCAACCCCGCTCACGCCGCGCCGCCGAATCGCAGCCGCGGATTGAGCCGCACCGTCAGCAGGTCCGCGCCGAGGGCCGCGAGCACGTAGATCACGCCGACCGTCAACACGCCGGCCTCCAGCATCGGAAAGTCGTGCGACTTCGCCGCCGCGTAGATCAGCCCGCCGATGCCCTGGTAGTGGAACAGCGTCTCCACCACGACGAGGCCGCCGATCAGGTAGCCGGCCTGCGTCGCCACCACCGCGATGGTCGGCAGCAGCGCGTTGCGCAACACGTGGCGCCAGATCACGGTCCGGTACGGCAGCCCCTTCAACACCGCGGTGCGGGTGTAGTCGGCATCGAGCGCCGTCACGGTGCCGGCGCGGGCCATGCGCGCGATGTAGCCGAACAGCACCAGCACCAGCGGCACCGACGGCAGGATCAGATAGTACACTTGCGTCAGAATGCCGGAGTCCGGTGGCCACGTCGCAGTGATCGGGAACACGTCGAGCCACACGCCGAAAATCAGGATCAGCACGATGCCCGAGACGAATTCCGGTACCACCGTGGCCGAAAGCCCGGTCAGCGTGATGACGCGGTCGAGCCAGCGACCGACATTCAGCGCCGCCACCACGCCGCCGAGGATCGCCAGCGGCACGACGATGACGAAGGCCACGGCGCCGAGTTTCAGCGAATGGACCAGCGCCGTGCCGATGAACGGCGCCACCGGGGCGCGGTAGATATACGACATGCCCATGTCGCCGAGCACGAAATGCCCGATCCAGTCGCCGTACTGGGCGAGCAGCGGCCGATCCACACCAAGCTGATGGTCCAGCACGGCGACGGCGCGCTGATCGGCGAGCGGCCCGAGGATCGAGCGCCCGACATCCCCCGGCAGCAACTGCCCGCCGGCGAACACCAGGACGCTGAGCAGGAACAGCGTCACGATGGAGAGCAGCAGCCGGGGGATCAGGACGCGCGTGATGGTCGCAGGTCTCCTCTGTCGTGGCGAGGCTACGCGAAGCTTGCCTGATCGAGGAACAGCCGGTTGGCGATTGGCGGAATTCCGGTCAGGCCCTTCTTCACGGGAACCAGATAGTCGTAGAAATAGGCGAAGATGATCGGCGTCTCGTCCAGCAGCAGCTCCTGAATCTGCTTCGCGAGGGTGCGCTGGCCGCCGAGATCGGCGCTGCGGCCGTACTGGTCCACCAGCGTGTCGTACGTCTTGTTCCTGAAGTGCGCCCCGTTCCACGGGCCGTCGCTCAGCAGCGGCGCGCGCAGGAACACGTTGGGCACGCCGCGATTGCCGTAGTCGGTGATGCCGAGCGTGCTGTCCAGCCAATCCGATTGGCCGAACTGCGCCTTGCCGTAATAGGCGTCCTGGCTCTCGACGTTCAGGGTGATGTCGATGCCGATCTCCTTGCCGAAGTTCTTGATCAGCACGGCGTAGTCCGGGATCTCGATGTAGCGCTCGGTGGTCAGCGTGACGGCAAAGCCCTTGCCGACGCCGGCGGCCTCCATGAGTTCCTTGGCCTGCTTGATGTCCTGGTCGCGCTGCGGCACGGAGGTGTCGGTCATCGGGAAGGCCGGCGCGAACGGACTGTCGTTGCCGACAACGGCGAGGTTGCGGAACAGGCCGGCCACCAGCTTCTGGCGGCTCAGGCTCAGCGCCAGCGCGCGGCGCACACGCTTGTCAGTGAACGGGCCGGTGTCGCAGCGCATGTGCACCTGCTCGTGGCCGGTGCCTTTCTCGCGGATGACGGTGAAGCGCGGATCGTTCAGGATCGCCTGGCCGCCGGAGACCTGCATCTGCTCGATCACGTCCACCTGTCCGCCTTGCAACGCCAGAATCTGCGGCTGCAGATCGGCGTAGAAGGTGAACTCGGTACGGTCCGGCAGCGCCTTTGCGCCCCAGTAATCCGGGTTGCGCACGAATGCGGCGCCGACTTTCGGCGTGTATTTCTCCAGCGTGAACGGGCCGGTACCGTCCCAGGCATGCTCGAAATCGCCCTTGTAGCTCGCCGGCAGAATGACGCAGTTGTAGTTGTCCGAGGACACCACGTAGGGGAAGGCGCCGTATGGTGCGTCCAGATGGAACTCCACCGTCAGGTCGTCGATCTTTTTGGTATTGCCGGGCGACAGGATGCCCTTGAAGGCGGAGAGCGCGTTCGACGCATTCTTCGGATTGCACAGCCGGTCGATGCTGGCGATCACATCGTCCGCGACCAGCGTGCCGCCGCTGTGGAACTTGACGCCCGAGCGCAGCTTGAAGGTCCAGACCGAGCCGTCGGCATTGTGCGTCCAGCTTTCCGCCAGTACCGGCTTCAAGGTCAGGTCGGGCTGCAACACGCTCAGGAATTCGGCACCCTGCAGCAGCATGGTCAGGCCGCCATTATCGGCGATCGTCACCGGGTCGATGGCGCCCGCGGGCACCGTCAGCGCCACGCGGATCGTGCCGCCGGGCTTGCCCGCGGCACGTGCCGGCGTCGGCGCCGCGACGACGCCGAACGCGCTCGCGATGCCGCCCAGCAGCGGCAGCGACAGGCCCAGCATGCTGCCGTGGCGCAGGAAGCCGCGCCGGTCCACCCGGCCCGCGGCCAGTTCGTCGATCAGGTCGTTGTCCAGCGCGCCCAGCGTGCGGCGCAGTGCGTCGATCGTCTTGCGGGGGTCGCTCATGACAGTCCTTCTTGTGCAAATTTCGAGGAACTTGACGACGAGGCTTGCGGAGTGCGGCGTGGTCCTGCGACGATCCGCCGGTCATATGCAGGAAGCGCGCCATGGCGCCGAACGACCCGTATCCGCGCGATCTGATCGGCTATGGCGCGCACCCGCCGGACCCGCACTGGCCGGGCGGCGCGCGCATCGCCGTGTCGGTCGTGCTGAACTACGAGGAAGGCGGCGAGTACAGCGTGCTGCACGGCGACGCGCATTCCGAGACGGTGCTGACGGACATGGACCATCCGGCGCCGCTGTTCGGCGTGCGCAACCTCAACATCGAATCGGTGTTCGAATACGGCAGCCGCGTCGGCTTCTGGGAAATCATGCGCCTGCTGCAAGGCCGCAACATCGATGCCACGATCTACGCCGTCGGCATGGCGCTGGAACGCAACCCCGAGGCGGCGGCGGCAATCGCCGCGAGCGGATTCGAAGTTGCCTGCCACGGCCAGCGCTGGATCGACTACCAGTTCGTCGCCGAAGACGCCGAGCGCGCCGACATGCGGCGCAACATCGAGATCGTCACGCGGCTGATCGGCCGGCGGCCTCGCGGCTGGTACACCGGGCGGCCAAGCCCGAACACGCGCAGGCTGGTGGTGGAGGAAGGCGGCTTCCTCTACGACAGCGACGCCTACAACGACGATCTTCCCTATTGGACCAGCGTCGCCGGGCGCGATCACCTCGTCATTCCGTACAGCCTCGACACCAACGACAGCCGCATGACGCGCGCCCAGGGTTTTGACGTCGGCGAGGACTTCTTTACGTATGGGCGCGATGCGTTCGACTGGCTGTACCGGCGTGGCGCCGAAGGCCAGCCGCGCATGATGTCGATCGGCCTGCACAACCGGCTGATCGGCCGGCCCGGACGCGTCGGCGCGCTGGCGCGCCTGCTTGACCATATCCAGCGCCACGATGCCGTCTGGCTGTGCAATCGCACAGCCATCGCGCAGCACTGGATGGCCACTCATCCGGCGAGCGCCAGTTGAGGCGCCCCGGCGCGCGGGCCCGCGTCCAGATGCGCCTGCATTTCGGCGCAATACCATTCGACGAACTTGATGATGCCCGCCTCCAGCGCCGGCGAGTACGGGCCGGGGCGGTAGCCGATCGAGTTGATGCCGGCCTGGTTGCGTTCGACGAAAGCCTTGTCCTCGTCGTTGGTGACATTCCAGACGCGGGTCAGCCGGTCGATGTCGTAGTCGATTCCTTCCACCGCGTCACGCGCGACGAGGAATTTCGTCGTCACCCGCGTTTCCTGCGGGCCGAGCGGCAGCATGCGGATCAGCACCGCGTAGTCGCCGAGTGCATGGTTGAAGGTGGTCGGGTAATGCACCCAGCGCAGCGAGCCGTAACTGTCGCGCGGGCTCTGGCCCAGCGGCCTTGCCACCGCCCGCTCGCCGTCCTGGGTGATGGAGCGGGCGCCGTTGACGAACGGCAGCCGCGCCGCGCGAAAATCCGGCCCCTCCGCCACGCCCGAGGGCAGCCCCGCCTGATCCCACGCCCGCCAATAGGCGTTGATCGGCTCGACGGCCGCGGGATTGGAAAAATCGTAGATGTCGAGCAGGCTGCGCATCAGGTCGCGATGGCCGGTCGCGCAGTGGTAGCACTCGCGCGAGTTCTCCATCACCAGCTTCCAGTTGCCGTGCTCGATCAGGTCCACCTCGATCGCGACTTTCGCATCGGCCAGACCATGCGGCGCAAGCTGCCGGCCGGCCGCCTCGGCATACGGGGAAAAGTCGGGCGGCGTGTCGGCGAGGCAGACATAGACGGTGCCGGCAACTTCGCGCACGTGCACCGGCCGCAGCGGAAAGTCGGCGCGGCGGAAATCGTCCGGCATGTACCGGGTTGCCGCGAGTTCGCCGGACAGCCGATACGTCCAGTTGTGATATGGGCAGATCAGCGAACCCAGCTTGCCGCGCGGCGCATCGACGATGCGGGCGCCGCGATGCCGGCAGGTGTTGAAATAGGCACGGAGTTCGCCGTGCTGGTCGCGCAGCACCAGGATCGGGCTGCGGCCGATCGTCAGCGTCACGAAGGCGCCCGGTTCGGCCAGTTCGCAGGTCGCCGCCGCGAACAGCCAGTGCCGGTAGAAAATGGCCTCCAGGTCGGCCTCGAACACCGCCGGGTCGGTATAGAAGGCCTGCGGCAGCGAGAACCCGCGTCGGCGCGCGCGAAGCAGGTCAGCGAGATCAGCGCGCGAGTCCATGTCGTGTCCCTTGCAGCTTGCGCGAGCGTAGGTGGCCTGCGCGCCCGGTCGGGTCCGCAGGCGCCATTCTTGGGCCTGTACGCGCCATGATCCTGCGCTTCCCGGACGCCACCGAGGCCATGGCCGAGCTGATCGAGGGGCCGCTCGCGGACATCCTGCCGGCGCTGCGCGTCACCGTGGCGCCACTCGACCCGGCCGCGCTGGTCGCTGCTGTGCAAGACGCGGAGGGGCTGCTGCTGCAACGGGCGCGGATCGACGCCGCGACGCTGGCGGCGCTGCCGCGGCTGCGCGCCATCGCCTACCTCAGCACCGGGGTCGGCAGTTGGGTGGACCTGGAGGCCGCCGCTGCCCGCGGCGTCGCGGTGCGCGGCGTGCCCGGCTACGGCGACCGCTCCATTGCCGAGCATGCGCTGGCGCTTGTTTTCTCCGCGCTGCGGGGAGTCGCCACGGCGGACCGAGCGTTACGGGGAGGGCGCTGGATCGAGCACGTCGGCACCGAACTTGCCGGGCGGCGGCTCGCGGTGATCGGGCTCGGCGGCACCGGGCGGGCGCTGGCGGAGATCGGCAGGGCGCTCGGCTGCGAGGTGGTCGGCTGGAACCGCAGCCCGAGCGACGCGGCCAAAATGTTGCCGCTGGACGAATGCCTGGCGACGGCCGACATCGTTTCGCTGCATCTGGCACTGACATCGGAAACGCGTGGCCTGATCGACCGCCGACGCATCGGGCTGCTGCGGCCGGGGTCGGTGCTGGTCAACACCGCGCGCGGCGGCCTGCTCGACGAGGCGGCGCTGGTCGACCGCCTGCGCACCGGCGACATCGCCGCCGGGCTGGACGTGTTCGCGCGGGAACCGCTGCCGGCGGATCATCCGCTGCTCGGTCTGGACAACGTGACGCTGACGCCGCACCTCGCCTGGAACACCGGGGCGGCGCGGCGCCGGCTGCTGCAAGGCGGGCTGCTCGCCTTGCGGGACATGGCCGGCGCCGGTCAGGCGGCGAGCGGCACCCAGCCGCGCTGACGCATCCAGTCCTGTTCGAGGCCGGCGAAGCGAGACAGGCGCAGGGTGGACAGGTCGGCAAAGTTGCACGCGCCGTCGAGCACCAGATCGCGGATCGCATGGCCGGTCGCCGGCGACAGGCCAAAGCCGATGCTGGAGAGCGTGGCGACGACCACGTTGTCCGGCGTGCGGAGCCGTTCGATCACCGGCCGGCCGTCCGGCGTGTTCTCGATCACCCCGGCCCAACTGCGGATCACGCGGGCGTGCCGCGCCTTCGGGAACAGGGCGGCAAGCCGGCCGGCGATCGGGCCGAGCAGCGGCGTGGAACTGCGCGGCGGCACCGCCATGCCCTCGCCGAGCGTGATCCACTCGTGCGGCCCACCGCCATAGGCGAGGTTGCCGCGCAACGTCTGCCGCCCGTACAGCCCGTTGCCGTCGACGCCGCCGAGCGGCATCAGCGGCAGCGGTTCGGTCACGATCATTTCCGCGCGGGCCGCGGCCATCGGTACATGCACGTCCAGCATCGCCGCGAGCCCCCCGGTCTGCGGGCCGGCGGCGATCACCAGCGCGTCGCAGCCGATGGTGCCGTGGTTGGTCTGCACCGCGGTGACGCGGCCGCCCGCCGTCTCGAAGCCGAGCACGGTCGTGTGCTGCTGCACCCGGCCGCCATGGTCCTGCATCGCCCAGGCGTAGCCCTGCGCCGTGCGGTGCGGGTTGGCGTGGCCGCCGAAGCGATAGTGATAGGCGCCGACAACGTTGTCGCCGGCCAGCGGCACCAGCGCGCGCGTCTGCGCCGGGTCCAGAATGTCGGTGGCAAACCCCTGCCGCTCGCCAGCCCGCGCCAAATGTCTATACAAATCGAATTGCGCCGAATCGAAAGCGATGCGAATGCGGCCGGGGCTGAATTCGGTGGGGTAGCCGAGCAGGTCGTCCATCATCGGCCACAGCCGCTGCTCCTCCAGGAACAGCGGGCTGGTGGCATGCGAGCAGCCGCCGCCGTTGCGGCCGGAGGCTTCCCAGGCGACGATGCCCTTGTCGAGCACCAGCACGTCGACGCCGGCCCGCGCCAGCCACCAGCCGGCGGAGAGGCCGGTCACGCCGCCGCCGACGATCACGACCGCGGCGCCGGTGCCCGCCTGCCCGTGTCCCGGCCGCACTGCCTCAGGCATCGGCGTCTCCTTCGGTGGGGGTGATCTCCCAGTACGGCACCGCCTGCGCCGGGATGCCGAACCACGTGCTCCAATGCGCCGCCATCGCCTCCGGCTCCGGCGTCGCTCCGAGGGCGGCCAGCGGCAGCGGCCGCACCGGCGCGCGGTGCGTGGCCAGCGGGATCGCCGCCAGATCCACGCCGGCGCCGAGCGCCAGCAGGGCGGCCACCTGCTCGCGGCAGCGGCGGCCCTGGCAGACGCCCATGCCGGCGCGGGTCAGCCGCTTGACCTGATCCGGGCTGGGCGGCCCCTGGCCGAGCAGGGAGGCGAGGCTGCGGTCGTTGCGGGTCTCGCGCTGGACACCAAGATAGCGCGGCGGCCGCACTTCCAGGATCTCCCGCGCCGTCACGTCCTCGCAGCGGCAGACATGCGGCGCGGCGGGGCCGTCCTGCGCCAACACCGTGTCGCGCACCCAGCCGAGCCGATAGGCGGCCAGATCAGGCCCTGTCTCAACGCCGGAGACATCCTCCAGCCGCGCCGCGCGCACGCCTTCGGCTTCGGCGATGCGGCGGTCGCGGGTTTTGTCCGCCCACACGCCGGCGCAGTCGCCCACCGCCTGGATGCCGGGGATCGAGGTGCGCTGGGCCGCATCCAACAGCGGGACAAAGCCGCCGCGCCTGCCGTCGAACACCGTTTTGCAACCGGCCGCGTCGAGCAGGTCGATCGTCGGGATGGCGGCGACGCCGAGCACAACGGCGTCGCACGCAAGGCGCACGTCGCCGTCGGGGCCCGACAGGACCAGGGCTTCCACGGCCTCGGCGCCTTCGACGCGGATCGGGACGTGGCGGGTCAGTACCGGGAACGCGGGGTCAGCGGCGATCGCCGCCTCAGCGCACTCCACCATCGCGACCACCTCCACCCCGGCGGCGCTGAGCGCCTGAGCGGCCGCGAACGCCTCGGCGGTGGTGCCGAGCACCACGGCGCGGCGGGCGGCGAGCGCCTGATAACGGGTCGCCAGTTGCACCGCGGCCCTGGCGCCGATCACGCCCGGCTTGTCCCAGCCCGGAAACGCCAGCCCCATGTCGCGATGGCCGGTGGCGACGATGGCGCGGTCGAAGCCGACCAGCCGCGCGCCCTCCGGCGTCGTGATGCCCGCCACCATGCCGGGCAGCCAGCCGACCGAGGGACCATTGGCGTACAGGCCCCAGACCGCCGTGCCGAGCCGGACATCGACGCCGGCCTCGAACGCCTCGGCCAGCCGCGGTTCGGTGGCCACCAGCGCCTCGATCATCGCCCCGGGGTTGCGCACGGCGCCGCTCATGGCCTGGCCGTAGAGCAGCGGAATGTCGTCGCCCATGGTCTCGGCGGGCACCGGGTTCTCGTCGAGCAGCAGCACCGAGAGGCCGAGGCGTGCGCCCTCGATGGCGGCGGCGAGGCCGGCGGAGCCGGCGCCGACGACGAGAAGCTGTGCACGCTCGTGCACGGGCAGTGACTTGCCCGCTATCGAAAACGGATCAGGCATGCCCGGACTGTGCCGGCCGCCCGGTCAGCCGCCGGGTCCACATCCGCCATATTCTGGCCTACGCACGACACGATGCCCGGGTGGTCAGCCCGCGGGGTGACGCCCGGCGATGGTGCGGGCGACCGAAAGATGCTGGGCCAGTCCGGACCGCAGCACTTCGATGTCGGCGGTCAGCACCAACTCGGTGAACCCCATCGCGAGCCAGTGGCCGGCCGCCTCCGCCTTGACGGCGTGCATGGCGATCGGCAGCCCGGCGCCCTGCCCGGCCCGGACGATCGCCTCCAGCGCCTCGCGGAACACCGGGCCGGAGCGATCCCGGCCAAGGCCGAGGCCCAGGCCGAGATCGAACGGCCCGACATGCAGGCCGGCGAGGCCGGGAACCGCTGCGATCTCCGCAGCCGCGGCCACGCCGCGCCGATCCTCCAGCATCGCGTAGATCGCCGGCCGGACCTCGGCCAGGTCGAACGGTTCCGGGCGCATGCCGTAGCGCTGGCCGCCATAGCTGCGGCGCCCGTGCGGTGCGTAGCGGGCGCGGTCGATCGCGTCGGCCACCGCTTCGGGATCGGACGCCATCGCCAGCACGATGCCCGCGGCACCGTGGTCGAGCACGCGGGGGATCAAGGCGAGATCCTCCTCGCTCACGCGTACCAGCGTCGGGACACCGATCGCGTCGAGAAGCTGGATGCCGCGGAAGGCAAGCCCGAGGTCCCAGCCGCCATGCTGCAGATCCAGCCCGACCCAGTCGTAGCCGGCGCGCCCGACGACCTCCACCACCAGCGGCTCGGGGATCGCAACCCAGCCGGCGAGACGGATCCGCCGGTCGTCACCGGCGGCCAGATCCTTGCTGTGCGTCACGTGGCGTTCTCCCTGCATCCGGTGGTCGTCTGCGACCTATCCAATCGATTGGATTAATGTACTTTGCGGGCTCGCGCGGCGTCAACACGGATGCGGTCGCATCGGCACGCGCAACCTTGCCCTGCCCGCGCACGCGCCCTAAGCAAGCGCGCCCGCGCCGCCGCGCGGATCGATCCGGCAGACCGCCGCCACCTGATGCTGCCGCAGCCGTTGGGGAGTTCATGGCCCGGACCCGCGCCGAGATAGAGCCGCCGCCGAGGCCCGCGATCCTCAAGGACGTCGCGCGCCGCGCCGGCGTCGATGCCTCCACGGTCTCCCGCGTGCTGCGCGACGACGACCGCCGGCCGGCAAAGGCCGAGACGCGCGAACGCATCCTGCAGATCGCGCGCGAGATGGGGTACACGCCCAACGGCGTCGCCCGCAGCCTGCGCACCCGCCGCACCGAGGCGATCGGCGTCGTGGTGCCGGATGTCGGCAATCCGGCGATCGCGCAAATCTTCGGCGGCATCCAGCGGGCGACATCCGCCGCCGGCCGGCACGTCATCGTCATCGACGGCGGCACGCCGGCGCGTCCCGAACTCGGCTGGGACCGGCTGGCGTTCGAGGGCCGCGTCGATGGATTGCTGGTGCTGGTGGCGAGCGTGCGCGACCCGACGGTGTTGCGCGTGGCGCGCAGCGGATTGCCGGTGGTGCTGGTCAACCGCCGATCGGAAGGCATCGCGGGGTCGGTGGTGATGGACGATGCGCGTGGCGCGCAAGTGGCCGTCGATCATCTCGCGGGCCTCGGGCATCGCCGGATCGCGCATATCACCGGGCCGACGAACGTGGATACGGCGCGGCGGCGGCTCGCCGGTTTTCGCGCGGCGATGCAGGCGCACGCGCTGCCGGTGCGCGACGGGTGGATCGTCGCCGCGGACCACACCGAAGCCGGCGGCGCCGAAGCCGCGCGCACGCTGCTGGCCGCGGCGGAGCGGCCGAGCGCGGTGTACGTGGCAAGCTTCCTGGCCGGCGTTGGTGCGACGCATGTGTTCCGCGAAGGCGGCCTGCGCGTGCCCGACGACATCTCCATCGTGATCAGCGATGAATTGTCATTGGCCGCGCATATCGCGCCGCCGCTGACCACGGTACGGATGCCGCTCGCGCGCATGGGCGAGGTTGCGGCGGCCATGCTGTTGCGCGCGGTCGCGGGCGAGCCGGTGGAAGACATGGTGCTGCCGGATGCGCCGGAACTGGTGCTGCGCGCTTCGACCGCGCCGCCGTTCGGAGAAGGCTGAGGCAACCAACGAAATTGGTCAGCCCGGCAAGTCTGCGCGCGCCAGTTGCGCATTCAGCTCGGCAAGTTCCCTTTGCAGTGCATCGAACTCGGCGCCACCGCCCATCAGGCGGTTGAGCGTGGTCTCGTCGAGGTCGGCGCGCGCGTACTCGCCGGCGACGCGGCCGCGGCTGAGGATGACGAAGCGGTCGCCGATCGGCAGCGCGTGGCGGACGTTGTGGGTGATGAACACCACGCCGCGGCCGTGCGAGCGCGCGCGGATCACGTGGCGCAGCACGATTGCGGCCTCGTTGACGCCAAGCGCCGAGGTCGGCTCGTCGAGAATCAGCAGGCGGGCGCCGCGGTATTCGGCGCGCGCGATCGCCAGCGACTGCCGCTCGCCGCCCGACATCGTGCCGACCTTCTGGTTCAGGTGATTGACCTGGATGCCGATCTTCGCCAGTTCCACGCGCGCGATCGCGCCAGCCTTCGCCTCGTCGAAGAACCGGAACGGGCCGATTCCCTTGAGCGGCTCCATACCGAGCATGAAATTCCGCGAAATGCTCATCTCGGGGAGGATCGCGAGATCCTGGTAGACGGTGGCGATGCCGCTGGCGAACGCGTCGCGCGGCGAGGCGAAATTCACCGGCACGCCGTCGATCGCGATCGTGCCGCTATCGGGCCGCTCGAAGCCCGACAGAATTTTGATAAGTGTCGATTTGCCGGCGCCGTTGTCGCCGAGCAGGCAGACCACTTCGCCCGCGTGGACGCGCACCGACACGTCCTGCAGCGCGACGACGTTGCCAAAATATTTGCCGATGGCACGCGCTTCGATCACCGGTGGGGCTGCGCCGTGCGACATCGCTCAGCCCCTCCGCGCCTTGGTGCGCACGCGCTGGTTGATCAGCACGGCAACCAGCAGCATCAGGCCGAGCACCGCCTGGTACCAGTCGAAATCGACGCCGGCAAAGAACAGCCCCTGTCGCACCACGCCGAGCGTCAGCGCGCCGATCGCGGTGCCGATGATCGAGCCGGCGCCGCCGGCGAGCGAGGTGCCGCCGATCACCGCGGTGATCGCCGCCTCGAACTCCTTGCCCTGGCCACGGAAGGAATCGGCCGAGCCGATGCTGAGCACCTGCACCGCGGCAAGCAACGTGCCGGAGGCCGCGACCGCCATGAACAGGATGATTTTCACCCGCGCAACCGGCACGCCCGAGGCGCGTGCCGCCGATGGCGAGCCGCCGGCCGCGAGCACCCAGTTGCCGAAGCGGGTGCGCGTCAACACGACGGCGCCGACCGCCATGATCCCGAGCCACCATGCGAAACCCGCATTGAGGCCAGGGATCAGTTCGCCGGAAAACACGCGGACCAGCAGGTCGTTGCCCACCGCCTTGCGCACGCCGCCGATATACGGCTGGTTCGCGATCGTGCGGGAGAAGCCGATGGTCGCACCGCGCAGCAGGAACAGGCCGCCGAGCGTGACGATGAACGAGGCGATGCCGGTGCGGACGACCAGCGTGCCGACCGCCCAGCCATAGCCGAGCGAAAACAGCAGCGCCACCAACAGGGAAAGCCAGAGCGGCCAGCCAGCCTGCGTCACGCCGAGCGCGATGATCATGCCGCTGAAACCGACCATCGAGCCGATCGAGAGATCGAACTCGCCGCCGATCAAAAGCAGTGTGACGGTGGTGCCGATGATGCCGACCTGGGTGGCGACGTCGAGGTAGCTTGCGGTGCCGCGCGCGGTCAGGAAACCGCTGCCGCCGCCCACCGCGGCGAAGAACAGCCACACGACCGCGAGCCCGATCGCGGCGCCGACCTCGGGACGGTCGCCGATGCGGCGGACAAGACTCACGTGGCGCAGGCGGCTTGGCGCGAGGGCCACCTGCGCCGCGTCGTGGTGCGGCGTGTCGGAGGGCATCGCCGCGCCTCAGTAGATGCCCTGTTTGACCAGCGCCAGAATCGTGTCGACGTTGTCCTTGGTGATGAAGAAGCCGCCATTGTTGACGACCGCAGCGGGGCCGCCGGGCAGCACGCCGTAGCGGATGTACGAATACAGGAACTGCACCGGCAGATAGCCCTGGTTGAACGGCACCTGCGACGTCTCGAACGCGATCTTGCCTTCCTTGATCATCGGCAGCGTGTCGAGCCCTGGGTCGAAGTAGGAGACGATGACCTTGCCTTGCAGCTTGAGGCTGGTCAGCGTGTCGTCGATCACCGCCGGGCTCGGGCCGCCGCCCCATTCGCCGCCGATGCCGTCGATGGTCGGATCTTTCAGGAACGCGGCCTCGATCGCGCCCTTGGTGATGGCGGGATCGGCGAGGCTGGTGGCGATCACACGGCTCTTGCCGCCGGACGCCTTGATCGCCTGGGCGATGCCGTTGCAGCGGTCTTCGAGGAAGGCATTGCCGACTTCGTGATCCAGGCAGATCACATTCTTGGCGCCGAGCTTGGCCAGACGCTCGCCGGCGCCGAGGCCGGCGGCGAAACCGTCCTCGGCGATATGCACGAGCGACCCCGACTCCTTGAAGCATTTGGCGCCGGCGTTGAACGACATCACCGGAATGCCGGCCTTGCGCGCGGCCTGCACATGCGGCGCGATGGCGTCGCAATCGGCGATGGAGACGAACATGCCGTCCGGCTTCTTGGCGATGGCGGCGTCGATCAGTTCGCCCTCGGCGACGAGGTCGAATTTTTCCGGCCCGACGAACTCGACGCGGACGCCGAGGTCCTTGCCGGCCTGTTCGGCGCCGCGCTTCACCACCGAGGAGAAGCTGTTGGAGACGTCGGCGTGGAATACACCGATGATGTAGAGCGGCTTGGTCGCGTCCGCGGCGCGGGTGGAAGCAGGCGCGGCGGCCACCGCGGCTGCCAGCGCCCCGGCCGCGACGAACCGCGCCAGTCCTGCACGAGTCTTCATGTGTTGTCCTCCCTGCCGGGTCCGCAGTCCATTCGAGGGACGCGGTTCCCGAAGTTTTTTCGTGGTCCAGCCAGCGATCGTCGGCTGCGGCGAATGGCACAACGCCAATCGATTGGCGTTGTCGCGACGTTAGAGCTTCACGCATGGGCGCGTCAAGGAAGCGATCGGCCCGGCAGTGAGTCGGATTTCCGCAATGGGTGGAGTGCGACAGGTCCGCCTCCGACGTGCTCACGAACCGACAGCGAGCCCGGATATTGGTTTCCTAATAGGAACAATCTGGGCGTGCGGATGCGCCGGGGTGCGCTCAGGCTTTTCGGGGTGGGCTGCGGGTTCGGGTGCGGGAGAACCATCGGGTTCGGGAGGGCGGCCAGTTCTGCATCCAGGCGGGCGCCTCCGGCGGCGTCGGCGGACGGTAGGG
>Ga0302314_10002089_pt1 | contig 37308 bp, 31 predicted proteins | sample III_Palsa_N2_3_FD_200533 | JGI IMG/M metagenome (GOLD analysis project Ga0302314, IMG submission 200533) | Peat permafrost microbial communities from Stordalen Mire near Abisko, Sweden - III_Palsa_N2_3 | ecosystem: Environmental > Terrestrial > Soil > Palsa > Peat permafrost | place: Sweden...
CGCTGATCAGCCTGGTGCTGTTCGTCCTGATCGACACAGGCGCAGCGAATTTCGGGCTGATCATCGTGATCTCCGCGCTCACCGGTGTGATCAACGCCGCCGACATGCCGGCCCGGCAGGTGTTTGTGCTGGACTTGGTCGGAGAGGACCGGCTCGCCGGCGCCGTCAGCCTCTACGAGGTCGTGCTCAACGCCTCGCGTGTACTGGGGCCGGCCGTCGGTGGAGCGCTGCTCGCGATCTCCGGACCGGCTGCCTGTGTGCTGGTCAACACCATCTCATTTCTCGGCCCGCTGGCGGTGCTCTTGTACTACCGCACGATTAGCAGCGTCACCCGTAGGGACCCTTCGCAGAGCAGGCCCAAGGTCCGCGAGGGCGTGCGTTATGCGTGGTCAGACCCGACAATCCGCGCCTGCCTGCTGCTCGCCGCGGCCAGCGGCGCACTCTTCAGCCCGACGGTGATGCTGCCGCTGATCGCCCATCGCGTCTTCCACATGGGCGGTGGTGGTTACGGCCTGCTGCTGGCGCTGTTCGGCGTCGGCGCGCTGCCGGGCGCGCTACTCGCCGCCCACGGCGGCAGCCCGCCTACCGGCCGCAAGGTCCGTGTGCTGGCCGCAACGACAGGTGCGTGCATGGTCGTCACCGCCTTCGCGCCGGACAAGGCCGTGCTCTTCGTCGGAATGGCAGCCGTCGGCGCCTCTTCGATCTGGATGATCGCCGTCGCCAATACGGTTGTACAGCTGCGCACCGCGCCCGAGCTACGTGGGCGTGTGATGGGCGCCTGGAGCATGGCGCTGCCAGGCATGGTCCCGATCACGAGCGTGATCTGTGGCACGCTCGCCGACGCCTGCGGAGCCCGGGTGGCATACGGCGCGACCGGCGCCGTGATAGCTGCAGTAGCGCTGATCTGGTGGCGAAGCTTTGCCAGAGAGCCGAGCGGCAGAGAGGAGCCCGCCGGCGGGCTGGCATCTGCCAGAGTGAATGTATGAACCGTCTCGCGGCCGAGACCTCTCCGTATCTGCTTCAACACAAGGAGAACCCGGTCGACTGGTACGCCTGGGGCGACGAGGCGCTCGACGCCGCGCGTGAGCTGAATCGCCCGCTGCTGGTCTCGATCGGCTACTCCGCCTGCCACTGGTGCCATGTGATGGCGCACGAGTGTTTCGAGGACGCCGAGGTCGCCGCCCAGATGAACGCCTCATTCATCTGTGTGAAGGTCGACCGCGAGGAACATCCGGACGTTGACGCGATCTGCATGGACGCGTGTCAAGCGATCAACGGGAGCGGCGGCTGGCCGTTGAATGTCTTCCTCACCCCCGAGCAGACCCCCTTTTTCGCGGGCACCTACTACCCGCGCGAGCAACGCCCGGGAATGCCGAGCTGGCCGATGGTGCTCGATGCGATCTCCGAGGCTTGGCGTGAGCGCCCTGAGACGGTGCGCGATCAGGGAACACGGATGGCTGAAGCGATCAAGTCCAACGCGACGCTCGAGCGCGAGCCGCGGGCCGGCGTCGCGCAGAGCGTGATCAGTGACGCTGTCGCCGCGCTCGCGACGGGCTTTGATCGAGGCTACGCCGGGTGGGGCGGCGCTCCGAAGTTCCCGCCGCATGCGACGCTCGAGTTCCTGCTGGCCGCGGGCAAGCCGGAGCTTGCGCTCGAGACGCTGCGCGCGATGGCGGCCGGCGGCATCTACGACCAGGTCGGTGGCGGCTTCGCTCGCTATGCCGTGGACCGCACCTGGACCGTGCCGCACTTCGAGAAGATGCTCTACGACAACGCGCTGCTGGCCCGCGCGTACCTGCACGCCTGGCAGGTGAGCGGCGAGTCTCGCTTCGCCGAGGTCTGCTGCGAGACGCTCGACTGGGCGCTGCGCGAGATGCGCGGCGAGGAGGGTGGCTTCTGCGCGGCACTCGACGCTGACTCGGAAGGCGTCGAGGGCAAGTTTTATGTCTGGACACCGGACGAGCTGAGGGAGACGCTCGGCGAGCTGGCCGATGAGGCTATGGCCTACTTCGGCGTGCGCCCGGGCGGCAACTTCGAGCACGGCGCGAGCGTCTTGGAGGCGCGCGGGCCGCGGCCGGAGCGGCTGCCCGAGATCCGCTGCAAGCTCTTTGGTGCGCGTGCGCCGCGGGTCCGCCCGGGGCTCGACGACAAGCGCCTCACCGCCTGGAACGCGTTGATGATCTCGGCGCTCGCGGACGCTGGAGCGGTGCTTGAGCGGGACGACTACGTTCAGGCCGCGCGCGCATGCGCGGCCTTCGTCCTGCGGGAATTGAGGGACGATCACGGCCGGCTGCTGCGTACCTGGAAGGACGGACGCGCAGGCGCGATCCAGGGCTATCTGGAAGACCACGCGTACCTGCTCCAGGCGCTGCTCGTGCTCTACGAGGCAACCTTTGAGGAGCGTTGGTACACCGAGGCAGTAGCGATCGCCGAGGCGATGATCGAGCGCTTCGGTGACCCGGAGCGCGGCGGCTTCTTCACGACCGCCGAGGACCAGCCTCACCTGGTGACGCGCCGAAAGGATCTGGAGGACGCCCCCACCCCGTCCGGCAACTCGGCCGCGGCGCTCGGCCTGCTGCGACTCGCAAGGCTCTCCGGGAGCCCGGATTACGAGCGCCAAGCGGCAGGCGTGCTGGCGCTTCACGCCCCGGTTGCGGCGCGCCATCCGGGTGCCTTCGGACACCTATTGCAAGCGCTTGACCTCTACATATCGCCCTCACGCGAGGTAGCCGTGGTCGGCGACGGTCCTCTCATCCAGGCGCTGCGTTCCCGGTATCGGCCGCACCAGGTGCTCGCCGGCGGTGACGGCGACGCGAGCGTCGTGCCGTTGCTCGCTGACCGCACCCTCGTCGATGGCAAGCAGGCCGCCTACGTCTGCGAGCGCTTCACCTGCCAGCTGCCGGTCACCGACGTCGAAGGGCTGGTTGCACTGCTCGATGGCTGACGTCGAGGAGCTGCGAGCACACCTGGTGGACCGTTATGGCATCCACGTTCAGGCGATGCTGACTCTCGACCAGGACGTGATCTTGATGCGACGCAGCGACGGCCCCAGCTGGGTCGCGCGCGTGTTCCCGGCGACGCGCGGCCTGGACGAGGTGCGCGGTGACGCGGAGATCCTCGAATGGCTGGCCGAGGTCGGCTATCCGGCCGAGCGTTGCGCGACCGACGAGCCCGTCTCCGAACTCGACGGCTGCGCGGTGCTCGTGACTGAGGCGATCACCTCGGCGCGCGGCCCCGATCGTCGCAAGGCGATCAAGGATGCGGGCGGCATCCGCCGCCTCGGTGAGTTGCTTGCGGAGCTGAACACGCTGGCCGTGCCCTCCGGGGCGCCGAGCCGTCCCGGCGGCGCCTGGCACCACATGGCTACGGGAAAGCCCGTGGCGGAAGTTGAAGCCGCACGGCTGATGCTGGAAGAGGCCGAGTCACGCGCCGCGGCACGGGAGCTCGGCAGCTTCACGACCCTCACAGAGGAACTCGACTCGCTGGATGCTGGCAATGGGCTGCCCGAGGCGTTCGTGCATCCGGACTTCGTCTTGGCCAACGTCGTGGCAAGCGCGCAGCCCGGCATGGTTGTGGTCGATTGGGCTGGCGCCGGAATCGGGCCGCGAGCCTGGGCGCTGGCGTTCCTGCTCTGGGCCGTCGCAGCCAAGGATCCGCGGCGGGCGGCGCTCGCCCTGGCCGGGTATCGGCGCCGCGTGAAGCTCGAGCCAGAGGAGATCGAGCGGCTGCCGGCGATGATGCGGGCACGGCCACTGATCTTCGATATCTGGCGCCTTCACGGCGGCCACAAGAGCGCGGCGGCTGTGGTCGCCGACGCCTTAGAGACACGCCAGTTGGTCGACACGGTCGCGCGGCGCGCGGCCGAACGGCTGCACGAGACTTAAACTGCCGGGCTGCTGTTTATGCTCTGCGCCCATGAGCAATAGAGGCTGGTGGCGAGGTGGAGTCGCAGTCGCGCTGGGCGCGATCGCGGTCGCTGGTTGTGGCGGCGGGGGCACGAAGCCGGTTGCTAAGTCCGCGCTCGACCCGGCGAGCGTGGTACCAGCCAATTCGGTGCTCTACGTATCAGCGAGCGTCCGACCGAAGGGGACGCTGCAGCAGGACCTGAGCCGGGTCATTGACCAGGTCGGCGGACCGAACACCGTGGCCGAGCTGAACAGCGAGCTTGGTAAACATGCCAGCTCTGGCTTTGGCAGGAGGTGGAGCCAGGTCAAGCCGTGGCTCGGACAGCGCATCGGCGCCGCCGTGATCGGACTGCCGCCCGGGCAGTTCTCCGAGCAGGCCGTGCTCGACTATGCGGTGCTGATCTTGCCGACCACCGATCCGAGCGCAGCCAAGACGTACATCGCTTCGCATATCAAGAAGTCAGCCGCATTGATCTACAAGATCGTCGGGAACTACGCCTTGATTGGTGGCCCCTACGCGGTGCAGATGGCCGCCACCACGGCCGCCAAAGCCTCGCTCGCGGACTCATCGGCCTACAGCAGTCTGCTCACGCGCGTAGGCCAGGGCGCATTCGCGACGTTCTACGACCGTCCATATCCCATACTCAAGCTCGAGACCAAGCTATTCAGTACGGAAGCGTCACCGCCCGCCGCGCTCGCGGAGATCAAAAGCGGCCTCAGCAAGATCTCGCCGAACGCGGCCAGCCTGGTCACGCTCGACGTCACGTCCAATACCCTGCGCCTCGAGTCAACGAGCGTTGGAGCGAAGTCTCAGGCAGGCTCGACAGCAATCAGCGTCGGTCACCTTCCTGCCGCCTCCTGGCTCGCGGTCGCGCTCAGCGGCGGCCTCAGCGGCAGCTCGACACTCAAGAGCATCGAGTCGTCGATCGACGTGGCCTCAAAGGAAGAGGCCACGAGCGGAGCTGAGAATGCGGGGCTGAAGTTCGTTATCAACGACGTGCTCCCGGCGCTAGGCCCGATGTCACTGTCGATAGCGGGCCAGACGAAGGCGACCGTCAAAGTCGGCTTCGCACTTACGCCGGGATCGCAGAGCGCCGGTGACAAGTTGCTCTCGGCCGTTCAGCGCATGCTCGGAAAAGGCGCGGCCCAGGTCAAGCTCGGTCACGACGGTAACCAACTTGTCGCGACCTACGGATACAAGAGCTTCGGCGAGTTGCTCGCACCACAAGCGACTCTCTCCAGCAACCCGGCCTTCCGACAGGCGCTCGGTCAGCTACCCGCAGGCAGCTCAGCCGAGTTGTTCGTCAACTTCGGGCCGATCGCCGCCCTGGCTGCGCTCGATCACAGTTCGAAGGACGCCAGGGCAGTGAAGGCGGTCAGTCACCTGAGCTATCTGATCGCGGGCTCCGGCAAGCACAGCTTCGAGCTCGTGCTCGGCGTCAAGTAACGGCGCCGGTGGTGGGCTGGTCCAGCGGGACCAGCCCGAGGCAGTGATCAGAGAACGGGGAGGTAGCGCTCGAGTTCCCAGGGAGTGACTTGGACGCGGTAGTCGTCCCACTCCTGGCGCTTGATCTCGATGTAGCGGTTGAACATGTGCTCGCCGAGCGTGCGCAGCACCAGTTCGGACTGGGCGGTTAGCTCGATCGCCTCTCCGAGCGTCTCCGGGAGCTGCTCGATGCCGAGGCGGCGACGCTCCTCCGGGGAGAGGTGGTAGAGGTTCTTCTCCATCGGGTCCGGAAGCTCGTAGCCATGCTCGATGCCCTCGAGGCCGGCCTGCAGCAGGATCGCGAAGGTCAGGTACGGGTTGCACGCCGGGTCGGGACAGCGCAACTCCATGCGCGTCGCCTTCTCCTGCCCGGGGTGGTACATCGGCACGCGAACCAGCGCCGAGCGGTTGCGGCGGGACCAGGCGACGTAGACCGGAGCTTCGTAGCCCGGCACCAGCCGCTTGTACGAGTTGACCCACTGCGCGAAGATCGAGCTGATCTCACGAGCGTGACGCAGCTGACCGGCGATGAACTGCTTGCCGGTATCGGAAAGGTTGTAGACGTCGTCCGAGTCGAAGAAGGCGTTGTGGCCGCCCTTGAAGAGCGACTGGTGGGTGTGCATCCCAGAGCCGTTCTTGCCGAACAGCGGCTTCGGCATGAAGGTCGCGTGGTATCCGTACTTCATCGCGTATTCCTTGACTGTGATGCGGTAGGTCATGCAGTGGTCCGCCATCGTCAGCGCGTCGGCGTAGCGCATGTCGATCTCATGCTGGCTGGGACCAACCTCGTGGTGCGAGTACTCGGTCTGAATGCCGAACGCCTCAAGCCCGAGCACGGTGTCACGGCGAAGGTCAGAACCGGCGTCGAGCGTTGTCAGGTCGAAGTAACCACCCTCATCGAGCACCTCTGTGGACTTCGAGTCCCTGAAGTAGAAGTACTCGAGCTCCGGGCCGACGAAGAACTTGTCAAAGCCCATGCTCTTGGCGCGCTCGACGGCGCGCCGCAGTACGTGGCGCGGATCACCCTCGTACGGAGTCCCTTCGGGCGTCTTGATGTCGCAGAACATGCGCGCGACGCCATGCTCCTCCGGTCGCCAGGGAAGAACCGCGAAGGTCGTCGGATCGGGCACCGCGATCATGTCCGACTCTTCGATCGCGTTGAAGCCGGTGATCGACGATCCGTCGAAGCCCATGCCACCGTCAAACGCGTCAGCCAGCTCAGTGCTGTTGATTGAGAACGCTTTCAGCTGCCCGAGGATGTCGGTGAACCAGAGGCGGATGAAGCGGATCCCTTCGTCCTCCACCCGGGCCAGGATGTCTTTGGCAGTCGGCTGTTTCGCTACTGGCGGCATCGAGTGCGGAACCTTACCCGGTAGCGGTCTGGACCGTTGATAGGGCGGCCCGCAACACCTCAGGCAGCGGTGCGCCCGGGAAGCCAGCGACGCGCCCACTCCTGCAGCTCGCTCAGCGCGGGGCCGAGTTCGCAGCCCATCTTGGAGAGCGAGTATTCAACCCGCACGGGCGGGCCGGGGTGGACCGTGCGCTGCACGATCCCGCGCGCCTCAAGCTCCTTCATGCGCTCTGACAGCAGGCGGTCCGATAGTTCGGGGACCGCCTGCGCCACTTCTGAGAACCGCATCGGACCATCCATGAGAACTCTCAGGATCGCCCCGGTCCAGCGCCGGCCTACGAGCTCTACCGCCTCGTGATACAGGGGACAACAGCTGGACTTTGACTCAGCATGTCCCGATTCAGCAGTATCGCCGGCAACCCCCATGCGGATGTAACTTTACGCGGCCTGGAGGACACGAGATGCCTCGGTGGAGCCGTCGATCGGGACCTCGCCGGCGACGTTGACCATCGCGGTGAAACCTTCCAGCGCCACCGCGGCGATCGCCTCCAAGATCTCCTCGTCATCCCAGCCCGCCTCGCGTGCCTCCTCGTGGAGGTACATCGGCGGACGGCCGTCCGTGAGCAACGCCCGCAGGTAGTGCAGAAGCGCTGCCTGTCGCGGGTCGTTTGAATCGAACTTGCGCGCCTGCGCAACCTCGTCGAGGCCTACCCCGGCGCCGCGTGCGGCACGCGAGTGGGTCATGGTTCCTTGCTCCGAGCCGTAGTGCTCGGCCACCGCGAGTCCGATCCGCGCGAGCGTCGCCGAATCGAGCCGGCCGTGGCGCAGTTCCGAACGGAAGCGGGCATATGCCCGCAGCGTTGCCGGCGAACCAGCCAGCACGCCAAGGAAGTTGGGCAGCTGACCGCCGCCCGATAGGGCGCCGCGCAGCACAGGTGCACTGCGCTCAGGAGCCGTGAATTCGTCGTGGATCTGGAACCTGCTCATTGCCGTTTTCATGTCGGCCACCAACTGTTCTGATCGAGCTGAAAAAGGAACGGGGAGCGCTCCTTTACTTTTGTGATCTGCTTACTGTTTGTAAGTGTAATTGGCCGGGCGGATCTCGTCAACCCAGGCAACACTCTGGCAACAGTTTTTGGGGTCTGTTGGGGCATTTGGGGTTGCAAGCCGCGCACTTCCGGCGCTCCCGCGCCTCAGGGTGTGAGCCACTGCGCTACAGCCAGAACTTCGCGCCAGGGGTAAAACGTGCACCACGAAGACCCGGTCGCGAGCCGTTGACGGGTTTTGAACGTACGACGGTGTCAACCCGTCAACCCCGTCCCGGGCGTCCCTCGGTTGGCGAGTTTTTACCCTCGAAGGCCGGAGCCGCGCAGCCACGGAGCGCAGCCACTAGGGGTAGAGCGCTGCGCGCAGATGGGGCCGCCCCGAGGCCAGGGCGTGATTCGAGTTACAGCGGGCTAGTGGGCGATGCAGCCCAGCAACAGGGCGATGCCCATCAGCACTGCCCACATCGCCATGCGGTCCGGGCTGAAGCCGGAGCGTTCATGGAATGCGAGGCCGGCTTCGGCATGGCGGCGCGCCCCGACGGGAAAACGGTCAGCACCACGACCGGTGATCACGACGGTACGTCGGCCGGGCGGCGTCAGCGCCGTGTCACCCATCTGCAAAGACGGGACTACCTCATAGGTGTCCACAGCCGAAGCGCTCAGGCGACCACCCCAGGCGACATCAAGCTCGCGCTCGACATCGATGCCTTGGAGGGCGTGGGTCCGCTCGTCTGCGTAGCGCGGCCGCGACTCGCTGGCTGGCTCGCGCTCGTAAGTCGGCTCGCGCTCGTAAGTCGGCTCGCGATCAGAGGCCCGCTCAGACCGACGGGCCGGCTCACGCGTCGGCGCGGGCGCGTATCCCTGCTCGGCCACAGCGGCCGACTCGAGCTCGTAAGGAGCCTCGTACTCCGGTTCGATTCGGCGCTTGCGCTCCGGTTTAGCCGCCGATTCAGTCGGGCGCCTGCGGCGCGAAGGCGGCTCTGACCAGCTGAAATCCTCGTCGACCAGCAAGGGGCGACGACGGTCTGCCTCTACCTGCTCCCAGTCGGTGAACGTCGTCCCAGATGTGGACATGTGGGAATCGTCTCTTTCTCTTTCACGAGCTTGCGGGGTTAGCTGACGGACTCGTGCCGAAAGAGCGGCACTACGTGACTCCTTAGCCACGATTCGCCCCAAATACCTTGGGTCCCCCGCTTCCTCTCACGCCCCCCTGATCCAAATCGGACGCTCGAGAAATTCAGCGGTTATGTTCACTTGAGCCTAACAGCGGTACCCGACGGAAGTGTGCGGGGTGGCTCACATCAACCCTGCAAATTCCGACTTATCGCAGAGCGAGAAGGTTTAGGTGTGGCCCGCGACCGCCGCCACGAACTTGGCGACGTCAGTTGCTTCTTGGCCCTGAAGGATGTCCGCGGGCATGGTGCCGTAGCCAAGGCAGTTGGTCGGAGCACTGGTCGAGACGGGCTTCTGCAGGCAGCCATTGGCAATCGTGTTCTCGACAGTCGCCGCAGGCGGACGGAGCGTGTCCAGGTTTGGACCGGTCTTGCCGACGGCGTTGTCGGCGGAGAGCGTGTGACAGACCGCGCAGTGGTCTGAGAAGAGTTCGCGACCAACCTGCTCGGCGGCAGTCAGCCTGATCCCGCCGACCTGCGCGTTCGAGTTATCGCGATTACCGAGGATGAAGATCAGGGGTATCGCGATGATGAACGCCAGGTAGACAAATACGAGGCTCGAGTTGAGCAGACGCGTGCCGCTGCGGCTGGTCGTGCTCAGCGCATTCGAGAGTGCGCCGAAGCCACCGCCGTAGATGGCCTTGTAGAAGATCGATCCCGAGATGACGATGATGATTACTGCTGTGATTGCTACGCCAAGCATGTGGTGGGCACATTATCGTGCGAGCGGGCGTAACGTCGTGGCAACGGCAACCGCAGACTTGGCTCACCGGCGGCGACCGGAGGCGAAGCTCATGACTGGCGGCGCCACCGCGCGGAAATCACCGGCGTCTGGCAGCTCAGTGGTCTGGCCGGCGTTCTCGGCGAGGATCTCATCGTCCCGCGGTGAGAAGTCCTGGATGGCCGCAAAGATCGCCCCCGGTGCTGAGATCGCCGCGATCTTGTCAACCAGGACGTTGGTCGCGCCTCCACCCTGGGCATAGCGCTCAAGCTTGCCTTCGGCCAACAGCAGCGGCTCGCTGCGGACCACAAGCCGGTGGCGTTCGTAGACCTTCGGAGGCACGATCAGGTTGATCACCCCGAACTCGTCTTCGAGCAGGACGAACACGACGCCAGCGGCCGTTCCCGGACGCTGACGCGCCACCACCATGCCACCGACGCTCACTCTGAGCCCATGCTGCGTCTCGGCCAGGACACGACTGTCGACACTGCCGCTCGGCAGCTGCAGGCGGATCAGTTCCATCGGATGCGCCTTGGCGGTCAGGCCGGTCGTGCCGTAGTCAGCCAGGACCTCATCCCAGCCGCTGAGTGGCCTCAGCGATGGGGCCGATGGCAGGGCGAGCGGCAGCGTCAACTGCACACCGCCGGGCACGTTGCGGCCGGCGGGCGCCATACCCAGACGCCACAGCGCCAGCCGCCGGGGTGAACTGACAGCCGCGGGATCGACCAGCGAGTCACAGGCGCCGGCCCAGGCCAGCAGCTCCAGCGCCGGTGCAGCGGCACCGGCGCGCGAAGAGAGATCGGAGAGGTTCGCGAAGTCACCGCCGCGCTCACGCTCGCCGACGAGTGCCTCCACCCAGTCACGCCGCAGCCCGCGGATGTAGCCGAGCCCGACCCGCACCCGACCCTGCGCATCCAGATCGCACTCGGCGCCCGAGGCGTTGATGTCCGGAGCCACCACCTCCATGCCGCGGCGCTGAGCCTCGTGGACGAGCGCGTCGGGCGGGTAGAAGCCCATCGGCTGCTCGTTCATCAGAGCGCAGAGAAACTCCGGGCCGTAGTGCACTCGCAGCCAGGTCGACTGGTATGCCAGCAGCCCAAAGGCGGCCGCGTGGGATTTGGGAAAGCCGAACCCGGAGAAGCCCTTGACCTTCGCGAACACGCGCTCAGCGGTCTCCTGATCGACCCCGTGCAGGCGTTGCGCGCCCTCCACGAAGCGGCTGTGGTGGGACTCGATCGCCGCCTCCGAGCGCTTGCGGCTCATCGCCCGTCGCAGATCCTCGGCCTCGCCGGGGCGGAAGCCGGCAAACGCGGCCGCCACCTCCAGCACCTGATCCTGGAAGATGATCGCCCCGAGCGTCTCACGCAGCGCCGGCTCGAGCGAGGGGTGCTCGTAGGGGATTTGAAAGTCGGGGTCGACCCGCAGCCGCTGGCGGCGCTCGATGTACGGGTTGACCGCCCCGCCCTGGATCGGGCCGGGTCGCACGATCGCCACCTGAATCGCGATGTCCTTGAGGGTCTCCGGGCGGGTGCGCAGCAGCGACTGGATCTGCGCACGGCTCTCAATCTGAAAGACACCGATCGTCTCGGCCTTGCGAATCGCCTCGTAGGTGGGGCCATCGTCGTGCGGGATGCGGCTGAGGTCGACTCGCTCGCCGCGGGTACGCGCGATCAACTCGACACAGCGCTCGACCGCCGAGAGCATGCCGAGGCCGAGTAGGTCGATCTTGAGAAAGCCGGCGTCGGAGCAGGAGTCCTTGTCCCATTGAGCGAGCCAGCGGCCCTCCATCGCCGCCGGCAACACCGGGCAGCAGTCGATCAGCGGCCGGGTCGCGACGATCATCCCGCCCGAGTGCTGGGAGAGGTGGCGGGGCAGCCCGTGCGCCTCCGCCGCCAGCCGTGCGAGCCAGGTCCAGCGCCCGCCGCGCTTTGACTGCTCAGCGCCGAACACAGTCTCAATATCCTGAGCCACCCCGCGCGCGTCCCAGCCCTCGCTGCTGCGCGCCACCCGCTCGATCTCACTCGGGGGCAGGCCCAGGACCTTGCCGAGCTCACGGATTGCGCCGCGGGCGCGAAAGGTCGGGAAAGCCGCCACCAGCGCCGCGCGATCGTGCCCGAAGCGCTCACTGACCCTGGGGATCAGGACCGCCCGGATGTCCCGGGGAAAGTCCAGGTCGATGTCCGGCAGCGCGTTCAGGTCCTCGCTCAGGAAGCGGCCGATATGGAGCTCGTTGGCGACCGGATCGACGTGTGAGAGACCGGTCAGGTAACAGACGATCGAGGAGACGCTCGAGCCGCGCCCGCGCCCCGGAGGCAGCACCGCCCGGGGCGACTCGGACCCGTCGGCGCTGCGGCCGCGAACCTCTACTGCAACCTCTCGCGCCAGCTCCAGCAGCTCATGGTGCAGCACGAAGAAGCCGGCCAGGTGCAGCTTGTCGATGATCCGCAGCTCCTGGTTCAGGCGTGAAGCAGCGGTATCGAAGGCCAGCTGGCTCTGGTTCGCGTAGCGCTCGTGCATCCGCTCGGCGCAGAGCTCGCTGAGCTGTCGCAGCTTGGCCTCGTCCTCAGCGCCGGGGTAGCGATAACCAAGGTCTGCACAGAGATCGAACTGCAGCCGTTCGGCCAGTCCTGTGGTCTCGGCGACGGCCTCCGGGTACTCCGGAAAGCGCAGCGCCATCGCCTCCGGCGAAGCCAGGACATGAGTGAAGTTCCCGCGCCGCTGTGGCTCTGACGCGTCGAGCGTCGAGTGCAGGCGCAGCGCGACGAAGGCGTCTTGCAGCGGCGCTCTCCCGCGCGCGTGTGCGTGGACGTTCCCTGTGGTGACGCAGGCGAGCTCGAGCTGCCGGGCCAGCCGCTCCAGGCGCCGGTTGCGCGCGCGGTCACCTTCCAGATAGGGACGTTGGAGCTCAATCCGCATCCGCCCCCTCCCAAACGCATTGCGCAGCAGCCGCAGCGTCGGCTCGTCGTGGACGCCGTTGCCGTGACAGCCGCTCAGGCAGACGAGGCCCTCCGAGTGCTCGAGCACATCCGCGAGGCTTACCGAAGGGGTGGATTTGAACCCACCCACCCCACCCCCGTCACGTGTACCTGCGTGCGCCTTTGTGATCAGCCGGCAGAGGTTCGACCAGCCGCCCTGATCCTCGACCAGCAGCGTCAGGTGGCGGCCGTCGTCGAGGTCGAGTTCGGCTCCGTGGATCGCCTTCAGGCCGAGCGCCTTGGCGCTTTGAGCGAACTCCATCGAGCCGGAAACGCTGTTGTGGTCGGTCAGCGCGAGCGCCTCGTAGCCGAGTTCCAGCGCGGTCATCACGAGCTCCTGCGGCAGCGAGGCGCCGTCGAGAAATGAGAAGGCCGAGTGGCAGTGCAGCTCCGCGTATTTCGACACGAACACATGTTCGCATTAAATGCGGCTTGACAAGTTATTAGTCGCTGCTAATCTCCTGCCTAGTTAGCACTCACTAAGTAGAGGAGGCGTACCCGATGTCATCCACCCAAGCCACCCCAGATCGCAGCCGCCTCTGGACGCTGCTGATCGTTTCGGTCGGCCTGTTCATGTGCGTGCTGGACAACCTGGTCGTGACCGTTGCACTGCCGAGCATCCACCGCGATCTCGGCGCTTCGATCCAGACGCTCGAGTGGACCGTCAACGGGTTCGTGTTGTCGTTCGCGGTGCTGCTGATGACCGGAGCGGCGCTCGGCGACCGTTTCGGACGCAAGCGGATGTTCGTGATCGGGATCCTGCTGTTCACGCTCGCTTCGGCCGGCTCCGCACTCGCGCCGAACATGGGCGTGCTGATCGCAACCCGCGCGCTCCAGGGTGCCGGTGCCGCGATCGTCACACCACTGACGCTGACTTTGCTGGCGAGCACCTTCCCCGAGGACAAGCGCGGCCTCGCGATCGGAGTCTGGTCGGGGATCAGCGGCATCGCGGTCGCACTCGGTCCGCTCGTCGGCGGCGCAGTCATCCAGCTCAGCTCTTGGCACTGGATCTTCTGGATCAACGTCCCGGTCGGGCTGATACTTGCACCCACCGCGGCGCGTTTGCTGAGTGAGAGCCATGGCGGCCAGCGCGGCCTTGACCTGCCCGGTCTGGGTTTTGTCTCAACCGGCCTGTTCGGGATCATCTTCGGGCTAATCCGCTCCCAGACGCTCGGCTGGGGCAAGCTCGAAGTGATCGTGTCGCTGGCTGCCGGTGTCGTGCTGCTGATTGCCTTCGTCACACAGGAGTTGCGCACTGAGACGCCGATGCTGCCGATGAGCTTCTTCAAGAAGCGGGCCTTCTCCGTCACCAACGTGGTCTCGCTGTCGATGTACTTCGGCATGTTCGGATCGATCTTCTTCATGAGCCAGTACTTGCAGAACGTGCTCGGTAACTCGGCGCTCGAGGCGGGCGTCAAGATGCTGGTCTGGACCGGGTCGACGATGCTCGTCGCACCGCTCGCCGGCTACTTCTCGGAGAAGTTCGGTAGCCGCTTCTTCATGGTCGCGGGGCTGACTCTGCAGGCGATCGCGCTCGGCTGGCTGGCGAGCGAGGTCAAGGTCGACCAGTCATACGCAAGCATGGTCTTGCCGTTCATCTGCGGCGGCGCCGGCATGGCACTGGTGTTCGCGCCATCTGCCAACGCGGTGCTCTCGTCGGTTCGCACCGACCAGGCCGGTCAGGCCTCGGGCGCCAACAACGCAATCCGTGAGCTCGGCGGCGTGCTGGGCATCTCGGTGCTCTCAACCGTGTTCGCGAGCCACGGCAGCTACGCCTCGCCGCAGGACTACGTCAACGGCCTGATCCCAACGATGTGGGTCGGGGCCTCGGTGCTCGCTGCCGGCGCCCTGATCACGGCGGCGCTGCCGTTTGGCGCACGCAAGGAGTCGACCTCGGTCCAGGCTTCCGCCCCCGCGGCGGCGTAGGATCGGGATATGTCGAGCGTCCGCGAGGCGGCCGAGAGTTCAAAGCCAACGCGCCAGCGCGTCCCTGCGGCAGAGCGCCGGGACGCGCTGATCGACGCCGCCATCGAGGAGTTCGCCCACACCGGTTTGCACGGCACGCCGGTCGACCGGATCGCCCGCCGGGTGGGAGTGGCACAGCCGTACGTGTTCAGCCTGTTCCCGACCAAGCGGGATCTCTTCATCGCCGCGATCGAGCGCTGCTTCAGCCGTGTCGGCGAGCTGTTCGTCGCGGCGGCGGCGGCCTTTGACCCGGCCACCGCCGAGCCGGGCACGACCGTGTTGAAGGCGATCGGCGAGAGCTATGTCCAGTTGCTTGGGGCCGACCGGCTGATGCTGATGCTGCAGTTGCAGGCCTACGCGGCCTGCAACGACGAGGTGATAGGCGCACAGGTCGGTGCCTCTTACGCGAAGCTCAAACAGTCGGTGATGGACATATCCGGGGCGACGCTTGACGAGATTGACGAGTTCTTCGCGTTCGGCATGTACCTCAGCGTTCAGGCGGCTGTCAGCCCCGCCGACCTGCCGGACATCGTCGCCCGGCGCCACGAGGTCCTGGCCAACGGCGGCCCGTTCAACTGCTGACGTAGGCTCTTTGCCGATGGCAATCGGTTCGGCGTTCTGGGGTCCCTCGTTGTCTGGTGAGCTGGTCGCGCTGGAGCCGATCACGCCGGTGCATGCCCGCGCGATGCTCGCGGGCGTATCCGAGCCAGACCTACCTTGGGAGCACGGGTTCCCGCTGGACTCGCTGCTCAAGGCGCTGCGGCAGATCGTCGCGGCCGACGAATGCGGAGACGTGCTGGGGCCGTTCTTCGCCTACGTGATCATCCGCTTGGCGGATGGCGTCGCCGTCGGAGACGCCGGCTTTCACGGCGATCCCGATCTCAGCGGGGAGATCGAGATCGGCTACGCGCTGGCGCCCAACGCGCGTGGCTTCGGGCTCGCCTCAGACGCCGTGCGCGTTTTGTCTTCCTGGGCCTCGACGCAGCGTGGCGTGAAGCGGATCTGCGCGCTGGTGGATCCGGGCAACACGGACTCCGAGCGTCTGCTTGCGCGAACGAACTTCAGGCGTGATGGAAAGCGCGGCGGTTTGAACCGCTTCGTCTTCGCCGGCTGACTCAGCCGGCGGTCAGGCCTTGACGAGATCCCGCGTGGGTTCGATGCGCCAGCGCCGGGCGACGTCTTGCAGGCGGTCGTCCATCGCCCAACCGTCGGCACGCTCGTCGCCCTCATAGAGCGGGTGGGCGCCCTTGAGCGCCATCGAGCCGGTGTTGTCGCCGATCTCACGGATCAGGTCGATATCGACCTGGCCGAGCCTCTGCTCTGCGGGCAGCGCTGCCAGCTCAGCGCGCTTCTGCTCAACCGGGCGAGCGTCCGGACCGGCCTCCTGGATCAGTGTCGGAACGACCGTCTTGACCGCCGGATGGGCGAGGTTCCATTGGCAGGCGAGCTGAACCATCGTCAGCTGGGCACGCTCGGCGATCGGCCGCATCTGCTCAAAACGGGCGCGGCCGGCCTCAATCCACCCGTCTGGGCGGAAGCTGCGGTGGTCATGCGGCGCCATCTGCTGTCCCGGAAGCAGGTCGTCAAAGAAGAGACCGCCGTAATCCACAACGCGGGTGATCACCTTGATGTCCTTGCTGGCCGCGGCAGCGAGGCAGTACTCGCCCGGCCAGGGCTCGAGCGGGTTGAGGATCACCATCGCCCAGTCAATCCGGTCGCCGAAACGCTCAAAGCAGTCGATTAGGTCGAGCGTGAAGCCGTTGGCGGGACCTGGCGCGACACCGATCCGGCGTGCGAGACCTGAATCCTTGAGTGCCTGCATGCCATCCCAGACCTCGTCACTCGTGTAACCGATGCGGTCCGGGTTGTGAAGCAGCAGCAGATCAAAGTGGCCCAGACCGCAGCGCTCGAGGCTGCGCTCGGTCGCCATCTTCAGGTAATCCGCGTACTGCTCGGGGCCGCGCAGACTCGGGTCGGTGAAGCGCGGGAAGCCCTTGGGACCCTGGCGCTCACCCTCGTAGAAGTCGTGCCCGACCGCGCCGACGATGCAGACTTCTTCCCTGGCCAGCCCACCAGGCTGGCCAATCACCTTGGCGAGGGCCCGGCCCAGACGCTCGTCAGACTCGCCGGTGCCGTAGACGTCGGCGGTCAGCACCGTCGGGATCTCCCGGTCGGGCGTGATCAGGCGCTCGTAGCGCTGATCGTCGAGCGGCTCTCCGTAGTGCATGAAGAGCCCGCCTCCCCAGGTGCCGATCGCGGTGCGTGTGGGCTCAAGGGATGGCATCAGATTCATATTAACCCGGCGGCGCCGAACCAAGCGTGGCGCGGACGCAGTGAGCGATGCGTACTGAAAAGTACGTGAGTGAGCGAGGACAAAGCCGCGCGCCGGTTCGCCGTCGCCGGGCTACCTCTGCCTCCACCACTTGCCACTGCGCAGGTCATGGAAGACGACCTCATCCCGGCCGCAGGTGGTGACCACCTCCCAGTAGCGCCGGCGCAGCGGACGCTCGGCCCACCAGCGGTCCTCGAGCAGCCAGCTCTCACGGACACCGTCGACCTCGCGACCATCGATCACCAGCGGCTGCCCATCCTCGCCGGCCAGCACAGCGACCGCAGCAGGAACGCCGAGCCGCCGAGTTCGCTGGGCTGTATCGAGCCGTGCCATTACAAACCCCTGGTGCCGCGGACGCGTTGACGTGCTCCGTGGGACCAAATACATCCCCTACCTGTATTTGACCCCACGGAAGGCACCATCACAAAACCCTCAGCGCTCGAACCGGGTCAGGACCGCACGCCGCTCAGGGAAGCGCGAGCCGGGGTCGATCTGCAGCACGCGCAGGGCGGCATCGGGACCGGCAGCCACGCGTACCTGCCGGATCGCCTCACGCAGCCGCGCGAGGCGATCCGACGCGGGATCGTCAATCAGAGCCCGCTGATCACTGGTCGGCGGGCCGAAGCGCTCGACCGCCAGCCGCAACGTCTGAGCCGGGGCGGGAACCGAGCCCAAACGTGGCGTCAGCGCCAAGCGCATTCGCAACGGATCGCTGAGCGCCTCACGAAAGGTCACCTGCTCGCGCCAGGTGCCGCCGCCCTCGACCAGCACCGCCGAGATCACGACCGCCCGCAGCGTGCGACCACGGCGTTCGCGCCGGCTCAGCAGGCGGTCGATCAAGATCCCGAGTGCGCGCTCCAGCTGGATCCCGCTCGACGCGTCCGGCAGGTCAAGCGCCTCCCGCACAGACTCTCCCGGATCACGGGGACGCAGCGGCGCATCGATGCCCCGCGTCAAACGGTGCGCGGTGCGTCCACTGGCGCCGAAACGGTCGGTCACCGCCGCCAGCGGCAGTGCCGCCAACTCTCCGAGAGTCTCGATCCCTAGGCGCTCGAGCGGCTCGACCAGCGCTGCCAGGGCCGGGCTACCGCGCAGCAGCGAGACCGCCATCGGCGCCAGGAACTCACGCACCTCGCGCTGACCGCCAGTCACCACCATTGGATGACGCACCCGCGCACGCGTGGCGGCCGCGACTGCCGCGAAACGGGTCGACGCCACCCCGAAGCGCGCCGGCTCTCCGAGCGCCTGCCGTGCCTTTGCCAGCACCGCCGACAGCGTGCCCCCGTGCAGCCGCAACAGCCCGCGTGCGTCAAAGCAGGCAAGCCCGGGCCGCATCGGCTCGACCGCAGCCCCCACCGCTTCAAGCGCCATCAGCAGCCGCTCCCAGTGGTCGGCGACCCCCGCCGGGTCGGGCGGGATCAGCAGCAACGCGGGGCAGCGAGCCAGCGCCTCCCCCAGCCGCATCCCCGGCGCGATCCCGAAGGCCTGCGCGGCATCTGATGCCTCGCCGATCAGCTGCGCGCCACCCGGCTCCGGCGCGATCGCGATCGGCACACCGAGCAGCTCGGCACGGTCGGCGACGGCGACCTTCAGCTCAAGGCGAGGTATCGAGACGCAGACGACAAGCGGATCAGATGGCACGAACACATGTTCGCATTAACCTCCGCTAGAAAGGTTCGCCGAGGATCCGAGCCCAACGGCCATCTGCCGGCCAACGCCTCGCTCGCGCGACGACCAGCAGCAGCAGAACCACGCATAGGCATGCGATGCCGCTGAGCCACAGACCCGCCCGCAGCTCCGGGGAGGACTTGGGTGAGACCGTCACCCGTTCGAGCGTGCCCGGCTTTCCGGTTAGGCGCACGACCATGTACGTACTTCCGAATTGGCCGCCGCCTGGGGCAAGCGGCGTTCGCCCTACCGGGACCGCCCCCTTCAACTTGACCATGTAAGAGCCTGTTGCGATGTTCGTCGCCACCGTTCCGCTGGGCGGCACCTTGACGGTAACGCTGACGTCATTCAGCCTCGTGTACGGGAATTCGATCGCCGGAGCGGGCGTGAGCGGCGTCCCCGACTCCACGCTGGTGACAGTCGGCTTCACCACACGCGCCGAGACGTCCGTGTAGGTGACACCCGGGTAATAGCTCACCGGCGCGACGCCCGGCGTGCTGATGCCCTGTGACCGATTTTTAAAGTAGAAGGACGGTGCCGACCAGATCTGCTTCATCGCAGCGCCGAAGCTGATGAGGCACACAATCGCGACGGCTGCCGACATCCACCGGCGTGTGCGCGCCGGGGCATCGCGAAGCGCCAGTACGGCGACTGCGACGAGACCGCACGCTGCGAGCGTGCCGTAGATCACCAGACGGTAAGCGAATTGGATGTCTTTCCACGGCCACGGCAGCACGTCGTTCAGGGACCCTCGCAACATCGCAAGCACCGCGAACACCGCCAGCACTAAGCCAAGACCGATCGCGATGCGCAGCATCACGTGCGTCGCGCGCCGCCGGAGCGCGACCATGACGACCATGCTCCAGACGATCGCGAGTGTCGGCAGCTGCGCTTGGAGGGTCCCGGTGATGGGCGGAGGGGAGGGCGCGTCTCGTGCGATGGCGAAGAGAGCCCCCGGTGACGTGTACCAGAACTGGGTGAAAGCCAGACCCTGGCCTGAAGAGATGAGCAGGCGGCTGTTGTAGAGAGCGGTGGGAACCAGCGACCAACCGTCGAGACAGATCGCAAGCACCGCGACGCCGACGACCGCGGCGAGCCGTCTCCAATGGCGCCTCCTGACCTCCGGAGCCGACCACAGCAGAACCACCGTGATGAAAATCAGGAAGGTGCTGCCCCAAATGAAGGTCTCGGGGTGGCTACCGGCCAAGAAGAAGACGGCTGCGATGAACGTGAATAGCGGCAGAGGGCGCCATCTCGGAGCCCGAACCAGCCAGATACCACTCGCCGCCACGAGCGGGATCAGCGATGTCGCGACGGCTTCCGGGAAGTCTCCACGCCCGTAGAGGTTTGACACGTAGTAGGAGGAGGTCACGAACAACACGGCCGGAACGTGCGCGATCCAGCCGCCTAGGCCCATCTGAGAGGCGATCCACCAACAGCCCGCATATGCGAGTACCAAGGCAATGCCGAACGCCAAGATGTACCCCGCGATCGGATGGCCGCCGAGCAGCAACGAGAGGTACGCCGCTCCCGTGTACGCGGTGCCACCGTAGAAACCGTATTCCGGCTGAAAGACGCCGAGGCTCGACGTTAAGAAGTAGGACGGATGCCCCAGTGCTTTGATGTTGAGGCTCTGCTCCCAGGAGAGCCAGAGGTTGTTGACCCAGTCGGAGGAGAACGCGCGCGACGTGAAGAGCATCGCGGCCATCAGCGCGAACACAGTGACGACCGGTATCGCCCAAACGAGCAGCTGACGCAACGCGGCCGAGCTCTGGAGTGCGGATACTCGCGCAGACCGGAAGAGCCGGAACGGTTCCGAACTGGACACTCAGGGCTCCCGGACTGAGACCGTGTAGTCGGTAAGGGTGAGGATCGGTTTGAACCGCGTGGTCTTGATAAAGGACACCAGCGGGCCTGCCGGGAGCGGTGCCAGATCCTGCGCGTTGTCGTCCGACGAGGGGTTGCCGGCTCGCCAGATCCCCAAAACGATGTTGTTACTCACCAGACACAGACGCCTTACATGCTGTACAGCGTCGACGGTTTTCTGCTGCTGTGAAGCCGACAGGAGATACATCCAGTCCCCCGCATTAAGTCCGGTCGGCGGAGCGATACCTGTCCACAGGTAGAAGCTGTCCATGCCGGGCAGCATCACGAAAGTCGCACAGTGTGCGCGGATCGTCGATACCAGCTGCTTGTAGTCGGCGCTGACGTAGGCTACCTGACGAAGGTATCTGGCGCCCGAGACCGGTACTGGCTTCTCCGAGTAGAACAGTTTGGCTCCTGTGATCGCCGGCCTGACAACGATCTGAGTCGCCGCGTAGGCGACGACAGCAAGCGTGACAGCTTGCGTGAGGTGCGGCACGCGCAAGCCCCGAGCAGTGGCAAGCGCGCGGATTTCGGCCCAGCCATCGGCGAGTATCACCGCTGCGCCGGGCACGAACAGGGCTGACGCGTACCCATACTGACTCCCTGCCACGGGGTACACGCCTATGGCGGCGTACAGCGGCAGCGCAGCGAGCAAGATTCGGGGGAGTCGCGATTCGCCATCGCGAATTTGGCTGTTCGGTGGATTAGCCGCCAGCCACATGAACGGCATCGCGACGCAGATCGAGCCTATCTCGACCGTGTAGGGCACCCAGGTCATGTATGCCGCGCAGGCCAGTATCCCCACTCCCGCAACTATGCGCAGACCAGCACCGAGCCAATCAACCGGCAACGGGATCGCTCTATTGCGCCTGACTATCCAAAGACGCAATGCGGACAAGAGCAGGCCGGCTGCTCCAACGAACACCGCCAGCTCCGGGGTGTGCAGAGCGACAAGGAATGTCGACCCCAGGCTCAGCGGCCATACGAGCATGCCGTCGATCAGATCTCTGGGTGAAGTGCCGGTGGCCAGGACGACGGCAATCACGAATGCCGTGCCAGCCACGAGCCAGATTAGATACCGCTTCAGGCCGCTCGACGACGAGGCGCCTTGCGCTGCTGACGTAGGCGGATTGCTGTGCAGGCTGAATCCGAGCGACGCGATGCCGAGGGCCATCGTGATCGCAAAGTAAGCGTTCGGGGCATAGTTGAGGTTGCCTTTCATCACGGCAAATGGCATTACCACGCCAACTGCGATGAGGAGCTTTACCAGCCGCCGCCCAAGCGTTGATTGCGCGATGTCGGTCGCGGCGACGGCGAGGCAGGTGGCCAGCACCATGGCCCCACCGATGTTGATCTTGGTCGTCAGGGCGGCCGCGCCCAGTAAGCCGAGCAGCGGCACACATCGGGATGGGCTACGCCTCAGCAGTACCGGAGCAGCGAGTATCAGAATCCCCAGAAGAGCGCAGAGATCGTCGGGGGTCAGTGGTTCGACCAGGATCACCGAGATCCCGCCAAACCCGGCTATCCCTGCCAGTAATCCAATCCCGAAGCTTCCGGAGACCCGTTCCGCCGTGATTGCGATCAGCAGTGAGATCGCGACCCACATGATGACGACGATCGAGTCGGCCCGATCGGTCGTGACGTTACCTCCGAGAAGTTTGAAGACCGCGCCCCACAACTCGAAGGGAAATGGCCCGTATTGCGAGTAGACACGGCTGTACAACCCGCCGTGCAGGATGAACTCCTTGACCGAGAGCAGCACGTAGCCCTCGTCGTCGTAGTAGGCGAAGCTCGCGAATACGTGCCAGATCGCAGCGACCGCTTCGGCAGCGCCGAGCAGCGCGTAGGCGCTTATCCTCAGCCACCAGGCGGCCGGCCTGCTGCCAAGCCAAGACCGTCGGGCGTCTAATGCAGAGGTACTCACGGCGTCGGCTCGAGGGAGTCCCGGGCGGGAGTGTCGGTCGCGCCGCCCGGGTTCGTCAGCAGCGCGAGCAGGGATAGACCAGCGGGAAGCCGCACGCCTAGCCGCAACAGAGCCGCCTCGGCCCACATCGGTAGCTCCAGAAGCGCCGAGATTGCCCGAGGAGTGATCTCGAAGTCCGATCGGCGCTTCGGCTGGTCGCTGCCCCGGTACCTCGCCATTCTCACCACAGCAGCAGGCGCTAGGAGGATCGAGTTGAAATACGCAGTCCAATCGACTGTCCAGCCGGCCTCCTGAGCAGCAGCGGTCAGAAGGCCCCGGCTATACCGGCGGTAATGGTGGTTAACGACATCGTGGGCGGAGAACAACCGTTGGTACGCGGGAACTGTGATGAGTGCGTGCCCCCGCGGCCTGGTGACGCGCCGCATTTCCGTTAGGGTCGCGCGGTCATCCGGCGTGTGCTCGACCACGTCCAGCGCGGTCACGAGGTCGAACGAGGCGTCCGCCCACGGGAGCGCCTCGACCCGCCCGACGTGGACGTCCGCATGGCCGCGGGCTCGCGCCGCGGCCGCAGCGAATTCGCTCAGGTCGATGCCACTCACCTGCCCGTATCCGGCCAAGTCATCGAGCGTCCGGCCCGACCCGCAGCCCGCATCCAGGATCCGTGCAGCGGGCCGGAGCTCGAGCCCGTCCAAAGCCGCTCTGATGTACCGGCGCCGGCCCCGGTACCACCAGTGGTTCTCGTCTAGAGCGATCTGAGTTTGTTGCTCGGTTGGGTCCATGGCTGATTGATTGATGCCGTAAGGCCGAGACCGCGTGCCTCGGCTGCTTCAGCGCCCGCACACAGAGTCCAGCCACTGCATTCAGTTGGTGGTTACGGCCCCCAACGGCTGGTTCATGCCGGTCGGATCGCCGACCGGGATGAACTCAAGGTCGACCTGCTCCACCTCGAGTCTGAGCGCGGCTGCCGCCTCCATCTGCGCTCGCGTCGGGCGATGTATGCGCTGCCACATCTGAAACACGACTCGGAGCGTGTTCGGGATATCGCTCGAGCTGACTGTCGTCTCGCCGGCGCTCCGCGGGTAATGGCGAACGCCCTTCTCGACGATGCGAAAGTTCCACTTGCGCGCCTTGGCGACCAGTTCAGTGTCGACGAAGAAGTTATCGGTCTCAATCGAGATCTTGTCGATCACCTCTCTGCGGAAAACCTTGAACGCGCAGTCAACGTCCCTCACCCGAACGCGAAACAGAACTCGGACGAGTCGGTTGTACGCCCACGACATCACCACACGCATCGGGTCGTCGTATCTGTAGACGCGGAAACCAACCATAACGTCCGCGTCACGCATGATCGGCAGCGTGTAACGAAGCTCGCCAATGTCGAACTGGTTGTCTGAATCGGTGTAGAAGACGAGGTTGTAACGAGCGCGACTGAAACCGGATCGAATCGCCGCCCCATATCCCCGATTGGTCTCGTGGCGCAGCAATCTCACATTCGGATAGTGCTCCGAAACCAGGCTCGCAGCGGTCTCTGCGGTCAGGTCGCTGCTGCCATCATCTACGACGATGACCTCCCACTGATGAGCCAGTTCGGGAAGGACCTCAACCGCACTCATGACTGCCCGGACGATGTTGTCCTGCTCGTTGTACGCAGGCAGGATCACCGACAGACTGTCGACAAGCGTGCCGTCCGGGGGTGTCTCGGCAAGACCTAGCAACGAGATCGCCGCAACCCGTATGCGCTGATCGATGTCAAGCACTCACGGTCCCCGAGGTTGGTCACGGTTTCGAACAAGATGCTCACAGGCTACAAACTCGACGGACATCTAGCCGGCTCGGGTTCGCGAGACCTCGGCCGAAATGGTGAGACGCGACGCTGGTGGCCTGATAAGCACGGCCTACCGGTAACAGGTGCTACGCCCCCACCGCAAGCCGGGCGAGCACCAGACCGTAGAGCTGCTCAGCGGGCGTGTACACCGGCCGTGGTCAGGTCAGCCGTCATGCGCTCAGGGCGCAACTTTGGGGGATCTGTGACCGCGCGCCGTTCGGCACGCTCAGCGCCCGCGGGATCAGGCTGTGAAGAAGTGACTTAGGCCAAGACTACGCAGGCCGCGGCGGTAGGCGACCGAGCTGCGGTCAGCTGGGATATTGACTTCGAGGCGAGGTTCAAGGGGCAGGTTTTCAGGCTTCTGGATTTCGACGATGGCGCGATCTTCTTCGAAGATCCGGTGGTTGAAGTCGTATATCTCCTGCGCAGGCTGGTCGGTGATGAAGTTCTTGGCGATCGGGGCGAACATCTTGGTCTGGCGGGCCGACACAGGTGATGCTGCGTTCATGATCGAGAGCAGGCCGTCATCTGGGAAATGCACGACGAGGGTGGCCGTGAACGGCAGGTACACGTCGAATCGCCGCAGCCACTGAAAGCCGGGCGGCGGGGTCGTGGTGCCGTGCGGGTAGTTCGCGACCGTGCTCCAGTAGTCGACGGTGAACCCGTGGTCGTGCAGGACGGGTTTGTAGTCAGGGACAACGGTGTTGTCGGGATCCGCGAACGTCTCGGTATGGATGAAGCCGAAGTGGGCGACATCAAGAAAGCCCTCGAGCTGGCGGCCGGCGAAGGCGGCTATGTCGAACGTTGGACAGGTCAGCTTCTGGAAGCTGTCGTCGTCCCAGTGAGGCGCGACGGGGATCGGCGCCGTCGCGGCGGGGTCTACGAGCGTGTCCTCGTGCGGCCGCAGACAAGTCCAGACGAGGCCGTAGCGCTCCACGACCGGGTAGGAGCGCAGATGCATCCGCAGCGGGATTTTGCCCTCGGGGTGAGCGGGGATGTCCATACAGCGGCCGCCCGAACCGAACTTGAGACCGTGGTAGGCGCAGCGGATCCCGCTGCCGTCACGTTCGCCCGTGCCGGCGCTGAGTGGGACGCCGCGGTGTGGGCAGATGTCGTTGGCGACAACGACCTCCCCGGCGGCGCGGTAGACCACCAGGCGCTCGTCCAGGAGCGTGGCGCGGGTTGGCGCCGCCGCGATCTCGCGGGATAGCGCAATCGGATACCAGCAACGGGCAAGGATCGCCCAGTCGGCGGCCTCGAACGTGCACTCGCGTGGGAGCGTGATCGCTTCACCAACAATCTCTTCAACAGCAGCCATTGCTCAACCTCTTCTCTCGTCTGTGGCGGGCGGGGCGTCTCGCGACGCCGCCGGGCGACGTCGGGTGACTGTCAGGACCGTTAGGAGGGTTTGGCGAAAGGAGCGCGTGATCGCCCCGGCCACACCCTCCTAGGAGAGATGTCTTGCGTCGTGAGCGATCCGACCCGGAGCCCAGGCGGATGCGTGCGCTCGTTGTCGTAGATCGCAAGGCTGTCGAAGCACAGACGGAAATTTAGAGGCGTCAGTGGCACGCGTCCAATGGACACTGGGCCAATGGCGCCGAGTCTCAGTAGTCCACGCGGTCGGGCTTCGCCTGCCACGCGGCAAACGGTGCCGTTGGGGCGCTGACCGCGATGCTGGTCACCGCCATCGGCCAATCTGCGCGCGGGGTCGCGAACAACTCGTAGAACGCGAGGTCGTCAAAGCCCCCGCGGGCCGCGTCGTATCGATCTGCCGCGTAGAGCACACGCTCGACGCGGGCCCAGAGCGCCGCGGCCAGACACAGCGGGCACGGTTCGCATGACGTCACCAGCACGCAGCCGGTCAGGCGGAAGTCGCCGATCGTCTTGCATGCCGTGCGGATCGCGACGACCTCGGCGTGGGCGGTGGGGTCGTTGGTTGTCGTGACCGCGTTCACACCCGTCGCAAGCACGGCACCTTCGCGGACGATCAGCGCGCCGAATGGGCCACCACCGGCTGTGACGTTGCACACCGCCAGCTCAACCGCCTCGGCAAGCCACTGTGCATCCTGCTGATCGTCATGGCTGCGACTCATCGATCACCGAACCTACTGGACATGATCTGCAGGTCCTGCATCAGCGCCCGGCACGGGCGGCCAGCTCGACCGCGGCCCGCTTAGCGCCGGCCCCGAGCGCATTGGCGTCGGCAGTCAGCAGTTCCTGCTGCTCGACGATCGGGCGCCCGCCGACCCACAGCCGCTCGAGTGTCGGGGCGCCGAAGACGAGCGTCGCGACCGGGTCGCCGATCCCGTCGCCCGAGATCCCGTCGACCCGCCACAGCGCCAGATCGGCGAGCTTCCCGACCTCGAGGCTGCCGAACTCGCGCTCACGCCCCAGGCAGCGAGCGCCGCCGCTCGTGGCCATCGTCAGCGCTTCGCGGGCGCTCAGCGCGCGCGGCCCGTCGCGGAGCCGCGCGACCAGCAGCGCCTGGTGAAGCTCGTCAACCATCCGCCCGGATTCGTTGGAGGCGGCGCCGTCGACGCCAAGGCCCACGGGGACCTGCCGCCTCAGCAACCGCTGCACCGGCGCCAGGCCGGCGCCGAGCCGTCCGTTGGAGGTGGGGCAGTGTGCGACCCCAGTACCGGTCGCCGCGAAACGCTCGATCGCGTCGTCGTCCAGGTGCACGCAGTGCGCCATCCAGACATCGTCACCAAGCCAGCCGAGCCTTTCGGCGTACTGCGTCGGCGTGCAGCCGTAGTGCTCAGCGCAGTAGTCGCCTTCATCGGTCGTCTCTGCCAAGTGGGTGTGCAGACGCACTCCCTTCTGACGGGCCAGATCGGCGGCCTCACGCATGAGGCCCTCGGAGACGCTGAACGGGGAGCAGGGCGCGACCACGATGCGGAGCAGTGACTCCTCGCTCGGGTCGTTGTAGGTGTCGATCGCGGCGGCGGTCGCGCTCAGGATCTCGTCGCGGTCCTCAACCACCGAGTCGGGCGGCAGTCCGCCCTTTGACTGGCCGAGATCCATCGAGCCGCGGGCCGGATGAAATCGTAGGCCGATCCGCCGCGCGGCGGTGATCTCCGCCTCCATCAGGTCGCCGCCGCGTTTGGGGAACACATAGTGATGATCACTGGAGGTCGTGCAGCCGGTCAGCGCCAACCAACCGAGGTTCGCGCCGGCAGCGGCCTCCACGATCTCCGCGTCGATCCCGGCCCAGATCGGGTAGAGCGTCGTCAACCATCCGAACAACGTCTGGTCCTGAGAGACCGCGCGCGTGACCCACTGATAGAGGTGGTGGTGGGTATTGACCAGACCCGGCGTGAGCATGCAGCCGCGCCCGTCGACGCGAATGGTCTGACCATCGGTGAGCAGCTGCGGCGCCGGGCCGGCGCCGACCGCGGCGATGCGGCCGTCCTCAACGACCAGGTGTCCATCCTCGTACTCGCTCCCGGCCCCATCGCAGGTGGCGATGTGGCAATTCTGGACGATCGTCCGGATCATGGTTTGAAGGTAGGTTCGGTGGCCCCGACGGACCTATGGCCTGATGTCTGAAAGCGTCTGCGAATGTTCATACGGCGGGACCAGGAACACAGTGGTCTGACCAGCTAGCTTGGCCGGCCATGGAGTTGATCCTCGGCGCAAACCAGTACGGCAAGGCCCAGGTGCGGATGGTCGTCGTGGACCGCAGCACGCCGGTCCATAGCTTCGTTGACCTCAACGTCGGGGTCACGCTCTCTGGCGATCTGGAAGCCGTGCATCGCATCGGCTCGAACGCCAACGTCGTTACGACCGACACCCAGAAGAACACCGTGTTCGCGTTCGCGCGCGAGTCGCCCGTCGGTGAGATTGAGGAGTTCGGCCTGCGGCTTGCGCGGCACTTCGTCTCAAGCTTCGCGCCGATCACACGCGCGCGGGTCAAGATCGAGTCGTCTAGCTGGTCGCGGATTCCAGTAGCCGGCGAACCGCACCCTCACAGCTTCGTCGCGGCCGGCTCGGAGCTGCGGGTCGCCGAGGTGGTCGTGGACCAGGAGCAAGGCGTGTGGGTGTTGTCCGGACTCAAGGACCTGATCGTGCTGAAGACGACCGGTTCCGAGTTCAGCGGTTACATCAAGGACCGCTACACGACCCTTCAGGAGACAGACGAGCGGCTCCTCTCGACCGCCGTCGCTGCACGCTGGCGCCACAGCGCGCTCCTCAGCGCCGGGGAGTGGGACGTCTCGTTCGACGCCGCCCGCGCCGCGATGCTCGAGAGCTTCGCCAGCCATCACAGCCTCTCTTTGCAGCAGACGCTCTTTGAGATGGCCGGCGCGGCCGTGGGGGCCAGCCCGGGTCTCGTCGAGGTGCGGCTGTCGATGCCCAACCGGCACCACTTCCTGGTTGACCTCGAGCGCTTCGGGCTCGACAACCCCAACCTCGTTTTCCGCTTTGAGGACCGCCCTTACGGCCTGATTGAGGCGCAGATACTGGTGCCAGGCGCGCCGGACCCCGGTCCTGCCTGGGACTCCTACCCGCTGCTTTGATCCCCCGCAGTGGGGGTTAGCGCTGCGGTCGATCCCTAATCCGCGGCCAGCATCTCGCCTGTCAAATCGAGGTGCTCGCGCATCAGCCGGCGCGCGAGCTCGGCGTCGTGCACGATGATCGCGTCCAGGATCAGGCGGTGCGCGGAGAGTGATCGCGGCGGCTGGCCCTCACGCCCAAGCGACGCGGACGCGATCTGCTCGGCACCTTTCGCGAGCGTTTGCAAGAGATCTGTGAGGACCGGGTTGCGCGCCGCCACGAGGATCGCGGCGTGGAACATGCGGTCGCCTTCGATCCCGTCCTCACCGGCGGCGACGGCCGCGTCCATCGTGCGGATCGCCTCGACCATGCGGGCGAGGTCTTGGTCGTCACGGTTCCCCGCGGCGAGCTCTGCGGCCAGCGCCTCGAGCGTGTTACGCACGGCGCCGAGCGCCGGCAGCTGCGGGTTGCGGCGGGCCAGTTCGGCGGCGATCGGCGGGATCGTCTCAGTCGGCGAGCGCAGCAGATAGATCCCGTTTCCGTGCTGCACCTCGACCGCCCCGTCGATCCGCAGCGCTGTCAGCGCCTCACGCAAAGAGGTGCGGCTGACTCCGAGCAGCCGAGAGAGCTCGCGCTCGCCCGGCAGCCGGTCCCCGGCGTCGAGTCCTTCGGCCGCCGCAAGCTCGCGGATCCGCGCAGCGATGCTCGCAAACACCGGTGTGCGGGTAGCGCTGGCGCGCTCCTCTTGGCCCTTTGTGGAGCTCACGGACAGCAGTGATCCTATTGGCCACAGCACCGACTTCCAAAGCCCTGAGGCGAATCTTCTCCCGATGGAGCACCAGTGGTCAGTCCAATTTCGACCGGTGGCCATACCACTGATCTGCACCGCTGCATAGATTCGGCGCGGTGCCGAGTGAACCCGATAGTCGCGTTGCGCTCGCGGCCTACGCCGTGACCAAGCGCTTCCCCGGCGTGGTAGCCAACGACAACGTCGACTTTGAGGTTCTCAGCGGCGAGGTGCACGCGTTGCTCGGTGAAAACGGCTCGGGTAAGACCACGCTCTGCAAGATGCTCACGGGCATGTACCAGCCGACTGCTGGTCGCATCGAGGTCGACGGCAAGCCCGTCGTCCTGCACTCCCCTGCGGACGCGCACCACAACGGGATCTTCATGGTCCACCAGCACTTCAGCCTGGTGGAGCGGCTCACGGTCGCCGAGAACGTGATGCTCGGCTGGTCATTGGATGGCTCGCGGATCCGCTTCAAGCGGCGCAAGGCCGAGCAGGAGGTCGCGCGGCTGGCCGAGCAGTACGAAATGCCGGTCGACGCGGGCAAGATGATCGGTGACTTGTCGATCGGAGAACGTCAGCGCGTGGAGATCCTCAAGGCTCTCTGCCGCGGGGCGCGGGTACTGATCCTCGACGAGCCGACCACCGTGCTCACCCCACAGGAGGCGGACCGGTTGTTTGCGTCGGTGAGGGGGCTCGCGAAGGCCGGAAACTCGGTGATCTTCATCTCCCACAAGCTGCATGAGGTGCTCGCCGTCTCCGACCGAGTCAGCGTCCTGCGCCGCGGCGTGATGACCGGCACCGTCGAGCTCGGCGATCACGCGGCCGCGGTCGACCGCAAGGAGCTCGCGCGGATGATGGTGGGACGTGAGATCGAGCTCGGTCGTCGCCAGCGTGCGGCGCGCGCTCAGGAAGCGCCGGCTGCGGGACTCGAGATCAAGGAGCTCGTCGTCCACAACGACCTTGGCATCCTGGCCGTCGACCGGATCAACCTGAACGTCGCCGCCGGCGAGGTGCTGGGCGTCGCGGGCGTTGCCGGCAACGGCCAGCGCGAGTTCGCGGAGGCGATCGCCGGCGTGCGTCCGCGCAGCGGCGGCGAGGTCTGCGTCGGCGGGACCCCGGTCCGTTCTGGGCGTCCCCTGGCGGCGCTGGCCGCCGGCATGGCGTTCGTCCCTGAGGACCGCATGGGCATCGGGCTCGCGTCGGGGATCGACGTCGCTGAGAACCTGGTGCTGAAGTCGTTCCGGACCGGCGCCTTCTCGCGTGGGCCGCTGATACGGCGCGGGCGCGTCGTTGAGAACGCGAACGCGCTGCTGAGCGGTTACGAGCTGCGGGGCGGACCGGCCTCGCTGGTCGGCCAGCTCTCCGGCGGGAACGCGCAGAAGGTGCTGCTCGCCCGGGAGATGGCGTCCCAGCCGAAGGTGCTGGTGATCGCGGCGCCCACCCGCGGTCTGGACGTCGGCGTCACGGAGACGGTGCGCAAGCTGATTGCCGAAGCGGCCGACCGGGGCACCGCGGTCGTGATGATCTCCGAGGACCTCGATGAGGTGCTCGACCTCGCCGACCGGGTCGCGGTCATGTCGGGTGGGCGGATTACCGGCATCGTCGATGCGGAGGGTGCGGATGTCGAGGAGATCGGCCTGCTGATGATGGGTCAGGAGCAGGCCGCGTGAGCGCGATCCTCCCGGCGTTCCCTATTCGCCTAGAGAAACGCACCGACCGAACGCCCAGATGGGTGCAGGCGGCGACGCCGGTCGGCGCCTTTCTGTTCGCGTTCGTGATCGTCACGGTCATCCTGCTGGCTGGCGGCCACAACCCGCTGCAGTCCTACAACGCGATGCTGCAGGCATCGGTCACCAGCACAAGCGCGATCTCGCAGACGCTGGTGAGCGCCACTCCCCTGCTGCTCACAGGGCTAGCGGCGGCCGTCGCGTTCCGGATGGGCATCTGGAATATCGGCGGTGAGGGGCAGCTGTACGTCGGCGCGATCTGTGCCTCCGGCGTAGCGCTCGCGATCGGCGCCCATGGCATCGGCCTAGCGCTGCCGGCGATGATCCTCGCGGCGATGGTCGGCGGAGCGCTGTGGGCGGCTATCCCAGGACTGCTACGGGCCTACCTGAACGCCAACGAGATCCTCACCTCGCTGATGCTCAACTACACCGCGGGGCTGTTGCTCGACTGGCTGATCAATGACTCAAACAGTTACTGGCGCGACACCAGCGGCGCCAGCGCCTACCTGGTTGCACACGGCAAAACGATCCCGGGATCAGCTGACTGGCCGGCGATCGGCGGCGGCAACTTCAGCGTGCCGTTCGGGTTCCTCGTGGGGTTGGTAGTTGCCGCTCTGCTGTTCGTGCTCGTGCGGCATACCTGGCTCGGCTATCAGCTGCGCGTGACCGCCGACAATCCCGGGGTGGGGCGCTACGCCGGCATGGCGAGCAAGCGCAACTTCGTGATCGTGATGTTGCTCTCCGGAGCGATTGCGGCGATCGCCGGAGCCAGCCAGGTTGGTGACTTCACGCACATCCTCGACCCGACCGGGCTTCAGTCTCCGCAGTACGGCTACACGGGGATCGTGGTCGCGGCGCTTGGCCGCTACAACCCGCTGGCGGTGGTCATCAGCGCCCTGTTGCTTGGTGCGATCACCAACGCAGGGATCAACGTGCAGAGCGCGACCTTCCCGCAGAGCCTGACCGGCGTGATCGAGGGAATCATCCTCTTCTGCGTCCTGGGCAGCGAGATCTTCAGCCGCTACCGCGTGCGCGTCGGCGCGGAGAAGGCGACGGTCACAGCGTGAACCACGGGCTCGCCATACAGCTGATCGCGACCGGGATCTTCTACGGGACGCCGATGGCGATCGCGGCCCTCGGGGAGCTCTTGGCCGAGCGCTCCGGCGTGCTCAACCTCGGGGTCGAGGGGATGATGCTGATGGGCGCCGTGGTCGCGTTCTGGGTCTCGCGCGACGTCAGCGGTCCCAACGGCCTGGTCCTGATCATCGCCGTGCTCGCCGGCGCTGCGGCGGCGGCCGCGATATCCCTGATCCACGCGTTCATGACGATCACGCTAAGGGCGAACCAGGTTGTCTCAGGGCTCGCGCTGACGATCTTCGCCGGCGCCACCGGCCTCTCCAGTTACGTCGGAGACCTGGCCAACCTCGGCGGCAACCCGGGCCGCCACATCATGAACGCGATCAACGTCTTCGGCCTCAAGAACGTGCCGATCCTCGGCCCGATCATCTTCAACCAACCGGCGCTCGTCTACATCTCCTGGATGATCGCCTTCGCGATCTACTGGTACGTGAACAAGACCCGACAGGGGCTGCATCTGCGGGCGGTGGGCGAGAACCCGGAGGCTGCCGACGCGATGGGCGTGAGCGTCGTGCGCTACCGCTACGCGCACGTACTGATGGGCGGCGCTTTGGCCGGTGTCGGGGGCAGCTTCTACACACTTGTGATCTCGTCCGAGTGGACCGACGGGATCACAAGCGGCGCCGGATGGATCGCGCTCGCACTTGTGATCCTCGCGTTCTGGCGGCCGGCAGGAGTGCTCGCCGGCGCATATCTCTTCGGCGTGGTCTCGGCGCTCGGGGCGAACCTCAGCGCGCGGGGCGTACAGCTACCGCCAGAGGTGTTCAGCGCGCTCCCGTACGTGCTGACGATCGTCGTGCTGGCGATTGTTTCCAGCGGATGGGGACGGGGCCGGTTTGGTGCTCCGGCCGCCCTCGGTGTGCCTTACGCACGCGACGGCGGCTGAACACGGGTCTATATGTCAATCAATAAGGGGATGCAAGGTAGATGAATAAAGATTGGATACGCGGAGGCGTCGGAAGCCGTGCTGGTCGCCTCACAGCAGCAGCGGCGATGATCGTGGCGCTCGTCGTCGCCGTCGTCGGCGCGAGCTCGGCGTCAGGTGCGAGCACAACTGCCAAGGCCGCCTCAGCTCCGCTGAAGGTCGCGTTCCTTTATGAGAACGCCACCAACGACCTCGGCTGGGACACCGCCATGTATGAGGGCCAGCAGGGCGTCGAGGCCAAGTACGGAAGCAAGATCTCGGTGACCGACAAGGTCGTTCCAGACGGCCCCGAGGACGTCACCGCGGTCAAGAGCCTGGTGGCTGAGGGCTACAGGCTGATCTTCCTGACCGCGTTCAACCAGCAGCTGTACGTCAACCCGGAGAAGTTCCCGGGCGTGCACATCGTCCAGGCCGAGTACGTGGGCATCCTCGACAAGAAGATGCCGAGCAACACCTCCACGTACTTCACCGTGGATGCCGATGGGTTCTACCTGGCCGGTATGGCCGCGGCGGCGGTCAGCAAGACCGGTCAGGTCGGCATCATCTGCGGGGAGCCGATCTCCGACAACCTCGCTGAGTCCAACGGCTTCGCACTCGGCGCGCAGGCGGTAAACCCGGCGATCAAGGTCCGCTTCACGTGCACCAACAACTGGGACAGCGTGTCGATCGCGCAGAACGCCGCCCGCGGGCTGATCAATGCCGGTGCCGGCGCGATCGCGTTCCTGACCACAGGTGCCGGGCCGGGCCAGGTGGCAGCGCAGAAGGGGATCCCGTGGATCGGCTACCAGACGCAGCAGAAGGCGGTCGGAGCCAAGGACTACCTGGCTGGCGTGCTGTGGAACCTCAAGCCACTGTTCCTCAAGGACACCGAGCAGGCTCTGAGCGGGACCTGGAAGAGCCACACCGACTATGTCTCGATGACCGAGGGCACGACCAGCTTCGACGAGTCCGGCGCGCTCTGGAAGGAAGTTCCGGCCAAGGTCAAGGCTGAGATCGCCGCCAAGCAGAAGCTGTTCGAGAGCGGCAAGGCGACCCCGTTCGCCGGGCCGCTGTACGCCCAGTCCGGGAAGCTCGTCTCGAAGATCGGGTACTCCCTGGACAGCTCACAGGTGACCGACATGAACTTCCTCGTGAAGGGCGTGATCGGCACGATCCCGAAGGGCTAGACAAACCAAGCGACGTTGGGGCCGGCGTCCATCGCCGGCCCCAACGTCCTAACTCTTCCAGCCGTCTGTCGCACAACCCACCTGGAACCTCGTCCTTGAAGGGGTGATGATGAGCGCCACAACCGCCAGCCTGCACGCCCGCATAGATCAGCTCGCTCGGATCCAGTCCGAGGTGCTTGGCGCTGGCATCACGCGCGAGGTCTACACCCCGGCGTATGGACAGGCAACCGCGCTCGTCTCCGAATGGATGCGCGAGGCCGGCCTTGAAACCCGTCTTGACGCCGCCGGGAACCTCTTTGGCCGCTGGAGCGGCAGCGACCTGGAGCTGCCCGCGATCTGGACCGGTTCGCACTTCGACACCACGCTCAACGCCGGCGCCTATGACGGTGTGCTCGGCGTGCTCGGCGCGATCGACGCTGTCGCACAGCTGCGTGCGGCGGGCTTTGTGCCGCGCCGCGCGATCGAGCTGGTCGGGTTTGCCGGGGAGGAGCCACGATTCGGCGCCGGCTGCATCGGCAGCCGCGCGATGATCGGCGCGCTGCAACGCTCCGAGCTCGACACGATGGCCGACCGTGACGGGGTCACGATCGCCGCAGCGATGCGCGGCGTCGGACTTGACCCCGACCGGATTGCCGAGGCGCGATTTGACCCTGCAGCCGTCGCCGCGTTCGTCGAGCTGCATATCGAGCAGGGCGCGGTGCTCGAGCAACGCGGCATCCCGGTCGGCGTGGTCGAGCGGATCGCCGCGCCGCATCAGCTGCGTCTGACGCTGACGGGCGAAGCTCGCCACGCCGGCTCGACGCCGATGGCGCTGCGCCTCGACGCGCTCGGCGGCGCCGCTGAGGTGATCCTCGCCGTGGAGCGCCTGGCACGCGAGTCCGCCAGCGGCACGACGGTCGGCACGGTCGGCACGATCGATGTGGAGCCAGGTGCTGTCAACGTGATTCCAGGAGTTGTGACGCTCGACATCGACGTGCGCGACGTGGTACTCGACGCCCGCGAGCAGGTCGTGGGCGCGGTCCAGGCGGCGATCGATGAGATCAGCGCGCGCCGTGGGCTCTCCGCCGAGCTGCGTGAGCTGGTCTTCGATCGGCCGGCGCCGTGCGACCTGCAGATCGTTGCGACCGTGCGGGCAGTCTGCGAGGAGCTCGGAACTCCATACCTGGACATGGCCTCCGGCGCCTACCACGACGCGATGGTGCTCGGGGCACAGGTGCCGATCGGGATGATCTTCGTCCCGAGCCGCGCCGGTCTGAGCCACCATCCGGACGAATACACCGAACCCGCGCAGCTTGATCTCGGAGTCAAAGTGCTCGCAGGGACACTGGCGAAGCTGGCGGCGTGAGCAGCGCCCCGCTACTGGCGGCAGAGCCGTTGCACGAGTGCTGTAGCTCGCGGCGTTGGGTGGAGTTGATGTTGGCGGCGGAGCCAGCCGGCGCAGCGCAGGCACTGGTTGCGTCAGATCAGGCGTTCGACGGCCTCTCCAGGACGGACTGGCTGGAGGCCTTTGCCGCGCACTCTGCAATCGGAGCGCCGCAAGCCGGTGACGCGATCGGCGCCGCCGAGCAGGCAGGTGTGCAGGACGACCACGACACACGGATGGCACTCGCGGCAGCCAACATCGAGTACCAGCGACGGTTCGGCTTCGTCTTCCTGATCCGCGCGGCCGGGCGATCAGGCACCGAGATACTGGCGGCTCTGCACGACCGCCTGGACAATCCGCGAGAGATTGAGTTCGTCAACGCCTGTGATCAGCAGCGTGAGATCACAGCACTGCGACTGACTAGGCTGCTGCCGACATGACCCGAATCACCACCCACGTGCTCGACACCGTCAGTGGCGGCCCGGCCACGGGCGTTGCCGTGACGCTCTACAGCGACGGCGGCGGAGAGTGGCATGAGATCGCAGCTGCCGCCACGGACGCTGATGGGCGGGTGTCGACGTTCCCTGAGATCGGCGCTGGTCGGGGACGGCTGCGCTTCGACAGTGGCACGCCCTTCTTTCCTGAGGTGCTCGTGACCTTCGTGGTGGAGGACGGCCGTGCACAGCTCCACGTACCACTACTTCTGAGCGCCTACGGGTACTCGGTTTACCGCGGATCGTGAGCGGCGGCGCAGCAGACCACTGCGGCGGCCCCCTGGTGATCCGCGGCGCGCGGACCGCCGCCGGGGAGCGGGTGGAGATTGCCGTGCTGGACGGCCGCATAGCGCAGGTCGGGGCGAGCGTGACCACTCCCGCGGGCGCGCAGGAGGTCGCTGCCGAGGGGATGCTGGTGCTACCTGGCGGCGTCGATCCGCACGTCCACTTCAACGCGCCCGGGGCGAGATCTCACTGGGAGGGGTGGCAGACGGGATCGGCGGCGGCTGCCGCCGGCGGGGTCACGACGGTTGTGGAGATGCCGCTCAACGCCAGTCCGCCCACGGTCGACCTTGCCGGCTTCCAGACGAAGGCCGCGGTGGCCGATTCACACGTCGATTTCGGGCTATGGGGTGGCGTAGTCCCGGGCAATCGGCTGGAGCTGGAGGGCCTCGCCCGCGCCGGCGTGATCGGTTTCAAGGCGTTCATGTCAGACAGCGGCTCAGACGACTTCTCCGCCAGTGACGAGCTGACCCTGTATGAGGCGATGGGCACGATCGCGGAGCTCGGTCTGCCGCTGCTGCTGCACGCGGAGAGTGATCGCATCACCGCGCAGCTCGCCGCCCGCGCGACCGCCAACGGCCGAACCTCCGTCCGCGACTACATCGAGTCGCGCCCGCCCGCGGCTGAGAGCGAGGCGATCGCGAGCGCGATCGAGCTTGCCGCGATCACCGCCTGCCCCCTGCACATCGTGCAC
>Ga0302314_10002090_pt1 | contig 37308 bp, 24 predicted proteins | sample III_Palsa_N2_3_FD_200533 | JGI IMG/M metagenome (GOLD analysis project Ga0302314, IMG submission 200533) | Peat permafrost microbial communities from Stordalen Mire near Abisko, Sweden - III_Palsa_N2_3 | ecosystem: Environmental > Terrestrial > Soil > Palsa > Peat permafrost | place: Sweden...
GACCACGCCCGGCGAACCGACCTCCGCCCCATTGGTCGAAACGAAGGCGCCATTGACTCCGGCGACGCTCTTGACCGTCAGGGTGGCGTTGTTCAGGCCGGCCGTGTTGTCCCAGGTCGCCAGGGGCGTGGCGCTGCCGTCGTTGCCGAAGGCGACGCTGGCGACCAGCGACGAGCCCACGGCGGTACCGCTGAAGATGTTGACCATGTCGGCCGTCTGGCTTAAGCCGACGCTGGTCTTGCCTGTGGAATCGTAGGTTCCGATGGCCAGGTTCGCAGGAACGTTCGCGCCGAACCAGATCGATTCGAATTTCGCGATCTCGGCCGCCGTCGCCGCGCTGTTCAGGCCGGTGTTCTCGATGAATACCGCCGACTGGCCGGCCGCGAGGCTCGAAATGCCGGACAGCGCCACCGATCCCGACGACGCGTTGGCAATCGAGATGGTGCCGCTGTAGGGACTCGCGCTGTTCGATGCAGCGTGGTTGTCCAGCATCGACCAGCCCACGATGCTCTGGGCGGTTGTCCCGACATTGGTCAATTCGAACCAGTCGGCGTTGTAGCTGCTGGAGCCGGTGCCGCTGCCCGCCGGATCGACTTCGGTGATGATGACATCGGACTGCGCAGCCGCGCTGCCTGCGGCCAGGGCAATGAATGCGGCAAGCAGCGCACTCTTGGTCTTCAAAGTCTTCATTCGGGCGCCTCGATCGGGTTGCTGAGTGGAGTCACGCCTGCCGCTGCCCCTCCCGGCACCGCCTGCAGGCCCTTGCAACGAAATGCTAGGCGGGGCGTGTGACGCCCATGCCCGACCGCGCCGGCCGGTTCCTGAGCCATTCAGCCTACGGACGGCCGCGAGACGTGGCGGCGGTCACGCAGTCGTCGCATCGACCCGCGACATGCAGCGACCGAACGCCGTCGATGATCTTGCGTTGGCCGGCATGTCGTGCCCGCCTCCTCGATGACTCGCGGCGGCCAACCCGGGCTCAACGCGTCTGCACGGCCGACGTGATCACCATGTTGGGTGTCGGCGTGCAATCCCCGGTGGGCAGGAACAGCGGTATGGCGATGCACGGCGCGCCGGCGATGGCGGTCACCGCTGCGGTGTCGCTGGTCACCGCTCCGAAGACCGCGTAACCCGCGCCCAGGCCCGGGTCGAGCGTGCCGCTGTTGTCGGCCAGGTTGATGAAGAACTGCGAGGTCGCCGAGGCCGGGTCGCTGGTGCGGGCCATCGCGACCGTCCACTGCGTGTTCGACAAGCCCTTGCCGACCTCGAGCGCGATCGGCGCGTTGGTCGGCTTCAGGTTCTCGTCGTTCGCGTCGAGCGGCGCGGTGTAGCCGCCGCCCTGGACGACGAAGCCCGGCGAGACGCGATGGAACACCGTGCCGACGTAGAAGCCGGTGTTGACATAGCTCAGGAAGTTGTTGACCGTGATCGGCGTCTTGTCCGGCGCGAGCGTCAACACGAGGCTGCCCGCCACGCCGGCGCCGTTGTCGAAATTCAACGTCACCTGCGGAGCCGGTACCGTGAACGACGTCGTGCCGAGCGTCGCGCCGCCGGTGGTGCTGGTGATCACGAACTGTCCGCTGCCGATGGCCGATACGGTGCACTCGTATTGCGCCGCCGTGGGCCCGGACGATGACGTGTCGAGGGTGACGCCGTCGCAACCCGTCGCGGACACGCTGATGCCCTGATCGAGGTTGGTGCCGGTCAGCGTCAGCACCAGCGTCTTGCCGTACATCGCGCTGCCTGCGCTCACCGTCGCCACGGTCGGCGTGCCGCCGGTGCCCTGCGTCGGTTCTGCGCTCGTTCCTCCTCCTCCGCCGCAACCAGCGAGGGCTGCAGCCATGGCAAGAGACACGAGGACGGCGCGCGGGCCGGCGATGAAATTGTTCGTCATGACTTGGAAGACCGGTTCGAGGAAAGCGCTCGCGCGACGCCCTGGTGCTGCGCGAACCCGAGCCGATGGTCGGTGGCGGCGGTGACGCACAAGTACGGGGGGCTGCGCGAACGCAATGGTTCGAACGGACCATGCCGCGTCATCGTTTCGCCATTCACCAATAGGTCATACGGCATTCCTACCATCGCGCCTCCTGGAGCCCCGGATTCCCTCCATGACGTCGAGCCGTGCGTCCCCCGCGGCGCGGTCCGGCCAGCGCCCCGAGGGCGTCGCGTTGCTGGAGAACGGCCCTTCCCGCCGGCTGCCGTCGCTGCCGGGCCGGCGGCGATCGCACAGCCGACGAGCCGCGCGCCGCGTCGCGGTCGCGAGGCCGCATTCATCTTCCCGAGGCAACGAGATCGCCCACGCGATCACCGGCTATCGGGCCGCCACGCCAGGTAGCGACGGGCAATTGCAGACGACGCTCGACGCGCCGCTCGACGATCGCCGGGGACATCGCACGGCGCGCCCGCCATCCGCGCCCCCGCATGCTCCTTCTCCTTAGTCCAATCGGCGCATCGAATGTGGAGAGCCGGTGAAGAAAGTCATCAAACCTGACTACTCTTGATTCTTGAGAGAGGAGGTCTGGGATGTCGCTTCAAAGAACGGATGCGCAAGTGGAACACGAGTCGCCAGAGACGCGACGGGCCCAGGCCATCGTGCACGCGATCGAATGCGCCGTCGACGTACGCCGGAAGTACCAGTTCTTCGTCTGGACGCAAGGCAGCGTTCAGACGTTGCTGCCGCACAAGCTCGCGATTTGCGGCGTGTACGACCGCAGTCGCAAGGAAGTCCGTCTCGAGGCTTTCAACAGCGTCGTCGTGCCCGCCAGCGTCTTGAGCGTGCTGACGGACGGCCAGTCCCAGTTGATGCAGTACATCATCAACGCCTGGATCAACAACCGCGGCCGTGCGCTGGTGGCCCGCTTGCCGACCATGGTCGCCCGGCCCATCGCGCCGGCGGTGGATGCGCTGCAAGCTGCCGGCTTCGTCGAGCTGCTGGTGCATGGAGTCTCGCGTCCGCAGCGTGCGACGGAGATCGAGACGCTGTTCATCTTCGCTTCGCCGTCGGCGGTCCTGAGCAAGGCGGAAGTCGACGGCATCGAGCTGATGCTGCCGCACCTGCACAGCACCTATCTGCGCGTGCAGTCGATCGAGCGCGAGATCGCGGAGGCGGGTGTGCGCCCCAGCACGCCGGGCGTCGGCTACTCGAGCGCGAACATCAGCGAGCGCGAGGAACAGGTGCTCGGATGGGTGCGCGAAGGCATGAGCAACCAGGAGATCGGCGTGCAGCTGGGCATCAGTCCGTTGACCGTCAAGAACCATGTGCAGAAGATCCTGCGCAAGCTGGGGGCCACCAATCGCGCCCAGGCGGTCGCGCGCGCGATGAGCATGAACCTGTTGATCAGCGCGACGCCCGACGGCGAACTCTCGCGCAAGTGAGAGTTCACGGCGCGCACGCGGCGCCGGCGGCCCGGGCGCTCGGGATTCTCCAAACGGACTACGGAAAATCGTCGCCAGATTCATCATGCGCGCGAGGCCTTTCCTTAATCTGCAGGCACGGCGGTTCGATATGGCTTGCAATCTTGCGGTCCTCGCCTCGCCGTCAAGGAGGTGCCCGTCCATGAAGACAACAACGAAGACTCGCGCGCGCATCGTGGTCGCTGCCGCCCTCGCTCTTGCCACGGCGTGCGCCGCGGCCGCGCCGGTACTGACCGTCGTGCAGTCGACCGACTACGGCTTGCTCACGCTGCCCGCCAGCGAAGGCTTCGGCCTGAACGTGGCGTCGATGGCCTCCGACGACACGTTCCTGAGCGACTACGGGTTCAGCATCGGCTCGGCCGGCTCGCTCACCGCCGCCGCGGTGACGGTCGATCTCGGCAACATCTTCGAGATCAGCAATCTGACGGTGACCTTGCTGCAAGGGCAGGCCTGGAGCGGCCCGACGCCCACCGACCTGACCCCGGCACAGGTCGCGGATCGCGCGTCGCGCATCATCGTGACGGGCAGCGGCATGCCCACGGCCCAGACGATCGACGACATGACGCTGCCCGCGGGCACCTACACGCTCGAGATCAGCGGGAACACCGCCGGAACGAGCGGGGGCAGCTTCGGCGGCGTGCTGAACGTCGCCGCCGTTCCCGAGCCGGCGGCCCTCACGCTCATGTTCGCCGGCTTCGGCCTCCTCGCCGCCGTGCGTCGCCGCGCCGGCCGCTGAACCGACGGCGCCCGCGTCGGCGCGGCGCGGATAGGGCGCCTACCTGGCGTCTCCAGCGGCGTGCGGGGCATTCGCGAGCTTCGCGGCATCGAGCTTGTCCCGCAGCGCCTCCGCTTCGTTCTCCAGCCGCACCTGGCCGAATCCCAGCACCGGGTCGACGCCCGCGCCTCCTTCGTGGCCGCGCAGGCGCTCGATCATCTGCAATCCCAATGCGTGCATCTGGCTGTTGGCCTTTTCCGCCGCCGCCAGCGACTGCGTCGCGTGTTCGAGCAGCGCGACGAGCGCGGCATTGGCGCGCGCGCGCTCTTCGGCCACGCGCTGGGCCTGCGCGAGACGCTGGCCCTGATCGGCGAGGCGATCCTCGAGTTCCTTGCGCTGCGCCTCGTCGCGTGACTTCGCGGCGGCCAGTTCGTCGGCGGCATGCGCCAGGCCGGCATTCAGACGCGCCGCGTCGGCGCGCGCCGTGGCCAGCTGGGACTGCGTCCGCTTCGCGGCCTCGTCGAGCTTGTCGCGCTGTCCAGCCAGGTCGTCCTTCTCCCTGGCGAGCGTCGCCTGCTGCTCCTGCGCTTCGCGCAGCGCCGCCTGCGTGCGGCGCAACGCCTCCTTCTCGCGCGACGAACTGTCCTGCGCGGCGCTGCACAGCGACAGCGTCGCTCCCAGCGTCAGCAACACGACGCGGATGGCATGCTTGGCGTGTCTCATGGCGTCAGAACTTCGTGTTCAAGTCGACCTGGATCACGTCGATCTTCAGCGGCGCGCTGCTCATGTCGCCGATGACCGACGTGGGCTGGCTCGGGTTGGACAGCGTGCGCACGCCGTCGTCGAGGTTGCGCGTGGTCGTCCAGCGCAGGCCGATGGACGCGCGGCGGTCGAACGTGTAGGAACCGCCCAGGCTGAAGCCGCGATAGTTGGTGCCGCCCAGGTTCCAGGTCGTGTCGGTGAACGCGTCGACCCACGCGTCGCGGTCGAACTGCCGATAGGCCAGGAACGTGTTCCACGCGCCGGGCTGCGAGAGGTCGTGCGATCCGACCGCCAGTCGTGCCTGGACACCGGTCGTCATGTTGGCCAGCGTATCGACGGCGGTCGTTCCCGCGCGGCGCTCGATGTCGGCCAGGTCGAATCCGCTGTTCTTGACGTAGTCGAGCGACAGGCCGATCTGCACCGGGTCGAACTGGCGCAGCGTCAGCAAGGCGGTGACGTTGACGGGCCTGAACTTCGACGCCAGGCCCCACACCGGCGCGCCCGTGTTGGTGGGATCGTTGATGTTGATCAGCGTGTTGCCGCGCAGCCGGGCGCCGACGGGATACTGGCTCTGCTCGTAGGGCACCGTCGGTGCGAGCGCGCCCGTCGGCGCGGGATCGCTCTCGCGAACGCCCTCGATGCGATGGAAGTCGTAGATCGCCGCGGCAAGGCGGATGCTGGTCGCGTCGGTCACGGCCCAGTCGCCGCCGACCTGGCCGCCGAACAGCCATTTCGTCGGGCCGCCGACATTGAACTGCTGCAGCACGAACGCGCCGGCATTCGCGAAGCCGTAGGCGCCATTGGCGACGTTCTGCAACCCGCGCAGGGACACGCCGTCGAGCGACAGATCCTCCGGCCAGAGCAGGTCCGTGCCGAAGAACGGCGTCTCCATGCGGCCGGCGGTGAAATGCGCGTCCTGCCGCGGCTCCCAGTCGATCCACCCGCGGTCCAGGCCGATGGTGTAGCGGTTGGAGAATCCGGTGCCCGATCCCAGCGTCTGCGAGGCCGACGTCGGCGTCGTGCCGGTGCTCAGTCGCATGCCCGCAGTGACGTCGTTGCCCACCGCGGCCCTGAAGCCGAAGCGCGCTCGCAAGGTCAGGCGATCGTACGAGTTCTGCGTGTCGGTGAGATCCGGGGACCACGCCGGCGACGCCGTCTGCGACTGGTACAGCGACGCGGCCGCGTTGTCCTTGCTGAACAGGTCGCCCTCGGCGCGCACGCGCAGGTCGCCCTCGAAGGTGAAGGTCTTGAGCCAGCCCGGGATCTGGCGAGAATCGGCCCAGTTCTCGTCGCGCGCGGTCGCGAGGACGTCGTTTCGGATGTCCTCCACGATCTGCGCCTTCACGGTCTCCGGGATGTAGGGCACGCGCACCGTGTGCGGAATCCGGTCGCCCCACTCCGCGCCCGACGCGGCCGCCGGCGGCGCGGCCGCGGCCACCGGCGCGGACGGCGCCTTCGGGGCGGCCTGCTTCAGCAAGGCCTGCGCGCGCTCGGGGCTGATGAGCCCCTGGTCGACGAGCGCCTGGATCAGCGCCAGCGTCGTGGCGCGCAGCTGCTCGAGATCGGAACGCTCGTCCGCGTGCGCGATGCCGAACGCGAACAGCGCCGCGAGCGCGACGAGCGAGCGACGCAGCGTCGAAGGCCTGGACGATGGGAGATTTTTCATGGGGAGCCCGTTCGAAAGGAAGGCTTGGATGGATTGAAGTGCGTCACGCGGGTCGCATGCTCAGGCGAAAACGCATCGGTTGCGGCAGGCCGGCGTGGCTCGGCAGGTGCAGCTCGCGCGTCGTCTGTTCGAACGCCGAGCGCAGCGCCGCGTCGCGGGAGACGTCGCCGGTCGGAACGAGCTCGAAGCGGCGGATCGTGCCGTCCGGGTCGATCCAGACCGAGAACGTCGCGACAAGCTCGCCGCTGTCGGGCGGAAGATGCTTCTCGATCTCGTCGTGCAGCAGCTGGCGCACCGACGTCGCATAGAGACGCTCCTGGGTGCGATCCGGCGTGCCGCCGCCGCCCTGGCCGCCGATCACGGGGGCACCGCCGTTGTAGTCGCTCTTGACGCCGCCCGCCGCGAAGGCGCTGGGGCCGTCGCCAGCCGGCCCTTCCATCTTGATCGGCGCATCGGCGGGCTTGGGCACGTCCTGCTTGACCGGTTCCTCGCGCATCACCTGCTTGGGTTCGTCCTTGGGCGGCTCGGGCTTTCTTTCCTCCTTCGGCGGCGGCGGAGGGGGCGGCGTGTCGGGCAGGATCGCGATGCGCGCCATCTGCCGCTTGACGGCCGTCGGCGCCCCCAGCAGGCCCTTGATCCCGACGGCCAGGCCCGCGACCAGGGCGATCGCGACGAATGCGATCACGACCCGCAGGATCCACTGGCGCGGCGTGATCGGCTCGAGAGAGGATTCGGCAAGGCCGGCCATGGCGTCAGGTGCCGATCCGCGACGTGACCAGACCCATGTTGACCTGCAGCTTGTTGCACAGGTCGATCACGGCGACCACCGGCGCGTACTTCGCCCGCGCGTCGCCCTTGATCGCCACCGACATCTTCGGGTCGGCGGCCTTCGCGCGCGCGAGCTGCGCCTCGAGCTCGGCCATCGTCACACCCACGCCATTGATCAGCACGGTGCCCTCGGGCGTGACCTGGACGATCTTCAGGTCGTGCTTCTCGGTGCTGGGCTTGTTCGACGGCTTGGGCATGGTCACGCTCAAGCCCTGCACCGACGCGGTCGTCATCAGGATGAACACGACCAGCAGCACGTAGGCGAGGTCGAGCATCGGCGTCACGTTGATGCTGTCGTACGGCTTGACCTCGTTGGTGGCTTTCAAGGCAGTCCCCCGCTCATTGCGACTGGCGCTTCGTGACGAGGCCGATCTCGGTGATGTCCAGCCGCTTCGCGACCTCGAGCACCTCCATCACCTTGTCGTACTGCGCCGCGCTGTCGGCCTTGAGCACCACCGGCAGCGCCGGATTCGCGGCCTTGTACTGCGCCAGCGAGGTGCGCAGCTGCTCGATCGTCACGGGATACGCATCCAGGTACATCGCGCCATCCGCCGTGATCGTGATCGCGCGCGTCTGCGGGCGCGCGAGATTGTTGGCCGCGTCGGTCGTCGGCGAATTGACCTTGACGCCCTGCACCGAGGCGGTCGTCAGGATGATGAAGACGACCAGCAGCACATACGCGAGATCGAGCATCGGCGTGACGTTGATCTCGTCGTAGGCCTGGTGCTCTGACTTGACGTCCGCGGACATGGCTTGTTCCGCCTCAACGCGCGCCGTAGGTCTCGGCCACGCGCGTCACGAACTCGTCGACGAAGATCTGCATGTCCGACGAGATGTTCTTGATGCGCGAGGCGAGGTAGTTGTAGGCGAACAGCGACGGAATCGCGACGGCCAGGCCGGCGACGGTCGCGAGCAGCGCCGACGCGATGCCCGGCGCGATCGCGTTGACGTTGACGTCCCCCGCCGCGGCGATCGCCGCGAATGTCACCATCACGCCGACGACCGTTCCGAGCAGGCCGAGGAACGGGCCGCCGGAAATCGCGATCGTGAGCACGACCATCGCCGCGTTCAGGCGATGCGACTCGCGCACCATGTCCGCATCGATCGACGCCTTGACCGCATCGAGCGATGCCCCCGACAGCGGCAGCGCGCGCTCCGGGTGCTCGCCCCCGATCTCGCGCTTGGCCAGCTCGCGCACGCCCGCCGAGTACAGGCGGAACAGCGAGGAATCGGGATGCGCCGCCCCCTTCTCGAGGTGCAGCATGTCGAGGGACGCGGCACGGAAGCGTTGCAGGAAGCGTCGGTTGTCCTTGTCGGCACGCATCACGAAGATCGTCTTCGTGACCACCACCCAGCAGGCGAGCACGAACATCAGCGCCAGGATGATGATGACGGCCCACGCGTCGCCGGTGAGGTTCCTGACGAGGATGCCGAACGTGCCCGGGCTGGCGCCGTCGGCCTCCGCTCCGGTGTCCTTCACGGAGGCGACGAGCTTGCTCTCCGCGCCCTGGGCGCCGGCCGCGATGCGCAGCCAGTCGGCGCTGCGCGCCGTGTTGGCGATCTCGATCTCGTCGGCCAGCCCCTTGACGCCTTCGCCCATCATCAACGGGCCCGACACGGCCGGCATTTGCGCGTCCGCGTGCGCCGCCTCCACGCCGTTGACGAACAGCGTCGCCTTGCCGCCGCCCACGGTCAGCGCCGCCTGCGTCCAGGTCTGCGCCGGAACGTCGCCGTCGGTCAGCACGACCTTGTCGATGTGCCCCTGCAGCTTGCCGCCCTGCAGCTCGAGCGACAACGGGCCCCACTTCAACAGCGTGCCGTTGGTGACGACCTCCGGCTTGATCCACATCGACAGCGTGACGGCGCCCCCCGCGTCGAGCTTGACCTTGTCGCTGGCGATCCAGGTCACCGCCGTGCCGGACAGCACCGCGCTGCCGGCGAGCAGGCCGTTGGGCTCGACGGCGATCTTGGCCGCGGTCTTCAATCCGCTCACCGAGTCGGTGCCGAGCGCGTCCTTGTCGCTGAAGTGGATGGCGACGAGCGTCGCCGGATCGAAGCCGCCGGTGCCCGGCGCCTCGGCGGACGGCTTGGCGTCGCCGGCATGGATGTAGATGTTGTTCTTTTCGCTGCCCGGCGCGACGGTCGGCACCTGCACCCACAGCACCGCCAGTTCGTTGAGGCTGTCGAAGCGTTCGATGCTGAACTTCAGCGGCGTCTTGTCGTCGCCTGCGAAGACGCGCAGGTCGGAGCCGTCCTCCTTGGCCGCGAGGAAGTCGAAGTTGCCGGAATGCAGCCGCACCGCGACCGCCACCGCGTTGGCGGCCTCGCGCGTCTCGAGGCCTTGCGCGGACGTGTTGAGCGTGATGCGCGTGCGCTGCGCGTCCTTGGCGTCGGCGGCGGCCAGCGATGGCGCGAGCAGGAAGCTGCAGGCGAGAGCGAGGGTCGGGACAAGGAGTCGCATGGTCTGGGGTCGCTCTTGGGAGGTCGGGGATTCGAATGGGCGGCGGTCGCTCATGGCTTGCTCTGCCCATCGCCGAAGCCGAGGAAATCGAGCACGAGGTTCAGCCGCTTGCGGCGCTTGCGCTCCTTTTCCTCTTCGCTGTCGCCGGCGTTGACGGTCGTGGCCGCCCCGGCGCTCTGGGCGATGGCCGCGAGACCCGCGGTGCCGCCGCCGGTCGAGGCCGGGGGCGGCGCGCCGACGGAGACGCCGGCGACGCTGAGGTTGTCCGCGCCGATGAACGACGCCGCGCCGAAGTAGGCGTTGCCCAACGACTTGATGCCCGCATCGCCGGCATTGATCGAGCCCTCGGGCGCGTAGAGGTCCAGCGAGCTGGCGGCGTTGAGCACCGCGATGCCGCTGCCCGAGAACGAGCCGGTCAGGTCGACGGTGAACGTGCCCGTCGAGGGGTCGAGCCGGTAGACCGGCGCCGGCGCGCCGACCACGGTCTTGCCGCCTCGCCCCGCATCCAGGCTGCCGGTGGAGGCCCACATCAACAGGTCGCCGACGCCCACGGTGAAGACGCGCGACTGGTCCACGTTGACGCTGTCGCCCACGACCACCGACACGTTGCCCCCGTCCGCGGTGACGATGCCCAGCGCGTTCGGGGGCTTCGGATCGACGCTGGCCGCGAGCGAGCCGACGTCGACGCTGCCGTGCGGGGCGAAGACGGCGATGTTGCTGTCTTGCAGCGTCTCCACCTGGCTCGATCCCATCGAGATGTCGCCCGCGCTGACGGCGCCCGGGAAGACGATGCCGAGCGCGTCGTAGGCCGGCTGGTAGGCGGCCGTCTGCGCATCGCCGGAGAGCTTCGAGGCGGCGCGTCCGGCCGTGCGGATCACGTCGACGAGGACCTGGTTGGTGAACAGCGCCTGGCGCTCCGGTGCCAGCGCCTCGAAGGCCGCCAGCGCGCCGTTCGCGTCCAGGCCCGCCGGAGCGCCCTGCGCAACCACGAACTGCTCCATCTCGGCGAGGTAGGGCGAAGCCTCCTGGTGCGCCATCGCGAGCGCCTGGGCCTGCTGCTGCGCGGGCGTCAACGCGGCGACCCATGCATTGGCCAGCGCCGCGCCCAGCACCGAACTCTGTGCAGCCGCGTCGAGCTTGGAGAAGCTGGACTGCGCCTGCGCCAGCGTGATGCCGGGGTCTCCCGCCGTGCGCCGGGCATCGGCCAGCACCGCGGCGTTGAAGGCCGCGCTGCCCACGAGCGCGGTCACCTGCGTGATCTGGTCGGCGATCGACAGCGCGGCGTACTGGCCGGCCGCGGCGCTGCCCAGCGCCGGCAGCGGCTGGCCGGCCTGGATCGCGCTCAGCTGCGCGACCAGGTCGGGCGCGAAGCCGGCGATGCCGCTGCCGCCGAGCAACGGGAAGTACCAGGCCGAGGCCTGGGTGTAGTCGCCGTCGGCGAACGACACCCCCGCCTCCATGGTGACGTTGCCGCCCACGGCGGGAAGCTTCCCGTTCTGGCGATTGCCGAGGGCGAGCACGCCGCCGGACGTCGACAGGTCGATGTCACGGCCGGCGATGACGAGCAGGTCGCCCGGCCCGTAGAAGCTCACGCCACCCAGTCCGTGGTTGTCGTCGTCCGGAAACAGGATGTCGCGACCGGCCTGGATCAACGAGACCTCGTCCGCGTTCTCGTGCTGCAGCGTGACGCCGATGAACGCGCCGTCGTACGGATGCGATCCGAGCACGACATCCTGCCCGGCGATCAGGCGCAGCGGCGTGGTCGTGTCGATCCCGCGCACGACGGTGACATCGCCGGTCTGGGCGACCAGTTCCATCGGCGAGCGCGTTCCCGTGTCGATCGTTTCGAGCTCGGGCACGTTGTCGCTCAGCGGCTCCGGGATGGGTTCTGTACCGCTCAGCAACGTGGGAGTCTGGGCGCGCGGATCCGTCCCCCCGACCGAGATGCCCGAGACCGTGAGGTTGTTCTCCGCCAGCAGGCTCAGCTTGGTCGTGCCGGCCGGGATCTGGAGCAGCGTGCCGGCGGTGATGCTGCCGTTGGGCGCGCCGAAGCTGCTGATGTCCGGCACGATCCGGTCCGCGAACGTCAACGCCGCATAGGCGTTCTGTCCGCTGTCCATCGGCGTGGCGGAATCGTAGGCCAGGTCGCCCGCGCCGGCGAGCACGTCCAGCGTCGCGTGCGGCGTGAGCCCCATGATGGTGATGAAGTTGCCGCCGCCGCTCGCGGGCAGGAATTCGTTCGTCGCGGGCGTCAAGGCGAACGCCGAGACGATCCCGAGCTCGACGCCGTCGAGCGCGGCGACGCTCAGCGACGTGTTGCCATACAGCAGCTGCAGCGCATAGGGCGCGGCGGCCGCGGGACTGCTCGCCGTGATGTTGCGCCCGGCCTGCACGCTGGCGGACGCCCCCGCCGCCAGCACGTTGCCACCGACGATGTCGCGCGCGGCCCGGAGGCTGAGATCGCCGCCGCCATACGACACGCTGGCGCCCGGGTTGCCACTGGCGCCGCGCGACACGAAGCCGCTGACCGCGGAGGAGAAGCTGGCGTTGACCAGATCCTGTCCGGCCGACGCCGACACGTTGCCGCCGCCGAAGGTCGCGAAGCCTTGCTGGAACAGGTCATAGCGGCTCCACCACATCGGCTGCCCGTTGACCTTCTCGTCATCGGCGCGCCACGCCCAGGCGCTCGAATCCTGCAGCGTGGCGGCGTTCGGGTCGGCACCGACGATGTCACGCCCCGCGACGACGCTCAGGCTGCCGCCGCCGGTCAGGAACGGCGACTGGCTGGTGGTGCCGCTGCGCAGGTAGGCGCCGTTCGCCAGCTGGTTGCCGACATAGCCTTCGCTCTGCAACTGCTGGGCGTTGACGGGCGTGCCGGTGGTGTAGACGTCGGCCTGTGCGTTGACCAGCGTCACGTCGCGTCCGGCGGCGATCGCGATGTTGCCGGTGGTGGACCGCACCAGCACGTTCTTGCCGGCGGCGCCGATCGTCACGTCGCCCGCGTTTGCCGACGCCACCGTCGCCAGCACATCGGCGGCACCGAGGTCGGCTCCTCCGACCAGGCTGATGTTGGCGCCCTGCAGGGAATTGCCGTTGACCTGCGCGACCACCGCGGAGGGCACGATCTTGCTGGCCGCCGCCGCCGTCGTCGGCACCGCGCCGGTCGGCAGGAAGCCGTCGCTGATGCTGCCGGTGATCGCGAGGTTGCCGGCAGCCCGCAGCGTCAGGTCCATCGGCGCGCCGCTCGCCTGCGCCTGCGCCGCGCCGTTGGCCGCGAACGACGTCAGGTTCCAGCCATTGCTCGCGGGGTTGCCCACCACCGCGAGGTCTCCCGTCGAATCGATCTCGACCCCCGAGCGAAGCTGCATCGCCGCGGCCGGCTGCCCGATCAAGGCCCCGACCTGCGACAGCATCGACGCGGAGACCGCACCGAGCGCCTGGTTGTCCGCGGTGACCGAGGCGATCAGCGTCTGGTTCACCGCCGTGGCCGTGTACACCTTGACCGCCTCGATCTCGATCTGTCCGGCGCCCGCCAGGGTGGTGCCGCCGCTGCCGCCGATCGCCACGCCGGTCGGCATGCCGTTCGCGTCCTCGAAGCGCGGCGCGCGCACGAGCACGGTTCCGTTCGTGGCCGCCGTGGCGCCGGTCGTGTCGATCGTGCCGCCGTTGAGGTTGACGGCGGCGCCGTTGCTCGCCAGGTTGCCGTCGGTTCCGAGTTGCAGGCTGCCGCTCAGCAGCTCGACCTGCGAGCCGGTGGCGCCCGTCGTGCGCGCGGCGATCGCCGCGCCGGCGTCGATGTCGAGGCCCGCGCCGCCGGCCAGCACGACCTGCGTGCCGGACACGCCGTTGGCATCGACCGTTCCGGCGATGGTCAGCGTGCCGTTGTCGGCGGCCAGGCTGACGCTCTGCGCCGCGAGCGTCGTGCCGGCGGCGAGCTGCTGGTCGCCACTGCGGTTGCGCACGGCGATGCTGGCGCCGAAATTGTCGGGCGTGGCGGCAATGGTCGCGGCCAGCGCGGCCAGGTCGATCGGCACGTTGCTGTCCACGCTCAGCGAGCCGCCCACCTGGTCGGGCGCCGCGCTGGCCCGCAGGCTGCCCTGCAACGCCACGCTGCCGGCCGGCGCCGAGATCGTCACGCTGCCCGCGTGCGCGCCGCTGGCCGGCGCCGAGACGTCGATCGTCGAACCGACGTCCATGTTCACGTTGCCCGCGGGCGCCTGCACGTCGAGCGTGCCGCCCGGCGTCGACAGCGCGATGCCGTCGATCAGGCTGCTTCGGCCGGACAGGTCCGTCGTCGAGCCCGCGGCGAAATGCACGGCGTCTCCGCCGCCCGAGGCGCTCAGGGTCAGCTGGCCCGACGGCAGCACCACCGCGCCGTCCTGTTCGATGGAGCCCGCGGCGATGAGCACCTGGGCCCCCGCTCCCGGCGTGGCGGTGGACGCGGTGCCCGAGGCAGACAGCGTGAGGCGTCCGCCCACGGCCAGCGTCGCCTGCGCCTGGCCGGCCGCCTGCAGCGTCGCGGCGGAGATCTTCAGGTCGCCCGCCGTGCTCAGGGACGCCTGGTCGGCGAGCACGACGTCGTGTGCCGCGGCGAGCGTCGTGCTGCTCGCGCCGTTCAGGGCCACGGCACCCGGCCCGACCAGCACCTGGCCGCTGCCGGCATCGGCCGTGGCGGCCAAGGCCTCGATCTGCAGCGAGTTCGTGCCGGCGATGGCCGCGCTGGCATTGCCCGACGTGTTCTTGAGCGTCACGCCGCCCGCGGCGATCGTGGCCGCGCCGCCATCGCCGACGAGGGTCACGCTGCTGGTGTCCAGGGTCAGCGACTGCACCGAGGCGCCGCCCAGCGTCGCCGATCCGTAGATGTCGAGTCCTGTTGCGGCGCGCAGCGTCACCGACTGCGCCCCCGCGATCTGCGACGCCAGCGTCGACGTCAGTACCAGCGTGTCCGCGCCGGGCGCGGCCGCGCCGAAATCGCCGACCGCCATGTGGCCGGCGGCCAGCGTGATGGCAGTTGCCGACAGCGTCGCGTCGCCCGCGATGGCGTTGGTCAACGTCCCCTCGGCCGTGATCGCGCCGCCGCTCAGGATCGCGCCCGCGCCGATGTCGAGCGCGCCGCTCTGGCCCTGCACGCCCGTGCGCACGCTGGTGGCGGACGCGTCCGCGCTGACGCGAAGCAGCGCGCCGTCGCCGGTGAGCACCAGCGTCGGCGCGGTCGCCGGCGCCACCGCGGTCGATGCGGTCGGGGCCTCGATCGCGGCGCCGCTTTCCAGCGTCACCTTGTCGTTGGCGACCAGCACGAGGTCGTTGACTTTCAACGGGTCGCCGGCGTTGGCGATCACCACGCTGTCGGCGGTGACGGCCACGCTCCCGGTGCCGGGGTTCTTCTGGCCGCCCAGCACGATCAGCGACGCGCCGGTCGCGTTGAGGTCGTCCGGGCTCAGCGCCAGCACGTCCGCGGCCGTGGGGGTGCCGCCGACCTGGATGTTGTCCGCTGCGATATCCAGTTCGCCGCCGCGGCCCACCGTCGTCGTGGTGGTCGTGGCGCTCGCGCCGGTACCGCTGGTGGTCGTCACTGTCGGCAGCGCGAACAGCGTCGTCCCCTTCAGGTCCAGCTGGCCGGCCGCGATGACGAGCACGCCCGCGTCCGTTGGCAGCGCCGGCGCGGCGACGCCCTTGGCAGCGGCCTGCGCGCCGAAGTAGTCGTTCGCGTTGGCCTGGTCGATCTCGCTGTAGGCCGATGCCTGTGTCGAGGTCAGCACCTTGAACGACTGCGTCAACGAGTTGGAGAAGCCCGTGCCGGCCTCGCCGATGCGCCCGCCCATCAGCACCGAGCCATCGGTCTGCTTGATCGCGGCGCCGAGGGCCAGCGGCGCGCCCGTGGTCGTCGGCGTGACGAGGAACGCGCCGGCGAGCGTGGCGTACTGGGCCGGCATCAACGCGTACGTTCCCGCCGGGATCGGGCCGCCGGTGCCGAAGGTGACGGTGCGGCCGATCTGCTGCGACGGCGTCGCGCCGGTCGCATCGGCCTGCCTCAGGATGTCGGTGTCCTGCGCGGCGTAGGCGCCCGCCGTCGGCACGATCGCGTAGGCGCCGCCCGCGGCGCCGGCGAAGATGTCCTTCGAACCGCCGATGCCCGGCACGAACTCCTGCGCGACAAGGTTGCCTCCGCCGGACAGATCCAGCGTCGAGCCGGCCGCCACCGTGATGGCACTGGTCGGCGCGTTCAGCGAGATCGACTTGGCGGGCGGCGCCGTGACGGCGGCCCCGGCATACGTCCAGTTCGTGCCACCGCTGGTCTCGCCATAGGGCACGGTCAGGCCCGCGCCGGTCACCGACAACAGGCTGCCGCTGCCGACCGTGAGGCTGTCCGTCGCGTTCAGCGTGATGCTGCCGAACGGCACGCGCAGCACGCCGACCTGGCTCGCATCGGCCGGATCGCCGATGGCGATGTCCGCCGCGTTGATGGTCAGGCTGCCTCCGCCACTCAGCGGCGCCGCCGCCTGCGCATCGCCACCGGTGACGAGCACCTGCTGGCCCGGCGCATTGATGGTGTACTGGCTGGCCGTGGTCGTCACCACCTGGGCCGCGCTGAGCGTCAACTGCCCCTGCAACGACAGCCCGCCTTGCACCCCCGAGCCGCCGTCGGCGAAGCCTTGCAGCCGCAGGTCGGACGCCGAGGTCACGACGACATCGCCGACGCCCTGCAGCACCTGCTGGCCGAACAGCTCGACGAGACCGCCGCCGAGCGACAGCCTGGCCGTGCCGCCGATCGCGCCGGCGGAGGACGGGATCGTCTGGTAGGCGGCGCCGACCTGCAGCGTCGACGCGCCGTGGAGCGACACGTTCGCGACCCCGGGCGCGGCCACCAGCGCCGGCGCATCGATCGCGAGTTCGCCCGCCATGGCGAGCGTGGCGTCGGTGGCGAACCGCAGCTGCTGGTTGGCCTGCAGGCTGACGTTCGAGAAATCCTGGCTCAGCGACTGGCCCGACACGGCCACCACGCCGATCGTCGGGCTGGAGCCCGCGATCGGAGCCTGCTGGACGACGACGCTGTCGCTACCGCTCAGGTTGAACGATCCGCCGCTGACGGAGGCGCTGCCACCCGCCGCATGCAGGTTGCCGGCAAGGACGCCGCCCGTGTCCGCGACGATGGAGATCGAGCCGCCCGCGCTGGACACTGTCTGCGCGGAGACGACGGTGTTGCCGAGCGTGTTGATCGTGGTCACGCCGAGCGTGGCCGACGCACCGTCCGCCGAGATCACCGCCCCCGCGTCGACGCTGATCGGCGCGACCGCGCCGTTCGCGGATGACAGCGCGACAGTGCCGCCGGCCAGCACCTGTCCGGTGGGCAGCACCCCCGTCTGTGGCGCAAGAACCGTCGTGCCGGAGACGTCGATGCTCGCGGTCGAGCCGACGTGCAGCATTCCTTTGGTGACGATAGACGGCGGCCCGCCCACCAGCTCCAGCGTGACGTTGCCGCCCGGGGCCGCGATCTTGCCGTCGTCGACCAGGTTCTGGCCCGCGGCGAGCGTGACCGATGCGAGCGGATCGGTCTGGATGGCCGCGCCGGCGGAAACCGTCAGGTCGCCCACGACGTCGTTCTGCAAGGACGCCGCCTTCAACTGCACGCTGACGGGCGCCCGCTGCGACGCGAGCAGCTGGCCCGTCGCCATGAAGCTGGAAGGCGCGGTGCCCGTGGGCATCGCGGCCGCGTTGGCGCTCAGGATCCAGTTGCTGGCCGTCGGTCGCACGGTCGCGCCGGGCGCCACGGTCAACGAACGCGCGGCGTCGATGCTGTAGTCCGTGAAGGCGCCCTGGTTGAAGAACCCGTTCGAGAGCACCAGCGAGCCGATGGCCGGGCCGTCGGCGATGCCGCTTGGAATGGGGCCGGCGCCGATCGTGATGTCCGCGGCGTTGAGCGTCAGCGTGCCGCCGCCCGCAAGCGACTCGGCCACGAGGTCCGCGCCGATGTGCACGGCCGCGGGCACCGGAGCGGGCGTCGCGTCGAGGTCGACCGACATGCCGCTCTGCAACGTGACGCTGCCTGCCGCCGTCGCGACAACGCTGCCGTTGGTGCCCACCGTCGCGGCGCCGGACACGTCGATCTTCGACCCGTCCTGCACGTCGAGCGCGCCGCCCGAACTGAGCGTCACGGACCCGCCGGCGGTGGACGCCGCCGCCGTGGCGCCATCGAGCGCGCGATTCACCCACGTCGCGGAGACGTCGATCTTGCTGCCTGCGGCCAGCGTCAGTCCACCCGCCGCGCCCAGGCCGTCCGCGGACCGCGTGCTCGCGCTCACGCTGCCGCCGGCGGCGCGGATGTTGGCGTCGAGCGTGATGCCCGCGGCGCCGCCGGCCGCGAGGTCGACGACGCCGCTGGTCGGCAGGTCGAGGTCCGCGCCGGCAGCCAGCGTGATGCCGCCGTTGGCGGTGACGCTGATCTGGCCCAAGCCGCTCGCATCGAGCGTGCTCGCCGCGATCCGGCTGACCGTCGGCAGCGTGCCAACGAGCGGGTTGCTCCAGAACTCCGCGCCGAGCGCGCCAGGCGCCGTGCCGATGGCGAGATCGTTCAGGCCCGCGGACGTGAAGCCGTTGCTGCCGAAGGCCAGCGCCCCGTCGGAACGCGCGCCGAGCACCAGCGCGGACGCGGCCGCGAGCGGATCGAGCCCCGCGGTCTGGCGCGCGCCCTGCGTCACCTGGGCCTGGATCTGGCCGTCGAGCACGGCCAGCGGGCTGACGACACTCAGCGTGCCGCCGGCCTGGCCCGCGACATAGCCGGGCGTGACGATGCCGCTGCTGACCTGGGACGGCGTGAACGAGGGCACCACGCCCCAGCGGTCGAGCTGGCCGGTCGGTGCGCCGAGGATCGCGGTGTAGGTCAGGCCCGCGGGCGCCTGGTTGAACGTGTAGACCTTGCCGTCGCTGCCGATCAGCTCGCTGGGCGAGACCGTGGCGGCCGTGTAGTTCACGACGCCTCCGGACACGTTCAGCGACGAGGCGGCATTGGTGACGACCGCGCCGGTCGATTCCAGCATGATCTTGCCGCCGGCGGCGAGCTGCTCCGTCGCGGTCTTCTCGATGGCATCGACGTAGGCCGAGGTGTTGCCCAGGATCGGCACCGCGCTGCGCACGTCGAAGGTCAGCTCGCTGCGATAGATCGGGCCGGTGCGCTGCAACGGCGCGTCGGCGAGGTCGCTCGCACCCAGCAGCGCGGTCGTGACGAAGTTGCGCGCCGCCGAAACGGTGGTGTCCGTCGTGCCGGAGACGTCGATGGACGCGTTCGCGTCGATCACCAGGCGCGCCCCATCGCCGGTCAGCGCCGAATAGTCGTAGGTGGTCAGCGGATTCTCGCCGCCGGGTTCGTAGTACGGCGTCGTCTCGGCGCGGGCGTCGACGACGCCGCCGTGCGCGACGATCGCGGCGCCGGATTGCATGTCGATCGTCTGGCCGGAGAGCTCGACCAGCGACGGCGTGAAGCTGGAATTGGCGTTCGAGGTCGCCTGGTTGCCGTTGGCGTCGACGGTCTTGTCGGGCTCGATGTCGATGACGCTGCCGGGGCCCAGGGTCAGCGTGCCGCCCTTCGTGGCTTCCTTGACGATGAGGCTTCCGACGGCACTGAGGCTGCCCGCCGCACTGCCGCGCGCGAGCAGGAACACCGAGCCGTCCTGGGAGACGCTGGTCGTGGCATTGATGCGGCCGCTCTGGTTGACGGCCATGCCCACCAGGGTCGCATTGCCGGTGGGCGTGTTGATGACGCCTCCCTGGACGTTGGCGACGCTGCCCATGCCCGTGCCGACTTCGACCAGCAGCCCGTTGACCGCCGGGATCGCCGAGTTCACCTCCGACGCGTACATCGGCTCGTTGGTGGGGATGTTGAGGTAGACCTCGTCGCCCGCCGCCAGCACCGTCTGGCCGGCGGGCGTCGTGATCGTGCCGGCGTTCTGCACCGTGCCGTTGGCGAACAGGAAGACGCGGCCGCCGCTCGCCGTCGTGATCTGCGCCCCCGCATCGACCAGCACGAAATTCTTGGCGCCCGGCAACAGGCTCGCCAGCGTGCTCGTCTGTCCGGTGGGCAACGGGCCGAAGGTGTAGTCCTGGGTGGCGATGGAGCTCGACAGGCCCGAATAGAAGTCAGCGTCCTGCAGGTCCAGCGTGGAGGCGATCAGTGCGCCGGTGTTGACCTGCGCGCCCTTGCCGAACAGGATGCCGTTGGCGTTGATCAGGTAGATCGAGCCGCCGACCAGCGGCGCGGCGCCGGCCGTCGGATTCGGGTATTGCGAGGTCAACGCGCCGAAGATCGCGCTCGGCGACGCGCTGCCCGTCACCCGGTTGAGCGAACTGCCGGAGGCGCTCGGGTAGTTGAAGGTGACGCTGCTGGCCGAGCCGATGTCGAAGCTCGTCCAGCTGTAGACCGCGCTCGGACTGGCCTGGTTGATCGTCTGGTTGACGCCGCCGGCGGCGTTGGGGGCGCTGTTGACCAGCGTGGATGGCGCGTTCGGCACGCTGGTCGACACGATCCAGCCGACCGCGGGCTTCGGCACGGTCGACACCGCCGGGACCGCCGGCCGAACCTGGGCGCTGCCCGCATTCGGGAACGCGGCCAGGATCGCCAGCACCAGCGGCGACAGGCGCGGCAGCGCGACACGGGTGCGTGCGCGGACGTCGGGCGATCGAGGAGTCATGGCGGTGTCCGTCGGTGGGCCGGCGCGGCGTCAGTAGTCGACGGCGAGGCGAAAGCTCGCGCGCGTCTCGTTGGCCGGCGTGTTGGGGGTGGCGCGGAACGGGCGGGCGAGATCGAAGTCGCTGCTGATCGACTTGGCGAGCCGCGCGCGAAAGCCGATGCCATAGCTGCCGAGCGCGTGGTGCGGCGCCTGGCCCGTGGCCGGATCGAACACCCATTCGCGCGCGCCGTCGAAGAACGCCAGCACGTAGGTCTGGGTCCACGGCGCCGCACCCGCATCGTTGTCGCGGCGAGTCCAGCGCGAGAGCGAATCGCCCATGTCGGGGCTGTGCCACTCGATCGAGCCGAGCAGGCCGCGGTCGCCGGCCTCCTCCGCCTCGTAGTAGCCGCGGACGGTCTCGGCGCCGCCGATCGAGAACTGTTCGCCGCTGGGAACCGGCCCGGTCGCGGCCTGCACCGCGCCGTGCAGGTGCAGCGAACCCGCGCCGCCGAGCGGCCACGATTGCCGCAGGTCGCCGCGCAACGTCGCGAAGCTGCCGTCGCCGTCCTGGCGCTGGCATGCGAACTGGTCGGCCTCGCCGCCGGGGCAGGACGCGACGTTGCGCGCGAGGATGCGGCGAAACGCGAGCGTCGACGTCAGGCTCAGTTGCGTGAGGCGCAGCGCGCCTTCGTCGAAGCTGCCGTTGTAGCCGAGCTGCAGCGGCAGGTAGCGCAGCGGCGTCGAGATCGTGCTGCCGCCCGCCGTCGTCTGCTGCTGCACGTCCTTGTAGTCGACTCCGAGCGAGACGCTGTGCGACTGCTCGGCGATCGCGCCCACCGGCCGCACCCAGCGCAGGCCGGCGGTCGTGCCTTTGCCCAGCACGTTCACGTCGCCGACCGCCGCGACGTTGCTGTCCGAATTCAGGCCGTACAGCACCCACGTCGCCTGGTCGGCGCCGGGGATCGCGTAGTTCAGCGACGCCACGCGCGACTCCGACGGATGCGCCGGCGCCGTGGCCAGCGTCAACGAGACGCTGTGATCGAGCTGGAACAGGTTCTCGTAGCGCAAGGTCGCGGACACGCGCAGCGGCGTCGTATTCGCGGCCGCGTGGTTGTTGATCTCCGCGCTGCCGAACAGCGGCAGCTTGTCGGACACCTTCAATTCGGTGTCGACCGTGCCGGGCTCGATGCCGGCACGCATCAGCGGCTGCACGCGGCGTTCCTCGGTGCGGTTGACCGCCGCGAGCTGGCGCTGCACCTCGTTGAAGTTGGGCACCCGGCCCTCGGCCAGCTCGGGAACCCGGTTGCGGATGTAGCCTTGCGAGAAGTAGCGCGACCCGCTCACCTTCAGGCGCTCGACGCGTCCTTCGGTCACGTTGAGGATCACGACGCCGTTGTCGATCCGCTGCTCCGGCACGTCGACGAACACCGTCAGGTAGCCGCCGCTCTGGTAGACCTTCTCGAGCGCCGCGCGCGCGGACTCGACGCTGTCCATCTGCCGGTCCGGCCCGAGGAACGGCATCACGGCCCGCTCGATCGCTTCGTCCGGAAGAACGGTGTTGCCCTCGACCTGGAACTCGAGGATGTCGAAGTGCGGCTGCGCTTGCGCGGGCTCAGACGCCGGCGCGCTCGCGGCGGCGACCCCGGGGTCTGCGGCCTGGGCATCGGCGACGGCGCATGAAAGACAAAGAGCCACCCAGAGGCAGCTCCGCACAAGAAAGGTCATGCGGGCATCTTCTCGGGGGGGCGTGAATCGGCAGTGAATCGGAATGAGCCGATTGGCTCATCGCGGACTAGTCCGATTGAAAATAGGGACGCCGGCAGCCCGCCGTGCCGAGTCGCGGATGCAAAAAAAAGGGCGCCGAACGGCGCCCCTTCCGAATCCGCTCGCCGGCCCGCGAGGACCGGCGCAAACGGCGTGCTTACTGCGCGTAGATCAGCGCGGAACGCGAGTTGCCATTGCGGCTCACGTGCGAGCAGACGGCATTGTTGACGTTGGTGCCACCGCAGTTCAGCACCGCGGCCATCACGCCGTTCGTCGACGGCGAGCCGAGAGCGGTGATGTTGGCCGGGGTCTTGAACGCGTTGTAGAAGGCATTGGCGAACGTCTGGTTCGAGCTGCCCTTGTTGACGTTGAAGTAAGCCTCGTACACCCACTGGTACTTGCCCACGCGCGCGGCGCTGGCATTGGCCACGGAGCCATCGAGGTTCACGAACGTGAAGTTCGCCGAACCGCCGGAGGCACGGTCGGTGCTCAGGAGGCCGATGGCGAAGGCGCCCGACGAGGCACCGGTCAGGCAGCCGGCGACCGCCGAGGAGTTGTCGTATTCGCCGATGGCATAGCCGCCGCTCGTGTTCTGGCCGACGGAGTCGCCCAGGTACGTGGTGTCCTGGTTGTCACCCGCCGACGTGCCGAAAGGCTGGGCGTAGTTGCTGAACGGCAGTTGCATGAAGAACGCCTGGGCCGACGCACGCGTGCCCGAACCCGGCAGGCGCGAGCAGATGTTGACCTGGTTCTGTTGCACGGTCGCCGAGCTGTTGGGCAGCAGCGGCGTCCAGCCGAGGCCCGACGTCTCGTAGCCCGGCGAGTAGATCGTCGCGAACGCCGACGACGACACCGTCGGGATCTGCGTGCTGGTCAGGCCCTGGTCGGCCTGGAGAGCGGCCAGCAGCGCGTTGTTGACCGCCAGGCCGAAGGTCTGGGCGGCGGCGATCTTCGACGAGGCGAACGAGCTCGCGCTGACCGTCTGGCCGACGAACAGCTTCGGGAACACGGTGCCCGCCGGCGCATTGGCGTACGCGGCGACCGGGTGGTTGGAGGCGTCGTTGAACATCGTCGGCTCGAGGTCGGACAGGCCCGCGTCCGGCGCGTGCGTCACGACGCCCGTGCAGGTGGTGGCCGTGCCCGTGCCCGTCGGCGCGCCGGTGCAGGTCGTCGGATCGATGAAGTTGATCGCGGTGTTGCCCGCCACCGGGAACACGCCGTAGGCCGAGCCTTGGGTGTTCAGGTAGATGTTGAACACGGTGCCGGAGGTGACGCCCCAGCTGTTGCCGCTGGCGGCGGTGCAGACGTAGCGGGTCTGCGACTGGCCGTCGGCGTTGTCCAGCGGACCGGAGGCCGCGGAGCCGTTCTGGCCGGGGTAGGTGGTCAGCGCCGAGCAGTTGTTGGCGATCGACTTGGCGACGACCTTCTGCAGGGCCGACGAGCCCGACAGGTAGAAGTCGGAGGCGAAGGTGGACGAGCCGGCCGCGGCGCAAGCGGCGGCGATGACGAGATGATGGAGTTTCATGATGCTTCCAGGAATTTGAGGACGAGTCGATCCCGGGGCCGCGCGGCGAGCGCGGCCCCGGCCCCGTGCCGCTCGCGCGGCATCAGGGCTTCGGACAAGAGAGCGAAAGGACGCTCAGGCGTTGCGGCGACGGATCGCGAGGAAGCCCAGCGCGGCCAGGCCGCACAGGGCCATGCCGAAGCCCGGCGCTTCCGGGACGGCGGCGACGTTGTAGCTCAGCACGTAGTTGCTGCCGACCTGCGCGAAGGTCATCGTGCCAGCCAGCTGGGTCATGACGGCCGGGACGGTGTTGCCACCGGACAGGTTCGCCGCGGTCCAGACGGCGGCGGTCGCGCCGATGCTGTTGTTGTTGGAGAAGCCGGAGCCATTGAAGTTGGACAGCGACAGATCCTGGTAGTACGAGCCGGAGCCCTTCTGAGCGACTTGCTCGTTGGGATTCGGGGCCGTGTTCAGGTTGCTGATCGTGACGTTGACCTGCGAGTTGGCACCATTGAGGTCGCTGTTGAACAGCTGGCCGCCGGCGCCGGCGGTGGTCGGGTCGGTTCCGACGGTGGCGGTACCGAAGATCGTGGTGCGGTTGTTGGTGACGTGGTTGCCCGAGGCGATCACCGACCATTGCAGGGCGCCGGCATCGGCGGTGTCGGACGTCGACAGGAAGCCGCTCCAGATCGAATCGCTCGACAGCAGCGTGGCCAGGTTGGCGTTGCTGGCGCTGCTGGCGGCGACGAACTGGCTCAGCGTCATGCCCAGGTCGAGCGTGAACGACTGGTCGGGCTGGCCGCCGGGAGCGCCTTGCTCCCACACGTCGAGCAGCAGGTCGCTGCCGCCGGTGGTGGTGGTCGGCACGATCGTCGCTTGCGAGGCGGCGCTCAGTGTCAGGCCGATGGCGGCCGCGATGAGTTTCAGTTTCATGGTCTCTCCTAGATTGAGGAAGTCTTTGTCTCGAACCGATCGGCGGCGAAGGCGCCCCGACGGAAACAACACGACCACCTGACGGGCCTGTCGCTGGCATCAACGCCCACCTAGGCGGGCTGCTGCGGCGGTGGCTGCGGGCAGACGGGGCCATGGAGCCCCTTGCACAAAAGAACGGCGCTGCATTTGCAGCAGACGACCGGAAGTATTTGTGTTCAACGTGACATGGATGTTTGCCCGATTCGGGCGAAACACGCCGAACAGACTATCCACTCGTGGGATATTCCCGCGCTCAGACCAGCACCCGGACGCCGCCGACGACTGCGGCCACCTGCCGGTTCGCCAGCGAATTCACCACCGTCAGCGTCGCTCCCGCGAGCTGTGCCACCAGCGCGTCCCACCTGGCGGCCACCGTGGGTTGCGTGGAAAACCCCAATGGGTCGTCCCACGCGTACCAGATGACGCGCTCGACGCCGCACCCGAGCGCCAGCAGCAGGGTGCGGGCGATGTAGTCTTGCTGGTGCTGCGCCACGAAGCTGTCGAGCGGCGGCGTGATCGCGCTGGTTTCCGTGATCCAGATCGGCTTGCCGGCCAGGCCACGCAGCGCCGCGCAGGTACGCACGTTGGCCACCATCTGCGGAATCGCAAAGAGGTTGTTGTTGCCGTCGTGCGAGTACGCGTGAAAGGCGATCGCGTCGACCCAGTCGCGGCCGCTGCCGCCGCTACCGTCGGGGGCGCCGAGGAAGCGGTCGAGGTTGTCGGTGCCGGACCCGTCGCCCGGTACCCACAGGAACTCGAGGCCCGTGGGCGAAGGCGTCAGCACCAGCGCGTTGGCGTCCACCGCCTTGACGGCCTGGCAGATGGCGCGCCCCATCGCCGCCAGCGCCGTCGGGGCGCCGGTGAAATAGTTGCCCTGGTCGACGCCGCCGCCATCCGCGTACTTGGGCTCGTTCCAGATCTCGAACGCGGCGATCGGCGTCCCTCGCGCGACATAGCGTGCGCACACGGTCGACGCGAATGTCCCGATGTCCGCCATGTCGGCCGGTTCGGCGTCGCTGCCCGGCGCGTAGTGCCCCGCTTCCGCGGGACGCGCCGAGGCCCATGTGGGCGTGCCGAGGAAGTTGAAGACGACGTCGCGTCCGGCGGCCGCGGCCGCGGAGACGAAGGCGTCGAGGGCCGTCCAATCGTACAGCCCGCGTCCGGCCGCCGCGATGTTGAACCACATGCAGCCGGCGAGATCGACGTTGCGCGCCACCGAATACGACACCGTCGGCGGCTGCGCGTGATAGTGCATGCCCGCGAACCGCGGGTTGACGACCAGCGGCGCCGCGAGCACGTTGGTGCCCAGCCGTGGCGCGATGTCGGCCGCGTAGAAATCGTCCGTGGTGTCGAACACGTAGCTGTTGGAGGCCACCGTCACGCCCACGGCGTTGGAGGGCACGGATTGCGGCGTGACGACGTCGCCGGTACGCACGACGGGAACGGTCACGGGCATCGCGGCACGTCCATCAGGCCAGCATCTCGACGCTGAACCAATCGAGCACCTGCACGTCGGCCGAACTCACGGACGACGAATTGTTCAATGCGCCGAAGCCGATCGTGACGTCCTGCGTGAAGTCGATCGTCGATGCCGTGAACGCGTTGCCGCTGGCGCCGAAGCCGTAGTCGATGGGACGGATCTGGTTGGCCGACATCGAGTTCTGGTTCTGCAGCGTGATGTTCAGCAGCACGGTCGCCTGTGTCGAGAACTGGCCCCGCGAATCGAACAGCGGCGTCGAACTGACGGCATAGGTGCCGACTCCGAAATACGCCCGGATCTCCGGCGTCCGGCTGCTGGTGCTGCCGCCGGGAAATGAATAGGCCGCCGTGATGCGCAGGCCCGATGCGGGCCCGAGCACGTAGGCGGGGATCGTGAAGCTGTCCAGGAGAACATCCGCGAAGGCACCGACCGAGGCATCCATGCTCGCATTGCTGAACTTGTGGGCCAGCGTCAACGGGTTCGAGGCGGGCACCCAGGCGCTGCCGTTCGAGATCCACAGCGAACCGCCCGCGCCGACATCCGGGACGAAGATCGCCAGCCCGGCGGACGCCGCCGCGGACGGCCGCGCCGCCCAGCCGCCGATGACGCCGACCGGCGCCGGGCTCGCCGCCGGCGGTGACGGCGCGGGCGTCGGAGAAGGCGCCGGGGCGGCGGAAGCGCCGCCGCAGCCCTGCAAGGCGGCGAGGCCGAAGGGAACGCCCAGCAGCAGCTTGCGGCGCACGGCCAGCGCCTGTGCGGAGACAACGGGATCGGTCACTTCGGGCTCTCATTGCGGACGACGGCCCATCATCGATGGCTTGTGCGACGTCGCCGTGAATCGAACGGCAGGGGCGGCCATAGGCCGAACGGCACGCATCGGGCCGCGCACGAGACACCGGCATGTCAAGTCGGGCGTCTACCCTCCGTCCGAGACTCCTCATCGTCCGCCTGATACACAGGGCGGTACGTGCAGATGCCGACGAAAGAAACCGCCATGAGATCCCCGTTCCAACGCCTCTGCGTCGCAGGCGCCGTCACCCTGGCTTGCGCTGCCTGGTGCACCCCGGGCATGGCGCAGACATCCGCCGGCTGGGGCTACACCGACCTCGGCGCGGTGGATGGCAGCTTCGTGGGGCCGGTTCCGTTGTCGGACACCGGCTATGGCATCGGCCAGGCGTTCGCCGCGGACTCGAGCAGCGGGTCGTTCAGCTACAGCGGCAGCACGATCGCCGACGTGAGCGCCCTGAACGGTGCCTCCGGCGGCACCTACTACGTCAACGCGGCCGGCCAGGTCGCCGGCGAGTCGTACTCCGCGGGCGGCACCTCGGAGCAGGCATTCCTCTACTCCGGCGGCACGTTCAGCACACTGGGTTCACTTGGGGGCGACAGCACCTATGTGACCGGCCTCAACGCGTCAGGCGAGGTCATCGGCTACGGCAACGAGGCAGGCAACGCCAGCACGCACGCGTTCACGTACAGCAACGGCAAGATCGTCGACCTGCAGACGCTCGGCGGCTCGACCAGCTCCGCGGTGGCCATCAACGGTTCGGGCGAAGTGGTCGGAAATTCGAACACCGCCGGCGACGCGGCAAGCCATGCGTTCCTGTACAACGGCGGCAGCATGATCGACCTGGGCACGTTGGGCGGCACGTCGAGCTCCGCGACGGCGATCAACGCATCGGGCATCGTCATCGGCAGTTCCGCGCTGAGCGGCAACGCGTCGCAGCACGCCTTCGAATTCACGTCCGGCACCATGCTCGACCTGGGCACGCTGGGCGGCACCACGAGCACCGCCATCGCCGTGAACGCCGCGGGCATGGTCATCGGCAATGCCACGACCAGCGGCAACAGCGCGACGCACGCCTTCATCTTCGCCAACGGCAAGATGACCGATCTCGGCACGCTGGGGGGCACCAACAGCTACGCGCTGGCGATGGACTCCTCGGGCGACGTGATCGGCATGTCCAACGTCACCGGCAGCACGGCGGAGCATTCGTTCCTGTACAGCAGTGCCACCGGCAAGATGCTCGACCTCACTGCGCTGTTTCCGGGCCTCAGCAACTTCGTCGCCACCGGCATCAACAACGCGATGCAGATCATCGGCACGGCGACCAGCAGCTCGGGTACCGTGCGCGGGTTGATCGTGTCCGCCGTTCCGGAGACCGATGGCCTGGCGATGATGCTGGCCGGCTTCGCGATGCTGGGCTGCGTCGCGCGCCTTCGCGCTCGCGGTCGCCGAGCCCGCGGGCTCAGAAGCCCAGCAGCTGCCGGGCCGCGGCCACGATGAACAGCGTGTTGGTGGTGAGGTAGCGCCGCCACAGACGGCCCGGCTCCGAGGCGAGGCGATGGAGCCACTCGAGCGACGCGCGTTGCATCCATTCCGGCGCGCGCCGTGCGGTGCCCGCGTGGAAACCGAACGCCGCGCCAACGCCCACCATGACCGCGTGCACGCGGTCGCGATGTTCGGCCATCCAGATCTCCTGCTTCGGACACCCCAGGGCGACCCACACCGTCGTCGCGCCGGCGTCGTTGAGCATCTGCACCAGCGCCGCATCCTCCTCGACGCTCAGCGCGCGGAAAGGCGGCGAATGCGCGCCCGCCACCCGCAGCCCGGGGAAGGTCTGCTCGATGCGGGCCTTCAGGAGAACAAGCGTCTCCGGTTCGCCGCCGAGCAGGAATATCGATTCGCGATAGACGGCAGCCGCCGCGAAGTAACGCCACATCAGGTCGGGACCGGACACCCGCTGCTGCGCATCGACGCCCGTCTTGCGCATCAGCCACGCGACCGGTGCGCCGTCGGGCACCACCATGTCGGCGCCGCGCAGCGACGCGGCCAGGCGTTCGTCGCGCTGCGCGGTGACGACGGAATGCACGTTGCAGGCGCAGACATAGCGGCTCTCGCGAGCGGACGCCCAGCGCAGCAGCGTCGCCACCGCCCCGCCCCAGTACACGACGTCGATCTGGGCGCCGATCACGTCCTGGCGTTGACGAAAGTCGATCATGGATTCCTTCGCCCGGTGGAAGTCTCGTCGATCGCCGAGCGATAGATGTCGATCAGGAACTCGTAGTTGATGTCGGGCGTGTACAGCGCCTCGAAGCGCGCGCGTGCGGTGGCGCCCATTCGAGCCATGAAGTCGGGGTGCTCCGCGGCCCAGCGAAGCAGCTCGCCGAGCTCGCGTGCATCGCCGGGCTCGAACAGCAGTCCGGTGACGCCGGGCTCGACCAGCTCGGCCATCGCGCCGAGCCGGCTGGCGATCACCGGCAATCCCGCGCCGAAGGCCTCGACCAGCGTGCGCGGGAAGTTCTCGTAGCAGATGCTGGGCAGCACCAGCGCCAGCGCGCCGCGCATTTCGCGCTGCACCTCCGGCTGGCCGACCGATCCCAACATCGTGACACCCGGCGCGGCTTCGATCGATGCGCCGCCCGCGCCTGCGCCCGCGACGCGCAGCGCCAGGCCCGGGCACGCAGTCCACGCCTGGGCCAGCACCTCCAGGCCCTTCTCCGGCGCCAGCCGGCCCACGAACAGGAATCCGGCGCGCGGGCCGGGGGCGTCGTTGCGCGCGACGTCCGCGAAGTTGGGCTTGACGACGATGCGCTGCGCCGGCAGCCCGGCCTGCACGAATTTCTGGCGGCTGAATTCGTTGAGCGCGATGTAGCGCGAGATCTTGTCGCGATAGGTTCCCAACCGGCGATGCAGGGCCAGCATCCCCACGACCACGGCGGTCTGCGGCCGCGATCCCCGATAGCAGCCATGGCGCAACGCCGGCCACGGCGTATGGCCGACGCAGCTCTCGCACAATCGCCCGTCGCGCAGCAGCATCGCCTGCGGGCAGGCAAGCCGGAAGTTGTGCAGCGTCTGCACCACCGGAACGCCGGCCTCCGCGCAAGCCCAGTACAGGGACGGCGATATCAGCGGCAACGTGTTGTGCACGTGGACGACCTCGGGACGACAACGCCGCAGCAGCTCCAGGGTCTCGCGATGCGTGCGCGCCGACCACAGGGTCTGCGCCGCGAGGCTCACGCGGCCGAGCCCGTCGACGTCCCGGTTGTCGCGCCGCATCTCGATGACCTCGTGGCCCTTGCGCACCAGCAGGGCAGCCTCATCGGCGACGACGCTGTCCTCGCCGCCGGCCTCGCGGTAGGCGTTGTGGACGACCAGCACGCGCGCGGCGTCCATCAGACCCCCTCCTCGTCGACGGCGTGCGCGACAGCCGCGGCGATGCCGGCCGCCGCGTTCGCGTAGGTGTAGTCGCGAACGAGTTCGACGCAGCGCCTCGACATGCGTCGCCATTCCACGTCGTCGACGAGCAGCGCCAGCACGGCATCGGACCACCGGGCGGCGTCCAGCGGCAGCACGCGTCCGTTGTCGCCGTCGCGCACGAGGTCGTTCGCGGCACCGGCGTGCGGCGACACGATCACCGGAACACCCGCGGCGCAGGCCTCGTTGGCAACCACGCCCCAGGGCTCGCCCGCGCTCGGGAACAACAGCACCCGGCTGCGCGCGTAGTGCCCCGGCAACTCGGACTGGCGCGCAAAGCCACCGAATCGGGCATCGACCCAGAGCACCGCGTTGTCGGCCGCACGCCGCATCTCGCCTTCCAGTTCGCCCGCGCCCAGCAGCAGCAGCACGACGCGGCGGCCGAGTCGGCGGCCCGCCGCCGCGGCAACCTCGATCGCGAACAGCGGCGACTTGCTGGCGACCCAGCGTCCGCAGTAGATCAGGTCGATGTCGCGTCGCGGGAGCGCCGCCGCCTCGAAGGCCGGGTTGTTGGCGCACAAGTGCGACTTGAACAGCGCCGACTCCGCGACGCCGAAGCGGCGATACAGCTCGAACGAACCTTCGCTGGCGCCGATGAACGCATGCGACCGCGAATAGACGAGACGCCGCAGCCAGCGGTGCACGAAGCTCAGCGACGCCTCGGAGTCCGCCGTCCCGTCGGTCATCGCGACGTGGCGCGCGCCCCGCGCCATGGCCAGCGCGAACGCGATCAGGTGCGTGGGATTGAAGCCGGTCGTGATGACGACGTCCGGCGCGAATTCGCTCAGGCGCGGCCAGACGTCGGGATTGGCGTGGATGAATCGCCCCGACCACGCCACGCAGCGTTCGCGCAGGAACGCGTGGGGCACGCTCAACTGCTCGAGATCCCAATGCCGGTCGGGTTCGCGCCCGCTGCAGAAGAACACCCGCAGATCGAAGCCCGGCACCGCGGACAGCAACTCGTAGATCGGAAGGCGGTAGGGCGTGGGGATGTTGGTCACCATCGCGACCCGGACCATGCGCCGCGTGCGGCCTGCGGGCTCGCTCGGTACCGCGAACCGTCCATGATCGATCACTGCATTCATCGCGGGCATCACCTTATCCGGGCCGGATAACGCACGGATGACACCCGGACGCCTCGGCGCAGTCCGAACGGAAGGGTCTCAGCGTCCATCGAGCACGGCCTCCCCGCGCACGGCTTGCATGACGGCGTCGCGCCGTCCCCGCTCTTGCGCGACTCGACGATCCGCCGCCGCGGCGCGTCGTGGTTCGCGCACGTGATGACACGCCAGCGCGATGAGCAGGACGTGCAGGAAGGTGCTCCACGACAGGATGCCTTCGGACCGCATCGGCGCCTCGGTGATCCAACGCACGAGCATCAACATCAGCAGCAGCAGGACGATGCCGCGCGAGGCCGTGAAATTGCGCAGCGCCGCCAGCACCAGCGCAAGGAGGTAGCACAGCAGCAGCATGAGCCCGGCGAGGCCGGACTCGCCCAGCGTCTGCACGATCTGGTTGTGTGCGTGGCCGACGTAGAACATGTGGAACTCGCGCTGGCGATCCGGACCCCAGATGCCCGGCCCGTAGCCGAACAGCACGTTCTCGCGCCAGGCCTGCAGCGTGATGTCCCAGATCTGCGTCCGTCCCGTCAGCGATCCGACGTCCACCCGCCGCTCGACGAACCCGGCGACGTCGAATGCGGCCGCCGCGGCGGCCAGCACCACCACGATCGCGATGCAGCCCGACAGCGTCAGCACCGAACGGCGAAAGCGGCCCATCGCATCGGCGGCGGCGGAGGCGCGCGCGAGAGTCAGCGGAAGCCAGACGAACAGCGCCATCAACGGCATCGTGATCCACGTCGTCTTCGACTGCGCCAGCACGAGGACGGCGGCACAGGCGAGCAGCGTCAGCCAGCGAAGCGCCGGCCAGCGCGCCGGCGAGTGGATCTCCATCACGATGCCCAGCAACGCGATCGGACCCAGCGCGTTGGCGTGGGGCGTGAGTCCGTACAACCGCCAGTCGACGCCGGGGATCACGCCATAGTCGGGGCGGTGGATCACGAAGTCCGGCTTCAGCCAGATGCACAGCAGGCTCGTCAGCATCAGCGCGAGGATCACTCCGCGCGCGGCGCCAAAGATGAGCGACATTCTGGAAGGCCGCTGGTAATAGACCGCCGCCAGCACGACCGGCACATAGAAGTCGCGCAACGTGAATCCGGGCTCGTCGGAGGCGACGGCCTGGATCAGGATCGTGCCGACGTAGTAGGCGAGCATCGTGAGCAGGAGCGGACGCGCGGGGTCGGGCGACGGACGACGCTGGTCCTCCACCCAGCCGCGCGCCACCTCGATGAAGGACGCGACCATCAGGAACAGGCTGAGCCAGCGGGACGCGGCGAAGCCATCGGCAACGTCGCCGTAGGTCATGAGGCCGGTGACCTTGGTGTCGTCGAGCTCGCGCGTGGTCAGCGCCACCGACAGCATCGCGCCCGCGCCGACGACCAGCAGCAGCACGGCCAGCCTCAGTTCGGGCGTGACCCGCGCCGCCGCTCGATATTGCAGAAAGCCGAACACGGCCACGCCGAGCCCGAGGGCCACGGCCAGCAGGACGGGGATGGCGTAGGCGACGACGAGCAGCATGGCGCTAGCCTCGAACCCGGCGCGGGCGCCTGAGCAGGCCCTGCACGGCGACCTTGACATAGGGCGACGCGAAATGGAGCGGCCAGAGCAGGCCGGCGTGGCGGCGCGTCAGCGCCAGCCAGGATCGCCAGGGCAGTCCTTTGCGCGCCATCATGTCGCGCCAGCGCCGCGACAGGGGCTGCGACCGATCGCGCCAGGGTCCGGGCGGGTTGTCGCTGCACGTGCCGTGGACGCCGGCGTCGGCCCACACCTCGACGCCGAGCCGGCGCGCGCGCAACGCATAGTCGGTGTCGCCCATCGCGTGCTCGAAAAGCGGATCGATGTTGCCGACGCGACGAGCGGCCTCCGCGCTCACCAGGACGATGTTGCCCGTCATCGAATCGCAGCGTTGCGGTTGGTCTCCGGGCTGAATGCGCTCCACGCGCAACGGCCGCCAGCGCGAGGGCAGCCGCGTGCCGCCGTAGCTCACCTCGCCCGTGACGGCATCGATGGTGCTGCCCACGACGATCACCGGGCCGCTCGCGCGCGCGCGCAGATGCGCCTGGCTCGTGAGAAGGCGCGCGACCGCATCGGACTGCAGCAGCGTGTCGTCGTTGAGCCAAAGATAGTTGTCGAAGCCGACGCGCAGCGCCTCGCCGAACGCGCGGTGCATGCCGCGGCACCAGAACAGCGCGCCCTCGGCGGGATCGGATTGAACGACATGCACCCAGGGATGCTCGGCGCGCACGAAGGCGGAGGTGCCGTCGGAACTGCCGTCGTCGACCAGCACCGCGCACACATTGATGTCGCCCAGCTCCGTGCTCGCCGCCAGGGCGCGCAGGCACGCCAACGTCGTGTCGCGCCGATTGAAGCAGGTGAGCAGTGCGCAGAGCCGCCTCTGGGGACGTCCGGACGCCTCCGGCGCCGGCAACGAGTCGAGCGAGATGAAGCGCGCGCTCACGACCAGCTCCAGCTCGGCTTCCTGCGACGCGCCTGCGGCAACGCCAGGGCGGCCGCTTCCACCGCGCGCTCGTGTCCCGCCACGTAGGCGATGGAGACGCCCAGGATGACGCTTTGCATGTAGTCGGTTCCGTAGGGGACGTAGTACGCCAGCTGCATCAGCAGCAGCGTGAGCAGGGTCTCGGCGACGGGGTCGCCGCCGCTGCTCGCGCAACGTCGGTACAGGCCCTGGATGGCATACCAGCACACCGCGAGAAAGCCGCCCAGTCCGAGCAGGCCGAGGTTGTACAAGGTCTGCACGTAGTGGTTGTGCGCGAAGTACTCGATCTTGCGTTCACCGCCGCGCTCCTGGTCGTGCACGTAGCGTGTCGAATCGGAGCCGAAGCTCTGTCCGAGCGCGAACGAACGCGGGCCGCCGCTGGCCCACAGCTTGATCAGGCCTTGCCAGTTGTCGAACCGCTCGCCGACCGATCCGTCGCCCGCGACCGCATGCGCGGCCGAGGTCTCGACCTGGTCGGTCACCCCCGACAGCTGGCTCGAGAACGCCACGGGCAAGGCCGTGACCGACACGATGCCCGCCAGCAGCAGGACCTGGCCCAGCTTCGATCCGCTGCGCGAACGAGCGACGAACATGCCCGCCATCACGCCGACCAGCACCGCGAGCCAGACCGAGCGGTGCTGCAGCGCCAGCACGGCGCCCAGCGTCGCCGGGGCGAGGAAGCGCGCCGCCAGCGCGCCCCGGCCCAGCGAGACGAACAGCAGTCCGACGATGAACACCTGGCCCAGCATCAGCGCCTCGTGCGAACGCACGACGCGGATCGCGCCGTCGACGTTGTAGTTGCCCTCGGGGGGAAGCAGATCCGGAATCGGCGTGTAGTAGACGATCCAGCGATACACGCACAATCCCAGCAGCAGCACGGCGAGCCAGACCATCATGTTCAGCAGCGCCCTGACGCGAGCGGCATCGACCGGGAAGCTCATCGCATAGCTGCCGGCAGCGATCGAATAGAAGTACGCTCGCGCCTGCACGCCGGCGCCCGAGCCGAAGCTGACCACCCCCGTTCCGAGGCTGATGACGAAGGCCAGCACGTAGAGCGTCCATGCCCAATGCCAGCGCGGCGTGTCGCGCGCGCTCAGCACCCTCAGCAACGTGATCGCGGCGATGAAGCCCAGCGCCATGTCGGTGTAGTAGATCGTGATCCCGAGCTCGAGGCCGCCGACCTGCATCCACAGCGCCTCGATCGCGTACATGCCGGCAATCGTCGCCATGCCGGCCTCGAGTCGCGAATAGCAGAGGACGCCGAGGGCCGGCAGGATGACGCCGAGCACCAGCGCCGCCGCGTACGGCATCGCGTTGAGGACGGAGAACAGGATCATCTGCATGACGACGGCTTCAGGCGTTCGCCGCGGCGGCCGGAGCGGCGCCCGCCGTCGCCTGCGGGTCCGAGCGCATGCGCAGGATCTTCGCGGGATTGCCGCCGACGATGGCCCACGCCGGCACGGATCGGGTGACGACCGCTCCGGCCCCGACCGTCGCTCCGTTGCCGATCCGCACCCCCTTGAGGATGATCGCCCGGGCGCCGATGAAGACGTCGTCGCCGATGTGCACGGGCGCGCACGCGACGTTCCTCCAGCCGTCGTCGCGAATGGCCGCATCGACGGCGTGGAAGTCGGTATCGACGATCGCCACGTCGGCCCCGACCATGCAGCGCTCGCCGATCGACACCGAGACCGCGGCGCAGATCGATCCGCCGCTGATGCCCGTGCCGCGTCCGATGGCGATCGAGGCGCCCGGCCTGAGCGTGCGCAGGACCACGGGATGCGAGACGCCGAGCGCGGTCCAGCGCGATCGCGAGCACAGGACCACGTCGTCGCCGATGACGATGCGCGAATCCGCATGTCGCTCCACGATGGGCACGCCCATCACTCGCGCCCGTGCGGAGACCTCGACCCCGTTCAGGCGCAGCCGCCACGTCCCGAGCGCGCCGGAGAGGGTCTGCGCGAGCTTGTCCTCGACGCGCGCCAACAGGTTGCGCCGGCTCATGCGAGCACCCGCCGCGGGTCGGAATCGCTCGCCAGCGCGGCTTCGTATTCGCGTTCGTACTGCGCCGCCACGACATCCGGGCTGAAACAGGTGCGCACCCGATCGCGGCCCCGGCCGCCCATCGCCGTGGCCGTGCCCGGGTCGAGCAGCAGGCGCAGCATCGCGTCGGCCATGGCCTGCGGGCGCGTGACGTCCACCAGCTCGCCGGCGTTCCCGACGACCCATGGCGCGGCGCCGCTCGCCTGCCCCGCCACGACCGGCAGTCCCGTCGACATCGCCTCGGCGAGCACCGCGCCGAACGACTCCTCGACCGACGGATGCAGCAGCAGATCGCCGGCCGCCATCGCGGCGAGAAGATCGGCGTGCGCCACCGCGCCGTTGAAGACGACGTGCCCCGGAGACCCCAGCGCGCGCCAGGCATGCCAGGCCGGGCCGCCCTCCTCCGAACCGCGTCCGAACAGGTGCAGCTGGGCGAAGTCGAGCCGCTGCTGCAGCAACGCATACGCTTGCAGGCCCGCGGCACCGTTCTTCCACGGACTCCATCCATTGCCGGCCATCAGCACCCGGGCCCGGCCCGGCCCGGCCGGCGACGCGCGGCGGGTTGGGTACTCGGCGACGGGGTTGGCCACGACGCTGACCGGTACCCGGCAGAGCGACCTCACCTGGCCGGCCATGTAGGGCGAGACGGTCGTCACGCGCCGGGCGTGGCGCAACACGTGCCAGGCGATGCCGGCGCGCATCCAGCGATAGGCGCCGTGCCGGAAGTCGCGCTCGAAGCGCGCCACCACGAAAGGCGAATCGTGACACGTCACGACATGGGGGATGCCGCTGCGCAGCGCGGACCAGGCGTATTCGTAGCTCCAGTGCGCATGGATCACGTCCGGTCGAGCCGATCGGATGGCCGAGCGCAGCACGCGTCGCTCGAACTCGTAGAGATCGACGATTCGGCCCGGCCGCATCCCGTTGGGCGGCCAGGCGCGCGGACGGATCGGCATGTAGTGGAGCTCGAAAGAGGGGCCGCTCGCGACGACGCGCGCGTCGGCACGCAACGGCATGTCCTTCGACAGCGTGAACGCCGTCACACGGTGGCCGCGCCTCAACAGCTGCGCGATGATCGTCGCCATGAACGGCGCGCCCTCGCTTCCGACGGGCAGTTGCGTCGACCCGACCTCGAGCAACGGAAGGACGTCACACGTCGCGACGG